>Ga0207681_10000480_pt1 | contig 27941 bp, 18 predicted proteins | sample KBSS53metaG_FD_184324 | JGI IMG/M metagenome (GOLD analysis project Ga0207681, IMG submission 184324) | Switchgrass rhizosphere microbial communities from Kellogg Biological Station, Michigan, USA - KBS S5-3 metaG (SPAdes) (version 2) | ecosystem: Host-associated > Plants > Roots > Rhizosphere... | reverse complement strand
CATGGGGGAGACTCACTTGAAATAACGCGCACGGCGCCGGGCTCACGCCCTCTTTTCTGTTGCCTGCGGCAAGGTTGCATCATGCGGCGCGGGCTGACAAGAGAGGATGAAGGCTAAGTGCTATAACGGGGTTATCGGCTGCGGAAGGGATTTCTGCAATCGAGGTGATGGAAGGTGTACAAACCTGTCTTGTATGTCCAGTTTCCTGCCTGAAAGCCGGCAAAAAAAGCCCCGCCAAGTGGCGGGGTTGAGGTACGAGCGTGGCGCTCGAAAATCGATACAGCAAGGCCTCCTCAGTGAAGAGGAGGCCGTGACGGTTTACAGCAAGATCGTGCGGATATCGTTCAGCACTTGGCCCAGACGCTGGGTGAAGCGCGCAGCGGCGGCGCCGTTGATCACACGGTGATCGTAGGACAGCGACAGCGGCAGCATCAGCTTCGGCTGGAACGCTTTACCGTCCCAGACCGGCTGGATAGTCGCCTTGGACACACCCAGGATCGCCACTTCCGGCGCGTTGACGATTGGCGTAAAGCCAGTACCGCCAATGTGACCGAGGCTGGAGATGGTGAAGCATGCGCCCTGCATGTCGTCCGGGGTGAGCTTCTTGTCGCGGGCCTTGGCAGCCAGCGCGGCGGCTTCGGCTGCGAGTTGCAGCAGGCTCTTCTGGTCGACGTTCTTGATCACCGGTACCAGCAGGCCATCCGGGGTGTCCACCGCGAAACCGATGTGCACGTACTTCTTGCGGATGATCGCCTTGCCGCTTGGCGCCAGCGAACTGTTGAAGTCCGGCAGCTCCCTGAGCAGGTAGGCACAGGCCTTGAGCAGCAGCGGCAGCACGGTCAGTTTCACGCCGGCTTTTTCGGCCACGGCTTTCTGCGCAACGCGGAAAGCTTCCAGGTCGGTGATGTCGGCCTGGTCGAACTGCGTCACGTGCGGGATGTTCAGCCAGCTGGCGTGCAGGCCGGCCGCGCCGATTTGCATCAGGCGGGTCATCGGCACTTCTTCTACTTCGCCGAAGCGGCTGAAGTCCACGGTGCGGATCGGCGGAATGCCCGAACCACCGGTAGCGCCACCAGCAGCTGGCGCTTCCTTGGCTTTCTGCATCATGGCCTTGACGTAAACCTGCACGTCTTCCTTCAACACGCGACCGTGAGGGCCAGTGGCCGCCACAGCGCTCAGCTCAACGCCGAACTCACGGGCCAGTTGACGCACGGCGGGGCCGGCGTGAACCTTGGCACCGCTTGGCGCAGGTGCGGCAGCAGCAGCGGCCGGAGCGGCCTCGACTTTTGCAGCAGGTGCAGGTGCAGGTGCAGCGGCAGCCGGTGCGGCTTCAGCCTTGGCGGCTGGAGCAGCGGCCGGGGCTGGGGCGGCGGCAGGCGCAGCGCCTTGTACTTTCAGCTTGAGGATGAAGTCACCGGTGCCGACTTCGTCTTCCAGCTTGACCGCAATGCTTTCCACCACGCCGGCAGCCGGCGAAGGGATTTCCATGGAGGCTTTGTCGGACTCCAGGGTGATCAGCGACTGGTCGGCTTCGACGGTGTCGCCGACCTTGACCAGCAGCTCGATGATCTTGGCCTTGCCCGACGAACCGATGTCCGGGACGTGAATGTCCTGGACAGTGGCGGCGGCAGGTGCGGCAGCCGCAGCGGCAGGCGCTTCGGCAGGTTTTTCAGCAGCAGGCGCAGGTGCAGCGGCGGCAGCAGGGGCCGCCGGCGCAGGGGCCGCATCAGCGGCACCTTCGATTTCCAGCTCCAGCAGTTCGTCGCCTTCTTTCAGGCGGTCGCCCAGCTTCACTTTCAGGCTCTTGACCACGCCGGCCTTGGGAGCAGGGATTTCCATGCTCGCCTTGTCCGATTCCAGGGTCAGGATGCTCTGGTCGGCTTCGACGGTGTCGCCGACCTTCACAAACAGCTCGATTACTTCACCTTCACCGCTGCCGATGTCAGGTACGCGAATGAGTTCGCTCACAAAAAGTCTCCTCAGCAGTCCAGTGGGTTGCGTTTTTCCGGGTTGATCCCGAACTTGACGATAGCGTCAGCCACCACCTTCGGTTCGATCTCACCACGGTCAGCCAAGGCTTCCAGGGCTGCCAACACCACGAAGTGACGGTCAACTTCGAAGAAGTGACGCAGCTTCTTGCGGCTGTCACTGCGGCCGAAACCGTCGGTGCCCAGGACTTTGAATTCCTTGGACGGGACCCACTGGCGAATTTGTTCAGCAAACAGTTTCATGTAGTCGGTCGAAGCGATCACCGGGCCTTTACGGCCGGTCAGGCACTCTTCAACGAAGGTGCGCTGTGGCTTCTGGCCAGGGTGCAGGCGGTTGTGACGCTCTACGGCCAGGCCATCGCGACGCAGTTCGTTGAAGCTGGTCACGCTCCATACGTCGGCGCCGACGTTGAACTCGTCACGCAGGATCTTGGCCGCTTCACGCACTTCGCGCAGGATGGTGCCGGAGCCCATCAGTTGTACGTGGTGCGCTGCTTCCTTGGCGTCTTCTTCGAGCAGGTACATGCCCTTGATGATGCCTTCTTCCACGCCGGCCGGCATGGCTGGCTGCTGGTAGGACTCGTTCATCACGGTGATGTAGTAGAAAACGTCCTGCTGCTCTTCGGTCATCTTCTTCATGCCGTCCTGGATGATCACCGCCAGCTCGTAGCCGTAGGTTGGATCAAAGGTGCGGCAGTTCGGGATGGTGGCAGCCAGGATGTGGCTGTGACCGTCTTCGTGTTGCAGGCCTTCGCCGTTCAGCGTGGTACGACCGGCGGTGCCGCCGATCAGGAAACCACGGGTACGGCTGTCGCCTGCTGCCCAGGCCAGGTCGCCGATACGCTGGAAGCCGAACATCGAGTAGAAGATGTAGAACGGCAGCATCGGCTGGTTGTGGCTGGAGTACGAAGTACCGGCAGCGATGAAGGAGCTCATTGCGCCCGCTTCGTTGATGCCTTCTTCGAGGATCTGGCCCTTCTTGTCTTCCTTGTAGAACATCACCTGGTCTTTATCGACTGGCTCGTAGAGCTGGCCGACGGAGGAGTAGATGCCCAACTGACGGAACATGCCTTCCATACCGAAGGTACGGGCTTCGTCCGGAATGATCGGGACGATGCGCGGGCCGATGTCCTTGTCCTTGACCAGCTGCGCGAGGATCCGCACGAAGGCCATGGTGGTGGAGATTTCACGGTCGCCCGAGCCGTCAAGGATAGCCTTGAGGGTGCTCAGGTCCGGCGTCGGTACGCTGAAGCTCTGCGCGCGGCGTTGTGGCACGAAACCACCCAGTGCGGCGCGGCGCTCGGCCAGGTAGCGGGCTTCGGCGCTGTTCGGCTCCGGCTTGAAGAACGGCAGGTTTTCCAGTTCTTCGTCCTTGACCGGGATGTCGAAGCGGTCGCGGAACAACTTCAGGCTGTCGACATCGACTTTCTTGGTGTTGTGCGCGGTGTTCTTCGCTTCGCCGGCACCGGTGCCATAACCTTTGATGGTCTTGGCCAGGATGACGGTCGGTTGTTCTTTGTGGTTGACCGCTTCGTGGTACGCCGCATAGACCTTGTACGGGTCGTGGCCGCCACGGTTGAGTTTCCAGATCTCGTCGTCGGACAGGTCGGCAACCATCGCCTTGAGTTCAGGCGTGTTGAAGAAGTGTTCGCGGACGAACGCGCCGTCCTTGGCCTTGTAGTTCTGGTACTCGCCGTCGATGACTTCGTCCATGCGACGTTGCAGGATACCGTCGACGTCCTTGGCCAGCAGTGGGTCCCAGAAACGGCCCCAGATGACTTTGGTCACGTTCCACTGGGCGCCGCGGAATACGCCTTCGAGTTCCTGGATGATCTTGCCGTTGCCGCGAACCGGGCCGTCGAGGCGCTGCAGGTTGCAGTTGATGACGAAGATCAGGTTGTCCAGCTTCTCGCGGCCGGCCAGGGAGATGGCGCCCAGGGATTCCGGCTCGTCGCACTCGCCGTCGCCCAGGAAGCACCAGACTTTCTGCTTGCCTTCAGGGATGAAGCCACGGGCTTCCAGGTACTTCATGAAGCGTGCCTGGTAGATCGCCTGGATTGGGCCCAGGCCCATGGAAACGGTCGGGAACTGCCAGAACTCAGGCATCAGCCAAGGGTGCGGGTACGACGACAGGCCGTTACCGTCCACTTCCTGGCGGAAGTTGTTCATGTGTTCTTCGCTGATGCGGCCTTCCATGAACGCACGGGCGTAGACGCCTGGCGAGGTGTGGCCCTGGAAGTAGATCAGGTCGCCGCCGTGTTCGTCGGTCGGGGCCTGGAAGAAGTAGTTGAAGCCGATGTCATACAGGGTTGCGCTGGAAGCGAAGCTGGAGATGTGACCGCCCAGGTCCGAATCTTTCAAGTTCGTGCGCATTACCATCGCCATGGCGTTCCAACGTACCAGCGAGCGAATGCGGCGTTCCATGAACAGGTCGCCAGGCATGCGTGCTTCGTGGGTAACGGGGATGGTGTTGCGGTATGGCGTAGTGATGGCGTAAGGCAGTTGCGAGCCGCTGCGGGTCGCGAGTTCGCCCATACGGGTCATCAGGTAGTGAGCACGGTCTTCGCCTTCTTTGTCGAGAACCGATTCCAGGGCGTCCAGCCATTCCTGGGTTTCGACGGGATCGAGGTCTTGCATGGCTTGCTCCAGGGCGGAAAGGCTACCAGAATCGGTTGCCTGAAGTTTGCGACTGGCCTTGTGGGCAGACGACATAAATTCTTGGATGGCCGAAGGTTGCTTCGGCGTCCTGTAGTTTTACTACAAATCGTCGGCCATTTCAGCCTTTCGAATGTATATACGAGTAGTAAAACTACACAAGACTGAGCGTATGGCTCGGTCTGGCTGGTGAGCATAATCGTTATTGTTGATCTTTTGCGAACAAGAAAAGGTGAAAGCTTGATGTTGGCTGCCAAAATGAAATTAATTTCAGCTATTTCTAACCTTTGTTCGACAGTCCTTCATAGAGCGTGGTCCTTGCGTTCACAACACGTAGCCAATTACACGCCGATCAAGGATAGACCATGAGCCTTCCAACACTGGCCCAACTACCGGCCATTCTCTTGCCAAAAGCCCAGCGGGCCGAGCAGTCATTTCGTGACGCGGTGGCCGCGCTGGACGACGATCATGGACTTTCTGCGTGGACGCCGCAACGGTGGGCCGACTTCGTCCGCGTGTGCGCCGCCAGTGATTTCGTCATTGAACAGAGTGTTCGTGACCCTTTGATGTTGCTCGAACTGGCCGCCTGGGGCGAATTGGACCGGGGTTTTGCGCCCGGCGAGCTGTGCGGGCAGATTGCTGGCGCCGTGCAACAAGTCGAAACAGAAGATGAACTCGGCCGTGTGCTGCGTCGCCAGCGCACGCGCCAGCAAGTGCGCATCATCTGGCGCGACCTGACCCGCCAGGCCGACCTGGTGCAAACCTGCCGCGACCTTTCCGACATGGCCGACGCCTGCATCGACCAGGCCTACCAGTGGCTGTACCAACGCCACTGCGTACAGTTCGGCACGCCCACCGGGCGGCGCAGCGGCGAGCCGCAGCACATGGTGATCCTCGGCATGGGCAAGCTCGGTGCGGTGGAGTTGAACCTGTCGTCGGATATCGACTTGATCTTCGCCTACCCGGAAGGTGGCGAGACGGTGGGTGTGAAGCGCGCCCTGGATAACCAGGAGTTTTTTATCCGCCTTGGTCAGAAACTGATCAAGGCCCTCGACCCGATCACCGTTGACGGCTTTGTGTTTCGCGTCGACATGCGCCTGCGTCCCTACGGCTCGGCCGGTGCGCTGGTACTGAGCTTCAACGCGCTGGAGCAGTATTACCAGGATCAGGGCCGTGACTGGGAACGCTACGCCATGATCAAGGCGCGGGTCGTGGCCGGCGACCAGGTGGCCGGTGCACAACTGCTCGACATGCTGCGGCCGTTCGTCTATCGCCGCTACCTGGACTTCTCCGCCATCGAAGCGCTGCGCACGATGAAGCAGTTGATTCAGCAGGAAGTACGGCGCAAAGGCATGGCCGACAACATCAAGCTGGGCTCGGGCGGCATCCGCGAAGTGGAGTTTATCGCCCAGGCGTTCCAGTTGATCCACGGCGGCCGCGACCTGAGCCTGCAACAGCGCCCGCTGCTCAAGGTGCTCGGCACCCTGGAAGGCCAGGGTTACCTGCCGCCGGCGGTGATTGCCGAATTGCGCAATGGCTACGAATTCCTGCGTTACACCGAGCACGCGATCCAGGCGATTGCCGATCGCCAGACACAAATGCTTCCGGACAGCCCCGAAGACCAGGCGCGCATTGCCTTTATGTTGGGCTTTGCCGATTGGGACGCTTTCCACGAGCGCCTGATGTACTGGCGCGGTCGGGTGGACTGGCACTTCCGCCAGGTGATCGCCGATCCGGATGAAGAAGAGGGCGAAGAAAGCGAGTTGGTGGTGGGCGGTGAGTGGTTGCCGCTTTGGGAGGAATCCCAGGATGAAGAGGCGGCCTGCCGTCAGTTGGCCGAAGGTGGTTTTACCGACGCGGCCAAGGCGCTCAAGGCGTTGGCCGGCCTTCGCAACAGCCCGCAACTGCGTGCCATGCAGCGTTTGGGGCGCGAACGGTTGGATGCTTTTATACCGCGCCTGCTTGCCCAGGCGGTCGAGCACGCCAACCCGGACCTGGTGCTGGAGCGCGTGTTGCCGCTGGTGGAAGCCGTCGCCCGGCGTTCCGCTTATCTGGTGCTGCTCACGGAAAACCCCGATGCCCTGCGCCGCCTGCTGACCCTGTGCGCCGCCAGCCCGTGGATCGCCGAGCAGATCACCCGTTTCCCGCTGTTGCTCGACGAATTGCTCAACGAAGGCCGCCTGTTCAAGCCACCGCTGGCGCCGGAACTGGCCGCCGAACTGCGCGAGCGTCTTACACGCATCCCCGAAGATGACCTTGAGCAACAGATGGAAGCACTGCGGCACTTCAAGCTGGCCCACCGCCTGCGCGTGGCGGCCTCGGAGATCGCCGGCAGCCTGCCGCTGATGAAAGTCAGCGACTACCTGACCTGGCTCGCCGAGGCCATCCTCGAACAAGTGCTGGCCCTGGCCTGGCGCCAGACCGTGGCGCGCCATGGCTCGCCGCAGCGGTTGGACGGCACCCTGTGCGATCCTGGGTTTATCATTGTCGGTTATGGGAAAGTCGGCGGTATAGAACTCGGGCATGGTTCGGACCTGGACCTGGTGTTTATCCACGACGGTGATCCCCAGGCGGAAACCGATGGCGCCAAGCCTATCGACGGTGCGCAGTTCTTCACGCGCCTGGGCCAGCGCATCATCCACCTGCTGACCACCCAGACCAACTCGGGCCAGTTGTATGAAGTGGACATGCGCCTGCGACCTTCCGGCGCATCCGGTTTGTTGGTGAGTTCGCTGGGGGCGTTTGAGCGCTATCAACAAAATGAAGCCTGGACCTGGGAGCATCAGGCCCTGATCCGTGCGCGGGTGCTGGTGGGCAGCCAGGATGTGGGCCAGGCGTTCGAGCGGGTACGGGCTAAGGTATTGGGGCAGGAGCGGGACCTGGCGAAGCTGCGCCAGGAGGTCAGCGAGATGCGCGCCAAGATGCGTGACAACCTGGGCACCAAGGGCACGGCGGCCGGCACCGGCGCCAATGCCTTCGAAGCCACGGCGCTGTTCGACCTCAAGCAGGACGCCGGAGGTATCGTCGATATTGAATTTATGGTGCAATACGCGGCTTTGGCGTGGTCTGCGCAACATCCATCGTTGCTGCGCTACACCGACAATATCCGCATTCTGGAAGGCCTGGAGCAGGTAGGCTTGATGCCCGCCGCCGATGCCCATCTGCTGCGTGAGGTGTATAAGGCCTACCGATCCGCCGCGCACCGCCAGGCCTTGCAGAACGAGGCCGGTACAGTGGCCGGGGATCAGTTTGCCGACGAACGGCGCCAGGTAATGCGAATCTGGCAGGCGCTGGGGCTGAGCTGAAACACTATTACGGCGGGGAGGCATAAGCCTCCCCGCATCGTTTGTGGAAACTACATGAATATTCTGATCGTTGGGCCCAGTTGGGTCGGTGACATGGTGATGGCGCAGACACTCTTCCAGTGCCTGCGCGTGCGTTACCCGGACTGCCAGATCGACGTGCTCGCCCCCGAGTGGAGCCGGCCGATCCTTGAGCGCATGCCCGAGGTGCGCAAGGCCTTGAGCTTCCCGCTCGGCCACGGTGCCCTGGAGCTGGCAACCCGCCGTCGCATCGGCAAGTCCCTGGCGGGTGAGTACGACCAGGCGATCCTGCTGCCCAACTCGCTCAAGTCGGCGCTGGTGCCGTATTTTGCCGGTATCCCCAAGCGCACCGGCTGGCGCGGCGAGTTCCGCTACGTGCTGCTCAATGACGTGCGCACGCTGGACAAAGCCCGCTACCCGCTGATGATCGAACGCTTCATGGCCCTGGCCTATGAGCCGGGTGCCGAGTTGCCCAAGCCGTATCCGCGCCCGAGCCTGCAGATCGATCCGCTGAGCCGCGACGCGGCCCTGGCCAAGTTCGGCCTGACCCTGGACCGGCCGGTGTTGGCCTTGTGCCCCGGCGCCGAGTTTGGCGAGTCCAAGCGCTGGCCGTCGGAGCATTACGCGAAGGTGGCCGAGGCGAAGATCCGCGAAGGCTGGCAGGTGTGGCTGTTCGGTTCGAAGAAGGACCATCCGGTAGGTGAAGACATTCGTCAGCGCCTGATCCCCGGCCTGCGTGAAGAGGCAGTGAACCTCAGTGGCGACACGTCCCTGGCCGAGGCCATCGACCTGCTGTCCTGCGCCGATTCGGTGGTGTCCAACGACTCCGGCCTGATGCACGTGGCCGCTGCGCTGAACCGCCCGCTGGTGGCGGTGTATGGCTCCACCTCGCCGGGCTTCACGCCGCCCTTGGCCGATCAGGTCGAAGTGGTGCGCCTGGGCCTGGAGTGCAGCCCGTGTTTTGACCGTACCTGCCGTTTCGGCCACTACAATTGCATGCGCCAGTTGTTGCCACAGCCGGTGAACGAGGCCTTGCAGCGGTTGCAGGGCTCTGCGGTCGAGGTCCGATAGTTTGCGCATACTGGTAATCAAGACCTCATCCCTGGGCGACGTGATCCACGCCTTGCCGGCGCTGACCGACGCGGCGCGGGCGATCCCCGGCATTCAATTCGACTGGGTAGTGGAAGAAGGCTTTGCCGAGATTCCCACCTGGCACCCGGCGGTCGACAAGGTGATCCCGGTGGCGATCCGTCGCTGGCGCAAAAACATCTGGCAAACCATCAAGAGTGGCGAATGGCGGCGCTTCAAGCAGCAAGTCCAGTCGACCAAATACGATCTGGTGATCGACGCCCAGGGCCTGCTGAAAAGCGCCTGGCTGACCCGTTATGTGCGTGCGCCCGTCGCGGGTTTCGACAGAAACTCCGCCCGCGAGCCGATGGCCGCGCGTTTCTATTCGCGACGCCTCGCCGTTGCGCGAGGGCAACACGCGGTGGAGCGTCTGCGCCAGTTATTCGCCGTGGCGCTCGGATATGACCTGCCCAAAGGCCTGGGCGACTACGGCCTGAGCACTGAAAAGCTCCTGGGCCTGCCGCCGAAAAAACCTTTTGTGCTGCTGTTGCACGGCACCACCTGGGACACCAAGCACTGGCCCGAAGCCTACTGGCGCGAGCTGGCCGAGCGCATGGGCCGCCTGGGCGTCGACGTGAAATTGCCCTGGGGTAACGCCGCCGAAAAAGCCCGTGCCGAACGCCTGGCCCAGGGCCTGCAAAACGCCGAGGTGCTGCCCAAGCTGAACCTGGCCGGTGTGGCTCGTGTATTGGCCGGCGCTCGCGCCTGTGTGGCAGTGGACACCGGTCTCGGCCACCTGGCCGCCGCGCTGGATGTGCCGACCATCTCCCTGTTCGGCCCGACCAACCCCGGCCTCACCGGTGCCTACGGCAAGCGCCAGATTCATCTGGCCAGCGACTTCCCCTGCGCGCCGTGCCTGCAAAAGCAATGTACCTATCAACCGACGGCCGACGACCTGCGTCGGTTCGACCTCAAGCGCGAGTCGCCCCTGTGCTTCACGCGCCTGAACCCAGAGCGTGTGGCAAGCCGACTGAGCACGTTGTTATTGGCTGAGGAGCTGCACTGATGCAACTGGCTTTTGTGCTGTACAAATATTTCCCCTTCGGTGGCCTGCAGCGCGACTTCATGCGCATCGCCCTGGAGTGCCAGCAGCGCGGTCATCAGATTCGTGTGTACACGCTGATCTGGGAAGGCGACATCCCGCCCGGCTTCGAAGTGCTGGTGGCGCCGGTCAAGGCGTTCTTCAACCATCGGCGCAATGAAAAGCTCAGCGCCTGGATGGCCGCAGACCTGGCCAAGCGCCCGGTTGACCGCCTGGTCGGCTTCAACAAAATGCCCAACCTGGACGTGTACTACGCCGCCGACGGTTGCTTTGAAGACAAGGCGCAAAACCTGCGCCACTCGCTGTACCGCTATTTCGGCCGCTACAAGCACTTCGCCGAGTACGAGCGCGCAGTGTTCGCCAAGGACGCCAAGACCGAAGTCCTGATGATTTCCGAAGTGCAGCAGCCGCTGTTCATCAAGCATTACGACACCCCGGTGGAGCGCTTCCACCTGCTGCCACCGGGCATTGCCCAGGACCGCCGCGCACCGCCGAATGCCGCCGAAATCCGTGAGGGTTTCCGCAAGGAATTCAACCTCGGCGACGACGAGTTGCTGCTGGTGCAGATCGGCTCGGGCTTCAAGACCAAGGGCGTCGACCGCAGCCTCAAGGCCGTGGCCTCGTTGCCGCCTGAATTGAAAAAACGCACGCGCCTGTTTGTGATCGGCCAGGACGACCCCAAGGTATTCCAACTGCAAAGCGCCACCTTGGGCTTGGGCGATAACGTGCAGTTCCTCAAGGGCCGCAGCGATATCCCGCGTTTCCTGCTGGGCGCCGACCTGTTGATTCACCCGGCGTACAACGAAAACACCGGCACCGTTTTGCTCGAAGCCCTGGTGGCCGGGTTGCCGGTGCTGGTCTCGGCAGTATGTGGGTATGCCCACTACATTACCGAGGCCGACAGTGGCCTGGTACTGGATGAGCCGTTTGAACAAGCGCAGCTCAACCAGTACCTGACGCACATGCTCACCGACACTGCACAGCGCGCGGCCTGGAGCCGCAATGGCCTGGCCTTCGCTGAGACGGCCGACCTTTACAGCATGCCGCAGCGCGCTGCGGATGTGATTCTGGCGGAGCCAAAACGATGAAGTTGATTCTTGCCGAACCGTTCAAGACATTGTGGGCCGGGCTTGATGCCTTTGCCGAAGTCGAGAAACTGCAAGGCCAGGTATTCCGTGAGCTTGCGGCGCGCCGCACGCTGCGCACCGTGGTGGATGGCCGTCCGTATTTCGTGAAGATCCACCGTGGCATCGGCTGGGGCGAAATCTTCAAGAACCTGATTACCGCCAAGCTGCCGGTGCTGGGCGCAGGCCTTGAATGGGCGGCGATTCATCGACTCCAGGCACTCGGCGTGCCGACCATGACCGGCGTGGCTTTCGGCGAGAAGGGCAGCAACCCGGCGGACCAGCATTCGTTCATCATCACCGAAGAGCTGGCGCCGACCCTCAGCCTCGAAGACGTCACGATCAATTGGGTCGCCGAACCGCCTGCGCCCGCGTTGCGTCATGCCCTCACGGCCGAGCTGGCGCGCATGGTTGGTGATATGCACCGGGGTGGCGTAAACCACCGCGACTGCTACCTGTGCCACTTCCTGCTGGACACCGCCAGGCCCATCGATGCGAACAACATCAAGCTGTCGGTGATCGACCTGCACCGCGCTCAACTGCGTGCCCATCTGCCGCTGCGCTGGCGCGACAAGGACCTGTCCGCGCTGTACTACTCGGCGCTGGATATCGGCCTCACCCGTCGCGACAAGCTGCGTTTCCTCAAGGGCTACTTCCGCCAGCCGCTGCGCCAGATCCTCGCTGAGCAATCGGCATCCCTGAGCCTGATGCAGCGCAAGGCCGACAAGCTGTATGCGCGCAAGCTGCGTTATGGGGATGCGATCTGATGGCGGGTTGGAACCTGGAACCTGCGTACGCCAGCCTGGCGGATGATTTCGGCAACCTCGAAGCGGTCTTCGCCCTGCAAGGCGAGCGCCTGACCCGCGATCCGCTGTCGGAAGTGATCCGCGTGGAGCGTGGCGGGGTCAACTATTACGTCAAGCGCTACATCGGTGCCGGCAAAGGGCTGCGGCGCTACCTGGGCAAGCCGCGGGTCAAGTCCGAATGGCAGAACCTCAAGCGTTTCGCCAAATGGGGTATTCCCACCGCTGATGTGGTTGCCTGGGGGCTGGAGCGAAAGGGCCTGGCCTATGATCGTGGGGCGATGATCACCCGCGAGCTGCCGAAGACCGAAGACCTCTCGGTATTGGCCGAGCGCAACGATGCGCGCCTGCGCGACCCCAAGTGGGTCGACGCGGTGAGCCGTCAGCTCGCCGAATACACACGCACCATGCACGATCATCGCTTTACCCATAACGACTTGAAGTGGCGCAACCTGTTGATCGATGACCAGCAGACCCTGTACCTGATCGACTGCCCCAACGGCGATTTCTGGCGCGGGTTCTGGCTCAAGTACCGCATCACCAAAGACCTGGCCTGCCTGGACAAGGTGGCCAAGTATCACTTGTCCGCCACCCAGCGCCTGCGTTTCTACATGCAATACCGTCAGCGCCGACACCTGAGTGCAGCGGACAAACAGCGTATTCGCCACGTGGTGAAGTTTTTCGAGGGACGTGAATGAGTGATTTCCTGGCGGCTGAAGACCGGGCGCTGCTGGAGCGCAACGGCTTGGCGACGTTCGACGCCCTGTGGGCCAAACAACTGGATGCAGTGGATGAACCCAACACCAGTCGCGGCGGCTGGAGCAGCGTGTTTCGTCTGGAACTGGACGGCCACGGTTATTATCTCAAGCGTCAGAGCAACTACCTGACGCGCAGCCTGCACCGTCCCTTTGGCGAGCCGAGTTTCTCCCGCGAGTTCCGCAATATCAGTCGTTACCGCAAGCTCGGCATCCCTGCCTTGCAGGCGGCTTTCTACGGCGAGCGCAAGGTGGGCGGCGAGCATCGCGCGATGCTGCTGACCCGTGCCCTGGACGGCTGGAATGACCTGGATTCGCTGCTGGGGCAGTGGCCTCAATTGAGCGACGCCCAGCACCACGCGATCCTGCTGGCCTGCGGTCAGCTTGCACGCCGGTTGCACAGCGTCGGCCAGGTACATGGCTGTTTTTATCCCAAGCATATTTTTATGCAGGCCACCGGCGACGGCTATGCCGCGCAGTTGATCGACCTTGAGAAAACCCGCCCGCTGCTGTTCGGCTGGCGCGATCGGGTCAAGGACCTGGAGCCGTTGTTGCGACGTGCACCGCAGTGGTCGGATGAACAGGTACGCCGACTGTTGGCCGCCTATCTTGATCAACCGAAGGACAGCGCGCTGGTCACCAGCTGGCTGCAGAAACTGACCGCGCGCCGTAGTCACAAGGAAAACCGTTGATGCGTCTGTCCGAGCTGAAAGCCGCCGGCCGTAACCCCGAGCTGCCACTGACCCTCGAACTGGCCGATGCGGCCGGCCCGGGCCAGTTGCAACTGCTGAGCCTGTTGCGTGTGCTGCCGGGCGAGCGTTATGTGGGGGCGGCGGTCTGGCGCGGTCGTCCGGTTTTGGCCAAGTTACTGGTGGGCAGCAAGGCGGCGCGGCACTTTCAGCGTGAACTCAGCGGCGTGCGCCTGCTCGCCGAGCAAGGCCTGACCACGCCGTTGCTGCTGGCCGATGGCTTGCAGGAAGGCGAGGGCGGCTGGCTGCTGTTCGAGTTCATCGAGGGCGCCGAAAGCCTGGCCGCTGCCTGGCAGGCCGTCGAAGACCTGCCGCCGCTGGCTGACGAACAAACCGCCGTGCTGGCCGAAGCGCTTGGTGCCATTGCGCAGATGCACACCAGGGGCCTATGGCAGGAAGACCTGCACCTGGACAACCTGCTGCGCCAGGGCGGCAAACTGTACCTGATCGATGGCGCCGGGATCCGCGTCGAAGAAGCGGGTAAACCGCTCTCACGCAACCGTGTGCTGGAAAACCTCGGGGTGTTTTTCGCCCAGTTGCCGAAGAATCTCGAGCCGTTTACCGAAGAGCTGCTGGTGTACTACTTGCTGAGCAACGGCGAGCACGCCCTGCCGCTGGAAGCCCTGGAGAAACAGGTGCGTAAGGTCAGTGCCTGGCGCCTCAAGGACTTCCTGAGCAAGGTCGGCCGTGAATGCACGCTGTTCAGCGTGGTGCGCGGCGCCTTTGCCTTGCGCGCGATCCGGCGGGAAGAGGAGCCGGCCATGCTGCCGGTTCTGGAACAGGCTGACGCACTGCTGGACCGGGGGCATTTGTACAAGACCGGCGGCGCCGCCAGCGTGGCCAAGGTCGAGATGGCCGGTCGGCCGCTGGTGATCAAGCGCTATAACATCAAGGGCTTCGCCCACTGGCTCAAACGCTTCTGGCGTCCGAGCCGTGCCTGGCACTCCTGGCGCGAAGGCAATCGCCTGGCGTTCCTCGGTATCGCCACGCCCAAGCCGCTGGCGGTGCTGGAAAAACGCTTCTTCTGGTTGCGCCGTCGCGCTTACCTGGTCACCGAATACCTGTCCGGCCCGGACATCATCGAGCGCTTCGCACCGTACGTTGAAAATGGTGACGCGCCGGAAAACGAACTGCAGGCGCTGGATCACCTGTTCGCCGAGCTGATCCGTGAACGCATCAGCCATGGCGATTTCAAGGGCCACAACCTGTTCTGGGACCAGGGGCGCTGGTCGCTGATCGACCTGGACGCCATGTGTCAGCACGGCTCCGAGGCGAGCTTCGCCCCGGCGTATGCCAAGGACCGGGCGCGGTTCATGCGTAACTGGCCCGAAAGCAGTGCGTTGTACCAATTGATTGATCAGCGGTTGCCTCGAGATATCAACTGATCAGAACCGATACTCCGCCCCGGCGCCTGCATACCACGAACGTCCAGGCGCCGCTTCGTAGTAGCGGTTATTGCCGTCGCCGACGATCACCGAGCCGACATACTGTCGGTCGAGCAGGTTGTCCAGGCGCAGGGTCTGGTGGAAGGTCCAGTGTTCGACTTTCTGCTCAAAGCGGGCGCGCCAGTTGAATACGCTGTAGGCCGGGGCGGCGTGTTGGCTGTTGGTGTCTTCGACGTAGACCTGGCTGCGGTACATCCCTTCGAGGGCGGTGCTGACCCAATCCCTTGGTTTCCAGCTCAGTTCTGCGAACAGCGTGGTTTGAGGGACTCCCGGCAGGTAGTTGCCCTTGTCGACGGCGGTGTTGCCGCTGACGAAGTCACTGTCGTAGGTGGCTTGCAGGTGGGTGTAGGCGAGGTTGGCGCTCCAGTGCTCGCTGAGCTGGCTTTCGATGCCCAGTTCGAAGCCGCGGCGCAGGGTGCGGCCGGCGTTTTGGTAACTGGTGCGGCCGTCTTTGGATTGAGCGACCACTAACTCATCTTCTGTAGTTATCTGGAATACGGCCGCATTGATCCTGGTATTTTTCACTTGGGCCTTTAATCCCACTTCGTACTGTGTGCTCTCTGACGGTTTCAAGCCGAAGTTGAAGCCCTCCACATTGCCCGGCGCATAGGCCAATTCGGCCTGGGTTGGTGTTTCGAAGCCTTTGCCCGCGCTCACATAACCATGCAGTTCAGGCGTGAACGCATACATCACGCTCATTGACGGCGTATTTTTCTGATAGGTCTTGTTGCCGCTGGAATCGCCGTTGCTGAGGAACTGGTCGTCAACGTCCAACTGCATGGTGCTGTGCCGGACGCCGGCTTGCAGGGTCCAGCGGTCGAGGGCCCAGTTGGCCTGGATATAGGGGTCGAGACTGCGGGCGGTGTCGATTTCATCGCGGCGCAGTTGGCCTTTTACGCCGAGGGTGTTGCCGCTGTAGTTCTGGTAGCCGTGGCGACTGTCTTCGCTTTGATCGAAATCCAGGCCGGAGATGATCATTAGCTCGCCCGGTGCGCTTTCAATAGGCTGCATCCAGCGCACGCTGCCGCCATAGAACTTGCGGTCGAATTGCACCACGCCGCCGCCACGCTCGTTGGCGGGTGTGCCCTTTGGAATCGACAAATACTGAATCACACTCCGCCGCCCCGTATATCCGTTCACCTGCAGTGTCGCATCGCCGAAGTACCGCTCGTAATTCATCCCCAATTGCTGATGATCGATGCTTTTACGCGTGTTGTACGTCAGCGCGTTGGCGCTCACCGAGCGTGGGTCAGCCTTGTACGCTGCCCAGGTCTGCCCCAGCGGGTCCTGGGTGCCGTTCTGCTCCAGGCTGCTGTAGATCAGCGCCAGCTTGCTGTCGTCATCCGGCTGGACATTGAGCTTGGCGAAGGTCTGGTCGCGGCGTGCGCTGCTGTGGTCGCGGTAGCCGTTGGTGTCCATGCGCGAAGCGTCGAGTACGAAACCGGCGCCGTTGGTCGCGCCTTCGGCGTTCAGGTGGTTCTTGTTCAGGCCGTCGCTGCCCACCAGGGTCTCGGCGCCGATGCGCGGTGGGCCTTCGCCGTCGCGGGAGAACATCTGGATCACGCCGCCGGCATTGCTGCCATACAGGGTGGCGGCAGGGCCGCGCAGCACTTCGATGCGTTCGGCGGTATCGAGGTTGAAGGTGGCCGCCTGGCCCTGGCCGTCCGGGGTGCTGGCGGGGATGCCGTCGGCAATCAGCTTTATGCCGCGCACGCCGAACGCCGAGCGGGCGCCGAAGCCTCGGGAGGAAATCTGCAGGTCCTGGGCATAATTCTGGCGGTTCTGCACCACCAGGCCAGGCACGCGGGACAGGGCCTCGGAGGCGTTGATGCCCAATTGGCCGTCGCTGATCTGTTCGCGGCTGATGCCGTCCACCGAGTACGGCAGGTCGAAGGTCGGGCTGGCGCTGCGCGAGCCGGTGACCACGCTGGGGTCGAGTACCAGCGGGGCGTCGTCGGCCCGAGCGGCATCGCTCAGGGCCAACAGGCCAGGCAACAATAAGGTGAAGCGGGCGAGGGTTTTCATCAGTCAGCCGGAATCCATGGCGCGCATAGGAGGTAGACGCGCAAAGGGGCGCGAGTTTAGTGGCTCAGGCGATTTTTATCATTTGGGAATCGTCCTACGCTGCAAATCAATGTTGCTGCTTTGGGTCACCCACCTTGGCGATGGTAGCGTGGTCAGCCTTGGCAATAACAATGGCGGATGGGCCATAAGGAGAGGGTTATGAGGATGGGGTCGAAAGTCTTGTGCAGTACGCTGTCGCTTGTGTTGACGGGCTGCGGAACCATCAATACGGTCTTCCGACCCGACGCGGTCACCAGCCAGAACCTCAAGGACTCGCGCAGTCACTGCGAAAACGTGCCGCGCATCTACAGCGGGGTGATCTACGGGTTCTGCACGCTCAATGGGGAGCCGGCGCCCGACAAGAGCCTGAAGGACAACAGCCTGATCGACCATGGCGGGAGCATGCTACCCTTTGTCGCGGTCGAGTTTGTCGCCTCCGGCGTGCTGGACACCCTGATGCTGCCCTACACCGTTTACCGTCAAAGCCGGGACGGCAGCATCGAGATCTTCCGCTGATCCCTCTTGACGCTCGCCGCTAACAGCTTCCCCTCGCTTTTACGCTATAATCCCGCCCTTTAGCTGTTTCCCGCCCAGGCGGGAAGCACACTTTTTTCAGGCGCAACCCGCCTGCATGCAGACTAAAAGAGGCTAGACCCCTGTGGCATTGACGATTCTTGGCCTGTCCGGCGCCCTTAGCCATGATCCTTCCGCAGCCTTGTATATCGACGGCAAGCTGATCGCTGCCGCCGAAGAAGAACGCTTCGTACGCGACAAACATGCAAAGAACCGCATGCCCTACGAGTCGGCGAAGTTCTGCCTGGAACAGGCCGGTATCAAGCCTTCCGACGTTGACGTGGTGGCGATCCCGTTCGCCCCGATCAGCCTGTTCGGTGAGGCGCGCTGGCATTACGCCAAGCGTTACTGGTACGCCCCGGACCGCGCCCTTGATGCGATCCTGATGGGCAACCGTCGCTACAAGCGCTATCGCAACAAGATCGTCTGGTGCCTGGAGCAACTGGGCTTCGATCCGAAGAAAATCAAGATCGAACCGGTTGAACACCACCTGGCCCACGCTTCCAGCGCCTACCACTGCTCCGGCTTCCAGGAGAAAACCGCGATCCTCGGGATCGACGGTAAAGGTGAGTACGCCACCACGTTCTTCGGCTACGGCGAAAACGGCAAGATCCACAAGATCAAGGAATTCTACGATCCGGACTCCCTGGGCGGCCTGTACGGCGCGATCACCGAGTTCCTCGGTTTCGAAATGCTCGACGGTGAGTTCAAGGTCATGGGCATGGCGCCGTATGGCGATGCCAGCAAGTACGATTTCTCGCGCCTGGCCTCCTTCGAGAACGGCGAGCTGGTGATCAATACCGACTACGCCAACGTCATCGGCCTGCGCCGTTATAAAGAGAAGGGCAAGGGTTTCTACTTCTCGCCAAAACTGATCGAGTGGCTGGGGCCCAAGCGCGAAGGCGATATCGCCGACGAGCCGTACATCCACTACGCCGCCAGCATGCAGGCGCTGTTCGAGAAGCTGGCCCTGCAGATGATCGATCACTACCTGGGCGACATCCTCAAGGACACCGGCAAGCTGGCCTTCGCCGGCGGCTGCGCGCTGAACGTCAAGCTGAACCAGAAAATCATCGCCCGTGATGACGTCAAGGAGCTGTTCGTACAGCCAGCCTCCGGCGATGCCGGTACTGCCGTGGGCGCAGCGGCCTACGTGTCCCACGCCCGGGGTGTGCCGGTGGAGAAGATGGAGCACGTCTACCTCGGCCCGTCCTACAGCAACGAAGACGTGATCGCCGCGTGCGCCAAGCACGAGAGCAAGCCGAACTGGCGCAAGATCGAGAACATGCCCCAGCGCATCGCCAAGATCATGGTCGATGGCAACCCGGTGGCCTGGTTCCAGGGCCGCATGGAGTTTGGCCCGCGTGCACTCGGCGGTCGTTCGATCATCGGTTGCCCTAGCGCCACCGGCGTGGCGGACCGCATCAACCATCAGATCAAGTTCCGCGAGCGCTGGAGGCCTTTCTGCCCGTCGATGCTCGACACCGTCGCGCCGCAGATGATCAAGGTTGACCACCCTGCACCCTTCATGACCTTCACCTTTGAAGTGGCCGAAGAGTGGAAGACCCGCGTGCCGGAGGTGGTCCATGAAGATGGCACCTCCCGCGCTCAGGTGCTCAAGCGCGAGTACAACCCGCGCTACTACGACATGATGAAAGAGCTCGAAGTGCTGACCGGCAACGGCGTGTCCCTGAACACCTCGCTCAACCGTCGCGGCGAAGCGATGATCTGCTCGCCGACCGACGCGCTGAACATGTTCTTCGGCTCCGACCTGCAATACCTGATCATGGAAGACATTCTGGTCGTCAAGGACGGCGTGGACCCTTATGACGCCGTGGTCTAAATGCTGAACCGCTTCCAGGCGTGGCGTGAGCGTGGCTGGGCGCCTGTCGAGGCCGAGGTTTACGCCCAGGCCTGGCAGCGGTTTGGCGGCAGCGTTGCAACCCATCCGCAGGTTGTCGAGCGCTTGGCGGGCCTGGCGCAGATTCCGGTGCGTTACCTGGGCTGGGAACAGGACGGTGAACTCCGAGGGGCGATTGCCACCTGGGGGCGCGACCTGGCCCTGTCCAAGGACGTACTCAAGCGCAGCGGCAAGAAAGGCCTGTTTGACCTGGGCAATGCCGAGATCATCCTGCCGATCACTGCCGATGCCCAGTTGCCGGTGCGCCATCGCGGGCGCTACCTGTCAGCGCTGAACGAGGGCCGCATCAGCACCCTCAAGTCCCAGGCCGAGCAGTTGGCCATGGCGCGTACCCCCGAAGACCTGTCGAAGAAGTTTCGCTACAACCAGCGCCGCGAACTGCGTCTGCTGGAAGAGGCGGGCGGCGTGGTGCGGGCGGTGAGCGAGTTTTCCAGTGTGGAGCTGGCGGCGATCTACTGCGATCTGTTCCAGCGCCGCTGGGGCTTTGCCGCCACAGGCGCCGAGCGCCTGGCTGAGGTGCTGGAGCTGCTCAAAGAGTTCCTGATCGGCTCGGTCCTGTTTCTCAACGATGCGCCGATTGCCGTACAACTGGTATACCGCGTCGAGGCGCCGGAGTGGATCAGCATCGAGTACGTCAATGGCGGTGTCGACCCTGAAACCCGGGCATTCAGCCCCGGCAGTGTGCTGAGCTTCCTCAACACCCAAAGCGCCTGGGAACAGGCGCGCGCCGTGGATAAACCGCTGCGTTTTTCCTTCGGGCGTGCCGACCGCGAGTACAAGGAGCGCTGGTGCAACCCGGTGCCGGTGTTCAGCGTATGAGCCGCAAACAGCAACTGCTCAAGCGCCACCGGCGCAATAAACGCATTGCGCTGCTGATCGGGCTGCTGCTGTTGATCGCGACCGGTGTGCTGGTGGCCTGGTGGTTGCCGCTGATCCTCGTGGTCGTGCTGTGGGTGGCCCATGAAGCCTGGTTTGCCGACCACCTGTTTTATTCGCCCAACGACGACTACCAATACAGGTTTGCGTCGAGTGGCCAGCAGGTCGGGCTGCGTCTGGAGGGCGGCAGGTTGCTGGTAGAGACACCGCTCGAGCTGGCTGGCGATGAAACGCTGATCGTCGAAGTGCAGCTCAAGAGCACCCTCTGGGGGCGTTTGTTTGATCCTGCAGTTGATTTTCTGGACGATCGCCAGGCGTTCGAGCGCGGGGTTGCCGGCAAACGTTACCTCAATCTCACCGGTTCGGCGGCGGCATTGGCCGGCGGTGAACTGCGCCTGCGCGGGCGCTTTTGTCGCGTGATCGGCCAGCCGCTCTTGTGGGTGTTTCGCCAGCCAGATCCTGCCCGCCAGCGGGTGATGGTGATCGCCCCTCACGCCGATGATGCTGAACTGGCTGCCTTCGGTCTGTACAGCCAGGCGGATGAAAGCTGGATCGTGACCCTGACCGCGGGTGAGATCGAGGCCGAGCACTATCAGCGAATGGGCTTGTCCAAGGCTGAAGCGGCGCGGATCAAAGGGCGCCTGCGCGCCTGGGACAGCATTGCCGTGCCGCGCTGGGCCGGCGTGCCCGAGGCGCACTGCGTGCAATTGGGCTACTTCTGCCTGCAACTGCCGGCGATGCGTGACGCCCCCGATCAACCCCAGGCATCGCGCGAAGCGCAGTTGGACGATACGCGGCTGTTCCGCCAGTTCAATGCCTTGGCGTTGCCGGGGGATGTGGACGGTGCGCCGACCTGGAACAACCTGATAGCCGACCTGCGGGCGGTGTTGCTCAAGGCGCGTCCCGAGGTGATTGTGTTGCCGACGCCAGTGCTCGACCCCCACCCTGACCATATCTGCGCGCACACCGCGGTGGTGCAGGCGCTGCAGGGGCTTGAGTGGCAACCGACCACGTTGCTTGGTTATGCCAACCATCTGCATGATAACGACCGTTGGCCCATGGGTGATTCAGGCGCCGGCATCGCTTTGCCGCCGCAGTTCGATGCCGCCCAGATACTTGAGCCCTATTGCCGGGTGCTCAGCTTGAACCAGCAGCAGGACAAGGCCATGGCGCTGGGCATGATGCATGATCTGCAGCCCCGTGCACCGTTCAAGCGCCGGGTGCGTCGCCTGTTGCAGCAATGGCTGGCTGGCCGTGGTCCATCGCCTTACGGCGAGAACGAGTTTTTCCGCAAGGCCGTGCGCCGCCACGAGCTGCTTTGGGTGCTGAAGCAGGACTGAAATTGACTTTTTCGTCGGGCTGCCCGCGTGCAGTAGCCCGATTGCCTCATGGAGTGATATGAAGCCTCGTTTCAAGGTTTTGCAGTTGCAGCCTGACTACAACGTCAAGCTCAATGATTTCGCTGATCTCGGCGAGCAGATCGTCAAGGCGTTGCCGACGGAGCGATTCGAGGTGACGTCCGCCTTCCTGAGCGGTCGACCGCAGCCGGGCCAGCCGTTGAGCGTGGCGGATCATTCCAAGTATTTCGAGTTTCCCGAGAAGGCCCTCAAAGGCATCCGCCTGGGCTCCATGTGGGAAATCTACAAGTACTGCCGTGAGCAGAAATTCGATGTGGTCATCTGTAACCGCTTCAAGTCGGTGAACATGATGCTGTCGCTCAACCGTTGGTTGAAGATCCCGTTGTGCATCGGCATCTCCCACGGTTTCGGCGAGTACGAACGCGCCTATCGCCGGCGCCAGACGCGCCGCCTGGTCAGCCCGGCCTGGCGTTTTGTCGGGGTATCGGCGGCAGTCAGGGATTACCTGGTCGGCCTCAACTGCGGCTTTACCCGCGAGAACACCACTTTCGTAACCAACGCCATCGATATTCCCCAGGCCAGTGCCTTGCAGTTGCCGCGCGAGCAGGCGCGCCAGGCGCTCGGGCTGTCGCTTGACGCGCGAGTCATCGGCGCACTGGGGCGACTGGTGCCGATCAAGGGCCATACGCACCTGCTGCAAGCGTTTGCCCGCCTCAAGGATAAGTACCCTGACGCTCAAGTCGGCATCATTGGTTCCGGCCGTGCCGAAGCCGACTTGCGCGCGGACATCGAGCGCCTTGGCCTCACTGGCCGTGCGCACTTGTTGGGCTTTCGCGAGGATGGCCTCAAATATGTACGCGCCTTCGATATTTGGACCATGCCTTCCTTGCTTGAGGGCCTGGGCCTGGCCCTGCTCGAAGGCATGAGTGGACGCCTGCCGGTGATTGCTTCCAACGGGCCGGCCATGCTGCCGCTGGTGGAAGGGGCGGGTGGCTTGTCTCACGAGCCTGGCAATGTCGAGCAACTGACAGCGGCCCTGGACACTTATCTGGCCATGAGCGACGAGCAATTGCGCGCCAAGGGTGAACAGGTATTCCGTTATCTGGAAGAAAACCACGCCCTGGCCGAGTTCCAGCAAAAGTACCTGAACCTCATCGAAACCGGTTTGAAAGAAGTAGGTAGAGCATGACAGCACAACAACCCCTGGTCTCGGTGATCATCGCGTCCTACAACCACGGCCGGTACATCGAGGAGAGCATCCTCAGCGTGCTTGGCCAGACGTACCCTAACATCGAGCTGCTGGTGGTGGATGACGGTTCCAAGGATGACAGTGTCGAGCGCATCCAGCGCCTGCAGGCCGAGCACGGCTTTGATTTCCAGGTGCAGCAGAACCAGGGCCTGACCGCCACGCTCAACGGTGCCATCGCCCGCGCCAAGGGCAGCCTGATCGCCCCGTTCGGCTCCGATGACATCATGTTGCCGGACCGCATCGCCACCCAGGTGGCCTACATGGCGGACAAGCCGAAGGTGGGCATGTGCGCTGGCAACATCGAGTTGATCGATGGTGACGGCAATCTGCACCCGGAGAAAAAGCAGCGCCGCGACGTACCGTTTCGCAGCCTGGATTTCGACGACATGTTCATGGACCGCAAGCCCTTCCCGCCGGCACCGACCATGTTGATTCGCCGCGAAGTGCTGGAAGAAGTCGGTGGCTTCGACCCACTGATCCCTCTGGAAGACCTGCTGATCCAATTGAAGATCACCGCCGCGGGCTACACCATTGACGCACTCGGCGTAGTGATGGCGCAGTATCGGCAGCACGCAAGCAACACCTACAAGAACCACCGCTATATGATCCAGAACATTCTCAAGACCTATGCCCATTTCAGCGAGCACCCGGCCTATGACGCGGTGCGCTACAACTTCCTGAACTCGATGTTCCTGAAGACGGCTGATCGTGACCGGCCACTGGCGCGCGAGATCCTCAAGCAGATCCCGCTGAAGTTCTGGGGGCGCAAGACCTTGCGTGGCTTGGTGCGGTTGTACCTGGCGCCCCTCAGGAAATGAGGCGGCGGGGGGTATGAAAAAGGCGACTATCAGCAGTGATAGTCGCCTTTTTTATCAGGTGGCGGGGCTGGTCAATGCCTGCACTTGCGCGCGGATCTTCGCCGTGGCGCCTTGGCTGGCAACGGACGCATAACCTTTGGCCAATTGTTCGAAGTGTGTCTCGAACAACCAGGCGCGGTCCTGTGGGTATCGCTGCATATGGCGCAGGTTGCGCTGGCGCAACGCGTTGCGCAGCGGCGACGGGAAGATGCGCAGGTCGGCGATATCGATCAGGGCGAACTCACCGTCATCCATCAACAGCACGTTACCCAGGTGCAGCGAACGGAAGTACACACCGCGCTCATGCAGCTTGGCCATGAACTGGCCGAAACGTTCGATCAGCGACTCACGCAGGCTGTTGTCCAGGCCTTGCAGGGCCTGGCGCAGAGTCAGGCCGGGCAGTGGCGCGTAGCTGACGGCAGTGCTGGCATCGCGCAGGCTATAGAGGCCTAGAATCTGCGGCGTGGGGATGCCCAGGGTGCGCAATTGCTCGGCGTTGCTGGCAAACCGCTCGGAGTAGGGGTTGAAGCTGCCCGAGGTGTACCAGTGGCGCGCACGGAAGATCTTCAGGAAGCGGCCGTCGGCCAGGCGCAGGACTTTCGGACCTAGCCCGTCGGCTTCGATCACGTGGGCATTGCTGCACAACTGGTCGAAAGCTGCGGGCTTGAGCGCTTGTACCGGCATGCGCAACAGGCTGTGGCGGCGCTGGGCGATGCTCAGGCCGGCAATGATCGCCAGCGGGATCCACAGCACGAACCAGTGCTCTTTCGGGCGTGACAGGATGCCCCCCCCTTCGGTCAGCCCGGCGCCGATGCCATAGGTCAGCAGCGACGAAGCCAGGATGAAGAGTGGCTGGGCGCGTTCTTTCAGGCCCTTGTACAGCCCCCAGCCGATCATGAAGATCCACGGGATAAAGCCGATGATGCCGACGTAATACAACACGCCCAGGGCAAAGCTGTGCGGCTCGCGCAGCTGATAGCCGTCGGACAGGGTCAGGTAGAGCTCGGAGTCGTAGCTGTGGCCGATCCATGGATGTTCGGCAATGCGTTGCAGTGACATGCCCCACAGTTCAAGGCGAAATGAGCTGCCTCGTTCGGTAATGGATTCCGGATATAGCAGCAGCAATCCAGCAGCCCCCAGGACCAGGCTTGCTATCAGCAGGACCGAGCGGCGGTTGCGGCTGACGAAAGTCATCCACAGGATGGTCAGTGTCAGGGCTACCAGCGGTGTACGCGAGCCTGTAGCCAGAACCGCCGCGAGCATGACTGCCAGAGCCGGGGCGCTGAACCACAGGACTTTCAGGCGCTGGGTGGTCATGCAGACATACAACCAGTAGACGCAGAAGAAACCGAATAGATGAGAACTGAGCAGCGGATTGTCGAGAGCGCCACGCCCACCGATCATGCGCATGCCCGGTTCGAAGCCTTTGACGAACGCCACCAGGTTGCACAGGCTCACCACCAGTGCGATTACCGCCGCACTGAAGAAGATCGGCTTGAACAGTTCGTTGCGGTAATGCAGCAACAGCCCGCAGCCACCAAACAACATGAAGGTATTGAGCGGGCGCTTGAACAGGTCGGTGTCGGTGGTGGGCTCCGGGCTCCACAGCAGGCTGGTCAAGGCCCATGCGGAGAAGACCAGAAAGGCGAGCGCCAGGGGCTCGCGCAGTAACTCTTTCAGCTCCCGGGGGCGCATGCACAACATGAAGAGCGTCGGTACGCTGAGCAGGATGTAGACGATTCGATGCAATACGTTGCGGTTGGATACGAAGAACAGCGAACTCAGCAACAGCAACAAGCCAATGGGCAAGATCCACAGGACCAGGAAGTCAAAAACGCGATTTGAGCCATAGATCAGGCGCTTGGAGTGCATACAGTAAAGCCATTCCATTTGAGAAAGCCGACCATCTTAAAGTAGTGGCTATATAATGTCGCCGGTTGGAGCCAACCGGTTTGAGGGTCATGCAGGGTGCAAGTACAACAGAGAAGCTGTGCTAAAGTCAGCCTCCTTTTTCAAAACGCCGCGTGATATGACCGACTCCAGTCCGAGCGCAAGCCCTTCGAGCTTGAAAATATACTTCCGCCTGCTCAGTTACGTTAAGCCCTACGCCGGCTTGTTCGCGCTGAGTATCGTCGGATTTCTGATTTTCGCGTCGACCCAGCCGATGCTGGGGTACATCCTCAAGTACTTCGTCGACGGCCTTTCCAACCCTGAAGCCGTGCTATTCCCTACCGTGCCGTTCCTTCGGGACCTGCAACTGCTGCAAGCCGTGCCGCTGCTGATCATCCTGATCGCCGCCTGGCAGGGCCTGGGTTCGTTCCTGGGCAACTACCTGCTGGCCAAGGTTTCCCTGGGCCTGGTCCATGACCTGCGCGTGCAGTTGTTCAACAACTTGCTGACGCTGCCCAACCGCTACTTCGACAACCACAACTCCGGGCACCTGATTTCTCGCATCACCTTCAACGTGACCATGGTCACGGGGGCGGCGACCGATGCGATCAAAGTGGTGATTCGTGAAGGCATGACAGTGATCTTCCTGTTCGCCTCGCTGCTGTACATGAACTGGCGCCTGACGCTGGTGATGATTGCCATCCTGCCGTTGATCGCAGTGATGGTGAGCACGGCCAGCAAGAAATTCCGCAAGCAGAGCAAGAAGATCCAGGTGGCGATGGGCGACGTGACCCACGTGGCCTCCGAAACCATCCAGGGCTACCGCGTGGTGCGCAGCTTCGGGGGGGAGGTCTACGAAGAAAAACGCTTCCTCAAGGCCAGCCAGAGCAACACCAACAAGCAACTGCGCATGACCCGCACCGGGGCGATCTACACACCGGCACTGCAACTGGTGATCTACACCGCGATGGCGGTGCTGATGTTCCTGGTCCTTTATCTTCGCGGTGACGCATCGGCAGGTGACATGGTGGCCTACATCACCCTGGCCGGCCTGCTGCCCAAGCCGATTCGCCAGCTCTCGGAAGTCAGCTCCACGATCCAGAAGGGCGTGGCGGGTGCCGAAAGCATTTTTGAACAGTTGGACGAAGAGGTCGAAGTCGACAACGGCACCATCGAGCGCGACAAGGTCAGCGGTCGTCTCGACGTACGCAACCTGAACTTTACCTACCCGGGCACCGAGCGCCATGTGCTCAAGGACATCAGCTTCACCGCTGAGCCTGGGCAGATGATCGCCCTGGTTGGGCGCTCGGGCAGCGGGAAGTCGACCCTGGCCAGCCTGATCCCGCGCTTCTACCACCACGCAAGTGGCGAAATCCTGCTGGATGGTGTCGAGATCGAAGACTACAAGCTGCTCAACCTGCGCAAACACATTGCCCAGGTGACCCAGCATGTGACCTTGTTCAGCGACACGGTTACCAACAACATCGCCTACGGCGACCTGGCGGGTGCGCCTCGGGCGGACGTTGAAGCGGCCGCGGCGGACGCCAATGCCAAGGACTTCATCGACCAGTTGCCCAAGGGCTTCGACACCCAGGTTGGCGAAAACGGTGTGTTGCTGTCCGGCGGCCAGCGCCAGCGCCTGGCGATTGCCCGCGCCCTCCTGAAGAATGCACCGCTGCTGATTCTCGACGAGGCCACCTCGGCCCTCGACACCGAGTCCGAGCGCCACATACAGGCAGCGCTGGACAAGGTCATGCAAGGTCGCACCACCTTGGTGATTGCTCACCGTTTGTCCACCATCGAGAAGGCCGACCTGATCCTGGTGATGGACGACGGTCGAATTGTCGAGCGTGGCACGCACAGTGAGCTGCTGGCACAGAACGGCTATTACGCCCGCCTGCATGCCATGGGCCTGGATGCGCCGATTTCCGCCGACATCACCTGAACCTCCCTGTAGGAGCCGGCAAGCCGGCTCCTTGCAAAACCCTCCCGCAAACCTCCCACAACCCTGTGCTAATATCGCGCCCCTGTTCATTTTGTATGTGGGTTGCTCCATGAAGTTGTCCATGCCGCGATTCGATCAAGCCCCTGTCTTGGTGGTCGGCGATGTCATGCTCGACCGTTACTGGCATGGTGGTACC
>Ga0207681_10000478_pt1 | contig 27965 bp, 23 predicted proteins | sample KBSS53metaG_FD_184324 | JGI IMG/M metagenome (GOLD analysis project Ga0207681, IMG submission 184324) | Switchgrass rhizosphere microbial communities from Kellogg Biological Station, Michigan, USA - KBS S5-3 metaG (SPAdes) (version 2) | ecosystem: Host-associated > Plants > Roots > Rhizosphere... | reverse complement strand
CGGCAACCGGCGTTCCTGTATCCGCCTGCTTCAGCGCATAGGCGATCTGCTCTTCGGTATAGCGACTCTTCTTCACGGCATGCTCCTTCAGCACAAGGATCACATTACCGGAAAACTCTCATCCAAACCGGAGGAAGAAATCGGGGGGACGTCACTAAACCCGATAACCCCCGCTCGCTCCTAACTCTCGGCCGTCACCTGCTGATGCCCAACCACCGAGAAGTTCTGAGTGAGGGTTCGCCGCCCATCATTTAGATGCACATTTACAGCATCGTAGTTGTGCTCGACATCCGGATTCCAAAGCGCATCGTCAGCCATTTTGATACGCAAAGCGAGCGGGAAGGTAACACTCACTCCCGTCACCATCGCGTTATTGCCGGGACCATTTTGCGCCGCAGACGTTTCCAGTCTCGACGCTTCTTTGCAGGTGATGGACAGTAGCTGGGCACGTCACGATCAGGAAGACAGGGCTGGCCGGGGAGATTCCCGGCCATACGCAAAAACCACCCCCAACCAACCACATAGGCCGCCCTGGCTGGCCGCGCTTTTATCTCGCTCTGCGCCTCAACCACCATCCCAGCGACGATGGCACCGATATTCCACCCGCAAATTCAACGCCATCACACACCAACGGCACCACCTCGGTCGAGGCAGTGCCGTCCAATTCGCCACAATACGATGTGCAGGCAATCACTTACGGGACCAAAGGTGCCATGCCTTCTATCTTGCTATTCAATTAGCGGTCATTATCAGCCCACTTTGCGAGCCGATCCCTCACAGTGTCGGGCAGCATATCGGGACATTTCACGTCAAGCTGCCGGAGTAGTGGAGCCAGTTCCTTGTCACGCAGCGCCAGCGAGTAGAGCCAGATATGCCGCTCGTCATAGTCGTCGGTCGTCCCCTTCGCGGTCAGGCGAAGCAACTGGAACGGGAGCAGGAAGGATTTGGCTGCTGGGTCGTTGACCGTCAGCGCGTCCAAGCTGGCGATTTCCTCATAGGCCAAGCTGCGCCACGGCAAGCGCGCTAGCCACGGCTTGCGCCAACTCAGCGGCCTGAAGCTCTGCGGGCGCATGTACACCCGCTGCTCATCCCATGCCAGCTTCAGGCCCGTCCCATTGGTGTAAAGGAATAGCCAGGGGAGGAAGATTAGAGAGGTAACAAGAACTCCCCCTGCGTTTCTCGTGACAATAGCCCCATATAAGGCCATGGCTATTACCGGGAGCCCGATGATCGATATGATCAGCAGCGGCCCTGGTATCTTCTCATGCAGCCAGACAGCCTGTCGTGACGGGTAGTGCGGGTTGGATTGCCCCATCAGCGGCCCACTCTCTGTCTCGTGCCGTCAATAATCACCCCGACTGCCTGCTGGCCGACCCCCACCACGGCATTGCCTGCCCCGGCAGTCACTGGATAACGTAGCCGCATCTGGGAGATATTGCCATTATTTAGGCGGGTCTTCAGTCCCTGATAGATGCTGAGAGGGCTCCTGCCAGATGTGTATCCGTTAATGCGCACCTCCAGTGGTGTGATTGCACCAAGCCCACCCCCAAGTCCGGCTGCCAATAAAGATCGACTATAATCAATGTTGTAACAGCCGTGTCCACCGGGTGACATGGCACCCTGCGCAACATTGGAGAAGCACCGCTTTCCGGCGCAGCACCCGTGCGTACGGTGCATTACATCCCTCTACGCCAAAGGCGTGCGTCACCCCCCCCCGCATGAGCCAGCGAGTGCGCCCGTCAACAGCAGCGGAGGAGGCATTTTGAGAATACTATTCGTGGATCATATCCAAAAATGCTTCAAAGTCAGGTGCGACAAAAAGTGGCTCATAGGGATCATCCTGCCACGCGCCACTCCATTCAAAATAGACCACCGGTAAGCCTTTGCCTTCTTCGAGATCGATGCAAAATATGCTTCCCCCGGAGTCAGTTGCTATCGGAAGAACGTGTTTGTGGGGGTATCCTTCTCGAAGAATCTCCAGATTAGAAGAAATTGTATTACTCTCTTCTTCGTCACGTATCGCCGTAAACCACGCAATATCTGCCTCTTCTCCTGAAAATCCCATAATGTCTACGCCGCTAGGCTCAGGCCTTCCCCCGTTATTTTCCAGCAAAAATGACCGGTATGGCTCGGGAATGAAAATCTTCAGCCTTGCCTCAGCCCTTCCTAGATCGTCAGAGGTTATGGATTCGCCCTTTTCAAGTATTTTGATCATGGCTTATCCCTCAAGCCAACGCCGCCCGTATGCCCAGTCGCACGGTGGATGGCGCGAGGTATCAATTGCATTGTCGTACCATCCTGGTGATGATGCCAAGTATATCCCTTTGGCGTAGCCCTTAAGCCTGCGGCAGCGTTCGCCAGACGTTCGTCCACCCCTCGACGCCCGGTCTGATTGATTGTCACAGTATGCGTTGCGTGAGCCGAGAAGTCTGGGAAGCCGTCACTGTCGAAAGGCACATCAGTCTTATGATGGTTACCTCCAGCGAGATGGGCGTTTCTGATCGAGCCCATTCCTGAAAGCAGAATGCTACCTGCCAGCGTGATGCCGGAAGCACCGTCGCCGGACTGGACTCCAGTGTAATCAAGGCCCGCGAAGGCCCCCTCAAGGCGGGTCTGAATGCCGCCCTTGACGCGTTCATATACCCAACCACCGGCAGCACGGAGTGGTCCACCCCAGATCGTCATTGCGGTATCGGCGGCCTGGATCGCGAGACCAAGGCCAGGGCGCTTTGCTATCTCGTCCGCTAGTGCACCACCAACCCGACGCACTGTCGAACCCAATACGATGCTGCCGCCATCAAGCAGCTTCGACGTCAGGAAAACTTTCTGGTTCGGGTCGGCAACGACATCGATCACGGGCCCATCGGCAACGCCCGGATCACCCACGGCAAGCTGCGGAGACGAGAATTGCTCATCAACCAACGCGTAATAATCGTCCACCATGGCCCGGGCAGCGGGCGTCTTAGCCGAAGCCTCCAGCGCCGCCCTATATGACTGGTCGAGACGGCGGCTTGTTTCGGCCGAAAGACTGATCTCACCCAGCTCTGCGCGGCCTTCTGCTTCTCGACCTGCCGATCTGACCTCGCGGTCATATGCTTTCAGGGCTGCACGGTCCTCGGCGCTAAGATCACCTCTCGAAACACCGAGTTGATCAAGAATTTTGTCTGATGGTCTGCCCCGTCCTGCAATCCCATCAGCCACCAAATTGCCGATGGTATTGCCGATGATGCCGGGGAGGTTTGCCATGAGGGTGTCGCCGAAATCGCGTCCCAAGACCAGGCTTTCAGCCGCTGAAGACGCGATCCCGGCAGCAGCGCCAGGGACTGTTTTGCCAGCAAAACCGTCAAGGCCCCATTTGTTACTCGCCCAGCTGCCGAGGCCTGCCCCGACCCCCGCGGATGCGACCCCGGCCCAGTCAAACTTCTTCTGAAGCCCGGTTGCAACGCCCACTCCCTGGGTAAGGGCACTGGCAAGTATCCCCCGTCCGGCGGCCGCGAGCACACCCTTCCCGAATAACCCAGTTGCAGAGCGCGCACCGAGCATTTGCCCACTTGGTCCGATGCCTGCGGTTATGCCGCCTGCCAATGCAGATAATGCAAACCCTTTGAAGTCGAACCTGTCCTGAATACCTGTAGCTAGCCCCACCGCCTGGCTTGCGGCGCTTCCGGCCGCACCCGCTAGTAGCCCTTGGCCGAAAGTGACAGCTCCTCCGGGCAGAGCAATTACGGTCACGGCGATTGCGACTGCGACGAGGAGTATTTTTCCGAAGACGCCGCAGCCGCCGCCCTTCTTGTGTGCGGGTGGTGGGGCGGGTTCGTTGGGGAGGGTTGGGAGGGAATCGCCGATGGCCTCGCCCGGGTCGTAGACCCGGAAGGTGCCGGTGTTGTTGTGGAAGTTGGTGACCTTGTTGGGGATGGAGATCCGCTGGCCACCGATCAGGTTGCTCGAGGCGGTGAGGCCATTGGCCTCGGCGATGAGGTACCACATGTCCCCATCGCCCCACAGCGCCTGCGCGATCGAGCGCAGCGTGTCCCCGGTGCGGATCGTATAGGAGGATGCAGCGGAGGTGGGATAGACCGAGTTGATCGGCTGGTAGTTCTGGTCGAAGTCGGCGTAGGCGACCGGCTTGCCGTAGCGGTAAAGCCCGGTGTTGCGGGTCTGGCCCTTGGCGGCAAGCTGCTGCGCGTAGTCGACGAGGCTGCCGGGCGTGCCGTCGTTGCTGACATCGCCGATGCGGTTGCCGTCGAAGTAGTAGTGGAGCTGGCGCGGCCCGAGCGTATTGTTCTGCCAGGTCTCGCGGATCAGCACCTGCCCGTATGCATCATTGGTGAATTCCACCGTCTTGGGTCCGCCGGCGGCGCCCTGGTCAATCATCTTCACGACATGCCCGTTGGCGTCGTACTGGATATCCGATACGCCGGGCAGCCAGTTGACCGCGTTCGGGTTCGAAGGGTCGGACCCGGTCCGACGGACTGTGGACTGCTTGGCGTCCTCCCACCACTCATAGTTGTAGACCGTATCCACCACCTGGGGCTTGCCGGTCTCCTGCGACTTGGTGTGCATCAGGACGCCCTGGTCGGCACCGCTCCACGTCCCGTTACTCAATTCGCGGTAGTCGTAGGTCTGCGTCAGGGTGCTTTCCGGCGAGACTGTCGTATCCTTGGTAACCCGGTTGTCGTTGTCGTACTGCGATTCTCGGATGACCGTTCCGGTTGGCGTAAACTCCTCATGCTTGATCACACGCCCCATCTGGTCGCTGGTGCGTTTGCTGATCAGGTTGCCGTTGTTGTATGTATTCTCGAGATAGCCATCCGCGGTATAGGTGTAGCTCTCGGTGTGACCGTCATAGCCGTACTGCGCCGTCGCCCGGTTGCCGAGTTCATCGTATGTGATGGCGACGCCGCTGGTGCCGAGCTGGATGGTGTTGCCGACAAGCTTGCCCATCGTCGTGGTGAAGCGGTTCTGGCCATCGTACACATACCACAGGTCCTGTTCCTGGACGCTGCCGTCGACGCCATCATGATAGTGGCTGTTGACGTTCCGCCGATTGCCGACCGCATCGTACTTGTACGTGATCGTAGCCTTGGCGTCGAGGAACTTCGTCACCCGGTTCATGGCATCGTAGGTAATCGCGGCATTCTGGTAATAGATGGGGTTTGCGTCCGTGCTGCTGTATGTCTCGCGCGTACGGTTGCCGTCGTCGTCGTACTCGAATGTGGACTTCATCCCGTAGGACTCGTCGATTACGCTCCTGACATATCCGTTCTCGTAATAGGTGAACGATATGCGCTGGTTCTTGGTCTTGTCGTCCGTAGCGCTTCGGTCACCGACGTCGTTCGTCTGCAACACGATACGCCCGGCCTTGTCATACGTGAATATCGTCCGCTTCTTGTCCGGATCGTTGTCGGTTCTGCTCAGGCTATCCTTATAGCTCATGCGCCCGAAGATATCTGAAAACTCATACGACTGGCGCGTCGATGAATTCCAGGTATACTTCACCCAACCTCCGAAATCCCCCAAGCCCATCGTGGGAATTCCGTAGATCTGGTAGGTGTAGGAATATACGGCATACTGACCTCCCATCGTGACGTTACGGGTAACCCGGCCCATTACATCGTAGTCGGTGATCTCGGACGCGCTTGCTCCCAGCTGTGAGTTGTAGTGCTTGATACGCTGTCCGAGCGCATCGTACTCATAGTAATCGGTCAGGTATACATTGGGCGAATTGCTGGTGCTGCTGCGGGTGGGATGATCGACCTGGATCAGGTTGTGGCTGGCATCGTAGGTCTTGCTCGTTACGATGCCTGCGCCATCGGACCACTGGATCGTACGGCGTTCATCACCCCACACGTCATAGCCGTAAGTCGTGCGCGCTCCGGGTCGCCTCTCCTCCACCACCAGGGCATTGGAGCCATTGTAACCGGTCCCTGCCAGCAGCCTCTGCGTGACGACATAGCCGTTGGCATCCTTCTGCGCGACCTGCCGGCCGCTCTGGTCGTAGTAATAGTATTCTGTCGGCTTGATCTTCGTCGGGGTCCCCGCTTCGCTGGTGATCTCCACTTCGGGAGACACCTTCTTGATCAGCTTGCCCATCGTGTTGTAGTAGAGCGAGATCTTGTTCTTACGGCCGTCCGTTTCGCTCTCGATCTCGCCGAAGGCATTGTGCTGCTGGGTACGATCGATGAGGAACTGGGACGAGGCCGCAGCGTCGATCTGCCAGGTCACTTCATAACTGTTGTCCTTGTAATAGCGATCGTTCTCCAGGACGACCGTACCTTCGACGTGCTCGGAATACGTCAGGGTGGGAAGCAGGTTCCCGGCGCTGTCGTAGATGTCGTAGTAGTACTCGTACTCGACCCTGCCCATCGACGGACGGAAGCTGTCGACATTCCAGATGTAGGAATTGGTCCCTTGCTTCGAGATCGTCGCGGCCGTGAACAAGCCCGTCTGTCCACGAGGACGGTAGTACAGCTTCATGGTGCTGCCGCCGCTCTGCCTCGGCGTAAATGCGACTGTCGCGGGTATCCCGGTCGGACCGCTCCAGTTCGAGCTTCCGCGTGCGTTGTATCCAAGCGTGATGTCGCCCGCCGCATGAGCCTTGAGCGTGGTCTGGGCGTAAGTCTCGTACTCTACACGAAAATTATAGGTGCTGTAGAAATCGGGGGCTATACCGCTGGCATTGAATTCCCAGATCCCGCCGCCTTGAGGCACCTTGTCCTGCCAGTTGGACCAGTGGGCACCACCATCGGTGGAGTAGCGCATTCGCTGCCCAGTGACATCGGTTGCAGACGCCCCGGGCTGGAATCGGATGATGCGCGGCTCCTCCACGACCTTCGTGAGGTTCGTAGGCGGATTGCCGTTGCCGCCGATGAATGTCCCATAGGACCGCTGCCCTGCGGGAATGAGGTTGCCATCGCTGCCCCGCGCTTCGGCATAGAACTCGTACCGCTGCCCGTCCGCCGGTGGGCGCCCTGTCCACCAGCCTGGCTGGCCATAGGCCATGCCGCGGGCATCGGGATTGACCGGAAGCTGGGTGAAGCCGCCGTTGCTGCCCACGGGCCGGTAGAACACCTTCAGCGTCTGCGTCTGCGGTGGAAAGCCGCTGAACATCAGCGTATAGTAAGGCCCGTCGACCGTCGCCATCACCTGGCCCGAACCGTTCACCGCCAACGGAACCGCCGACACACTTGATTGGTCTTTATACGATCCGACAAGATTCTGGCTATAACTTTGATTTATGCTACCACTTGGATTTACCAACTCAACAATACATTTAAATGATGATGCCCCGTTCGTATTTCGGAAATATTCCACGTCCAGATCAAAAAAGGTTAAATAGCTGTACTTACTCCCATTCTGGGTGCCGTAAACCGGCCAAGACTTTTGATACAAAATTGCTGATCCATACACGTCCTTAATTGTAATTCTTGCAGTGAGAGAGCTATAGCTGGATGATGACCCCAAGCCAAATTGCGTGGCATCTGGAAAAAATATCCGAGAGGTTTTTGGAGTATAGACAGCACTTTTTGCATCAAGGAGCAGGCCCTCGCTACCAAATGCGTAGTATCTAATTTCCCAGACTTGGCTTTGTAAACCTGAGGCATTGTAGGTGAAACTTCCCACGCCCGTGCTGCTGGCCGTGCCGAGGGATGCGAACGCATCGTCACTGCCTTGCCTGCGGCCAAATACTCGCACGACCGTGGCATCCGCCGGAACGCCATCGAAGCGCAGATCGGGGTAGCTATCAAAACGCCCATTACTTGCCGTGACATTTGTGATGCTATCGATGGTGGCGGGTGGGGCTGAGACGTCTCTTTGGTTGGGTGTGGCGGGGACATCGGCGGTGGCGTAGTAGAACTGGGGATCGGTGCCCTCGGTGTTCACCTTGGTGGCCCTGATCGGCGAGAGGCCAGCGTTGTTGCTGGCCGATTGCCTCGTGCGGATCAGCTGGTTGCGTGCATCGTATTCGCTGAAGGTCTTGGAGACCGTGGCGTCGGCCAGCATCGATCCGACCGTCCGGTTGGCCCCCTTGAGGTCATCGGTGCCCATCGACATCATGAGGACGGTGGCATTGCCGTTGGCGTCGTAGCCGTAGACCTTGGTGACGCCATCGTTGAAGTTCGTGCGGAAGATGCGCCCGGCCTTGTCGAATTCCTGGAACTCGCGCGCCATGGTGATGTCGCCGTTGGAGTTGGTGCCGCGGGCCACCACTTCGCCGTACGCGTTGTAGAAGTAGTCGGTCATGTCGCCGGCGCGCGCCCAGTTGGACTCGGTGGCCGAGGAGAAGGTCTTCTGCGAGACCTGGTTGCCCGATGCATCGTACTTCAATGTCTGGGCGACGAATTGTGCGGCGCTGTCGCCGCGCACCAGCTTGTAGGTCGTCGCGGTCACCCGGCCCGCGGCATCGTAGAAATACTTCGTGGTATTGCCTGCAACGGTCATCGCGGACAGTCGCCCGGCCGTCCCGTAGGTGTAGGTCGTGGTCCGCGAGCCATTCTCGACGCTCGTGCGTACGTTGCTCAGCCCGTCATAGCTCAGGACCTGCTCGTTGCGGACATCGGCGTCGTTGAAGTCCTTGAATCTGACGCCGGTGATCTTGGTCTGGCGACCCAGCATGTCATATTCGTAGAGCGTCTTGCCGGCATCGCCCTCGCCCGTCTCGGCCGCTTCCTTCTTGGAAGTCACCAGTCCGAGCGCATTGTAGGTATAATCGATCACGGAGGCGTCGCTGGCGTTCTCGACAACGCCCGCCTTGATCCCTGCGTCCGTGAACGCGCGATGCACGTTGTACTCCGAGAAGAAGGCCAGAACCGATCCGCGCGTCTGGCCGTGCGCCAGTTTGTAGCTCCAGTCGTCGATCTCGGCCTGGCTTGGAGTTCGGTGAGACGAATACTGGTACATCTTGGTGACGAATTGCGCGTCGGTTCCTCCAAGCCGCGCCGCCACGTTCGGATCGCCCAGGATGCTGGTCGCCATCCACTCGACCGTGTGCATGTTCACGCCCGGTACCGAGACGCTCTCGTCCCAGTTCACGACACCGACAAAGTCGCGGTTCTGATCGAGAAAGTTCGACCATAGCCCCACCTCGTCCGCGTTCGGGGCGCGGCCGAGCGCCATGTCGTACATGCGGTAGATGACCGCCGCCTTGCTCGCCAGATCGGTATGCGTGACGGTAAGCGCGGGCGCGTAGACCGGAACCAGTCCCCCACCATCGTTGATGGTATGGGCAGCGACCGAGAGGCGCGCTTCCTGGGTCCGCCTGCCATTACGGTCGTACTTGAACACCGTCGTACGATCATCCCAGGTCGTCACCTGGGCCGCAGTGATCGCATCGAAACTGGCGGTACTCGCAGGATCGATGCCGAGCTTCCGGGCAAAGCGGGTCTCGGCCAGGACGTTGCCTTCGGCATCGAGCTTGTAGGTGGTGAGATAGCGCTCGGCGTCGACCTGGCCGATCTTGCGCCCGTTCTTGTCGTAGTAGCTGTAGACCTTGCCCTGGCGGCCATCGATCTGCACCGCGACGTTTCCGGCCGCGTCATACGTCACCAGTGTCACGACCGGACCCGTGTTCGCAGACTGGGAGGCCGCGTTGTAGACGAACGTCGTGATCTGCGGGACGGTGGTCTTTACAAGCCGGTTGTTGCGGTCGTAATCGTAGAATGTCTCACGATAGTCGCTTCCGGTGACCGTTGGTGCGGCACCGCCGGCTTGGCTGGGAAGAGCGACCAGGTTCGCGTAGATCCTGGTGGACTTGACATTTCCGTTCTGATCGAATGTCCAGGCCGTCACCACGCCGCGAGGATCGATCTGGGCGATCTTGCGATTGTTCTTGTCGTAGTAGGAGAACGTGCGATTGCCAACGGCGTCGACCGTCAGCGTGATGTTGCCGGCAGCATCGTAGGTATAGGTTTCCACCACACTTGCCATCGTGTCCGCCATCGTGTCCGCATTGCGGACCGACACGCTGTCACCCGTCTTCGATACCGGGCGATTGTTCTTGTCGTAGGCGTAGGTCGTGGTTCGCTGCTCGGGAAAGCCTGCAGCTTCGATCATCTTGGTGCGATTTCCGATCGCATCGTATTCAAACTTGTTGACGACCGCCGCGGTTGATCCATCGGCTTTGATCGAGGTGACCGGCAGCGTCTCCTCGATGAGAAGGCCACGCTTGTCGAACTTGTTGTTGGTGACGCCTCCAAGCTTGTTGGTCACCTGAGTACGATTGCCGAGGCCATCGAGGACATAGGTCTCGTAGTTGCCTTCGGCATCGGTCACGCGGGTGACGCGATCGAGCTTGTCCAGCGTGAAGCTCGTCACCGCATCGCGCGTGCCATCCATCACGAAAGTCGGCGGCGTCGTGGCGCTCGGCGTACCCGTGGTGCGGTTCGCCAACCGGCTGACAGAGGTCACTGTCCCACCGGCCGAGTAGGACGTCAGCGTGGCATAACCCTCTGCATCGACTTGCGATGTCTGGCGTCCCAACTTGTCGTAGTAGAAGTAGGTGTTGTTGCCGCGAGGATCGGTCTGGACCACGGTGGCGCCAAACGCGTTCAACGTGTACTTGGTGACTTTCCCTTCCGCATCCGTCACTTGCGTCACGCGGTCAAGCTTGTCGAGCGTGTACGTGACCACGCTGTCGAGGGTGTTGTCGGACGTAAAAGTCGGCCGCGTCGTTGGCGAGAGGGTCCCAGTCAGCTTTGTCGCCATGCGACGCACCGATGCGATCGCGCCGCCGATCGAATAGGCAGTCTGTGTCGCATAGCCTTCCGGATCGACCTGGTAGATGCGTCGGCCAAGGCCATCGTAGTAATAGTAGGTCTTGTTGAGGAGGGGGTCGGTCTGGACGACCACGTTGCCGAAGGCATCGTACTGGAAACTGGTCTTGGCCGCAGCCGTCGTCCCGTTTGCCGTCGTTTGCGTAAGGACGCGCCCCACCGCATCGTAGGTATAGGCAGTTGTCGTCGCCGCCGGCTTGGTGTCGGCGTTCGTCTTGGTCAAAACCCTGCCAAAGGCGTCATACGTATAGCGCGTCGTGCTGGCTTCGGGCTGCCCATAGGCAAGCGTCTCGCTCGCCACCCGCCCCGCCGCATCGTAGGCGTAGCGGGTCGTGACTTCGCCGCTCGTGCCAAACGCCCTGATGCGGTCGACCACCCGGTCCAGAGCATCATACGTCAGCTTGGTGACGTAGCCCATCGCGTCGGCGGTTGTCTGCAGGCGGCCCAGCGTGTCGTACGCGTAGTTCGTCTCGAATGACGTACCCTTGTTCGCAGTGTCGATGACGCTGAATGTCGTCGCATCGGTTGCCGCGTAGCGTGTATCCCACGTAACGGACCGGATCACTCTGCCGGTGAGATCGTAGTCGTTGCGGCTGACATAGCCCTCGGCGTTGACCACATAGCGCAGCTGTCGCGCGTCGTAGAAATTCCGCGTGACCCTGTCGCTGCCTGTCTGCCCGTTGGCCGTCGCCCACGTGCCCATAGCCGTGAGGCTCTGGTCGCCGCTTGCCGTCAGCTGGATCGTGAATTGCGTCGTCTTGGTAACTTGTCCAAGCTTGTCATAGTCGTACCGTGTCACCCCGCCTTCGGCATCGATCGCATAAGCCAGGCGGCCGGATGCATCGTAAGTCGCACGTGTGGTGCGTGTCGCGGCAAGAGCGCTTAGCCCCCCATCAACGATCTTTTGGGCGACGCTGTTGGCGTCGAAGGTGGCTGGCGCCGCGATGCTGGCGCCGTAGTCGACCGTGCGCACGAGATGGCCCGCGCTATCGTAGATGTATTCCGTCGGTCGCAAGTTTGCATCGAGAGTGAAGCGCAGTTTGCCATCGTTGTAGTAAAAACTACGCGCCACCATGTCGTTCGTCGTCGTCGCGGGGCGCAATTGCGCGAGAGTTCCGGAGGCGCGCTGGCTGCTGGTGGTCGCAGTGGCATAGGCGATAGTCTGGGTCGCCCGGCCGGCGGCATCGTAGACCGTCTCGGTCAAGTATCCCGCACCGTCGAGCTTGCCGAGCAGGCGCCCGTCCTTGTCATAGAAGGTACGGGTGATTGTGTCTGCCGATGCTGCCGCGGTGGTCGGGGCAAAGAAGGGGGTCTCTACCTGGTCGGCCGAAACGGCCGTAACCATCGGCTCGGTGATGAGAAAATAAGAGTCCGTGCTTGACCCGTAAGTGAGATTCTCGACCTTCATCGCCGCCTTCACCGCGCCGGGCGGCACGGTGACGAACCCGGAAAGAGAGCTGCCCCATGGGGCGATGGGGCCCGAGGTGGTGGCGACCTGGGTCGAGGACAACTCGGTGCCATCCGCCTTGTACCATCGCATCGTCAGCGCGACCGTGCTGGCGTTGTTCGCCTCGATGCCCACGCGCACAGCAAGCCGCTCGCCCGCCGCGACCGCCATTTGATCGGACGTGAAGAAGATCGACTGATTGGCGGCCGTGGCGGTAAAGCTCACCTTGTCGATGTTCTTGTCCCGCCAGGTGGACGTCGCTGCGGGCGTGGGGACGGTGATGCCGCTACCCGCAGTCGTCGTCCATCCCTGTGTGGACGCAAGGTCGCTGTTGACGATCCGGTTGAGATCGCCCGGCCATTCCTGCGCCCGGGCAAACAACGGTTCGGTGATGGCGAGCGAATTCGCGCCCGCTCCGGATGTTGTGGCCGTAACCTTGAAGCGCGCCTTCACCGCGCCGTACGGCGCAATCAGATAGCCCGATACCTTGCTGTCGAAGATCGGGTTGCTACCGACCGCATTGACTGTCGCAGGGCCGATCAACGCATCGTTAGCGCCGTACCACACGACCTCGAGCTTGACGCCTGCTATGCTGTCGCCGGCCTTGACGCCCACTTGCGCGGCATAGCGCGCAAAGGCGTCCACCGACATCGCATCCGACAAGAAGCTCACCGTCTGACCCGCCGCGGTGCCGGTGAAATCCACCTTGAGCAGGCTCGCCCCTTTCCAGTAGTCGGTAGAGGGTGCCGACACGGTCAGGTTGGAAGGGTTTTGCACCGACCACCCGCTCGTACTGGTCAGAGCGCCGTTCGCCAGGCGATTGGCCTCAGGCAAGCTCGTGCGCTTGAGATTGGCAAGCGCCGTGGCGGACAAAGCAGTGGCCGCCTCCACCGTCCGGATCAGCCGGGATGCGCCATCGTACTCGAAGCGGGCCGACTTGCCCAAGCCGTCGATCGTCTGCACCAGGCGACCGGCCTTGTCGTAGACCCGCCATTCCCATGCATCGCCCGGCGCTTGCCCAGGCCTGATAGAGGTGAGAGCGACATCGACGGGATTGCCATTCGCATCGACCAGCCCGTTCAGCGCCGTACTGGCCAGCTTGGTCGTATAGCGCACCATCGCGATCTGGCGATCGCTGGCATCGTAGGCATATTCCGTAACAGCCCCGTCGGCGGCGATGTCAGCGGCCTTGCGTCCGATGCTGTCGTAGAGCATGTAGCTGCGATTGCCATTGGCATCGGTCATGATGCGCGGACGGCCAAGATTGTCATACTTGTAGCTGATCGTCGCATCGCTCAGCCCGGTCCCGCCGGTCTTGTAGCTGGTCAACTGACCTGCAGCGTTGTAGATCGAGGTCTGGACCAGGCCATTTTCCAGCGTGACAGTTTGCTTGTTGTCGGCATCGGCGAAGGCGATCGTCGTCTTGCCGCCGTTCAGGTCTGTCGAACTCGTCAAGCGGCCCAGCCCGTCGTAGGCAAAGGCCTCCGTGTTCGTGATACCGCTGGTCTGGCGCGTCAGAAGATTGCCGTACTGATCGTAGGTGTAAGTCGTGGTGGTCGCCGTACCCGTCCCCGCACCGGCTGCATCAGCACCGGACCAGGACTTGACCGTCGCAAGGTTTCCCCGAAAATTATACGTGTAGTCCGTGCGGCTGCGCGTACCCTTGTCGGCAAGGCCGTTCACCCAGCCATTCACCGTGGCTTCGCTGGGCGAGGCGGTCACTGCCAGCGCGATCACATCGTAGACTTGTGAGGTGTAGGCAAAGCTGCTCGCCAGCGTACCATTGGCATTGTAATCGTTCTGGGATACCCGCCCCTCGGGACTGATCGTGTAGCGCAGGTGATACTCGCTATCGTAGACATAGCGGGTGGTCTGCGCTCCTGTCGGCAGCCCGCTGCCGGCCCCGTCGGGATCGGGCACCGTGTAGCGCGTCTCTGTCAAGAGCTCATCCGCCGAGCCGTAGGTATAGCTGGCGGTGTTGCCGATCGCGTCGCGGATCAGCGTCAGATTGCCATTGGCATCATAGGCATAGCTGGTCGTTGCCTTGGAGCCATCACTGGCCGTCAGCACATTTCCGGCACTGTCGTAGGTAAAGGTCGACGTAACCGGCAGGCTGCCGCCAAGACCCGGAAGCTCGATCATGACCAACCGGTCACTGGCGTCGTAGAACAGGCGCGTGCTCTGCCCCGCCTGGTCCGTGATCGTCGTCTGCCCCGCAGTCGTGTTGTACGCAAGATTGACCTGGCTGGTCTGGCCACTCGCCAATGTCTGCTTGTAGGATGCTACCCGGAAGTTGCCAGCGCCCACATCCACATACGTGAACTCGAGCTTGGCCCCGCCTGTCTGGCTGATCGAAGCAAGCCGCTTGCTCGTACCGTCATAGGCATAAGTCGTAACGACCGTACTGCCGTCCGTGATAGCGCTATCGTTCGGCGTGAGGTCGGTCGTGACGGTCGAGAGCCGGTTCGAGGCATCGTAGGTGTAGCGGGTGCGTGTCAGCGACGTCCCGTCCGAGCGCGTCGTCTTGACTTGGGTGAGGTTGCTTCCCGACCACGTCAGGTCGGTATATTCTCCACCCTGCGTCGTGATCCTGGTGAGCAGCGATCCTGTATAGGCATACGTGGTCGCATTGCCGTCGGCATCCTTCACACTCGTCAGGCGACCGCCGTTGAGATGATCGTACGTCTCGCTCGTACGGCTGTCGCTGTCCTTCCAGGTCCACACATTGGACGTGAACGTGAGCCGGTCGTCCTGATGCCCTGCCCGGCTGCTGACATAAGCGGACTTGCTCGCGTCGTAAGTGAACTCGACCGCAGAGCCGTCCCAATCGTAGCGGGTGATCTTGCTCCCCGCCGTGTTGACCGAACCCGTGAGCCCCGCCACCCGGCGCTGACCACCCAACTGCCAGTTGTCGCCATTGTCGTCCGTCGCAAGGCCAAGGCTGTTGTAGCTGCGCGACACCACCGCATCGCTGCCCAACCCCAACAGGATCTCATCGGTCCGGCTGACGAACAGGTTACCCGTCGCCGCATTGACCGTTACGCCCTCGCCGAACCGCCCGAACGCAGACGAGCCCAACTGACCACGCGAACCCAGCACCAGACCCGACGACTGATCGAGGCCAAAGCCCGAACCCGCAACAACCGAGACCATCTGCAAACTACCCCCGACAACGCCCCGGCACCGCATCCAGAACGCAGCACCCAATCAGCTAATCGGACGATCGCCAAAACAGTTTAGCCCTTTCTCCACAACCACACCCACTACACCCCAGAGGCCGCAACCGCACCAGCTGGACACATGCTCCGCCGCCTGAAAAAACTGGATTGCTTTGAGCTAAGGCGCGGATCGCTCGACCTCCTCCTGCCGGGCGCGGCGCGCGAGCTTTGCCACTCAGTTGCGCAACTGGATTGACGATGCGTTTTGCATCGTTAGACCCGATTGCGAACGACAAAGAGCAAAACAGCATGATGGTGGATGAGCCCATCGACAGACATTCCTCAAGGCTTAAGCGCCTCCTCACCTTTGTGGAGCGCGATCCGGACAACTCCGCTCTCGTCTTTGATGCGGCGGCGCTGGCCTTCGATGAGGGCGATCTGGGGTTGGCGGCGGACCTGATCCGTCGGGTGAACGCTCCAACCGCACCCATCCGTAACCTCGCTGCGACGATTGCTATCGCTGAGGAGCGGCTAGAGGACGCCGTGACGCTACTGTCTGGTCTTTTCAAGGAGGGCGAGAACGCACCTGCGGTTCGCTTCAACCTCGCTTGGTCGCTTGCCTGTCTCGCCCGCTACGAGGAAGCCGAAGCACTCCTCCGCGATGAGGTGCTGTCTGTCTCGCCGCGTGCACCCTCGCTTCGAATAAAGGTGCTGCACCACCTCGAACGCTATGAGGAGGCATTGAAGGAAGGCGAGAGCCTGATGGTGCGCTTTCCTGAAAATCGGGTGCTTGCGGGCGCTCTCGCCACACTTGCCATGGACGCAGACCGCGAGGAACTCGCACGCCGTTATGCGACCCAGGCCGGAGATAATCCGGAGGGCCTTACGGCAGGCGGCATGTTTTCACTTCAGGATCAGGACGCAGACAGCGCACTTGCGCTCTTCGACAAGGCGATTGCAGTCCAACCCGACAGCCCCCGCGCATGGGTCGGGAAGGGCCTTGCGCTGCTCGCCAGGTCGGAACCTGCCAAGGCCGCTGAGGCGCTCGATCACGGAGCTGGGCTCTTCGGCGACCATCCCGGCTCGTGGATTGCGGCAGGGTGGGCTAGCTTCATTGCCGGCGATCTTGCTGGAGCGCGCGACAGGTTTGAGCGGGTCGTGGCTCTCGACGGAACTTTCTCCGAGGGCCACGGTGGCCTCGCGGTAATCGACATTGTCGAAGGTAATCTTGTCTCGGCCCAGCGCAATGCCGACATCGCGATGCGCCTTGATCGCGTTGGGCTCGGGGGCGCGCTTGCCGGCATTTTGTTGATGCAAGCACAAGGCAGGCCCGACGCCGCCGAGCGGATCAGGGCCGCGGCGCTAACTGCACCGATCGGACCTGGCGGCAAAACGCTGGCGCAAATGCTCGCCGCATCGGTAACTGGGCTTGTGACGTATCGACCATGAGGTTGCGATCAGCGGCGTGCTTCGGCCGCCGCCCGACCAAGTAGTTCACGCGCGCTGTCGTCTGCCTCGATCGCGGCGACGACCTGCTCGACGACCTGCTGGAAGCCTGCCTCGTTCATGAGCCTGCTGCCGAAGTGATTGACCAGAGCCGACTGGACCAGCGCACGGCGGAACTGGCGCTCGTCAACATCGCCCATGGCGGCAAGAGCTCGAATACCGCCCGCTTCGGCGATCTGCCGCGCGCTGCCGGCAGGAGTGCCGCGCGTCGCCTTCGCCCGCTCCGCGAGCTTCTCGCGCAGCAGCAGCGTTAGGCGATCAACGTTGCTTACCGGCTCCATCGGACGCTCCTACTCCGGCTTAGTGTCGAGTTGACTTGAACGAAGATTGCTGCAGAAGCAACTGAGCGGCCGACAGCGGCTCGCCCCTGTCGTCGCTCGCGCCAGCTTGGCCCTCTCGCAGGGCGCGCAGCTCTGTCAGAATCAATTCCATGTCCCGGTTGAGAGGCGGCACATCCTGATTGAGCACAATGCCTTGCTCCAGCAAGTCAATGGCTTGCGCAAACTCGTCCCTGATCATGTGGCAGAGCCCTTCTGCGAAGATCCGCACGAAGCTTGACTTCGCAAGGCCGAACAGCGGCCCCCAGGTTTCCTGCGCCGCGATAGCTTCGCCGTTCGTGAGCTGCAGGAAACCTAGCTGAAAACGCGCAAGCGCAAAATCGGGGGCGATGTCGATTGCCCGGCGCATGGCACGCGCGCCTTCGGCATAGTCGCGCGCGGCAGCCCTGAGCGAACCCTCGAGAAAATGGAGGCGTGCGTCCTGCGGCCACTCACGCATGAGTCTTGCAAGCATCGCACGCCCCTGCGCTTCCTCGGTGTCAACGAGCGAAAGGAGCGTCTGCATCTGCTCGTCGGGACAAAAACTCAGGTCCGTCATTTCTGTGCTACCTTTCGATATGAAACGGCGCGTAGGTCATCATGCGCTTTTTCAGGGTCGTGAGCGCAGCCCGGTGGAGCTGCGATATTCTCCCTTTGCTAAGTTCGAGAACACGCGCAATCTGCTCGAATGCGACGCCGTCGACGTAATGGTACTGAAGGATGAGCCGATCGCGCTCCGCGAGGCCTGCAAGCTCCCTGGCCAACCACGCCCGTGTCTCGGACCATGCGAGGCTGTGCCACGCGTTGTACGATCCGGACCCTGCATTGGAGGCGCTTGCTTCGCTGACGATCAGCCCTGCGTCCTCGAGCATGAACCCAAGCGCCAACCCGACCGCCAGGTCAGCAAGTTCGTCGAGCGGACTGCGTCCCTCGTCCGCTCCGGCGCGAAGCGAGGCCATCCGCTCACGCTCCATGCGGCGGTGCCAAGCCAGCTGCTCACGCAGCTCGCTCGAACGGCGCACGCCATCCGCGATGTTGCCGAGAATGCGGCCTCTGGCGAATGCCTCGAACGGCACGCCTCGCATCGGCTCGTACCGGTCGATCGCCTCGAGCAGCGCTTCACAGGCCAGTTGCTCGAGATCGGCACGGTCAAGGTCAGCACCTGATCGTTTCACAAATTGCCTGCGCGCAAGATCGCGGGCAAATGACAGGTAGCGGGAGAAAAGGCGCTCACGCGCCTGCGCCCAGCTGCGCGTACCCAGATCATCCCACAACTGGCTGAGCTCAGGCGCGGGCAGCGGCGGCTCTTCGTCCACCTCGCCGCCCATCAGTGGACGCTGCCCACGACGCCTAACAAAACCAGGCGCCAGCCATCCACCAGAACGAACATGAGGATCTTGATCGGCAGCGAAAGGGTAGTGGGTGGCACCATCAGCATGCCGAGCGCGAGGAGAATGCTCGATACGACCAGATCGATGAGCAGGAACGGCAGCAGCACGACAAAGCCGATGCGAAACGCGATGCGCAGTTCGCCCAGCATGAAGGCAGGTATGAGCTGGACCATCGTCACTTCGGCGGCACTCGCGGGCAGTGGCTTTCGCGCCATGTCGTAAACGGCACGGATATCCTCATCATGGACCTGCCGGAGCATGAAATCGCGCATCGGGCCTGACGCAGCGGTAACGGCCTCGCGTGACGAAAGTTGACCAGCTAGAAATGGCTGCAACGCTTGCGCGTTCACTGCATCGAACGTTGGGGCCATGACGAATACCGTCAGGAACAGCGCAAGGCTGACGAGCACTTGGTTGGGCGGCGTCTCGGGCATGCCGAACGCGTGACGGATCATCGAGAGCACAACGATGATCCGCACAAAGCAAGTCGTTGCGATGAAAACGGCAGGTACAAGCGCGATCAGCGAGACCACCACCGCCATTCGGAGCGCGCTGTCGGCGCTACCGCTGGCGAGCACGTCGGCAACCTGTGCGGGCTGTGCCACCGGGACACTGGCGTTGCTCACAGCGGCGAGCGCAAGCTCGGGCAGACAAATCGTACCCCCAAAAACGGCGGCCATCGCAGAGATAGAGCCGGCTCTCACCCTTGCTGGGCTCCCGCCTCGGCAGGCGGCACCGCCGTCACCGTTTCCATCGTAAGAAGCGTGGTGGGAGAGTGAACGATGATAAACTCGACAGCGTCGCAGGAAAGAAGGGTTACCGTCACCTGCGGCGAGAGCCGCAGCCGCTCCACGACCCTCAACCGCCGCCCCGTGGTCCCCGCTGTCGGAAGAGTGCCGCTCATCCTTGCACGCAACACAAGGGCGGCGGCCACAGCAAGAACGAGACAGAGGATGACGCTGGCGATTACCCGGATCCACGAGATGCCATCCTCGGGCGCCTGCCCGATCGCCTGCGCGTATGCAGGCACACTACACAGCGAAGTTGTTAACGCTGCGATCAGCGCCAGCATATCCGTCTGGGAACGCATCAGCTCGAGGACGCAATCTCGGTAATGCGAACCGCATAATTGTCGCCAACAGCGACGATCTCGCCGCGGGCGACGAGCGCACCTTCGACATAAAGGTCGACCGCATCGGCAAGACTGCTTTCAAGCACCAGAACGTCACCTTCGACAAGACTTGTGAGCTTGCCAACAGTGGTCTCGCCCTCGCCGAGCCGCGCCGTAACGCGCACTTTGACCTGCCCCAACAGGTCACGGTCCACCGGAACGACAGCAGGCCGCCCCGCGGGAGCTTGCGAGGATTTCACATCAGCCACATTCAATGCTTCCTGTTCATCGTCCTGACGTCATCCGGAGCGCGTTATGCCCGACCGCCTCAGTGAGTGCGCCGCAACCAAGCACCGAGCCACCGGCACACAGCTCGACCTGCGCTCCGGCAGCTGCCTCGAGAACCAGCACGTCACCGACAACAAGCGCGCCGAGATCATCGAGGCTGACCTCGGCCGAGCCAAGCTCAGCCGAGATCGGGACCTTGCAATGTTCGAGCGCGGCCCACAGGCGGGGCGGCGGGGGGCGGACGTTGCGCACGATCGGAGCTTTAATTAGCCTGATGACCAAGTCTCGAGACAACTTGAGGCGCGCAAGCGAAACACCGCCGCATGCGAGTGTAACGGTGCTGACACCTCCGCCCGATCCGCCCGCAACCGCACCGGCGACGAGCTGCTCGCCAAAGTCCCTCAGGGCTGCACGGACGACGTTGTCGAGCAGGTTCTCGTCGGAAGGTGTTAACGCAGCCCGATCGAAGGGGCCGACGAGCGCGCGCTGCAGGTCCGCGGTCATGGCCGGAGTTTGGACAAGCTCGACACCTGGCGCGGAAGCGATGCGCGATGGCTCATCGCCCGCATTTGCCAGACGGCATGCCTGCAGCGTGACCGGTTCAGCACCGCGAACCAGCCACGCCTCCTGCCAGACAGCGAGCATGCCCTGACACGCGGAGGCAAGCCGCGTCGACGACGCGGCTCCGTCCGGTAGCCATTCACGACTGACGATGGTCAACCCTGGCCTCTGATCCCGAAGAGCTGCTGGATCATGTCGTTCGACACGCTCACGACCTGGCTCGAAGCTTGGAAGCCCCGCTGGATGAGGATCAGCTCACCGAACTCGCCGGAGAGGTCCACATTCGACGCCTCGAGCTGCTTCGAAAGGACTTTGCCGATGCCATCGGTACCGCTTGCGAGCATGCGACTTTGACCGCTGCCGGTATAGACGTAACGTCCATTCCCCACCGCCTCGAGCTGCTGCTCGTCACGAAAGTCCGCTACCGCTATCTTGCCGGCTAGTTCGGTCTGCTCATTCGACCAGGCGAGCTTGACCTCGCCGTTCTCGTCGACGGTGACCGCTGTCAGCGCGCCCGTGCCGTGACCATCGATCTTTGCCGCGCGCAGTGTCGACGTCGTTCCTCCCGAGAAAGACGTTACGCCGCTGGAGAAATCAAAGGTCACCTTAAGCGGCTCTGCGCCATCCGGCGTAGTGGTGATCTCAAGCTGGGAGGTGGCGGGGTCAACCATCGAGCCGAGGAATGAGAGCTTCGACGTGGCAACTGTTGTCCCATTCTCGTTCTTGACCGTGACGTTCCAGTCGGTTGTCGGCCCCTGCTGCGTTGCGGCCTTGTCGAACTGCACGGCCCACGAATGCTTCCCGCCACGAGCATCGTACACGATCACGTTGGAGACCGTCGCGGTTGTGCTTGAGGAAGACAGGTTATCAGCGAAGGTCACCCTGGTTGTGGCAAGAGGCGGGTTCGTGCGCCGAGAATCGAGGTTGATCTCCGTCGCCTTGCCCGTCGCGTCGAGTACGGCCAGATGATAGTTCGTGCCCTTCTCCGAAATATACCCGTCCTTGTCGACCACGAACTGGCCGGTGCGCGTATAATAAGTGTGATCGCCGTCCTTCAACACGAAGAACCCGCTACCCTGGATCGCAAGATCGAGATCGTTGCTGGACTGCCTCAAGTCACCCTGCGAAAAATCGATCTGTGGCGAGGATATCTGCGTGCCGGAGCCGCTGGCCGAGCCGCCGAGATAACCGAGACCGCCCCCACCGTGACTGTAGAGATCGGTGAAGTTGACCGAAGTCGCCTTGAATCCGAGGGTATTCATGTTAGCGACGTTGTTGCTGATCGTCTGTAGACCTTGCGAGTAGGCTTTCATGCCACTCAGGCCGATGTAGATTGCTCCAAGCATTGCCTCTGCCTCCTGCCCTTACCTGACCTGACTGATGTCGGCGACCGAGACACCACTGATGGTCTGGCCATCCGCGGTCTGGACGGTCACCAGTGGTTGGCCCGAGGCGAATGAAATCGCTTTGACCGTTCCGGAAATCGACGCGCTCGCGCTGTTGGCGATATCCACCGTGCGCCCGAGCAGGCTGGTCGCCTGCGTGGCGGCCTGCGCGGAAAGCAATGAGGTGATCTGATCGTTCAGCGTCTGGGACTGCTGGAGTTGTGAGAACTGCGCGAGCTGGGAGACGAACTGGAAATTGTCGACTGGCTTGAGCGGATCCTGATAGGTCAGCTGCGTCAAAATGATCTTGAGAAGCGACTGAAAGTCGAGGCCGAATGCATTCTGGGCATTGGCCGTCGTCGCCGAGCCGGTTGCAGCTATCGCCATCCGTGTCTTCCTTCCACGCCGGAGCCTGTTCCTACGTCTCGCCCGTTAAGCCATAGATTGACAAGAGTCAGTCCACGCTCCCTGAGGATCGTTGCTATACGGTGCAGTGCCTCGCCAGCATCAACCGATGCTCTGCCCACAACCTTCGCCTCATCGCCATCGACGATCACGGCAACCCGCACCGTAGCGGTCTGCGGCGCAAGTTGCCTAGCAAACCGCCTCGCCCCGGAAGGCGTCTCACACTCCTGGCGTTCATCGCCGGGCAACGCCACAGATCCATCCTTCGGCCTTGCCATGGCTTCGAGCGATACCCCGAAGCCGCCACTAGCATCGTGAACCATCATGGCCGGCGGCGCCAGTGCCTTATAGGCACGACCGGACATCAGCGCATCCGGGTCTGTCTTCAGTCGGACAACGCCGTCCCCGGCTTCCTGTGGGGGCTCTTCCGTCGCACAGCGCGCCGTTCCAAAGGGGAGTTGCTGCAAGGTGGGTGGTAGCATCCGGTCAATCGGGGCGTGAGTATTACCTTGCCGCACCGGGGCGAACATGCCCCGCGCATCGAAGGCGTCGGGAAAGCTCTGTTCTGCCGCCATGCCAGCGGCTGCCAACGGCTCGAGCAGCGCACGAAAAGAATCTTTGCGCCCGGCGGATACTGGCGGGGTTGCGGAGGGCACAGCTTGCAGCCCTGAGGTGCGCATGTCCGACACGATCATCGGCCGACCTTGCGAACCCGGCTCAGATCTTCTGCGGCGGCAAGTGAACGCTCGTCCTCATCCCGCCTTTCGCGGCTTCGTGCCATCTGCACGAGCTCGGCAGCAACATCCTCGCGAGCGCGCGCAAGGCTCCAGTGGCGTGTGGCAGTATCGAGCATGGCGCTCGCGCTCGCGACTTCCTGCTTCGCAGTGCGCTCCTGGCCTACGGAGACTTGCACTTGTGCCGTCCAGGCCATGATGAGACCCGGGTCCCCACCGCGCCGTTTTCCCGCATCAAACCACCCGGCGAGCACGTCGCTGAGGATGCCCTGCGCCGCGTTGTGCGCCCGTGTCGAATCTTCCAGCACCGTGCGTGCCTCGCTTGCCTTCCGAGCAGCCTTCATTGCCTCGAGTTCGCATGCGCGCGCAACCCGCATCAAGCTCGGCGATCTATGCCCCCGCACGCTCACGCCGGCGCACCAAGGATTTCAAGGGCCGAGGCAGTCTGTCTGAGAGCGGAGACCTCGGCAGCCTCCTGCCTCAGGAATGCATCAATGAGGCTTCGCTTGCGGATGGCGATGTCGACTTCCTCGCTTGCTCCCGCCGCGTAGAGGCCGGTCTCAATGAGTGTACGCGCATCTTCATAATCACTGATCCACGAGCGGACGCGCCGCGCCGCGCGGTCGTGCTCGGCAGGCAGCAGATCGCTCGCCTGCCGGCTGACACTGCGGGGTAGATCAATGGCGGGGAAGTGGCCCTTTTCGGCGAGCCTGCGCGATAGCAGGATGTGGCCGTCCAACACCGATTTCATCAGTTCGCAAATCGGGTCGTCGATCTCCTCGCTCTCGCTCAGGACCGTCATTACCGCCGTGATCGCACCACCGGCCCGAAGCGCGCCGCATCGCTCGACGAAGCGGGGAAGGGCTGCAAACACCCCCGGCGTATATGCCCTGATCGTCGGCGGCTCGCCGGCAGCGAGCCCCAGCTCACGCATGGCCATGGCAAGGCGCGTGACGGAGTCCACGATCAGAAGAACATGGCGCCCCTGCGCGCGCCAATGATGCGCAAGCGACATAGCGTAGTGGGCAGCACGGACTCTCAGCGAGGCAGCCTCGTCTGACGTCGCCGCAACAAGTGCAATCGGGCTGCCCGACTTACCCGTCAGTTCGGACCAGATCGCCTCGACCTCACGCCCACGCTCTCCCACCAGACACATGACCGTGACGTCGGCCTGCGTGTGGCGGGCGATGCGGGTAATGAGCGTCGTCTTGCCCGCGCCGCTCGGCGCAAAGATGCCGACACGCTGACCCACCCCGAGAGTGAGGCAACCGTCGATCGCCCTCAGACCCGTTTCCAGCACGCGGTGCGGTGAGGTCCGCTCGAGCGGACTGGGAAGATTCGGATGGAGCGGGCTTGTCGCGGCGGCACGGATTGGCCCGGCACCATCGATCGGCTGCCCGAACGCGTCAACGGCCCGGCCAAGGAATGCATCGCCGACCTGGACCATTTGGTCCGATCCGGAAAGCGTCACACGTGCGCCAACAAACGTGGGGGCGTCGCGGAAAGGCGCGAGCACTATTCCCTGCCGGTCGACCCGAATGACTTCAGCTTCGATCACACCGCAGGTGCTACCGGGCGCCGCCTCCACTGTACAAATGGAGCCTGGAGCTACGCCCGGACCGTCCGCCTCGATGCTGCCGCCACCGATCGCGCGAACGAAACCGAAACGGCTTACCGGATCATGGCCGCGCAGGCGCTCGATGATCGGATGAGCCTTCATAATGCATCACCGGAAGGTGCCATTTGCTCGATCACCTGCCGGAGACTCACCCACTGGCGCCCAAGTCCAGCATCGATCTGGCCGACAGCAAGGCCAAAGACGACTTCGCCTTCCGCAAGGCCGGGATCACTCCGGACGGAAACACCGGCAAGAGCCGCATCTGACGCGAGCGCAACAAGCAATTGCTCGTCCGGAAAGTCGAGCGGCGACACGGTGCAAGTGAGGACGCTGCCCTGTGCCAGTCTTTCCATCTGCGCGCGGATCAGGTCGCACACCAGATCTATCCGGCTCTTGGATGAGCCAAAAATTTTGTCCAGGCAAGTTTGGGCGACGAGTGCGCCAAGCGTCTCGGCGTCTGCAAGGCTCTGCTTCCACTCCGAGCACGCTGCCTTGATGCCTTCATGAAGCGCGTTCAGTCGATCGCGTTCTAGCCGAGCCGCCTCCGTCAGGCCGGAAAGCCGTCCCTCTTGGCGCGCCACCTCGCATGCATCTGCGAGGCCGATCTCGAAGCCGGCGGCACTCGTCCGGAGTCGCGCAAGCTCACGCTCGAGTTCCGCTAACTGTCCGCGCAGGGTGTCTGCCTCGGTTACGCGCGGCTCACCGATCACTTCCGCGGGCGCCTGTCGGTGTGGCCGAATTGCGCCCGTGTCTTGTGCCCCATGAAGCTTGATGATGGCGCTCATCCACCTTGCCTCGTTCTTGCAGTCAGCAGACGCGCAAGAAGCCCGCTATTGCGATCACCTGCCGCCCTTTCGGCTATGGCAGGCAACGCACGGATGCAGGCCTCCATCGCCTCGCGTGTGGCGGGAGCTAGATAATCCTTCGCCCCAAGCCTCTCGATTACCCAGTCCGAGATGCCGTTGCTTGCCGCAGCCGGTATGGCATTAGAATGCGCGATCTTCCGGTGCAGCGCCTCGATGCGCTGGCGAGCCGCCGCATCGAGGCCGTCAAGCACCGCCCGCGAGTCCTCAGCGGGTAACTGCGCCAGCCGGGCCAGCATGTCCTTGAGCTCCAGATTAGCCGGCGGCATGGCGCTCCCTTGCCTCATCCTCGTGGAGGAGCGTATTCAGCATATCGGTGAATGCAATCCGCTCGTCGGTGCTCATCAGAACAGCGCGGCGACGCGAGCGCCGCACAATCAGGGCGGCCCCGACGAGCGCAGCCAGCGAAAGCACTGCGACAACCGCAATCACGATGGCCGAGGTCACGGAGGTCGCGGCCTCGCTGCCGGACGCAGGGTCGGCAGCTGTCTGGCGCCACGCAGGTCCGCTAGCCACCTGCGGTTCCGCAAATGCTGGCGAGGTTGCCGGGCGAACCATGATGATATCGCCCCTCGCCGCGTCGAAGCGGATCGCCTTGCGTACTGCGTCGGAAAGCAACGCCAGCTTCCCGGCATCAGGCGCTCCGAGCGGTGTGAGTGTAACGCCGAGCGCATACGGTCGGTCGCCCGTGGCGGGTCCCGCGAACACCGGAGCCGGCGAACCCACCGGCAGATCACCAACCACCCTGACGGACACGTCGGTGGCCTGTGCCCCCGGCAGTCCGGCAAGCGCCTGCCGGATTCTTGCTTCGTACCAGGCCGCGAGTGCTTGCCGCTCCGCGACCACGGGGCTCACGCCCCTACCGTCCGCTTCCGTCATAAGCGGACTGACCAGTGCCCCTTCTTCATTGATGACAACTACGCTATCGGGATCGAGCTGATCCACCGCAGCTGAAACGAGCCGCCGAATGCCTTCGACAGTCGCCGACGAGGGAGCCGCCCCCCCACGCATGCGCACCATGATCGACGCCTTCGGAGGAATGCGATCATTGCGAAATACGCGGTCCTCGCCGAGAGCCAAATGAACGCGAGCGCTCTCGACACCATCGATAGCCATGATGGTGCGCGCCAGCTCGCCCTGGATTGCCCGCAGGTAGTTTATCTTCTGGGCAAAGTCGGTCATGCCCATATCGGACTTGCCGAAGAGTTCGAGACCGACCGTTCCGCGGAACGGCAGGTCGGCGCCCATGATCCTGACCCGCGCTTCGTCGACTTTACCGGCCGGCACGTCGATCCGGGTGCCGCCCGCAGCGAGCCGGTAGGGGATCTTTTCCTTATCGAGCGCGGCGATGATGGTCGTGGCATCCGCAGGCTGGAGGTCGCCGAATGCCACCGCGTAGTCTGTCCGCACAAAGAGGTACCAGACGAGGCCCGCGATAAGGAGGGTGAGCGCGACAAGGGAGCCGATGAGAGCAAGCTGTCTCCCGGGCCGCGCTTCGCGCAGCGAGGTCAGTGTCAACGCCACGGCTCAGCTCTAGATCTGCATATTCATGAGCTGCTGGTACCCCTCGATGAGACGCAACCGGATTTGTGTCGCAAGTTGGACCGACAGTCGGGCCTGCTCGAGGGCGAACGTGACCTGGTGAATCGCAACGTCGTCATCGAGTACAAGGCGCCGGACCAGTTGGTCGGCGGCGTTTATCTTTCCGTCTGCAGCATCTAGGCCATCGAGCAGCATCGAGCCAAACGAGCTCGCAGCAGGTGTGTGGGCAACCGGCGCGACATTGATCGAGGGATCACGACTGTCCAGCGCGGCAGCGGCGATCGGAATGATACCTGTCATGCCTTTCCGAGCTCCAGCGCCTTGGCGTACATTTGCCTCGCGATATTGAGTGCAGCAAGGTTCGCCTCGTAAGCACGCTCCGTCTTGATCAGAGACGTCATTTCCCTTGCTTCATCAACGTTGGGCAGCGAAACCATTCCCCTTGCATCGGCCTCCGCGCTGTCCGGATCGTAGACGTAACGCGAAGGCCGATTCTGAAATTCGATCCCGTATACCGCGACACCGCGCAGCCCGGACGCGGCGGTGGGTTCTGCGGCGTGGGTGGCATCGAGCATCGCTCGGAAATCTCCTGCGGGACCACTGATCAGGTGCCTTGGCCGGTAGACGCTGCCGTCCGCAGTGCGGGTCGTATTGGCGTTGGCGAGGTTCTGCGCGATGATCTCGATCCGACGCCATTCGACGTCGAGCGCGCTGAGGCTGATTTCGGCCGCCTTCACGTCAACCTTCTCCCGTTACGGCCAAGGAGGCGATATGCACCTGGCGGCCAAGCACATCGACAAGCGCTGCGTAGCGGCCCGCGGTCGCAGCGGCATCGGCAAGGTCTAGATCGAGGCGCGCGCCTTCCTC
>Ga0207681_10000477_pt1 | contig 28008 bp, 22 predicted proteins | sample KBSS53metaG_FD_184324 | JGI IMG/M metagenome (GOLD analysis project Ga0207681, IMG submission 184324) | Switchgrass rhizosphere microbial communities from Kellogg Biological Station, Michigan, USA - KBS S5-3 metaG (SPAdes) (version 2) | ecosystem: Host-associated > Plants > Roots > Rhizosphere... | reverse complement strand
CGTCCATGTTCGCCCGCGCGCGGGTGCCGCCGAACCGCAGCAGCTTCGAGAAGCGGAAGTCGACCTGGTGGAGCCGCTCGCCATGAACCTGCCCTGACCCGCCGTTGGTGGTCGTGTATGGACCCGGTGCGAGAAGGTGCATGTCGACGTTCGACGTGGCGCCCGCCGCCAGGCTGCGCCCGAGGCTCGGCGCGATCTCCGCGTTGGTCGCGGTGTAGATGGCCAGCACGAGCGGACCCGGCTTGGTCTGGTACGTCCCACTGATCACCACGTCCACCTTCGGGATCGTGTACGAGCCATACCCCTTGACGAACGTCAGCATCGGCTCTTCGCGGTGGCAGTAGAGCGAGCTGGGGTTGTCCACCTTCGTGATGACGTCGCAATTGTCCTCCACGCGGCGGCCGGTACTCACGCCGCCCTGGAAGAACAGACCGTCACGCGGCCGCGCATTGATGGTGGCGTCGATGCCATCCCAGTAGTCCTCCTGCTTGCCGTACTTACGGGAGAGCGTGACGTACGGCTGCGCCGCCACGCCGAATTTCGCGGGCTTGAGGTCGTAGCCCTCGACCGGGTACCCGCCGCCGCCGGGCAGCCGCGGGTCTCTCGGCGCAGTGATCGTGAACTTATCGAAATCGGCCGGTCCGATCGCGAGATCGTCGACGAGGACGAAGTTGCCGTACCAGCGCCGGAAGTAGGTGAAGTCGGCCGAGACGCGCGGCACCAGCTCGCGCTGCACGCCCGCCGAGAACTCCCAGTTGAAATTCCGCTTGCCCCACCCGGTCAATGTCTCGGTGTCGTACGTGAGGTTGGTGACGACCGTGCCGAAGTTTTCGTTCGACAGCGCACCGCACTCGCCGTTGGCTCTCACGTTCAGGAGATCGCAGTCGGGAACGAAGTTGCTCCTTCGCGGGTCGCCAGCGGCGAACGTCGTATCGTTCCACGTACGGGTGGCGCTGGTGACGAGATTACGCGAGGGATTCGCGAGCTGAATGAAGCTGACGTCCGGCCCCATCGCAAGCACGTAGCGGTTCACGCTCACTTTCAGCGCCGTCTTCCCGTCGCCAAACAGATCGTAGGCGGCACCGAGCCGCGGCGAGAGGTCATGTAGTGAACCGAGTCCCGGCTGCGCCGGGAACGTGATGTCGCGGTTCGGGGCGAGCGTGGTCGGACCAATGTGCTGCGCCGGGTAGCTGCTGGCGAAGTAGTCGTACCGCACTCCGTAGTTCATTGTCAGCCTGCTGCGGGTCCATCGATCCTGCGCATAGAGACCGAGGTCGGAGTCGACGTTCGCCCTCCACGTGCCGAGGGCGCGTTCGGTGATGCGATTCGGCACGCCACCGCGCACTCGGTAGCTCACGGGCGACAGGTCGTATTCGCGCTGACCGAGATCGCCGAACTTGTCGGAGCCTCCAACCTTGATCGCATGCGCTCCGGTCACATAGGAGAACGCACCGCTGATGTTGTAGACGCTCTGGTCCTGGACGCGATAGGACTCGGCTGCCCGATAGCGCATGCCGGTGTTCTGCTCCTGGACGGGGATCATCCCCTGCGCCAGCCCGTCCCACGGTATGCGGTTGCTCTGTGACTTGTAGACCAGGCCATTCGCTTCAATGAGCATCCGGCTGGTGAGCGGCAGCGTCCAGTCGCCCGTCACGAGCCGCTGGAAGGGGTACTCGGCACGCTGACCGGCTTCCCACGACAGCGTCGCCGAGGCGTCGGTTGGGCAGAAGCAGTAGCTGGTGTTGTAGTAGGTGCCGCCCAGCTTATTCCGCGGCGTCGCCTGCCAGCTGACGCGCACCTGCTCGTCCGGCTGCTTCTGCTCGTTCCACACACGACGGTTCTCGTCGGGCTCGTAGGTCCATGCGTTCAGGTTATTGGTGTTCTTGTTCCATTTCAGTCCCGCGACATAGTCGGCCGTCACGTTGTAGCGCGCGGCGCCGAAGAACCAGACCTTGTCGCGCAGGATCGGGCCGCCGAACGCCGGGTTGATGTCCCAGTTCGCCTTGATCTTGTTCGGCTCGGTGAGACCGCGGCTTTTCAGCGAGTCGGTCAGGTTGTCGCCCTGCAGCTTGCCCGGCGCATACGCGCCGAAGACGACGCCGTGGAACGTATTGCCGCCCTCGCGCAATGTGTAATTCGTCCGCACGCCGCCCGCGTGCAGCTCGGCATCGTTCGAACCCGTATCGATGGTCATTTCCTGAATCCCCATCGGGTTCATGAAGATCGTCGCCGTCGCGGCACCGGTTCCGAACGAGGCAATCGACATCCCGTTCAAGGTGGTGCCGGCGTCTTCGGATCTCGCGCCGTGCGCCACCATGTTGCCGGTCACGGCCCGCACGCCCGCGCCGCCCACGTCCTGACGACGGAAGTCGACGCTCGGAATCAGCACGCCGAGCGCGGTTCGAAGTCCGGCGTTCGGCAGCGCGTCGAGGACCTCGCGATCCAGCACGCGTTCCTGCTGCGTGCTCTGGATGTCGACGACCGGCGTCTCGCCGGTGACTTTGATCGTTTCTTCGAGGCCACCCACGCGCATGTCGGCGTTGATGCGCGCAGTAAAGCTGCCAGACAGCTCGACGCCTTCGCGTTCCACGGCGGAGAAACCGGTGAGCGTGAACTTCACGGAGTAGAGCCCGGGCCGGAGGTCCGGAATCGCGTACTGGCCGGTGCCGTCGGTGACGGTCGTCCGGACCTTCTCGATGAGTGCAGGACTCGACGCTTCCACGGTGACGCCCGGGAGCACGGCGCCTGATGCGTCCCTGACAACGCCGCTGATCGTCGCCTGCGCGGAGGCCACGACTGGCAGCAACAACACGAACCCGAACGCCAAGATGACCTTGCCGATTCTCAGCACGGCTTCCCCTCCGTTACTCGTGTTTCCGGTTGTCTACGGTCTACTTTCCCCGGCTCTTGATGCCTGCCGCCAGCAACTGCACGCGATAGATCGCATTGGACCCGACGGTGTAGAGCCACTTTCTGTCGGGACCCGCGAAGGTGAGGTTCTGCGGTTTCTGGATCCTGTTCTGCTCTGCGCCCCAGAGGCCAATCGGAATCGCGCCGAGGTACTCGCCCTTTGGACTGAACACCTCGACGCCGACGTTGGTAGCGGTATAGATGCGGCCGGCATCGTCGATCGCCATCCCGTCGGCGCCGTTGTCCTCGCCGAGCCGAGGATCGGCTGCGCCAGGCGTCGTGACGCTCTTGTACTTGCCAAAGTTGCGCTGGTTCTTCAGCGTGCCATCCGGCTGCACGTCGAACGCCAGGATGTACTCGCCATCCTTGTGATTGGCGTAGAGCGTTTTCTCGTCGCTGCTCAGCACAACGCCGTTCATGTTCTTGAGGTCGACAACCTTCTTCACCTGGCCGCCCGGCCGCAGGAAGTAAATGCCCTGCGTATCAGTGAAGTAGATGTCGTCCTTGGTGCTGACAATCAGGTCGTTCAGCGCGTTGAACGGCTTGCCATCGACCTTGTCCGCAAGCGTCGCCACGCTGGCCGGCGGATAGAGCACGGCGACCTTCTCGCCCGAGCTCGGACGCAGGACCGCAAGTAACCGCCCCTTCGAATCCCATCCGAGACCGTTGGCGCCTTCCGCGCTCTCGACAAACGTCGATCGGTTGCCGTTCAGATCGATTTTCGAAATATGCGAGACATTTCTCTCTGTCCAAAGGACGCCGCTGCCATCGAGGACCCTGATGGGCCCCTCGGTCCCGGCGACGGGATAGGCCACAAGCTCGATGTGCGTGCCGGCGGCCACGACGCCGGGGATCGCAGGCGCGACGACGTCCTTCGGCGGCGGAGGTCCCTCGCCGCCACGGCCGCCACGGCCACCGCCGCGGCCGCCGCCCCGACCGTCCTGCGCATTCCCGATGAGGGAAACGGCTGCGACGATGACGAGCGTCGCGAACATCTGCAGATAGCCGACCCGTGGTCTCATTCCTGGCCTCCGATTCAATTACTTTTTCTCCTCCGGCTGACCCGGGCTTCGCGCCGCGGGCCGTTCACGTCCGGAGTTTGCGACGAGAAATGCCGTGACCGCGTCGATTTCGTCGGGCATGACCTGCGCGCCGCGGCTGATCATAAAGAAAACCAGCTCTCGCCACTGCTCGCGCGTCTGCTTATGGACCTGGAGCATCCGGCCGAGCGTCGTGTGACATGTGGTGCAGACCTGCGCCACGACCACGCGTCCCTTTTCGACCTGCGGATCGTCGCCGCGCTGCGCACCCGCGGTCCCGGGCCACGACATCACAAGCACGATGGCAACGAGGACGAGGCGTTTATGCATTGAACCTCTTCTTGCGAATCTCCGCGATCGAGTGCTTCTGATACCAGGTCGGCTCGCTGATTGGCGCGCCATCGACAGCCACATCGATGTCCAGCACGACGGCCTTACCGTCACGCATGCTGCGCAGACAGCGTTGCAGGGCCGGCGCGAGATCCGCTGCACGGGTCACCTTCTCGCCCTTCAACCCGTAGGCCTCCGCGATCTTCGTGAATTCGACGTTCGGATCGCCGAGGTATCCGTTGAAGTCCTTGCCCGCGTCGTAGAACGTTCCGCCGTTGAGCATGTTCCGCGCACGGCTCTCGTTGTACGAGTGGTTGTTCATCACGACGATGAGCATCGGGGCTTCGTAGCGCGCGATGCTCCACAGCGCCTCGGACTGGTTGAACAGGAATCCGCCGTCGCCCTGCAGCGCGACAACCTGCCGGTCCGGCAGCGCGAGATTCACGCCGAACGCCGCGGCCACGCCCCACCCGAGCGCGTCGCCCTTGGTGCGTCCAATCCGCTGCTTGTTCGTGCCGCCCAGTTTGAGCTGGCGGTAGATCTTGTAGTACTGCGTTCCAAGTTCCGGGACGATGACCGCGTCCTTGTCGAGCACTTTCTCCAGCTCGAAGCCGACGCGTTCCCAGGTGACGGGACTGCTGTCGAATTGTGCGCGCAGCGCGATTTCTCGCGATTGCTTCAGGCTGTTTGTCAGCGTGGACACCTGCGCTAGTCGGCTCGCTCGAATCCTCGCGATGCGATCGCTCGTGGCAATCGCGTCGACCGCGTCGGACAGGTCTCGGATGGCCGTGCGCAGGTCCGACAGAATGGTCACATCCGGCACAAAGGATCGGCCGAGCGCCTGCGAATCGTGGCTGATATGGACGATGCGGCGAGGTCCACTGGCGGTCAGCCCTCGCTCATCTTCTCGCCCCGCGGTGAAGCTTTCGCCGAAGCTGATTAACAAGTCCTGCTTGCGCGGATACCGCTGCGCCTGCAGCTCCCCGACAAACAGCGGATGGTCGTTCGGGAAGTTCGCGTACAGGCTATGCATCGTCTCCGCGACAGGAACGGAGAGCTTTTCCGCCAGCGCGAGCATCTCGGAATACGCGCCCTCGATGCCGACCTGAGAGCCGACGACGAAGAGCGGGTTTTGAGCCTCGATCAACCATTGGGCAAGCTTCTCGATCGCCTCGGCGGGGGCGCGTGACCGTACGCGCATGGTCGCAAGGTCGATCGGATGAATCGGCGCCTCGACCTTCTGGCCTGCCGCGCCGAAGGTCAACGTCACCGGGCCGCTCGGCGGACCGAACGCAAACTTGATGGCGAGGCGCAGCGTGTCGGTCACGTCCTCGGGTTCGAGGTCGCCCCTCCAGGTCGTGAACGCTTCGGTGGGTCCGAGCGTGTTGTCCCACCACTCGAAGCCGTCCTTGCCTTCCTCGCGCTGGCCACCCGAATACGTCAGCAGCAACGGCACCCGGTCTTTCCAGGCGTTGTACGTGTTGCTCAACGCGTTGGGTATGCCCACGTGGCTTCCGAAGAAGAAGCCGAGGTTCCGGCTCGCCATCGTGTAACCCGCCGCGGCGGCGACCGCCTGCCCCTCGTGCGTCATGTTGATCACTTGCACGTCGCCCGCGGCGTAGACGGCTTCCCAGAACGGAACGAATCCGCTCGTGTTGGTGTGGAACAGCGTGCGAACACCGGCGGCTCTCAACTGCGCAAGCACAGCGCCGGCGGCGGTGCCGCGATAAATTTCGGGCTCGCCTTTTGTCAGTGGAATGTCAGGTCTCGAAGCCGCCGTTTGTGGCGGATCCGCGCTCGCGATCTGCCCCATCCCCATCGCGACACTGGTCGCGGCGGTGGCAGCGAGAAAATCTCTCCTCGAAGGCTTCGACGTGCGGCTCATGAGTACCAGACCTGCTGAATGTGGACTCCTAGGTACGCGATTCATGCATGACTGTCAACAGGGAAACGGGTTATGCTCTGCGCCGATATCGAGGGAAAGGGGCCTACATGCGACACGTCCTGGTCGGCGCCGCCATTGTCGCCGCCGCGACCGTGGTGGTTTCCTCGCAAGCCAAATCACCATGGGTCTACTACCCGCGCGACACGATCACAGGTGATGGCGGTCCCGCGCCGAAGCGTGACCTCTCGGGGACCTGGGCTGGACCGGGGTCAACCGACGAGATTCCGCGTGGAGCAGCAGCCGAAAGACCGTCGCTGACGCCGCTCGGGCAGCAGGTCCTGGCGCAACGGAAGCCGATCGGACGATACGGACCGGCAGGCACGAACGACCCGACCGCACGGTTTTGTGATCCGCTCGGGTTCCCGCTGAATTTCATCTACCAGAATCGCGCGATGTCGGTGTCGACCATGCCGAACCGGGTCATCTTCCTCCTGCAGTTCGGCGGCTTCTGGCGCGAAGTCTGGACGGATGGACGCGCGCTCCCAACAAAAGTCGGCGGCGACGACAGAGACTCACTCGATCCGACTTACATGGGCTACTCGGTCGGTCGCTGGGAGGATGACTACAACTTCGTGATCGATACCACCGGCCTGGACGAGAGAACGTGGCTGCTCCGCGACGGGACCCCGCACTCTGTCATGGCGCATGTGCAAGAGCGCTGGACCCGCGTCGATCACAACACGATGAAGGTCGCGATGACGATCGACGACCCGAAGATGTTCACCAAGCCGTTTTCGCTGGGAACCTATTTCTACCGCTGGGTGCCGAATCAGAAGATCAACGAATGGCTGTGCGTCCCATCGGAGACGTTGAAGTACCTGCAGGAGCAGGGCGATCCGGCCGGCAGCTATCCCGACGCGCAGCAACAGCGCCTCGGCGGCGGTGGCCGTGGAAGGTGAGGGAGTGACGATGAGGATGAGAGTTCGAGTGTTCGTCCCGATGATCGCCGCGCTGCTGGGGCTGGGTGCGCCGCTCGCCGCGCATCATGGCGATGCCGCCTACTCCGACAAGCCGATGGAAATGAAAGGTTGCGTCGTCACGGAATTCGACTGGATGAACCCGCATTCGCTCATCAAATTCGACTACAAGACGGCGACCGGCGAAGTCCAGAAATGGACGATGGAAATTGGAAGTCCGCCGTCGATGGTGCTGCTCGGGTGGAGCCGGACGACGCTGCGAGCGGGGGATGTGATCACCGCGTACGTATATCAGGCCAAGAGCGGCGTGCACGTGGGACGCACGAACAAGGTGATTCTCGCGGATGGTACGGTGCTCGCCGACAGGGACGAGTCGACACCGTCCCGATACGGCGCGGAGCCGCAAAAGTGATGACGCGACTCGCACAGGTGTCGGCGCTTGCGCTTTTGACACTGTGCCTGGCCGCGTCGGCCAACGCACAACGAGGCGATGCGCCACAACGAGGAGAGGCGCAAGGTGGCCGTGGCCCTCGACCCGGTCAACTGGGTGGAGCGGTGACCGCGCACTATCCCCCGGTGTTCTTCCGCGAAGACTGGAAGTACGACACCAGCGTGCCCAATCAGAACAACGAGCGAGAGCCGGAACACACGATCGTTCAGGGCGACGTGAAGAATCCGAATCTCGAAGTGCGGCTGTACGGCGACAAGGCCGGTACCCGCACGGTCCTCCAGCCATACAACGACGACATCACCTACGTGATGTCGCTGCTGTGCACCTCGAACTGGGCGATCACGCTCAGGGACAGGAACAACGATGTGGACTTGAGCGGCCTGGCGACCATCAAGTGGCGTACGAGGGTGAGCGGGTTCCATCTGCTCCGTCCAGTCCTCAAGCTCGCCGACGGCACGTGGCTGATTGGCGACAAGGCCGTCGGCCTCTCGACCGACTGGGTGGAGTCGGAAATCCAGCTCTACGACGTGCGCTGGCGGAATCTTGATATTACGCAGGTGGTCGAAGGCCGTGAAGCGCGCTGGGTGGACAACCCGGATCTGACCCATGTCGAGGAGATTGGGTTCACGGACTTGATGCGAGGAGCCGGCCACGGCTCGGGTGGAGGATCGCGCGTCGATTGGATTCAGGTGACCGGTAACGCGGTCCCACGCGCGAAGCGGTAAGGATTACAAGACGTCACGTCTACGGGTTCGCGTCGGCCGCGCCGCCGCGGCCACCACGTCCGCCACGGCCGCCACGGCCGCGCCCGTTGTCCACGTCGTTATTTCCGCCACCACCGCCGCTGTCGCGCAGGCTGCTGCCGTCGGCGAGCACGATGTGGTCGATGCGTCCGACCGGGTTCTTTGATTTCGCCTGATGGACGAACACGGTGATCATGTCGCCGGGTGACACGGACGTCTTGGTCCAGCCAATCAGGCCGAGTGCCGACGGACTACCCAGTTCGGCGGCCCAGTGTACGGGCTGTCCTTTCTCATCCTTCACATCGAATTCGATGATCGTGTGAGGATTCGCCCACGATAGCTTCGTGACGGTGGCGTTCTTGAGCTCGACGACCGAGCCATCGTACGCGGCGTTTCCGTGATGCGCGAACACGGGAGAGGAAACCGCCAGCACACCCGCAAGCATCAACAGCGCTGCTACCTTGGTCGTCATGAGATTCCTTTCTCTCATTGCCTGTCGCCGCGGCCTGCCGGAGCCGTGCCGTCCCGGCCGCTCCTTTCGTAGTCTTGCTTGGTCTGCGAATCCAGGTTCTTGTAGACTTCCGGCTCCTCGTTCGCGGTGCAGATATATTCCGTCCAGACGTCGTTAGGATCCTGCGCGAGCGTCCAGACATGGGGCGCCGAGGTAAACGGCTTCGTCAGCACGACGGGATCTTCGACCGTCAGCTGGTACATCAGATAGTTCTTCGACGGGCGGCTGAACCGCTCGATCACGTGCTCCTTTTCGCTGTGCAGCCAAGCATTGGCGTCGCCGGTCCTGCCGACCGAGATGTTGCGCATCCTCGTGTCGATGGCAATCGTGTCGACGACGAGCGTGTCGCCCTCCCACCGGCCCACCGACTCTCCATTGAAGCTCGGGTCCGGATCAGGCGAATGCTTGCGGCCGTCGGTCGGAATCATCCGGATCGTCTGTGGGAATTCGGTCAGCAGCCACACTCGTCCCGGTACCTGAACGATCTCGAGCGGGCCGTGCTCGGTGGCCTGCGTCGTAATCGAAGTGGGCGTGCCGCCGGGAGGACAGATGCCGTACGGCGTCGGGTGCTGATACTTCTCGACAGCCTCCGGCCTGAACACCGGGTTCTCCTGCGGCGTCTTGACCGGATCGTATTGACGCATGATCTCTGCGGGGATCCGGTACGCGCCCTGGAGCATGCGCCCCGCGTGGTTCGGGTAATAGCGGCCGCTCAGATCGGGATGACCGTCCGCGGTGCGCGCCGTCGGGCCGCCGGGCTCGAGAATCTTCACCTTGTCGAAATCGCCGGCGATCCTGACCGGCGGCTTGGCGCCCTGCGCGGCGGGCGCGGGCGGTGCTGATCCACGCTGCCCGCCCTGGCCCGACCCGCGTTGCGCGAGCAGCGGCACCAACAAGAAGCAGACAAGGGCGGCGACAACTCCAGCTGTCCGTTTCATCTCGGAACTCCTCAGAAATTCAGCTTGTCCGGGGTCATCCCGCGTTCAGGAATCTGTCCGACGATGCGCAGGATCCCGTCCGCCAGCTTGATGTATTCAGCCGCGCCGCGTGAATCGCCACCGACCTTGGCGGGGCACGCACGAGCGTTCATTTCCTTCCCCATGTTGGCGGTGAAGTCCTGCCTGGTCGTGCCGTTCCGTTTGAGCGCGTTCGGCGTGATCATTTCGAGGCGCCACGCCACTGTGTTGCCGCTGCCGTCCTTCACGTCCAGGTTCAAGTACGCGTGCGGGTTCTCCCACAAGACACCGGTGAGCGTCCCCTTGAGATCCATGCACTTCGTACCGTCGAACTCGACGTTGAATCCATGGTGCGCGGACGCCGTTCCCGCCAACCCCAGGAGATAACACGCGGCCACCACCACACCGGCAAGCCTGATTTTCATCGCGTTCTTCCTTCCACTAAGTGCAGGGCGGACCTTGTCAGGTCCGCCACTCTGATTGGACTTGCGGCCTGTATACGCGACCGCCTCGCATGCTGTCAAGGTTACGGCGCTGCCGCTTTCGCCTTTGGCGGCGCGGGTTTCGCGAATTGCGCCGTCTCGATCCGCGCGTTTGGTTGGACCTGAGCCAGTTCGATCGTCGACCGACCATCGGTCCAGGTAATGACGCGTTTGAATGGCACCTTTACGCCAGCCACGTCGCGGTAATCCGAATAGTCGATCTGCGTTGGAATAACCCCGACCGCCGTGTCGACGAAGCGGACCTGCCGCACGAGCAGCCCCGACTCGCTGTCGAAGTACAGTTTCGCTCCGGTCGCGCCGCGGGCGGCGTTCTGGATCACTTCAACCGGCTGATCGTCAATGGTGACCGACGGGAACCCGGTGCGCCACTGGAAGTCCTGTTTGATGCGCGCCGGAAACGAGAGCGAGGCATCCATCTTCGCCCCTTCCAGATCGCCGCCATCGAGCGGAAGTACACGCATCAGCTTGTCGGCCGCGGCGATCCAACCGGTCCGGCCGTCGTAGGTCGTCACGCTGTCTCCGTTCTGCGTGTGGACGACCGTCGCCATCTGATTCGGCGAGTTGGCGAAGATGTCGACCGGCACCTTCGCCGATAGGGTGTCGTACCCCTCATAGGTGCCCTTCGCGACAAAGCTGGTGAGCCGTGCCACCTGCGCGGCCCCACCGATGGCTTGGATGTACTTGTCCAGAATCTGTTCCGCTGAAATCTTCTTGACCGACTGCACCGGTCCGGCGGGAACCACTTCGACGCGGTTGGGATCGTCCTCGGGGACACTATATTGATCCAGCAGGCTGGGCACCGCTTCCGGCCGATCGCTCGCGCGGTGGCAGGTATAACAGGTCACCATCTTCCGGCCGCCGAAATTCGCCTGATTGATTTGATTGACCATCAACACCATCCGCCGCGCGGTTTGCTTCTTCGGCGTATCGATGGCGTATCCCTCGAGGCTTTCGCTCTGGGGAGAATGACAGTCGATGCAGTTGAGATTGGTGGCGGCCGAAAAGAACCCCATCGTGTTCATGAATTCCTTGACGGGAATTCCTTTCAGCACCTGGATGTTCTTGAAGACATCCTCCGCCATCAAGGGCTTTTCCTGACCGCGGGCCGAGACCGCGATCAGCAAACAGATCGCGGCAAGCGCAACTCCCTTGTTCATCGCTTCGTTGCGTCTCCGGTGCTCACGCCGAAGGCCGGATCGCTGATCGTCTTCATGTAGTTGATCATTTCCGACGGCACGCACATCTGCTCTTCCGCTTCCTGATCCGGGATCCATCGGTACTCGTTTTTCGAGAGCACGAACGGCTTCGTGAAGACCTTTGGATCGTCCACGGTGACAACCATCTGCAGGTGGTTGTGATCGACGCGCGTGTAGCGCTCCTCGATCTTGGCTTCGACGCTGTGAGGATGACCGGCCTTGTCCAGCCAGGTGGAATCGTTCACGCCAACCGTGTTGATGACCAGCGTGTTGTCCCCTTCCCAGCGACCGATTGAGTAGCCGTAGTACCGCGACGGTACGCCGCCAGGGACGTCGAATTTGGTTGGCAGCGGGTGTTTGCCGTCCATCCAGACGTATCGCCAGATCCGCTGATACTGATGGAGCACCACGATGCGGTCAGGGCCCATCGTCCCGAACGCGAGGCCACGCGTCTCGAACACGGTGTTCCTCGGGATGCCCAGTGGATCGCACGTGTTCATCGGATCATTCGAGTGGCCCGTGCCCACTTCCGTTTCGGGTTTGTTCAGCGCGAATAATTTCTGACCGGCGGGCGTCAGTGTGGGAATTTCCCCACGATCGGGTGTCAGGTTGCCAGCCCATGAGCCGCTGATGTCACGCACCGGTGCCGGCCCGCCAGGAGTTGGATCCGGCTTCAACCGATTGCCGTTATACAAACTGTCTTTGCCCGGGAGCTTCGTTCCCTGAGCCATGGCCGCTGACGCACACGCCAGCAGAACGAGCAGGCGAATGACGGAGGCAAGCGAGTGACGCATCTCGAGATCCCCTCCTTGGACGCGGCGTGATTTGAACACGAATCTTGGCCGGATGTATAGCCCGGCGCGCCGTCGGACGATTAGAATGTGGCTCTTTATGTGCTTCGTGAACGCCGCGAAGCGGCCGTCGTGATCCAAGGAAAGGGATATGAGATGAAGCTCAGTCGGTGGACAACCCTGTGTGGCGCAGTGCTCGCAATGACATGGCTGCTCAGTACCGCTTTGGTCTCCGGTCAGGCGCGTCCGGCGGCGGCGCAGGCAGGAGCACAGCGGCCGCAGATGTCGGAAGAAGCGTTCAAGAACGTCACGGTGCTGCGCGGCATTCCCGTCCGCGAGTTCATGAATACGATGGGCTTCTTCTCCGCGTCACTCGCCTTGAACTGCACCGACTGCCACGGCGGCGCGAGCGCCAGCGACTGGGCCAATTACGCGACCGATACGCCGCTGAAAAACCGGGCGCGCCAGATGATCAGGATGGTCAACGCGATCAACGAGGCGAACTTCGGCGGCCGTCCGTTCGTCACCTGCTACACGTGCCACCGCGGCAGCCAGAAGCCGAAGGTCATCCCCAGCCTCGCCGTGCAGTACGGCGAACCGCCGCCCGACGATCCAGACGAAGTGGAAGCGTTTCCCGGCGCACGCGTGACGGCGACCGCCGACCAGATTCTCGACAAGTATCTGCAGGCCATCGGCGGCGCGCAGGCGCTCGGCCGGCTCACGAGCTTCACGGCCAAAGGCACTTATGAAGGATTCGATTCGGATTTCGCCAAGGTTCCAGTTGACCTCTACGCAAAGGGGCCGAATCAGCGGGCGCTGATCGTCCACATGGTGAGCGGCGATTCGACCACGGTTTACGACGGCCGCGAAGCGTGGCACGCGGCGCCGCGCGACCTTTCCCCAGTCGCGATGATTCCGTTCGTCGGCGCGGATCTGGTTGGCGCACGCGTCGATGCGCAGCTGGCGTTCCCCGCGTCGATTAAACAGCTGGCCACCGGTTGGCGCGCCGACTTCCCCGCCGTCACCATCGACGACAAGCCCGTGTTCGTCGTACAGGGAACGACCGATCGTGTTCCCGTGAAGCTGTACTTCGACAGGGCCTCGGGACTGCTCGTCCGGCAAACGCGGTTTGCGCCGACGATGGTCGGCACTGTGCCGACTCACGTCACCTACTCCGACTATCGCGACGTGCCCGGCGCGGGGGTGAAGATACCTTTCAGCTGGCAGATGACGTGGGTGGATGGCCAGTACACCGTCAATTTAGAGTCGGTGCAACCGAACGCGCCGGTGGACGCGGCAAAGTTCGCCAAGCCCGCTGCAGGTCGTTGATTTCTGGTTTCGCTCGCCCGACGGAGGGGCGGGTCTTCGGACCCGCCCCTTACCATTTCGCTTTGTCCCCCTTTTGTTTCGTTGGTCGAAGACGCTGACCAATTGAATTCCATAATTACGCCCCAAACGTGCGTGCTGATTGGGGACGCGATATCCATCTAGGCAAGCGGCATCAGACGGATCTACGATCCTCACGCTCGGTGCCCAATACCAATCGACCCTTACCGATTCCGTGCCCAAAGTGTCAGCACGTGGGCAGCATGCTGATCGTGAAAAGCATGACGGTGATGATGCTGACCTGCGCGAATTGTCGTCACACCTGGGCGACGGATATGGCATCGCTGCCACCGGAGATCCAGGAAAAAATCCCGGACGCCCTGGGCGACCTCTGATTTCCTAGCTACAATCTCGGCCGTGGTCACCACGTCGGCATCTACCGAACCTGCAAAAGTCCGCTGTCCGAACTGCCAGTCTCGCCTCGACGTCCTCGACACTCCCAGCGGCGGACGCATTGTGTCGGTCGCGTATCTCGGTGCGTCCGTCGAAATGAACGCGCACGCCTTGGAAGTGTTCATCGCGCCGGACAATGGTCTCGAGCTGCAATGCCCTGCCTGCAGCAACCAGTTCGATCCGTCTGGCCCTCGCACCATTCCACCGCTCCGTCGCGTCTGATATCCCGGCGGATGCCTGGCGATCCACGAATCGTGCAATTCGGCGTAAAGTACGCCTCCGAGATCGCTCGTGATTCGCTGAACACCTCACAACAACGACGAGGGAGGTAGATCGTGCGCAACTCCATCCTGGCTTCACTCGCCGCAATGCTGGCGCTGCTTGCCGCGCAAGCCGCGGATCCGATGGCTCAAGGCCGGCAGCGCATCAGCGGCGAAGGATTCGTGTCCGAGGGCGTGCCGAGGATGCCGAATCCGCCTGGACCGGCGCCCAAGCGTGACCTTTCTGGCGCCTGGGTTGGGCCGCAGAACAACAAGCCTGATCCCGTGCCGCCGATGACCCCCGCGGGCCAGGCGCAATTCAAGCTGCGGAAGGCCTATGGGAACGCCACGAGGAGCGATGACCTGGGGGCCTCGAACGATCCATTCATCACCTGCGATCCGCTCGGATTTCCGCGCGACCTGCTGGCACATGCCGTCAGCAGCCGCGGAGGCACGCTCTTCGGATCGGCGCCGAACCGCATCCTCATCGCGTACGAGCAGCAGCGGGTCTGGCGCGAGATCTGGACGGATGGACGAGCGCTTCCGAAAGCCGTCGACGTGCGCGACGCGCCGGAATCGCGGTACTACGGCTATTCAGTCGGCCACTGGGAAAACGACAACACGCTTGTCATCGATACGACAGGCCTCGATGAACGGGCGTGGCTCGATGAGGCCGGGCATCCGCGCAGCGCGATGGCGCACATCCAGGAGCGCTACACACGCGCCGATCAGTACAACCTGCAATTGACGGTGACGGTCGACGATCCGAAGTACTACACGAAGCCCTGGACGTTCATGCGCGCGAACTTCTACTGGATGAAGGCGCAGGATTTTGCCGAGACACTCTGCATCCCGTCAGAGGCGATCGAATATCGCGACAAGCTCGCGAGGCCGTCCGGGATCGACGCGAAGTAAGAGCTATACCATGCGACATCCATACATCGGCGCAATCGCAGGCGTAGCGACCGTGCTCTTACTGGCTGTCTTTGTCGCCGCCCAGAACAACCAACAGAACAACGCGCCACGGTCTCCGTGGAAGTACTACCCGGCGGACAGGGCCGTTGGCGAAGGTGGCCCCGCGCCGAAGCGCGATCTCACGGGGACATGGGCCGGACCGTCATCGGGCGCCGCTGTGCCGAGGAGCCGCGTCAATCCGAAGAATCCGCCGGCGCCGCCGCTGACGCCGCTCGGCGAGCAGATGTTCGCGCGGAACAAGCCGCTCACCAAGTACAGTCCCGCCGGCACGAACGATATGCACGTCCGCTACTGCGATCCCTACGGCTTTCCACAGAACATGACCAACGAGATCCGGGGGATGACCATTACGACGCAGCCGAACCGGACCTTCATCCTGCTCCAGTACATGGATCTCTGGCGTGAGATCTGGACGGACGGACGAACCCTGCCGACGAATGTGGGCGGCAGGGGCCGCGACACCCTCGATCCGAAGTACAACGGCTACTCGATCGGTCACTGGGAAGACGACTACACGTTCGTCGTGGAGACCACCGGACTCGCCCCGAATACCTGGGCGACCGACAGCGGCTATCCACACAGCGTCGATGCGCGGGTCACGGAGCGTTTTCACCGAGACAGCAAGAACGACCTGACGCTCACCATCACCATGGACGATCCGAAGCTCTACACGAAGCCGTTCTATATCGGCGACGTACATTTCAGGTGGATTCCGAACCAGCAGCTCGACGACTTCACCTGCATCCCGTCGGAGCTTCAGCAGTACTTGAAAGAGATGGGCGATCCGGCCGGCAGCGATCCGAGCGCGACACGTTAGAAATCGGGTAGTTGGTGGTTCGTAGCTCGCGTTGGTGCCATCCACTACCCTCCGAGCAATGACCCTACCGGGGCCGGCGACCGGGACTGACGCTCCACCAACCGACGTGTCCACACGAACCAGCGTGTGTAGAAAAAAGGGGCAGACCTGAAGGTCCGCCTCTACGTCGTTTCCGTGGCCGGTCGTTTCCGTGGCCGGTCGTTTCCGTCGCCCGTCGTTTCCGTGGTACGTCGTTTTCGCGCGGCTACTTGTGACCGGCGACTTCGACGACGACGTTCCAGACGTACTGAACGAATGGATACAGCGACGATTCGGCGAGCCGCTCGACGTCGCCATGGGCTGGGTAGTTGATTTCGTCGGCTTCGGTGGACGCCGGGCCGATGCCGTAGGACTCGATGCCCTTGGCCCGGAGCTGCGCCTGGTCGCTGGCCCCGGTTGACATCGACGGGATGACCGTCGCGCCCGGATAGATCGTGCCGGCGACGCGTTCCATCGCGCGGTACATCTCGGTCCCCAGTTTCGACGCCGGCGATGGTGGACGCGTCTGCGGAAGGCGTTCGACGGCAACCGCCGGATCGGCAATCACCTTCGCCATCTCCGCGTAGAACGCGTCGAGTTTCTCGTCGGGCAGCGCGCGCACGTCGAGCGTCGCTTCCGCCTCTGACGGAATGACGTTCGCTCCGACGCCGGCCTTGAGCATCGTCGGGACCACCGACGTCCGCAGCATCGAATATTCGCCGGGGGAATGTTCGCGCAGGAACTTCTGCGCCTCCGCGGCGGTCTTCGGATCGAGCAGCGCTCTATAGATCGACGCGCGTTCCGGCGGGCTGATCGCCGCCATCTTCTCGAAGTAGGCGCGCGTCGTGTCGTTCAGCCGCATCGGCGTCTCCCACCGCCCGACCTTGTCGACAGCCGCGCCCAGATGCATCAATGCGTTGTCCAGCCGTGGAACAGATCCGTGCCCGGCGGTGCCGCGGGCCACCAGCCGCACACGTGCGGGCAGCTTCTCGGCGGTGCCGATGCTGACCCGCGTGACGCGCCCGCCGTCGATCCTCGCGCCCCCGCCTTCGGTCATCGCGAACTCGGCGTCGATCTCCGCGAAGTGCTCGCGGACCATGTAGTTGATGCCGACGCCCTCGAGATCGGCCTCTTCGCCGGACTCCGCCAGGAAGATCACGTCGCGATCCAGCTGGATGCCGAGGCGCTTCACCATCAGCATCGCCATCAGGTTGGCGGCCAACACCGGCTTGTCGTCCTTGCTGCCGCGGCCCCAGATGTAGCCGTCCTTCATCACGGCTGCAAACGGATCGACGGGCCACTTCTCGCGCTGGACGCCGACCACGTCCGTGTGCGCGAGAATCAGCAGCGGCCGCTTCGAGCCGTTTCCCTTGAGCCGCGCAACCAGATTCGCGCGAGCGGGATTGAGCGCGAACGTCTGCGTCGCGATGCCTTCGCCCTCGAGCACTTTCTTCAGATACTCGACCGCGCGTGTTTCATGCCCCGACGTCGTGTCGAGCTGCACGAGCGACCGGTAGTGTTGAAGGATTTCAGGGCGCAGCGTGTCCCAGTTCGGCGTTGGGGAGCGTTGCGCCGCAAGGGACGCAACGACCACCAGCCACAAACCGGCGACCACGAACCTATTGGGTGCCTGCAGCATGCATCTCCATCACTGAATGATCGGCCGTCGCCTTCCCGGGCGCGTCGGCGAAGCCACCGCCTTCCATCTTGCCACTGACCGTGTGCAGCCTGTTGCCGATGAACGCGACCGCATTGCCGTGGACGGCGCCGGGCAGCGACGGCAGGATGTCCCAGCGATTGGCAACCGGGTCGTAGCTTTCGAGCGACCGGAACGCGGCGCTGTAGCGCTCGTTCTGGACCTCACCGCCCGCCACGTAGATCCTGCCGTTGTAGGTTGCCCAGCCGCCGCCGCTTCTCGGGCTAATCATCCGTGCCTTCGCGACGCCCCACAGATCCTTCGCGGGGTCGTATTCCTCGACGACGTCGGTGTTGCTCGAGGTGGTGACGAAGCCGTGCCCGATCCGGCCGCCGATGACGTAGATCTTCCCGTTCACGACGCCGGAGAACGCATGGTTACGGCCCGTGGGCATCGGACTCTTCGTTGTCCACGTGTTGGTGGCCGGGTCGTACACCTGATTCACACCCAGCACGCGCGCCGGCCCCTGACCGTTGAACGCGACATCCGTGGTGTTGTCCATCGTCGTGACGCCGCCAATCACGTAGATCTTTCCACCGACGTTCTCAGCGATCGCCGAGCAACGCTTGCCAGGCATCGGAGCAAGCGCCTTGTAGGTGTCGGCGGCGGGGTCGTACTCCCATGCGTTATCAACCGGCGCCCATCCGTTGACGCCAGCGCCGCTGACAGGACGCTGGCACCCGCCGAAGAAGTAGATCTTGCCGTTCATCACGGTCTGCGCCTGATGATGCACGGCGACCGGCAGGGTCTTCTTGCGTGTCCACTTGTCCGGGCCGGGATCGTATTCCCACACCATCGCCGGCGCCGCTTGACCCGTCGCGCCATATCCGCCGATGACGTACATCTTGTTGTTTGCCGAGACGCCGTAGAGCTCCTCTTCAGGAACCGGGAACGGCGCCGCCTTCACCCAGCGGAGCGTCGGGTCCTGTGCGCGGAGGACTGGCTGCGTGGCAAGTGCGCCTATCGCCGTAGCGGCCGCGAGCGCAGCCATCGAAACCGTTCGTATCTTCATGATCAGCCCCCGTCAGTTCGTCCGGCCTGTCGCGGCGGGAAAATCCATCACGCTGTGATCGGCGGTCGCCGGCGCCATCTGATCGGGCAGCCCGCCGTTTTCCATCTTGCCGCTGACGTTGTGCAGCTTGCTCCCGATGAAACTCATCGCGTTGCCGTGCACCGCGCCCGGGAGCGGCGGCAGGAGCTGCCACGTATCGGTCGCGGGGTCATAGGCCTCGAGCGCGCGGAACGATGCCATCACCTCGCGTGAGATCCACTCGCCGCCACCGATGTAGATCCGCCCGTTGTAGGTCGCATAGCCGCCGCCGCTGCGCGCGGTCGGCATCCGCTGCTTCACGTTGCCCCACATGTTGGTCGCCGGGTCGTATTCCTCGACGACGTCGGTGTTGCTGCTGTACGGAATCATGCCCGCCGCCTGGCGTCCACCGATGACGTAGACCTTGTTGTTCACCACGCCGACAAACGCATGGTTGCGGGTGGTCGGCATCGGGCTCAAGTCGGCAGTCCCCCAGGTGTTCGCCACAGGATCGAACACCTGGTTGCGTCCACTGATGCGGCTCCCCTGACCGTTTTCAAACGGTTCGATGCCGCCAATCAGATAGATTTTGTTGTTCACTGTAGCAGCGACGGCAGAACAACGCGGACCGGGAATCGCCGCCATCGCGCGGAAGTTGTCGGTCGCCGGGTCGTACTCCCACACGTTGGTGACCGCATCGGTGCCGAAGATCCCCATCCTGCAGCCGCCGAAGACGTAAATCTTGTTGTTGTAGACCGCCTGCGCCTGATGATGGACGCGCTGCGGAAGAGTTTTTTTCTTCGTCCACTTGTCGGGACCTGGGTCGTACTCGTAGACGAGTCCAGGCGGGTTGCCGAACGGCATGTAGCCGAAGCCGCCGATCACGTACATCTTGCCGTTCACCGTGACCGCATACAGCTCCTCTTCAGGTTCGGGGAACGGTGCAGCCTTGACCCAGCGAAGCGCGGCCTGCCCCTGCAGATGTACGGCGCCGAACAGTGAGGCGGCCAGTGCCGCGATGGTCATGAGCGCAAATGAGTGCCTTCGAGTCCAGGACATCAACTTCCTCCCGCGTGCGCCGGATTGTAACGTTCTACTTTCCACTTAACACTTAGGACTTTACTTTTCCACGTTTCCACTTCTCCCACTTACTCACGCGTAGATCATGAATTCCAGAAGATTGCCGTCGGGATCGCGGATGTAAGTGCTCGAACCTGTCTTCCGACGCCCGCCCGCTCGATCGACAGGCCCGAGCTCGGTCTTCACCCCTGCGCTGTCCAGCAGCGCCTTCAACGACGCCGCCGTCCCATCCCACACGAAGCAGAAGTCGCCAGACGGAGGCTTCGCGGCGGGCGCGCGCAAGGTGAACGATTGATCCTGCCAGCGTGTGGGTCGGTGGAAGTTGATCATCTGGCTGCCGATGTAGACCGATACGGCGTTCTCGTTTTCGGTCATCTGAAATCCGAGGCGGCGATAGAACGCGACCATCGCATCGGTGTTCTGCATCGGCACCGCGACATGGTCGAAGCCGCTCACGCGGTTCGCGGCCTGCCCCTGAAGGCTGGTGCCTGAGGCTGCTGCACCCACGGCCACGACTCCCTTCAGAAAATGACGACGTGATTTCCGCATCTCTATTTCACTTTCCTTTGCGGATCGATCCCGAATGTGTCCTTCATCCAGATCCAGATCGGCGGCAGCGATGATACGCCCGAAGCAGCAAACGCCTCACTGCTGATCGCCTGCGCCTGTGCCTTCTGGCCTGACAGGCAGAGCGTGTAGATGTACAGTACAAACGCGTTGTCGCCCACCTCGGGCGATTCCAGCGCCTCGTTAAAAGCGGCCGCCGCTGCCCGGTAATTCCGTTCCGACAACAGTCGAATCGCGAGGTGATACTGCAGCAGGGGGTTCATCAACTCCTCGGGCGAGGCATTCGACACGACTTGCTGAATGTCAGCATTGCTCGCCAGGCGCCAGAGAATCGGCGTCTGCACACTCGTCCCCGTCAGCAAGCGATGCACATCGTCGAGCGCAAGGGCCTGTTTCACCAGCGAACCGTACATGTGCGCATCGATAATGTGTTGGACGTCGAAATACGCTGCAGACGAACCAATGAGCGATGCCGGCCAATGCCGGGCGATGAACTCGCTTGTCTGAAATCGCGTGCGTGCCGCCCCCGTGTCCGTGATGCTCGCGAGCAGGCGGGTGGATTCCTCCGGCGATTGGGACGCCGCTTCGATCAGCTTCGGGTCGTCATCGGTTAACGGCCGCGCGTCGCCGACCAGCGCGTGGATGAACGCGGCGTCGCCCAGAAAGAGCGCGCCGAGCTGCTCGGGTCGCTCCACGCCAAGACGCTTCATCTCCGCCGCAACGGTCGGGACATTCCACTGACGGACGAAGTCCTGCGCCGAGATCGAACCGTGCGCCTCCGCCGAGTCGTCTCGACGACTGCCGACGATCATGAGGTTCGTCCCCGACCCGTTCCATAGGGAACAGTCGTCAAAGACGTCACAGAACGCACGCAAAATCGCCTTCGCGCTGCCGTCCGTCAGATCCGCGAGCGGCAGCCAGTAGGTCACGAGGCCCTGCGCGGCGAGACGGTCGTGAATGAGCTGGAAATATTCGCGTGAATACAAATTCTCGACGCCTGCGATACCTGGGGGCGGCGGTTCGCCGGTGATCAGGTCGAACTGACGATCAGTGGTCTGGAGGAAGTAGCGGCCGTCCTCGATGTGGACGTGCATTCGCGGATCGCGAAGCGGCTGTTCGCGCGGGTCCGGAAAGACAATCGGCGCCATCGCGAGGATATCGCGCGAGAGGTCCACCAGATCAATCGATTCGATGCCGGTCGAATCGGTCAGCGCCTTCGCGGTGTTGCCGACGCCGTAGCCGATGATCAGGGCGCGCTTCAGATCAGGGTGGACCGCTATCGGCCAGTAGACGTAGAGCTTCTGGTATCGGCGGACTCCATACCCTGTCGTCGACATCGAAAAGGAATTCGTCAGCATGACGTCGCTGACCGGTTTGCCGAGCAGCATCCGCTGGAAGAAGACGACGGTTTCGGTCAACCCTTCGCGAACAGCAATGAGCCGCCTCTCGGCCTCCCCCTGCGCCCATCGTTCGACGGGAATCGACACGAGGCGCGCGTTGAACTGTCCGAATGGAAATAGCGCGAGCGCGACAAGAGCAACGACGGCTGCACCGTATACCACCAGCGGTGCCCGCCGCAGACGGCTGACGACACCGCCGACGACCGCATAGAGCAATCCGATCGCAAACAAGCTTCGCTCGACACCGAGCCACGGAAGCAGGACAAAGCCGGCGACGAGCGAGCCGACGGCTGCGCCAATCGTGTTGACCAGCGTCAGCGTCCCGGCAGTGGCAATCTCAGACAGCAGTCCTGTCCGCAGCGCCGCGCCCACCAGCGGAAAGAACACTCCAGAGATAAACGAGACCGGGAACATCAGCCGCAGACTGACGCGAAGGATCGCGTCCGGCTGCGTGATCGATTCAAGACCGAAGGGCGCGATGACAGACGGGAACGACTGGTAGGACGCGACGACAGCGACGGTGGCCGCAAACGCGATCGGCGCCGCTAGGCGATACGCGCCGGGGCTCAATCGCAGCCACAGTGAAGCGATGAGTCCGCCGAGAGCGATGCCGGCAAGCACGACGCCGAGCATGACGGCAAACGCGGTCGAGTGCCCTTTGACGAAGAGCAGCAGGAACCGGAACCAGATCACTTCCAGGGCGAGCAGAGCAAAGCCGGCCATTGCCGCCGCAACCAGCCACTGCCAAACCCCGCTACCGGATACTGTTACGCCGGCTCCACGAGGCGCTGGATCCGTACGCCTCGTGGAGCCCAGCTTACGTACCGACAGGAGCCCCGCCACAGCCGCGGCCACCAGATTCAAACCGCCCGCCGCGACGGCGGTACCTCGCACACCGAACCGGCCGAGCAACCATATTTCGCAGGCGATGACGCCTGCCATCGCACCGAGCGTGTTCCACCCGTACAGCCATCCGAGGACGCGGCCAAACGAATCGGGAGCCTTTCGGATCCCGGATCCCGGATCCCGTATCCCGTCTGCGAGTGCCGTAACGAGCAGCGGCAGCGTGATGCCCATTGCTGTCGACGGAATCAGCAGTAAGACGAACGCCACGAGCAGCCGCAGCGGATTCAGCAGCCACGGCTGATCCAGCAGCGGTCGAAAGGCGGGCGCGAGCGCCGCACCGAGGACGGGAAAGACGTAGACGAGCCCAATTCCGGTCAGCGCAATTGCCGCTTCCGCGTACGCGTACGCACGCACCGGATTTGCGAGCCGCGGACCGACTCTGGCCGCCAGCGCATTGCCGAGCGCAAGGCCGGCCATGAACGCGGACAGGACCAGACTCGACGCCCAGATGCTGTTGCCGAAGGCCAGTCCCGCCTGCCGGAACCAGAGTGTCTCGAATATGAGTGCTGACGCGCCGCTGGCGAAGAATGCGGCGGTGAGAAGGGCTGCCACTGGTTAGTGGTTGGTAGTTAGTGGTTGGTGGTTGAGGACAAAAAACAGGAAGCTCTTACGCCAACCACAAACCACGAACCACCAACCACTAAGGGTTTAGTACGTGAACCGCACCGCGATTTCAGCCTGCCGCATGTTCGACGCCGACACGCTGGTGCCGAAGGCCGGCGAAAGCGCATTGGTCGTCCATGCCGCAATGAGGTTCTTCCTGTTGAGCACGTTGAACACCTGGGCAATCAGTTCCACGCGCCGTCCCGCATTCAGCGCGATCGCCTTGCTGCCGCGGATGTCGAGCGAATAGAACTCGTTGGTGCTGAATGCCGGATTAATCGGTCCCAACGCGTTGACGCCGCGCCACGCGTTCACGAGTGCGAGCATGTCGGCGTCGTTGCCGCGGTTGAACGCGTTCCGGTTCGTGCCGGGCACGTAGTCGGTGACGTTGCCATCGCCGTTGATATCGATGCCGGCAAGCGCGCTGAATGGCATCGTCGAGCGGTAGCTGAACACTCCACCGATCGTGACATCGGCCGGCAGCAGAAGCGAACCGCTCGCCACCAGCGTGTGCAGCCGGTCGCTGTTGTTCGGCCCCTCGTCGTAGTTGATGTGCCCCGAGTCAGTGACCACCGACTGCGTGCCGCCCGAGTTGTTCACGTTCCCATTGCTGCCCGACAACGTGTACGACACGAGATACATGTAGTTGCGCTCGAGCCGCTTCTCGAGGCGGACGAGGAGCGCCCGGTAGTTCATGAACCCAATCGACTGCGCCTGCAGGACGCGCGCGAATTGCGGCAGCGGACGGTTTCCTGTCGTGCCACCGCTGCGCGGGTTGATGTCGATCGTCATCGGGACCTTCGACATCCGGTTGTACACGCCGTCGACGTGGATCGCGAGCACCGACGTCAGGGCTCGCGAGACGCCCGCGGTGTACGCCGCCGACTGCAGGTTCTCGAGGTCGTCGGCCATGACCTGGATGTTCGCCGGCGCGGTCGAGACGAATGTCAGCGGATCTCGCCCGCCGTACGGGTCGGGATACGTCGGGTTCGTGATAATCGCCGTCGGCTGCCGGTAGTTGGCCATCTCCGCCGAGGTGATCTGCAGGTTCATCGGGTTGTAGTAGATGCCGTAGTCGGCGCGGACGACGGTCTTCGTGTCGTTGCGCACGTCCCACGCAAACCCGACGCGCGGACCGAAGTTGTTCTTATCGCCGCGCTTGTCGAAATGGACGAGCGGCGCCAGACTGGCTGCCGTACCGGTGGTCGGGAACAACGGTGTGTCGTACACCGGGTCCTTCGAGTCGAGCGTCAGCCCCTGGTTGAAGCCGTGCAACTGGTAGTCGTAGCGAAGACCCACGTTCAGCGTCACTCCCGCGGCGGGCTTCCATTCGTCTTCCACGTAATAGTTGGTCATCACGTTCGGCGTGAACGTCGGCAATTTCACGAGGTTGCCCGTCGCAAACTGCCGCACCGAACCCGCCACCGGGACAAAGGACGCGAGATTCGCAGGGTTGAACGGCTGGTCAACCGAGAACGTCCACGTGCCGAGCGAAGGGCGGTTGTCTCCGTGGACGGCGAGTTCCTGTGCACCGGCACCAAACTTCCACGTGTGGCTGCCGGTCGTGATCGACAGGTCGTCCCGCAGCTCGCGGGAAATCTGTTTGGTGTAGAAGTTGCCGCTGGTTCCCCAGCTCAAGCTCGGGAAGGTGTAGGTCGCTGTCAGCGGCGCGGCACGCTCAGGTGAACTGTCGAACAAATCCTCCTGCGGTTCGACGCCCGGCGGATGCTGACGGAAGTGATAGTTCGTGAACTGTCCGCGGACCTCGTTCAGCACCCGTGGCGAAATCACCCACGTATACGCGCCCGCCCACGAATACCGCTTCTGCTTGATGCCGCCGCCCGAGAACCACGGCGTCGACGAGGAGGCCGAACAGCCTTCGCAGGTGAAGTCGGAAATCTGCCACGCATAGCGCAGGAACACCGACTGCCTCTGTGTGATCTGGGCGTCACCCCGGGTGAACGACATGTGGTTGTACTCGGGACTCTTGAAGACGCCGTTCATGTTCCCGTAGAACTGCGGCACCCTCACGACCACGTTGTCGTACAGGTGGTTCTCCAGGGCTTCGGCCGCTTCAAAGAAGTGCACGCGGTCCCTGATGACAGGTCCACCGATCGCCACGCCGTACTGATGACGGTTGAAGTTCGGCTTGGGCTGCCCCGCCGCCTTCGCGAACGGGTCTATCGCGTTGAGCGCCTTGTCCCGGTAGAACTCGAACGCTTCGCCGTGCAGGCTGTTGGTGCCACTCTTGGTGGCCATCGACACGGCGCCGCCGGCGGTCCATCCGTATTCAGCCGGCGACTGGCTGACAAACACCTTGAATTCCTGAATCGCCGACTGCGGAAAGTCCTGCCGCGGTTCGCCGGTGTTGCCTTCCTTGTTCCAGACGCCATCGACCAGCAACGCGGAGCCGTTGGTGAATGCGCCCGCGCCGATGTTCGAGTTCGCCTTCCGCGCGCGCACCGCGTCCTGATTGGTCCCCGGCAGCAGCAGCGCCAGGTCCATCGGCTGCCGTGTCGCCAGCGGCAGCATCTGCATCTGGTCCTGGGTGACGATGCCCGACACGTCGGTCTTGGTCACCTCAATCACCGGCGCCTCGCCCGTGACGGTCACCGACTCCTGCAGCCCTTGCACCTGCATGGTCACGTTGCGGGTGGTTTCGCTGCTGACCGCCACGGTCACGTCGGGAACGGTTACCGTGCCGAACCCCTGAAGTTCGGCTTTCAATTCATAGCGACCGGGAACGAGACCGGCCAGACGAAACCGTCCGTCCGCTTCGGTCGTGATGTTTCGCGTCGCGCCGGTGTCGACATTGCGCGCGGTGACGGTCACGCCAGGAAGCACGCCTCCCTGCGCGTCGCTGATGATGCCGGCAATGACGCCGTTGGTGGTCTGCGCCATCGCCGGTGGCGAGATGAAAGCCAGCGCGACGAGCAGCGCCGCCGTTAGAACACGTCGCATTGTTGCCCCCTCCGATTCAAACGTGGTTCGTGGCTGGTGGTCTGTGGTGAACCACCAACTACCAACCACCAACCAAGGTCTACTGCGTGCCAGATGGAATATCGAGTACGTCGTGGGAGGCGGTCGCATAGGGATGCTCGGTGCCCGCCATGTCAGGCGCGCCGCCACCCTCCATCTTTCCGCTCACCACGTGCAGCTTGTTGCCGATGAAGCCCATCGCGTTTCCATGGACGGCGGTGGGCATCGAGGGAAGGACCTCCCACGTGTTGGACGCCGGATCGTACGCCTCGAGTGCGCGGAAGGCCGCCGACATCTGACGGTTCTGCAGCTCTCCGCCACCGACGTAGATCTTGCCGTTGTAGGTTGCCGCGCCGCCGCCGCTCCGCGGCGTCGGCATGCGGTCCTTGATCGGACCCCACAGGTTGGTCGCGGGGTCGTATTCCTCGACGATGTCTACGTTGGTCGTCGCGGGAATGTTGCCGGCGCCGATTCGGCCGCCGATGACGTAGATCTTGCCGTTGACCACGCCCGCAAACGCATGGTTGCGCGCCGTGGGCATCGGACTCCGCTCCGTCCACGTGTTGGTGGCCGGGTCAAACATCTGGTTGCGACCGGTCACGCGCGTGCCCTGCCCGTTCTCGTACGGCTCGAGCCCGCCGATGACGTAGATTTTTCCGCCGACTTCTTCGGCGATCGGCGAGCATCGTTTCACCGACATCGCCGCCATCGCCCGGTACGAATCAGCGACCGGGTCGAACTCCCAGACGTTCGTCGTACCGCCCTCGCCGCTGATCGCGCGTGTACAGCCGCCGAAGATATAGATCTTGCCGTTGTAGGCGGCCTGCGCCTGGTGGTGGACGGGCGTCGGAATGTTCTTCTTCTTCGTCCACTTGTCCGGACCCGGGTCGTACTCGTACACGAGCGCCGGCGGGCAACTGAAACAGGGTCCTTTGCTCACACCCGGCGGCGGAGGCTGCACACCGGGCGGCGTGAAGCCGAAGCCGCCGATCACGTACAACTTGCCACTCACGACAGTGCCGTACAGTTCCTCTTCCGGCTCAGGGAACGGCGCTGCCTTCGACCAGCGCATGCCGCGCGCCGGCGGATTCTGTGCGGCTACCCTGTCGCCAATGACGATGGCGATCACGCACGCAGCCGCGAGCATTGCCAGAACTCGTTTCATATATAAGTGCGCTCCGGGATTTGCGGGGTTGTCGCGAGTCTACGCCCTCGCGTCGTATTAAGACAAGCCGAGTCGTCTCAAGAGAAGCCGAGACCTCGCTATTGACTCCGATCTCAAATCCCTCTATTAACAGCGCACAGGGAGGATCAGCATGAAACGGTGGCACGCAGTCGTCGGAACGATCCTTGGAGGGCTATTCGTGGTACTGGCGGTCAGTGTCACCGCGCAGCAGTCGCCCGGCAGGTGGGACACGGAAAAATACGCCAGGCTGCCGCAGCCGGCGGAGGAATACACGCCGGTGCAGGTCAACGACAAGCTCTATTTGATTGGCGGGAATGCCGCCGTCCTCACGCCCGGCGCGCGGGCGACGCATCCGGCGCGCGTGATGGTCTACGACCTGGCGAACAACACATGGACCGAGAAGAAGAACACGCCGTTCT
>Ga0207681_10000476_pt1 | contig 28033 bp, 27 predicted proteins | sample KBSS53metaG_FD_184324 | JGI IMG/M metagenome (GOLD analysis project Ga0207681, IMG submission 184324) | Switchgrass rhizosphere microbial communities from Kellogg Biological Station, Michigan, USA - KBS S5-3 metaG (SPAdes) (version 2) | ecosystem: Host-associated > Plants > Roots > Rhizosphere... | reverse complement strand
AGGCGCGGCATTGCTCTTTCTCGGCTCTACCCTGCATGGCGCCGGCGCAAACCGAACGCGGGACGTGCGACGCGGCCTTGTCGTCGGCTACGCGTTGGGCTGGCTCAAGCCCTATGAGAACCAATGGCTGGCCTATCCGCCAGACATTGCCCGTCACTTCGCGCCCGATCTGGCGGCACTGGTCGGCTATCGCCAACATCGGCCCAACCTGGGCAATTTCGAGGGCCAATGCCCCTCTGTGCTGCTCGACGGTCGCGCGAAGCATCCGCTTGGCGCGATAGACGCGCTGCGACCCGACCAGCAGGTATTGGTCGAAGCGTATGTGCGGCAACAGCGAGCAGCGAGAGGAATGCCGGGATTACCGCCGAGCGGGTCTATCAGGCTTTGCGCGCGCGGATCATGAGCCGCGATTTTCGACCAGGTGACCGGCTCGATCCGGCGGTCCTGGCTGCGCCAATGGCGGCGAGCGTGACGCCGGTGCGGGATGCGCTCCATCGGCTGACCGGTGAGGGGCTGGTGGAGACTCGCTTGGCTGGTGGTTTCCATCTCCCGTCGCTCGATGAACCCGGGCTCGAGGATCTCTACGATTGGTCGAACGACCTTTTGCTGCTTGCGATCGGTGCCTGGCCATCGGTGCCGTCACTGGCGGTTGGCGATCTGCCGGACGGTGCTACTCTGCCCGGTCGGGTTGCGGCGCTGTTTCTGGCTGTGGCGCGTCGCTCCACCAATCGCGAGCACGCGCTCGCGATGGACCGGCTCAATGCCCGACTGCATGCCGTCCGGACCGTTGAATGCCATGTCATCGCCGGGACGAGTGCCGAGTTGGCCGCACTGTCAGCAGCTGTCAGTGCGGCCGAGCGCGGTAATCTGAAAGTCCTGTGCCGTCGCTATCACCGCCGCCGCCGTCGCGCCGCCGCCGATATTGTGCGGGCGGTCTACCGGGCGGAGTGATGCCTGCTGGCGCACATTGCCGAAAACAAAGTCGATATAGAATCCGTATAAAGTTCGGATAGCCGACTGCCCTCCATAGTCTACTTGGGCTGCATCTCGCAGCAAGACGAAGGAGAGCATCATGGAACGTGAAGACGAAGTGATCGACCTCGGCACCGCAACCATCGAAACCAAGGGCGGTGCAGGCCTGGTGATCGATTCCAAGAACAGCCAGCAGCTTTTCGGCATCGCCGAAGACTGATGGTTTCGGCGCGCGGTCATACAAGATCGCGCGCCGATACAGGGTTTCGACCATCATGGGCTTCGCACTTCGCCAAGGCATCTCCTTCTGCCGTGTCGGCAACCGGATCATTTTCCTCGATATCCTCGCGGATCGCTACTTCTGCCTGGCACCGGGCGCCGAGCGCCACTTTAGCGCCTGGGTGGAAGGCGGAGACCCGGCACCGCAGGACGCGCAACTGCAGGGTCTGTTGGCGCATGGCCTGCTCACTCCTTCGACCAGTTCGCAAGCGCCGACCGCGTGCGGCGCTATCCGTATACCCCAGACAAGTATTCTCGATCTGGGTCTTCCTGCTCCCGGGGGCGCTGCAACGATTAGAGCCTTGTGCGGCCTGACCTATATGCGCCTGCGTTTGAAAACGACGGGTCTGGGGCGAACACTGGCCTGGTTGTCCCGCCGCAAGGCAGGTCTGCCGACATCTTCGATGCCGTCCGATGCCCACGTCGCGCAGATCATGGCCGGTTTCATTGGGGCTTCCCGCTTCGCGACCCAGCTCGACAACTGCCTGGCGCATTCATTGGCGGTGGCGTCAACCATGATCGCAAAAGACCTGCAGCCCGATATCGTGCTGGGTGTGCAACTCGGGCCCTTTTCCGCGCATTGCTGGGTCCAGCATGACGATCGCTTGGTCAACGACCGCTTCGACATGGTGCGGACATTCACGCCGATTCTCGTACTATGAAAGGCCGCCGCTTTCTTGCCTTGATCGCGACCCAAGGTCAGCCGCTCCTGCCGCGCTGGATCGATAGGGGGCACGAGGCTGCCGCCGCGCTCACGCCGCAGGTCGATGGCGAACGCTTCAAGCTGTGGAGCGACCACCTGCATGTGCTGGTTCATGCCGGCGGCCATGTGGTGATCGGTGAACTGTTCGACCGCCATAGCATGCAACCGGCAAGCATGCTCGATGAGGCAGTCTGGACAGCCATCGTCCGGTCGTGCGGGGCAGTGCTGATCGAGCGTAACTGGGGCAGTTACGTCGCCTTCACTACTGGCGACGAGGCCGTTGCAATCGTGCGGTCGCCGCTGGGCGATCTCGGATGCTATCATGCTCAGGTTGGAGACACGCTCGTCGTCGCGTCCGATCTGGCCCTGCTCGCAGCGCTGGGTTGCCGCTTTCCCGTCGATCCCGGCGCGCTTGCACGTCATATCGCCTACCCCGAATGGCGGCGCAGTGAGACCTGCCTGAATGGCCTGCGGGAATTGCGTGGCGGCGATCGCCTGCTCGTCACGGCGGATGGGGTGCAGTGCGCGACACTGTGGTCGCCATGGCACTTTGTTGATGGAGACCAGGTGATCGATGATGCCACGTTGGCAGCGGGAACGCTGCGCGGCGCGGTGCAGCGTGCCGTGCGCGCTCGCGTTGCCGGCCATGACCGGGTCGTGCTGCTACTGTCTGGCGGACTTGATTCAGCCATAGTGGCGACCAGCCTGAGGGCCGGCAACGCCGATGTCGTCGGGCTCAACCTCGTTGGCAACGATGCGGCGAGCGACGAGCGACGCTACGCTGAAATGGTCGCTGAATCGGCTGGCATGGAGCTACTGGCAGGCACGTTCGATCTCGAGCGCATCGATGTGCGTCGCTCCGGCGCCGCCCACATGCCCTATCCCGTGCATCGCAGCTTCACCCAGGCGCAGGATGCGGTCGCGGCCGACGCCGCCGCCCGCTGCGGCGCTGATGCTCTCATCGATGGCGGGGGCGGCGACAATGTCTTCTTTGCCTCGCGGACGATCGCGATCCTGGCGGACTGCCTTGCCACGAGTGGTCCGGACAGCCGATTCTGGCACGCTACACGGGCGCTTGGGGACTTGGGACAGACTGGCACATGGCAGCTGGCTTGGCGCGCGGCCTATCGAGCCTGGATGCGTTCATCCGCACCACGTCAGCGGCCAGCCACTATGTTCCTCTCCCGGAAAGCCAAAGCGATCATCGACCGGGCCGATGTGCACCCTTGGCTGCTGCCGCCGCCCGGTGTTCTGCCAGGGAGGGCGAGCCATGTTGCCTTGCTGGTCCCGGCACAGAACCTGGTGGAGGCGATCAATGCGCAGACCCCGCAGCGGGCCATCTCGCCGCTGGTCTCGCAGCCTGTGGTCGAGGCTTGTCTGCGCATTCCGAGCTGGCACTGGCTTGCCTCCGGCCAGGACAGGGCGATCGCACGCCGCGCTTTCGCGCCCGATCTGCCCGAGGCCATCGTCTCGCGTCGTTCGAAAGGTACGCCGACCGGCTTTGTCGCGACAATCTTCGACCGCCAGCGACAGACCATCCGCGACATGCTGCTGGGCGGCCGCCTCGCCGATTTTGGCCTCCTCGACACAGACGCGCTTGCCAAGGTGCTCGCGTTGCCCGGCCCGGCTCGCGATCTGCACTTCGTGCGCGTCATGGAACTGCTCGACGCCGAAGCATGGGCGTGCGCGCAGGACTAGCGAATCGGCACCGGCGCAGACCGTGGCGGCGATCCCGAACGCATCGCCTGCCAGCGGCGATATTGCGCGCTTTTGGCAGGGTCGGGATTTTCCTGGTTCTGCAACCAGAAGGCGAACCAGTCGAGGTTCCGCTCGTAGACGGCGCGGCGGTGGATCGGCTGCCATTTTACGTGATACTCGTCAGGATAGACGTACATTTCGACAGGCTTGTTCTGCTCGTGCAGCGCAGCGAAGGCTTCGAGCGCCAGACGGAACTCGTCGTCGGCGAGTTGCATGAGCAGGGGCGTGTCGATCCGTTTTGCATTGCGCGCCAGCGACATGGCGCGCCAGAAGTCCGGGTTGTCGTCGGTCGCAGGCGGGTAGCCCATCCCGCGCAACCATTCCGCCCAAGCGATCCCACCATGGGTTGCAGTCGTATTGGGTTCGATGCAGCAGGTGCTCAGGGCCGCTGCGGCAAAGGCTTTGGAGTTGATCAAGGCGAACTCCACGGTCGAGGCACCATCGCTCAGGCCGGTGATGCCGACGCGCGCGGGATCGATGTCGCCTTGCTGCACAGCCATTGTGACGCCGGTCAGCACCGACGAGAGCAGGCTGCGCCGTTCGGCCCAGTCCTTCTGATTGGCGGCGTTGATCTCGTACCAGGTCTGGAACTGCGGGAATGCGGCCGCAAAGAAATTGGGCCGCTCGGTGCTGAGCACGGCAATCCCGCGCTGGGCGAGCAGGAAGATCGGATAGTCGTTTCCGGTGCCACCCCGCAGAAACCCGTCGCTGTGGTATTGCACCACGACCATCGGCAGTTTCTTGCCTGCCTTGTGTCCGGGGGGCAGGACCAGATCACCCCATGCCTCGAGGCCCAGATCGTTGCGCCATTTGAGACGGGTCACGGAGCCCAGGCGGATTGCGGCGAATTCGGGATTGGGATCGAACATCGTGCGTATCCGGCCGTTTGCGGTGTCGATCGCGACGACCTTGCGCGGCGTCGTGCTGTCCTCGTGGGTACAGATCAGTTCGGCTCCAGCGATGACGCAGCCGTGAAGGACCGCCGTGGTGCGCAGCACGGTTTCGGTGCGGTCACTCTCTGGCCGCCAGCGATAGAGTGCCATGGTTTCCTTGGCCCATCCCTCGCGACGCAGGATCAGCACCGATGCACCGTGCCACCACAGCGCGACAATCCCGCCGGCACAGGCCTCGGCGCCGCAACGGCGAATGCTGCCTCGATGCGCGACGACAAGCTGGGCCGGGGTCAGCGGCGACGTGCTGGAACGTTCGAGAAAGGCCCTGCGGCCGTCATCACCGACGGCTTGCGGATCGACCGGAATGTCAGGCGGCGCAGCCCGCTCTACGGCCGATCGTTCTGCAGCGTCGGTCGGCATGACCATGCCGGACTGCATATCGACAGCTTGGGTGTCCAACTCCGGACTGGCCGCGACAAGTGGTCGCGCGGAAATCTCCGGCGAAACGCGGCGGTCGTACAGCCATCCCGATTGGCCCTCACGATCGAGCGCAGCCTGCACGGCCGTCGCGTCCTTGCGCGTTCCGTAAAGCAGGCGGCGTCCGTCCGGACTCCACGCCACGGCTTCGACATCGACGGCCGATTGCGTGACCGCGCGCGCGCCGCTGCCGTCGGCTTGGGCTACCCACGCCTGGGTCACGCCCTTGTCGCGCCGGAGGTAGGCGATTGCGCTGCCATCGGGTGACCAGATTGGAACGATTGTGCGCGCAGCGCCGCTCGGAACATAGAAGCCGCGCAGTTCGTCCATGATCGTGATGAGCTCGCCGCCGCGATCAAGGACGCGGGGCGGGCCAGACCCTGACCGCCGGCTGACGACCAGCGCACGGCAATAGCTGTTCGTCCCAAGGTCGGCGCGGTTGACGATATAGGCGACGCTTTCGCCATCGGGCGAAACGGCGAAAGGACTTGGCCCATTGAAAACCGCTGAATCGGGATCGCCGATCTCGCGGAGCTGGATGAGGTCTTCTGCCGTGAGATCGCGACGCGACGAGAGCGGGGCGCGTTGGGCGGGCAGCACGTCTTCGCAGTTGGCCCATGCTGCGCCGGGAAGCAGCAGGCAAACCACAACGCCGAGATGGGCCCGACGGGTCGGGCTCACCATTGCTTGGTGATCCCGAAAGCGATCATCCGGCCGACCGGCGAATAATTCGTCGAATCGTAAGGCGTGTCATACGGAAGTGATGTCGCGATCGGATCCGGCTTGGCGTTGAACAAGTTCTGGACCGAGAGCGTGAACGCGAGACCGCCGAGCGGTGCGTCGGCATCGATCCGGTAGCGCGCAGTGAGGTCGAGCGTGGTCATCGCGCCGATTTGCACGGTGGGCGTCGACCGCGTGTCGCGGACACTGCCGGTGTAATTGGCATTGGCTGCCAGCGTCAGGTTTCCTCCGGTCCAGGCGGCCGCGGCCTGTCCGCGCCAGTGCGGCGGATTGAAGATGGTGCCAGCCAGGTCATAGGTCGGTTGATCCACGCTGAATTGCTGGTCGCTTTCAAGATAGGCAAAGTCGAACGAGAGGTGCAGTCTCTGGTCCGATGCCAGCGCTGTGTCGTAGCTGGCCAGCACATCGACGCCATGCGCCCGCTGGCGTCCGGCATTGAGATTGGCATTGTCGACGATGGCCACGACATTCGCCGGATCGCAAGCGACGCCGGTGATATTGAGGAACGTGCTCGCGCCAGCGATTGTGGCCGCTTGCGCCGCCGCGCTGGGACTCAAGGTGATCTGATTCTGGTAGATGGGATTGCTCAATGCCTGGGCGAGCAAGGTGATCGGAGTCACGATCCGATCGCGATAGCGCACGTTGAAATAGCTGATTTCGAGGCTGGCCCCCGACAGCGCGCGTGGATGCAGGGCAAGCGTGGCGGACCAGGTTGTCGCCTTTTCCGGCTTGAGGTCGGGATTGCCGCCAAGAATGAGGATTGCCCCGGCGGTGGCCGATGCTCCGCTCGCGCCCAATGCTGCAGGTGGCAGCAGGTATACCGAGCGGGGCTGGTACTGCTGATAGAGCGTCGGTGCCCGGAACGATTTGCCCCAGCTGCCTTTCAGGCTGATGTCGGGGGTCACCGCCCATGACAGGCCAAGCTTGGGCGTGGCGACCTGACCGATGCCGGGATAGCGCTCATAGCGCAGGGCGGCGCTGGCATCGAGCTTGTTGACCAAGGGCAGATTCTGGCCAGGGCCGATCAGGGGCAGCCTCAATTCGCCGAAAGCGAACATATTGTCGCGCGTTGCGCTGGTGTTCGCCGCGAACCCGGCCCCGCCATACCGGATGAAACCGACACCGCGATAGCCACCGCCAAGGGCGATCTTGGCTATGCCGCCGGGCAGCTTGAACAGATCGCCATTGGCATTGACTTCGATCGACTTGGCGGTGTTCCGATAGAAGCTTGGACCGGAATCGCTGCAAACGGACAAGGCGCATTCGACTTGATGAAAGTCGACCCGTTCTTTTCCGTAGGTTCCACCGAGCGCGATTTGCCAGCCGTGCGCAAGGTCGAGCGTTAGCGTGGGAGCAATGCCGAAGGACTTGTCGACTGATGAGAAGGTCGCCTTGCCCTGGTCAAGATCGCCGCCGGCCACTGTCGGGAAAGTCAGGTCGCTCCATCGGACATTGTAGAGCCCATCGACCGAGAAGGTCAGGCCGCCGCCCTTGTCCTGGTGCCCGCTGGCTACAACGCTGTGATGGCGCAGTGCCGGAAACAGGTCGAGGCCGGGAGAGCGCGTGGCCGCATAGGACCGCTGGCTCGCGCGGATTGCAGTGTTGCTGCCATATTCATAGGCCGCAAATAGCCCGCCCGAGGCCCACTGGCGCCCCGCTAGAGCGCCATATTGTTGCTGGAAGTCGCCGCCGTCCGTGGTTCCGGCGAGACGGGCACTGGTTTCCAGGCCGTCATAGTCGCGGCGCAAGATGACGTTGGCGACACCGGCGACCGCGTCCGAGCCGTAGATCGCCGAAGCGCCATCCGGCACGACTTCGATGCGGTCGACTGCTGCAACCGGAATGCCCGAAATATCGACACTCTGCCGGACCGCCGTGTAGGCAAGGCGACGTCCGTTGAGCAGGGTCAATGTTGCGTCGCTGCCCAACCCGCGTAAATCGATAGCCGATCCACCTCCTATGTCGACGCCACTGGCTTCTGGCACATTCATGCCGATGCCCGGGTTCTGCCCGCCGCCAAAATTTTGCGGGATGCGACGGACGACATCGCCCAAGTCAGCCTGACCCGAATTGCGGATATCGTCCTGCCCGATCCGCACGACCGGGGACGCGATTGCGGCACCGCGCAGCCGGCTGCCTGTGACGACGATGTCCTGCGGCTCGCCTGGCGAGCTGGCAGCGCCGCTTGCGCGGCTCTGGCGGACGGCAAATCCACCATCGATGCGGGTGTAGGTCAGACCCGATCGGTCGAGCAAGACCCGCAGCGCTTCCTCGACTGTGTAGACACCGCGCATCGCCGGGGCCTGCTTGTCGCTCAAGACCTTGGTGTCTGCCACGATCGTGGCGCCTGATTGCAGGGCCAGCGTCTTGAGCGCTTCGCCCAGTCCTTGCGCCGGTAGGTCCAACTTGTGGCGTTCTGCTTCCTCACCTTGCGCGACCGAAGGACCCGCGAGCAGCGCCACGGCGACAATGCTGTCGATCAGCGGCCAATTGCTATGAAGTCGTACCATTCTTGTGTCTCCCCCCTGGCCACGGCGTGGCTGGTTGGCGGGGAGACGCCGGGGACCGAAAACCCCCGACAGATTTTTTCAACGACGCAAAAAATGCCCTACTGTGGTGGTCGAAGAACGATAACGCCTGGATCAGATCGGTCGATGCCAAGCGTGAACGTGGCCGCAACAGCTTGCGCAAACGCTTCCGGATCACGCACCTGGAACGCGCCAGTGATGGATAAGCGACCCAGATCAGGCTCTGTCAGGCGTATCTGACGGCGATTGTACCGGTTGATGGCTGCGACTGCGTCGCCCAGCGGCGTGCCGTCGAGTGCCAGCATGCCGGAAGTCCACTGGGTCTCGCCGGCTGGTACAGGATGGGGCCGGGCCGGATCGGTCAGGTCGAGCGACTGTCCCGCAGCAAGGGTTCGGCCCGGTCGGGAAGCATCAACGGCACTATGGGGAAGTATGACCTGCCCCTCGAGCACTGTTACGACTGGCCGCCCGCTTGCCAGGCTGACGTCGAACAGCTTGCTGCCGGTCGCAACTGCGCCGCCGGGCACCGCGACGGTAAAGGGGCGGCGGCTATCGGGCGCAACACGAAAGCGCACGCGACCTTGCTCCAGCGAGACGCGCCGCTCATGGGCGGAAAGGTTCACGCGCACGCGCGTTGCGGTGTCGAGCGTGAGTTGCGACCCATCGGGCAGCGATACCGTCCTGATTTCGCCGAGCGCGGTTTCGTACGTTGCCGCTTGGGCCGGGGAAACAAGGGCGAATGGCGCCCCGTAACGCACCCAACTTGCCGTGCCAACTCCAAGAAGGACGACAACGCCGAGACTAGCGGCCGCGACATGTGTGCTGTGCCGCATCAGGAATGGCGCTCGGATTAGCTTTCGGGTCTGCCCTACGGCGCTGACTGCAAGGCCTCCACTATCCTTCCATTGGCGCTCGATCTGCGCATAGGCGATCTGGTGGCGGTGGTCGGCTGCAATCCATGCGGCAAATGCCTGCTCGACTTCTGGCGTGCCATGCTGCTGGAGGCGCAGCAACCAGTCACCGGCAGCATCATGGATTCGGCGCGGAATCGGATCGGCCCCCTCAGTCATGGTGACGAAGGTGTCGCCCGAGTTGCTTGATTGCCCGGCTCATCTGCTTTTCTACGCCTCGCACGCTCAGCCCAGTCTGTTCCGCGATTTGCGCGTAACTATACCCATCCAGGCGGCAAGCGAGAAATATCTGCCGGGTCAGCGGTTTGAGCCGAAGGACGGCCTGTTCGATCCGCGCAAGGTCGTCGCGTGCTTCGAGGGCCGCGATCGGATCGCCGCCGCCAATTTCCATATCTTCGATCGACACATGTTGGGCATGGCGCGTGCGAGCCGCCGCGCGTGCCTCATCGCGGAGGAGATTGCAGGCCGCCTGGCGCAGATAGGCGCCAGGTGTCTCGATCGCTAATTTATCGGTCGCGGTGCTTGCAACGAGTCGCGTAAAAACCTGCTGGACGATGTCTTCCGTGCGTTCGGCGGCTGCCCGGCGGTGCAGAAAACGCAGAAGGCCAGACCGTTCGCTGCGGTACAGGTGTTCGACAGTCGTCTCGGTCGACGTCACGCGATCATGGGTGGGCGGCAGTGGCTCGCCTTCCTCGAGCGGCAAGCACGCAACCCCTAGCCCAAGACGCATGGTGTGCGGCGCAGGGCGCCGATCCCGGCTGTGGATCGCATTGGTCGCATCTCCTCGCTTCAGGCGAGGCGATGCCGGCAAAAGCCGGGTGTTGAGAACATGCACGAGAACATGCGCCAACGCCTTTGGCCGCAAACGGCTTGGACATGCGCGTCGGCCACCCGGCCTGGTGATGGCGGATCGATTTCGTCTCGCACGAGGTTCTCACGCCTCGGCGCCATGCAGCCACGGCGCGCCAATAGCTTACCGCTCGTTTGCGCAGACGCAAGCCCCTGAAAAAGCGCTCATGTTCAAAATCGTAGGTGGTCTTTGCGCAATGCCCGGCGAGATCGTGCTTGATGAGAATTCCGGTGCAGTCGCGATAGTTCGCGGTAGGAAGGTAAGGGCTGAGTGGTTCATTTTACCAGGCGCAGCATCGGTCGGACCGGCGTTGATGATGGGGCCGATCGTTTGAACGGGCTAAGTTTGCTGGGAAGCGGGAGCAGGGCGTCTGGCTCGATCAGCCCCCGCGTAACCAGTCCTGCCCAGATGGTCGCCAGTTCCCGCCGCCGTTCCATATAGGCCGCTCGGTTGTAAGCACCCTCGACCTTGTTGGTCGGGACATGCGCCAGCATCAGATCGATGACCTCGCGATCATCGGGGCGCCCATGCGTCTTGGCCCATTCGTTCATGATCGTCGAAAAGGCGGCGCGAAAGCCGTGGGGCACATGGCGGCCATGATACCCCGCCCGATTGAGCAAATACCCCAAGGCATTCTCACTCATCGGGCGATGGGCCTGGCGATTGCCTGGGAAAACCAGTTCGCCGCGACCGCTCAACTTCCACGCTGCGCGAAGTACGGCGACGCTCTCGGGGGCGAGGGGCACCAGATGATCGCCCCCGGCCTCGTATTTGCGGTCCCGATCTCCCTTCATGCGCGCAGCCGGGATGCGCCAGAGGGGAAGCGGGCCATCGAGATTTTCGAACTCCGACCACATTGCACCGCGCAGTTCACCCGGGCGCACTGCCGTCAGCGCGATCAGGCGAAGTGCGAGGCGTGTAATGGGCCGCGCGAAGTCATCGTCCACCTTCGCCAGCATCCGGCGCAGTTCGGCAATATCCGTAATCGCGGGTTGGCGCCCTTTCTTGGGCATCGGTTTCAGCGCAGCGCCAACTTTCTCGGAAGGATCGGCTTGGGCAATGCCACTGGCGATCGCATAGGCGTAGATCGCTGAAATTCGCTGTCGGACCCGCTTGGCTGTCTCGATGGCAGAGCGCTGTTCGATGGCGCGCAGCACTTCCAGCACTTTGGGCGGGGTGATCGCCGTGATCGGCAGCGAGCCGATGGCCGGGAAGATGTCCCGTTCCAGCGACCGGATGACATCGGCGGCATGGACCTTGGCCCATTGCGGCGCATTGATCTCGTGCCAGGCCCGCGCGACCTTCTCGAAGGTGTTCCGCGAAGCCTCGACATTGGCCTTGATCTTGAGTTTCTTCTCGACCGTGGGGTCCAGGCCTTCGGCGAGCAGCCGACGTGCGTCGTCCCGCTTCTCTCGCGCCGCGAGCAAGCTGACGAGCGGGTAGGGCCCCAGAGACAGCGTCTTCTCTTTGCCGTCGAATTTGAACTTCATCCGCCAGAGCTTCGCGCCCTGGGGTGAAACGTAAAGATAAAGCTGGTGCGCGTCCGCAAGCTTATAGGCCTTTGGCCCGGGCTTTGCCGCGCGGATTTTGGCGTCGTTCAACATGGCGTTCGGATACCCCATTTCTGAGACCCGATACCCCGTTTTCATACCCCACGACCAGCGGAGGGGCACGAACCGATAGGAACGAGCCGAAGCGGGAAATCCTCGATTTTATAAGGGTTTTGTCAATCCCAGTGGACTTCTGGGGACCCCTGGGAACAGGGGCCTGGCGGAGACGGAGGGATTCGAACCCTCGGTACCGGATTTACCAGTACGACGGTTTAGCAAACCGTTGGTTTCAGCCACTCACCCACGTCTCCGGATCGCAGCGGCGAGGGCGGCCTATAACGGGGGTTGGGGAGTGGGGCAAGCGGTCTGCCGCGTTTTTTTACAGGCGGTGGATTGTCCTGTGGACAGTGTTGGTGGGGCAGGGCGGCCGGCGCGCGTTGCGGCCTGTCACATCCGTTTGGGCGCAAATTGGAGTCGGCTCATCGCCTGTTCATTGTGAGGAGGGAAACCTGTGGCGGAAGGACGCTATCGGGTTGCCGAGTGCCTCGCCTGGCGACATGACACGGTGGGTGCATCAAGGGGATGGGAAATACAATGAAGCATAAACTCCATCATTGCATGGCGCTGGGCCTGGCAGGCTTGGCCCTGCTGTCTGCGCCGCTGGCCCAGGCGCAAGTCCAGTCGATCGATCCCAATACGGCGATCGATGGGGATCTTTCCTCGCAGCCCGGAACGACGCCGGCCGCGCCGCGTGCCACGCCGGTTCAGCCCGCGCCCTCCGCTCCTCCTGTCAGCGGTGCACCTTATGCCAGCCCGGCGACGGCGCCAGCGCCCGCAGCGCCCTACGCAGCACCCTATGCCGCGCCGGTGCCGGCGCCGGCCGGCGCGGCCGGCAACCCGTCAGGAACCGGGCAGGCCTGGCACGAGGACGATCTGATCGGTGCGGCCGAAGGCGTTTTCGGCAAGGGCGCCAAGGGCCTGGCCATGATGATCCGGGATATCCTGAAAAAGCAGGGTGAACCGATCGGATACATCACCGGGCGTGAGGCCGGTGGCGCGCTGGTGGTGGGCCTGCGCTATGGCTCGGGCACCATGCACCACAAGGTTGAAGGCGATATGCCGGTCTATTGGACGGGGCCGTCGGTGGGCTTCGATGCCGGGGCCAATGCCGGCAATACGTTCGTGTTGGTCTACAATCTCTATGACACGGCCGACATGTACCACCGCTTTGGCGCGGGTGAGGGGCAAGCCTACCTGATCGGCGGGTTCAACGTCAGCTATCTGCGGCGCGGCGATGTTGTGCTGATCCCGGTGCGGATGGGCGCGGGTCTGCGCCTGGGCATCAACGCCGGCTACATGAAGTTCAGCCGCAAGCAGACCTGGATGCCGTTCTGAATGTGAGCGCTTGCCAGGTTGGAACGCTGGCGCCCAAGGGTGCAAACCCTCTTGCGCGCCAGCGCCTGCGGCGGCATGGGGGCGGCGTTCCTTTCAGTCAGCCGTGAAAGAAAATTTCCATGCTCGAAAACCTGGCTCCGCAACCGGCCGATGCCTTGCTGGCGCTGATCAAGCTGCACAATGCCGATCCGCGCGATACCAAGATCGATCTTGGCGTGGGCGTCTATCGCACTGCCGATGGCGCAACCCCGGTGTTCCGGGCGATCAAGGCTGCCGAAGCCAAGCTGCTGGCCGACCAGGATTCCAAGGCCTACCTTGGCCCCGAAGGCGACATGGGTTTCGTCAATGCGCTGATTCCCTATGTGTTCGGCGCTGATTTCGATACCGTCAAGGTGGCTGGCATGCAGGCGCCCGGCGGCACCGGCGCGGTTCGCCTGGCCATCGAAGTGGCCAAGCGTGCGGGCGTGAAGCGCGTGTGGATGGGCACGCCTTCGTGGCCCAACCATGCCCAGATCGTGGCGGCAGCCGGCCTCGAACTCAAGACGTTCCAGCACACCGCCGCCGATGGCACGGCCGATCTCGCCGCGCTCAAGGCTGCGCTTGAGGAGGCCGATGCCAGCGACCTCGTCTTGCTGCATGGCTGCTGCCACAACCCCACGGGCGTGGACTATACGCCTGCACAGTGGGACGAGATTGCCCCGCTGCTGGCGGCCAAGGGCGTGCTGCCGCTGATCGACCTGGCGTACCAGGGCCTTGGCGAGGGCATGGAAGCCGATGCCTATGGCCTGCGCAAGGTGCTGGCCGCCGTTCCCGAAGCGCTGGTTGCCTATTCGTGCGACAAGAACTTCGGTCTCTATCGTGATCGCGTGGGTGCGTTCTATGCCGTCACGGCCAATGCGGATGCGCTGGCCATGGCCATGTCGAACGGTGCCACGATCGCCCGCGCTTCGTGGTCGATGCCGCCCGATCACGGTGCCGCCGCCGTGCGCCTGGTCCTGGCCGATGCGGAGCTGACGGCCATGTGGCTGGCAGAACTGGATGAAATGCGCGATCGCATGCGCTGGGTGCGTGACAAGCTGGCTGCGGCCGGCGAAGTCGGCCCGATCGCCATGGATGTGCTGGGCACGCAGAATGGCCTGTTTTCCATCCTGCCCCTGTCGGGCGAACAGATCCTGGCGATCCGCGAGCGCCACGGGGTCTATATGGCCGGCTCGGGCCGCATCAACGTTGCGGGCCTGACGGACGGCAATATCGATCGCTTCATCGAAGCCCTGCGCGATATCGCTACGGCGTGATGCCATGAACGCGGGTCGGGACGCTGCTTCGCGATTGTTGCAGCGCCTTGGCCTGCGGGTCCCCTTGATCCAGGCGCCGATGGCAGGGGTTTCGACCCCGGCCATGGCGGCGGCGGTGTCCAATGCCGGCGCACTGGGTTCGATCGCCGTCGGCGCCACCGATGCAGACGGCGCGCGGGCGATGATCGCTGCCGTGCGCGCGGCCACCACGGCGGCGTTCAACGTCAATGTCTTCGTTCATGCCAGCCCGCGCGTGGACTTGCTGCGCGAAGCGGCCTGGTGCGCGGCGCTGGCCCCGCAGTTTGCCGCGTTCGGTGCGCAGCCGCCGGCAGACCTTGCCACGATCTATCGCAGCTTTGCCGATGACCCCGCCATGCAGGAACTGCTGGTGGACTTGGCGCCGCCCATGGTCAGCTTCCATTTCGGCTTGCCCGATGCCGGCGTCATTTCTGCGCTGCGCAAGGCGGGCTGCATTATGGCGGCCACGGCCACCAGCGTTGCCGAAGGGCGCGCGATTGCCGCTGCCGGCCTGGACGTGATCGTGGCGCAGGGCTGGGAAGCGGGTGGCCATCGCGGCCTCTCCGATCCCGCTGGGCCGGATGACCGACTGCCGATGCGCGCTCTGGTGCGTCAACTTTGCCGGGAAACGGCGCTGCCCGTGATCGCCGCTGGTGGCATCATGGACGGGCAGGGCATGCGTGCCGCGCTCGATGACGGTGCCTTCGCGGCGCAATTGGGAACGGCCTTCGTGGCCTGCCCGGAAAGCGCGGCGCGCACCGGATATCGCGCCGCATTGCTGGCGGCGCGGGAAACGGTGATGACGAGCGCCATTTCCGGTCGGCTCGCGCGGTGCCTGGCCAATCGGTTCACGGCGCTGGAAACCCTGCCGCCCGTGCCCGATTATCCGCGTGCCTATGCAGCGGGCAAGGCTCTCGATGCGGCCGCCTTGGCCGGGGGCGAAGAGGGGTTCGGCGCACAATGGGCCGGCACCGGCGCGCCGCTTGCCCGCGCGATGCCCGCCGCAGACCTTGTCGCAACCCTCGCGCGCGAAATGGCTCAGGCCTGACGCGACAGGCTTTGCATGCGCTGCAGGTAACGTGCGAGCACGTCGATTTCCAGGTTTACCGGGCGCCCTGGGGCAAGCTGGCCCAGCGTGGTTACCTGCGCGGTGTGGGGAATGATATTGAGCGCGAAGTGGCAAGTCCCGTCTGGCTGGTCGGTCACTTCGTTCACCGTCAGCGAAACGCCGTCCACGGTAATCGAGCCCTTGGGCGCGATATAAGGAGCCAGTTCGCGCGGCGCGGACACGCCTACGCGCAGGCTGCCACCCTCGGGGCAGATGCCGACGATCTCGCCCAGCGCGTCGACATGGCCCGTCACGATATGCCCGCCCAGTTCATCGCCCAGCCGCATCGCCGGTTCGAGGTTGACCGGCGCGCCGGCCTGCCACTGCGCGGGCGCGGTGCGGCTGATCGTTTCGGCAGAGACATCGACGGCGAACCATGCTTCGCCGGCCACGCCACCCTTTTCCACCACGGTCAGGCACACGCCCGAACAGGCGATGGATGCGCCGATGGCAATCCGCGCCGGGTCCATCGTGCAGGAAATGGTCACGCGCTGGTCGCCCTTGTCGGCAATGGCAATCACGTTGCCCACTTCGGTGACGATCCCGGTAAACATGGCGCTGGCTTTCCTTCGCTTCAACGGCGGCGGTGGTAGACGGTGAGGGTATCGCTGCCAAGCTGGCAAGCGCTGGAAATGTCCCAACGGCCATGCGCGGCTTCGAGTGTTTCGAGCCCCAGGTCGGCAACAGCGGCCAAGCCCGGCCCGACGAGAATGGGCGCACGGTAAAGCAGCAGGCGATCGACCATGTCGGCTTTCAGGAATGTGGCCGCAGCGCCCGCACCGCCTTCCACGAACAGCCATTGCGCCATGCCGAATGCGCCGGGCGCGGTGATATCGGCAACGCCCTGCCAGCCTTCCGGCACGGTGCCGCGCGTCAGGACCCAGCGCTGCGGGCTGCGCGGCGCAAGGCCGGCAAGGCGCACGTCGAGCCGGGGCGCATCGGCGCGCAGGGTGCCACCGCCCACCAGGATCGCATCGGCCCGCGCGCGCTCTGCATGGCAATGGGCGCGCGCCTGCGGTCCGGTGATCCAGCGGCTTTGTCCATTGGCCAGCGCAATGGCGCCATCGAGCGTGAGGGCGAGCTTGAGCGTGACGTGCGGGCGCCCGGCCTGGGTGCGCAACAGAAAGCCGGCCAGCGCATCGGCGCAGGCGGGGGAAGGGACGTGATCGGCGGCAATGCCGGCCGCGCGCAGCCGTGCCAGCCCGGCGCCGGCGGTACGCGGATCGGGATCGATCTGGCCGATCACGACACGCGCCGGCCGGGCTGCCACCAGCAGATCGGCGCACGAGGGTCCGCGCGGCGAAGGATGGGCGCAGGGCTCCAGGCTGACATAGACGGTGGCATCGTCCAGTGGCCGCGAAAGCGCGGCAAGCGCCATCGCCTCGGCATGAGGGCGCCCGCCTGCCTGCGTCCAGCCGCGCGCAATCACCCGCCCATCGCGCACGACGATGCAGCCCACGGCCGGATTGGGTGCGCTCAGCGGGCGGCCACGGGCGGACAGTGCGGCGGCCGCAGCCAGCCAGCGCCGGTCTTCCTCAGGGCTTGGCGGCATCGGAAGCAGGCGTGGTCGGCACGGCCTGGCCGGTGATCTGGCGATAGAGCGCGGCATTCTTGTCCGCCTCTGCCTTCTTTTCGGCAGCGCGTTCCTTGGTGCCGTCGTCGTACATCTTCTGCGTGTCGATGCCGGTGGCCGAACCCACCGCCTTGTACATCTTGCGGATGTCTTCCTGGCGCTGGTCTTCGGCGGCGGCTTCGGCATCGGCCTGCTTTTGCGCGGCGATGTTGCCCTTGATGATTTCCGCATCGCTGCGGTCTGCCCGCCAGGATTCGAAATAGACGATGGTGGGCGGCTTGGGCAATCCGCGCCCTTCCTGCTGGGTCATCAGGTAAAAGATGCCGCCCGTCACCAGCCCGGCCATGATCAGCGCGCGGGTGCGGAATTCGCTGGGCGCACCCAGCACTTTCCAGAAATCGAGCACCGCGCGGCGCGGGGAGACGTTGCGGAAGAAAGCCTTCATGGCGCTTCAGATAGGGATGGCGCGGGCGGAACGCAAATGAGTCTCGCCAACGGGGATGTGCTCAGGCAAACAGCCGGTACAAACCCCGACCTTCTGCCTTGAGCCACTTGTTGGCGGAGGCCACGCTGCCTTCGAACAATTGGCCGAGCAAGGCATGGAACGCCGGGCTGTGGTCGAAATGCACAAGGTGCGCCACCTCGTGCGCCACGACAGAGCGGCGCACGGCATCGGGCGCCATGATCAGGCGCCAGTTGATGCGGATCGATCCGTCGGTGGCGCAACTGCCCCAGCGCCGCTTGGCATTCGATAGCCCCAGCGGCGGCACGGGCAGGCTGGCGCGGCCGCAATAATGCGCCAGGTCCTGCGTGCACAAGTCGAGCGCCTGGTCGGCCAGCCAGCGTTGCACCCGGCCTGGCAACTGCGCTTCCGGGCCGCCGACCAGCAATTGCCCGTCGTCCACCACCGGGCGGCGCGGATGGCCTGCGTCCCACGCGATGATCAGCGTGTCGCCGCGAAAGGGCAGGGCGGTGCCCGGCCCGAGCAGCGCAGGCGGCGGCACGTTTTGGAGTTGCGCAGCAAGCCAGTCTGCCCGCTCGCGCACAAAGGCCACGGCATCGGCGCTGCGCGCCCAGGTGGGAATGGATACGCGCGCGGCCGTGCCGTCGTGGGCCAGGCGCAAGGTCATGCGCCGGGCCTGGGGCAGGCGGCGCACCTGCACCGGCAGGTCGCGCCCGGCCACGCGCACGGTGACCGGTGGCTCGGGCTTTCCAGCGCGGCCGAGCCAATCCATCATCGCGGCCCGTTCATGGAAAACGAAACCCCATCGGCGCGCGCGGTGGCACGCCGGCCTCGCCATCCCACTCGCTTTCGCTGACGATGTGGTTTTCCAGTGGGCCTGCCAGCACTTCGCTGATCACCTTGCCCACAACCGAAACGCCCGCGCGGTGCACCGCATCGCGATCGCCGCTTTCCAGGTAGTGCCAGGCCGGCAGCGGCTCTCCCGCCGCGCGCAGGCGATAGGCGCAAGTGGCCGGCAGCCAGGCCACTTGCGCCACCAGGCGCGGCGTCAGGCGCAGGCAATCGGGCACCATTGCGCGGCGATGGCGATAGTCGCTGCAGCGTGCGGTCTTGGTGTCGAGCAGGCGGCAGGCCACATTGGTGTGATGGACTTCGCCGGTGTCCTCGTCTTCCAGCTTGTGCAGGCAGCACTTGCCGCAGCCATCGCACAGCGCCTCCCACTCGTCGCGCGAGAGCGTCTCGATCGGCTTGTCCCAGAAGCGGTCGGGTGGAGTGTCTGTCATGTCAACGCACCCAGCGGGTGAGTTCGGCCGCCACCGCCTGGCCGTTCTGGTCCACCGGCAGCAGGGCAATGGGCTTGCCATCGGGTCCCATCAGATAGGCGGCGCGGCTGTGGTCCATCAGGTAGGCCTTGGGATCGGCGCCCTTGGGCGCGGCACGCTTTTCGTAATAGACGGCAAATTCCTTGGCCACGGCGGCGATCTGCTGCGGCGTTCCGGTCAGGCCGACCAGTTCCTTGCCGAAATTGCCGGTAAACTGGGCCAGCACTTGCGGCGTGTCGCGCGCCGGGTCGATCGTCACGAAAATCGGCACGAGCTTGGCCGCCTTGTCCGGGTGCGCCTTGGCAAAGGCGTGATAGCCCTGCATCAGGTTTGCGGTGTCGAGCGGGCAGACATCGGGGCAATAGGTATAGCCGAAATAGAAGACGGTGTATTTCCCGGCATAGTCGGCTGCGCGCACGGTCTTGCCGCTTTCATCCACCAGCGTGAAATCGCCGCCCAGTTGCGCGCCGGCAAGCGGCGCTTCCGTTGTCGGCGCGCTGCTTCCGCAGGCGGCCAGCGGCAGCGTGAATGCAACGGCCAGCGCAAGGCCTGACAGGCACTTGCGGGCAATAATCGGCAAGAACGAAGGGTGATCCATGGCGTGCCGGTTCATGCTCTGCTAACAGCGCGCTTGCAAGGGCCACCTGCACGGGTGACCGGCCAGAGGAGGAATGCAGCCGTGACGTTCAAGTGGGCCAATTCGCACCGGATCGCCCTGGCCATGGCCGTGATCGCGCCCGCTGCTGCCCTGTGGCCAACCGGCGCCGCGCTGGCCCAGTTTTCCGAAAGCTACAAGTTCCTCGATGCCGTGCGCAAGAAGGACGGCGACAAGGTGAACGAGGCGCTGCAGAATCCGTCCAGCCAGATCGTCAACACCAAGGACGTGTCGACCGGCGAAACCGCGCTGCACATCGTGACCCAGCGCCGCGACCTGCTGTGGATGCAGTTCCTGGTGGGCAAGGGCGCCAACGTGAATGCGCGTGACAACAAGGGCGCCACGCCGCTGGTGATCGCCACAAACTACAACTTCCTCGAAGGCGTGGACTTCCTGATTTCCGCAGGCGCGCGGGTGGACGATCCCAACAACACCGGGGAAACCCCGCTGATCACCGCCGTCCACGGGCACAACCTTTCCCTGGTGCGCGCACTGGTCAAGGCCGGGGCCAATCCCGATCGTCCCGACAATTCGGGCCGTTCGGCGCGCGACTATGCCGCGCTCGACCATGCCGAGGCCATTTCTGCCGAGCTGGAGGCGGCTGCCAAGAAGCGCCAGACCGGCAAGGCGGTGCAGACCTATGGCCCCACGTTCTGATCGCTGATCCCCTGATTGCCTACGCTGGAGACTTGCCGTGATCGCCATGCCTGATCTTGCCACGCTTGAATCGCTCGATCTGGAAGGGCTGCGCATCGAACTCGCGCCGCTCGTGGCCGAATCGGCGATGTTCGACGGTTGGACCGGCGCAGCGGTGGAAAGTGCAGCGCTCGCAGTCGGGCTCGATCCGGCCGTGGCGCGCCTGGCCTATGGCGTGGGGGAAAGCGGCGCGGCGATGACCATGATTTCGGCCTGGATCGCGCGGATCGATGCCGACATGGCCCGCGCCCTGCCGGCCGACATGCTCGCCACCCTTTCGATCCGCGAGCGCATTCGCCGCCTGGTGCAATTCCGCCTCGACGCGCTGGTCGGCATGGAAGAGGCGCTCCGTCGCGCGTTGATCGAGATGGCCCGCCCGCGCAATGCCGCGCAGGCGCTGGGGCTTGGCTGGCAGAGTGCCGATGCGATGTGGCGCCTGGCCGGTGACACCGCCACCGATCTCAACCACTACAGCAAGCGCGCTACGCTGGCCGCGCTCTATGCCGCAACGCTGGCGGTCTTTGCCGAAGATCGCAGCGAAGACCATGCCGAAACCCGCGCGTTTCTCGATCGCCGGATCGCAGGGGTCATGCGGTTCGAAAAGCTCAAGGCCGGATTGTTCAAGCCCAAGGGCGAACGCTTCAGCCCGGTGCGACTGCTGGGGCGCCTGCGCTATCCGGCGCGTTGATCGCAGATACTCGATTTCCCGGATTTGACCTCGATCAATCTATTGCGAACGACTTGCATAAGCGGCAGGCCTATGGCAGCGGGTTTGCTGTGACGCTCGATGAACTCCCGCTGGGCCACGATGCCCGAATCGCCTCGGTCGATTGGGCCGCGCTCGTGCCCGAAGAGGCGCAGCGGCTGCGTGCGCTGGGCTTTGACGAAGGGGCGCAAGTGCGCCTCGCCTATCGCGGGGTGTTTCTCGGCCGCGATCCGCTGGCAATCGAGATCGGGCGAATGACCGTGGCATTGCGCCGCATTCACGCCCGCGCGATGCATGTCGAAGACCTGGCCGCATGAGCCGGGGACCGTTCGTTGCCGCGCTGGTCGGCAATCCCAACGCGGGAAAAAGCGCACTGTTCAATGCGCTGACCGGTGCACGCCAGAAGATCGCCAATTATCCCGGCGTCACGGTGGAACGCAAGGCGGGCCGCCTGTTGCTGCCGAGCGGAGAGCCGGTGGAACTGGTCGACTTGCCGGGCTCCTACGGTTTTGCCGCCACCAGCCCTGACGAGGAAGTGACCCGCCGCGTCATCATGGGCGAACAGACTGGACAGGTGCGACCCGATGTCCTGGTCATCGTGCTCGATGCATCGAACCTGGAACAGCACCTGGTCTTTGCCCAGGAAGTGCTGGAACTGGGCCGACCCGCGGTCGTGGCGCTCAACATGGTCGATCTGGCCGCGCGCGACGGGCTGACGATCGATGCGGCGGCACTGGGCGCAGAGCTGGGCGTGCCGGTGATCGAGACAGTGGCGGTGCGCCGCAAGGGCCTGGCGGAACTGGCCAGCGCGATCGCGGCGGCAAGAGACAGCGCGGCCAAGGATCAGGTCCCGGCACCGCGCGCGCATATCACGATGCCCGAGCGCCGGCTGCTGGCGCGCCAGATGGCCCAGGGCGCAACGCTTTCGGAAACTGCCCGCCATCGCGTCCACGCGCGGATGGACAAGCTGCTGCTTCACCCCTGGCTGGGCCCGCCGGTGCTTTTTGCACTGCTGTTTGTGGTGTTCCAGGCCGTGTTTTCCTGGGCCAAGCCGTTTCAGGACATGCTTGATGGCCTGGCCAGCTCCCTGCAGGATCTGGTGCGCAGCGAACTGCCTGCCTCGCTGCTGCGCGATCTTCTGACCGATGGGGTCATCGGCGGGGTTGGTGCGGTGATCGTGTTCCTGCCGCAGATCCTGATCCTGTTCTTCTTCATCCTGGTGATGGAGGCGACCGGCTACATGGCGCGCGCCGCCTTCCTGATGGACCGGCTGATGGCGGGCGTCGGGCTTTCCGGGCGCAGCTTCATTCCGCTGCTGTCGAGCTTTGCCTGCGCCATTCCCGGCATCATGGCCACGCGCAGCATCACCGATCCCAAGGACCGCCTGACCACGATCCTGATCGCCCCGCTGATGACCTGCTCGGCCCGCCTGCCGGTCTATGCCGTGATCATCGCCGCGTTCATTCCCAACACCCGCGTCCTGCCGGGCGTGGGCCTGCAAGGCCTTGTGCTGTTCGGGCTCTATGTGATGGGTATCGTGGGGGCGATGGTCGTGGCGCTGGTGCTGCGCCGCTCGATCACCAAGGGCGCTGCGTCGGGCTTCATCATGGAATTGCCCAAGTATCAGCTGCCCACGGTCAAGGACCTGGCGTTGGGCCTGTGGCAGCGCGCCTGGGTGTTCCTGCGCCGGGCCGGCACGATGATCTTCACGGTCACCATGGTGCTGTGGCTGCTGCTCAATTTCCCCCGCGCCGAAGAGGGCAAGAGCCAGGTCGATGCCTCGATCGCCGGGCATATCGCCAATGGCCTGGCCGTGGTGGTCGAACCGATCGGCTTCAACCGCGATATCGCCCTGGCGCTGATCCCGTCGATGGCTGCGCGCGAAGTGGCGGTCAGTTCGCTCGCCACCAGCTATGCGGTCGACAGCAAGGACGAAGACGCGCAGGGGCGCGCACTGGGCGACCAGCTCAAGCACCACTGGAGCCTGGCGACCGCGCTGGCGTTCCTCGCCTGGTTCGTGTTTGCGCCGCAATGCATGTCCACCATTGCCGTCACCCGGCGCGAAACCAACGGCTGGAAATGGCCAGGCTTCATGCTCGGCTACCTGTTCGCCTTGGCCTATGTCTTTGCCGGGCTTACCTATTGGACGGCGGTTTCGTTCGGATTGGGGTGATTTTCCCCGCATTTCTCGGCTTTCGGACTCGTGCTGGCGGTTGGCGATGGGCTAACACCCGCGTCTGAAATCCAAGAGGCATGATTCGATGGCAGGCAGCGTCAACAAAGTGATTCTGATCGGCAACCTTGGCGCCGACCCTGAAATCAAGTCGTTCCAGAACGGCGGCAAGATCGCCAACCTGCGCATCGCCACGTCGGAAAACTGGAAGGACCGCAACACTGGGGAGCGCAAGGAGCGCACCGAATGGCACAGCGTCGTGATCAACGGCGATGGGCTGATCGGCGTGGTGGAACGGTTCCTGCGCAAGGGCAGCAAGGTCTACATCGAAGGGCAATTGCGCACCCGCAAGTGGCAGGACCAGAGCGGCAACGATCGCTATAGCACCGAAGTTGTCGTGGCCGGCATCGGCGGCGCGCTCACCATGCTCGATGGCCCGCAGGGTGGTGCCGGCGGCGGTGGCGGTGGCGGTGGCCAGCGCTCTGGCGGTGGCGGCTGGAACGAAGGCGGCTCGGGCGGCGGTTCGCGCGGTGGTGGCCAGTCCTCGGGCGGCGGCAGCACCTGGAATCAGGGCGGCGGCGGCGGCTTCTCTGATGACCTCGACGACGACATTCCGTTCTGATCGGGCCCGTTTCATCCAAACCGAATCTATCTTGCATCAGCCTTTGGCGAGTGGCGCAAAGCGTCTTGGTGGCTCTGCCGCGCTTGTCCACATGTTATGCACAGCCTTGTCGAGTTTTGCCCAAGGCTGGCCAAAGGGTCGATTGTCGCCGGCAACCCACTCGGCAATGGTTCGTTTGAAAGCCACGGCGGCCGCGAGAGGCGCCGGCCACAAGGCCGGCATGGGCACCGTGCAAGGGGCATTATGATGCGAACCGGCCACGACGACAGCGACCGCGATGACGCCGCACCGGTGGACATGCTGGCCTCGCTGTTCGAGGCGCGCGGCTGGCCTTGCGAATTTGTCTCCGACGATGAAATCCACGGTGAAGTGCAGGGCTCCTGGGCCACGTACCAGTTGCGCTGCATCTGGCGGCCCGAAGACCACGTGCTGCAGATACTCTCGCTGCCAGACATCCGCGTGCCCGATGACAAGCGCGGCGCGATGTTCGAGGTGATGGCCCTGATCAACGAGCAGGTCTGGCTCGGCCATTTCGACATCTGGTCCAATGGCAGCGTGCTGCTCTATCGCCACGGGCTGATGCTGGGCGACGATGGCCTGCTCAGCCTGCACCAGGCGCAAGTGGCGATCGAGGCGGCGGTGGACGAATGCGACCGGTTCTACCCCGCTTTCCAGTTCATCCTGTGGGGTGACAAGACACCCGCCGATGCGCTGGCCAGTGCGTTGGTCGATGCTGCCGGTGAAGCCTGATCGGAGCCAATTCCAGATGACCTATTCCTTCCTCCAGTTCGGCTGTGGCAACATGGGCGGCGCGATGCTGACCGGCTGGCTGGCCAGCGGGATTGCGCCGGCCGCATTCACCGTGGTCGATCCGCATCTGCCCCAGGCACCGGCCGGCGTGCGCCTGCTGCGCAATGCGCCGCTGGGCGAAGCGCCGCCGCGCTTTCTCCTGCTCGGCTTCAAGCCGCAGGGCCTGGCCGATGCCGCTCCAGGCATTGCCCCGCTGGTGGGTGCGAACACCATCGTGCTGTCAATCCTGGCTGGCGTCGATCTCGCCACCTTGCGCGCGCGCTTTCCAGGCGCGGCCGCAGTCGTGCGCGTCATGCCCAATCTGGCGGCCGCCGTCGGCAAGTCGCCCATCGCGCTGGTGGGCGATGGCGATGCCACGATCGATGCCGAAGTCACGCAACTGATGGCGCCGCTGGGCACGGCCGAATGGCTTTCGGGCGAAGACCAGATGGACCTGGTTACTGCGCTGGCTGGTTCGGGCCCGGCTTTCGTCTATCGCGTGATCGATGCCCTGGCAGCGGGCGCGGCCGATCTCGGGCTGCCGCGCGGGCAGGCGGATCGCCTCGCGCTCGCCATGGTCGAAGGCGCCGCAGCGCTGGCTGCCGCATCCGAACACGGTCCGGGCGAACTGGCCCGCCGCGTGGCGAGCCCGGGCGGCACCACGCAGAAGGGCCTCGATACGCTGGACGCCGATGGCCGGCTTGCGAATCTGATGCGCGACACCTTGCGCGCCGCGCGCGACCGCAGCGCGGAAATGACGCAGGAAGCCCGCGCCGCCGGCTGATCCGCCGCCATCTGCAAATACACTTTGTCACATTTTCCCTGCGCCGGTTTCGCTTGAAAGCCGGGCGGGGAAGGCCGATATTGCGGCCATGGGCGATTTTCGCCTGCAATGGAGAAAGTGCAAGCACATGGCAAACTGGAACGATCCTCAGCCCTCGCAGACGGGCTTCGGCGCGTCTCCGAGCCTGTCGGGCGCCTATGGCCGCGGCGAGGTGTTCGACGCCGGCCTGCGCCGCTACATGCTTTCGATCTACAACTACATGGCCTCGGGCGTGCTGCTCTCGGGCGTGGTCGCGCTGGTGTTCGCCACCAGCGGCATGGCTGCCGCCGTGTTCGGCACGCCGCTGCGCTGGGTGGTGGCGCTTGCCCCGCTCGCGTTCGTCATGGTGATGAGCTTTGGCATCAACAAGATTTCCACCGGCACGCTCAAGGCCCTGTTCTGGGCGTTCAGTGTCACGATGGGTCTGTCGCTGTCGTCGATCTTCTTCGTCTATACCGGCCCCTCGATCGCGGCCACGTTCTTTGCCACTGCCGGTGCCTTTGCGGGGCTGAGCCTGTTTGGCTACACCACGCGCAAGAGCCTGTCGGGCATGGGCACGTTCCTGATCATGGGCCTGTTCGGGCTGATCATCGCCTCGGTGATCAATCTGTTCCTGGCATCGCCGGGCCTGGCCTGGGGCATCAGCTTCCTGGGCGTGCTGATCTTTGCGGGTCTCACCGCCTATGACACGCAGCGCCTCAAGGAACAGTATGCCTATGTGGCGGGCACGGCCATGGCCGACAAGGTCGTGGTGATGGGCGCGCTGACGCTCTATCTCGACTTCATCAATATGTTCACCTCGCTTTTGCAACTGATGGGCGATCGTCGCTGATTGATGGATTGCCACACCGTAGCGATACGGTAGAATACACGCCCGGCAACCTTTTGGGTTGTCGGGCGTGTTGCGTTTCCTGAAAGCGGTTTACCGACGTCAGTCAGCTTTCAGAAAGGTTCGGCGCTTAACGAATGGGCGCCGGAAGATTTGGTCCGGGATCTGTCATGGTGGTAATGCCGCGCGCAAGCGCCAGGAATTGCGTTAAAAATCAAAGGGGGGAAGCGGCCAAGATGCACCAGCACCACAAGAGGATCGGCGCCTTTGCGCTGACCGCCACGCTGGGCGTGGCGCTTGCCGGCTGTGCGGCCAAGGCGCCGCCTCCGCCTCCTCCCCCGCCGCCACCGCCGCCCAAAGTGGTGATCGTGCCGGCGCGGCCCACGCCTCCCAACGGCGCCAGCGCCAATATCAGGGTACCGCCCCTGGCCGCCACGGGCCTGCGCGAATCCGTGAACCGCAACATCACGCCCGCCCAGATGGTATGGAACCTGCGCTCGGCCTACAACGTGGCGGCGCTCAACTGCTCCAGCCCGCGCCACGCCGAATTGCTCCCGCTCTATCGCACGTTCCTGAAGTCGCAGGCCAAGGGCCTCGACAAGGCGAACCACATGGTGGACCAAGAGTTCAAGGCCAAGTTCGGTGGCCAGTTCATCGCCCCGCGCGAGCAGTACATGACTGCGGTCTACAATCACTTCGCCCTGCCGCCCACGATGGGTGATTTCTGCGATGCGACGCTGGCCGTGGCCCGCGATGCCGCTGCACTTCCCCCGGCGGAACTCGAAGCCTTTGCCGTGCGCAGCCTGCCCAACATCGAGATCGTGTTCGACGCGTTCTACCGCCGTTACGATCAATATCGCACCGATCTGGCGATCTGGCAGGCGCAATACGGCAATGCCGAACCGGGCACCCGTCTGGTGGTTCCGGTAGTGGCAAGCGAAAGTGCGGGGGTGGGCAACACCGTGGCCCAGCCGGTCAATTCGCTCTAAAAAAGATCAGATTTGCACTTGGCGCCGCCATGGCTCTGCGCTAATGGCGGCGCTCCCGAAGCAGAGCTGCCTGTGGCGGCGCTGCGGCGGCTGATACTGGAACGGGGCCGTAGCTCAGCTGGGAGAGCGCGTCGTTCGCAATGACGAGGTCAGGGGTTCGATCCCCCTCGGCTCCACCAGTATAAATTGAACGGATCGGTTCCATTTCCGGTCCCCTTGCTCGCCAGCCTGCAATCCGCCCCACTTCCGACGTGCCTTGTTGCCGACGGGCCGGGCGGGAAGCGGGCCTTGGCGCAATCGGCGTTGGCTTGCCCGCGCCGGCGGCGCCATACCAGGACTGCCGGACGCCAAAGCCATGCATTTTCTCGACCAGGCCAAGATTTTCATCCGCTCGGGGCAGGGCGGCGGCGGTGCAGTCAGCTTTCGCCGCGAAAAATATGTCGAGTACGGCGGCCCTGATGGCGGCGACGGCGGCAAGGGCGGGGACATCATTTTCGAGGCGGTGACCGGCCTCAACACCTTGATCGATTTCCGCTATACCCAGCATTTCAAGGCGCAGCGCGGCCACGGCGGCGCGGGCAAGAACCGCACCGGTGCAGGCGGCAACGACCTGGTGATCAAGGTGCCGGTGGGCACACAGGTGCTGGACGACGAGCGCGAGAACGTGCTGCTCGACCTTACCGAGGTGGGCCAGCGCGTCACCCTGCTGCGCGGTGGCGATGGCGGGCGCGGCAACCTCTCTTTCAAGACATCAACCAACCGCGCACCACGCCAGTGCGGGCCGGGCTGGCCGGGCGATGAAATGTATGTCTGGCTGCGTCTCAAGCTTCTGGCTGATGCCGGGCTGGTGGGCTTGCCCAATGCCGGCAAATCGACGTTCATCAACCAGATCACCAACACCAAGGTGCAAGTGGG
>Ga0207681_10000473_pt1 | contig 28146 bp, 20 predicted proteins | sample KBSS53metaG_FD_184324 | JGI IMG/M metagenome (GOLD analysis project Ga0207681, IMG submission 184324) | Switchgrass rhizosphere microbial communities from Kellogg Biological Station, Michigan, USA - KBS S5-3 metaG (SPAdes) (version 2) | ecosystem: Host-associated > Plants > Roots > Rhizosphere... | reverse complement strand
TCGAGCGGTCCGTAGCGAAAGCGCTTGAGCCACAGGTGGCTGAGCGGCAGCTGGACGGCGACGAAGAGGACGACCGCGAGGCCGACCTCCGCGGCCGCGCCCACCGAGTTCCAGAGGCCGAGGCCCCAGCCGTAGAAGACGAACGTCGCCATCGCCGTCTGCAGCAGGTAGTTGCTGAGCGGCATCCGACCGGCGTCGCTCAGTGGGCGCAGCCAGCGCGGCAGCTCGCGCTGGTCGCGGACGATGCGTACCACGACGAGCGCATAGCACGCGGCCAGCGATGCGCGGCCGATCGTGCGGGCGAACGCCGACGCGAAGAGACCGGCTTCGCCACCCCAGGCGAAGGCGGCGACCTCGATCAGGCCGCAGCCGATGGCGACGAGCAACGCCGTGCGCGGCGCCCGCCGCTCGGCGGCCGCGTCGGCGAGCGGGCGTTTCGGCCAGCCGCGCCGGCCGACGACGAAGCCGACGAGGATGCCCGTCGCCATCTGGACGAAGAACGAGGCGTACATGAACAGGCCGAACGGCGAGCGCCAGCTCCAGTTGAATACCCGCGCGGTCTCGCGCACCGCGTCGAGGAACGAGCCGCGGCCGTAGGCGAGGTCGTTCGACGCCTCGAACTGCTGGTACTGGAAGGTCGCGACGGTTTCGAAGCCGCGGCTGACCATGGCGACCCGCAACGCTTCGGTCAGCGCCGGGAAGACGAGGCACGCCGCGATCAGCACGCAGAGGGCGCGGTCGTCGAGGCGACGCAGGGCGAGCAGCGCGAAGCCGACCAGCGCATAGACGAGCAGGACGTCGCCGGACCAGATCAGCATCGCGTGGACGAGGCCGATGACGAACAGGAAAGCGAGCCGGCGCAGATAGACCTGCGTTGCCCGATGGCGGCGCGGCGCGTTGCCGAGGCGGGCGGCGCGCGCCGCCTCGGCGGCGTCGAGCCGGGCCATCTGAATGGCGAAGCCGATGCCGAAAACGAGCCCGAAGAGCAGGTTGAACTTGCCGGCGAACAGCATCTCGCGCAGCCCGGCCACGATCGCGTCGAGCAGCCGTGGGGGAATCTCGGGGACGGTGAACAGCGAGTGGCTGAACGCCGGCATGTTCATAATGAAGACGCCCAGCAACGCGAAGCCGCGCAGCACGTCGAGCGCGGCGATGCGCTCGCTCGCGGCGAGCGGCGCTTCGGCGTCGTCCGCGGGCGAATCGGCGTCGGCACTCACGTGGCGACGGTATCGCAAAGGCCGCGCCGCCGCCCGGGCGGCTCGGCCGCTCGTGCAGAAAGGGGATCGTTCGATGTTCGAGACCGCCATTGCCGGCAGCCTGCCCAAGCCCTCCTGGCTCGCCGAGACCGAGAAGCTGTGGCCCGAATGGAAGTCGAGCGGCGCCGAGCTCGAGCGCGCCAAGGCCGACGCGACCTTGCTCTGGCTCAAGGTGCAGGAAGATGCCGGCATCGACGTCGTCGGCGACGGCGAGCAGTCGCGTCAGCACTTCGTGCACGGATTCCTCGCCAAGGTCGAGGGAATCGACTTCGAGCACAAGGTGAAGATGGGCATCCGCGACAACCGCTACGACGCGATGGTGCCGCAGGTCGTCGGTCCGCTGCGCCTGGCCGGCCGCGTCCACGAGAGCGAGGCGCGCCTGGCGCGCGCGCACACCGGCAAGCGGTTGAAGTTCACCTTGCCGGGTCCGATGACGATCGTCGACACCGTCGCCGACCGCTACTACGGCAGTGGCAAGGAAGGGCGCATCAAGATGGCATTCGCGTTCGCCGAGCTCCTCAACCAGGAGGCGCGTGCGCTCGCCGCCGACGGCGTCGACATCGTCCAGTTCGACGAGCCGGCGTTCAACGTCTACATGGCCGACGCCGCCGAGTGGGGCGTCGCCGCGCTCGAGCGCGCCGCCGAGGGGCTGACGTGCAAGACGGCGGTCCACATCTGCTACGGCTACGGAATCAAGGCCAACGTCGACTGGAAGCAGACGCTCGGCGACGAGTGGCGCCAGTACGAGCAGGTCTTCCCGGCGCTCGCCAAGAGCCGGATCGACCAGGTCTCGCTCGAGTGCTACCACTCGCACGTCCCGGCCGAGCTGATGCGCCTGCTCGACGGCAAGGACGTGATGGTCGGCGTCATCGACGTCGCCTCCGACGTGATCGAGACGCCCGAGGAGGTCGCCGAGACGATCGAGAAGGCGCTGCGCTACGTGCCCGCCGACCGGCTCTTCCCCTGCACCAACTGCGGCCTCGCGCCGATGCGGCGCGAAGTCGCCGAGGCCAAGCTCGCCGCGCTCGGCCGGGGCGCGGCACTGGCGCGGCAACGTCGGCGCGGATGAGCGCTGCCGCGCCGAGCGCGCCGACGATCGCCCTGGACGGACTCGCCGCTGCCCTCGCCCGACGCGGCCACGCCGTCCTCGCGCCCGCCGACTTCGCCCGCTTCGCCGGCGCCCGCGTCGCCGAGCTCGACGCGCTGCGGCCGTCGTGGGATGCGCTGCCGCTCGATGCGCACCTGCGCGACGGCGGCCGCTATCGGCGCCGCCGTCACGCCAGCTTCGTCGTCGACGGCACGGCGGTGCGCCTCGTGCCGCAACGCGCGCACTGGCAGCCGATCGAATACAACGCCTTGCACGGCGGCCTCGAGCGCTGGTTCGAGCCGGTCGAGGCCGACGTCATCGCGCAGCCGGCGTGGCGCGGCGTCCTGCTCGCGTTCGCGGCACTCGCCACGCGGTTGAAGGGCGCCCAACCGTGGTACGTCGAGGCGCACCAGTTCCGCATCGACACGACCGACGGCATCGGCCGGCCGACACCGGAAGGCGCGCATCGCGACGGCGTCGACTTCGTCGCCGTCATCCTGGTCGGGCGCGAAGGGATCAAGGGCGGCGAGACGCGTGTGTTTGCCGCCGACGGTCCGGAAGGCCAGCGCTTCACGATGCTCGAGCCGTGGACGACGCTCGTCCTCGACGACGCGCGCGTCATCCACGAGAGCACGCCGATCCAGCCGCTCGAGGGATACGGCCATCGCGACACGCTCGTCCTCACGTACCGGGCCGGATCGTTTCAGGGGCCGGGCGCGCCGGGCTGAGCGCTGCCCGGACGACCTGCCGTCGCCCATCACTTCAGGAGGTTCGCATGTGGATGACCATCGGTGTCGTCGTCATTCTCGTTCTCGGCGTGCTCGGCTTCGCGGCCACGCGACCCGATGACTTCACGGTTCAGCGCAGCACCTCGATCAAGGCCGAGCCGGCGAAGATCTATCCGCTGCTCGTCGACTTCAGCCAGTGGCCGGTCTGGTCGCCCTGGGAAAAGCTCGACCCGACGATGAAGCGAACGCTCAGCGGCAACGCCAGCGGCCCGGGCGCCGTCTACGCCTGGGACGGCTCGAGCAAGGTCGGCGCCGGGCGGATGGAGGTCAAGGAAGCCGTGGCACCCTCGAAAGTCGTCATCCAGCTCGACTTCCTGCGTCCCTTCGAGGCCCATAACATCACCGACTTCACCCTCGTGCAGCGCCCGGACGCGATGACCGAAGTGACGTGGCTGATGCGCGGCCCGTCACCGTTCGTGAGCAAGTTGATGGGCGTCTTCGTCGACATGGACAAGATGATCGGAAAGGATTTCGAGGCCGGCCTCGCCAACCTCAAGGCTGCGGTCGAGAAATGACCAATCAGACGGCGGCGAGCGCTTCGCGCACGCGCGCCGCGTGCGGGATCGGCGCGACCGCCCCGTAGCCTTCGGTCGAGAGCGCGGCGGCTGCCGCGGCGTAGCGGCCGGCGCGCTCGAGGTCGTCGCCGGCGACCAGGCGGGCGATGAACGCGCCGCCGAATGCATCGCCGGCGCCGGTCGCGTCCACCGGCGTGCACGGATGCGGCGCGATGTGGAGGCGCCGTTCGCCCTCGGCCAGCCAGGCGCCGTGGCCGCCGTGCTTGAGCGCGACGACGCGGGCACCCAGCGCGAGGCAGTGCTCGACCATCGCTTCGGGCGAGTCGAGCCCGGTCAGGACCGCGAGGTCGTCGAAGCTCGGCAGGCAGATGTCGGACGCGGCGATCGCCGCTGCGATCGTCGCCTGCGCGAGCGCGAGCGGCCAGAGCTTGGCGCGATGGTTGGTGTCGAACGACACCTTGACGCCGGCCCGGCGCGCCGTCTCGATGGCGGCGAAGCAGGCCTCGCGCGCCGTCTCCGAGATCGCCATCGAGATGCCGGAAAGATGAAGCACGCGCGCTGCAGCGATCTGCGCATGAGGCAGCTGCGTCGGGCCCATTCGGCTCGCTGCCGAGCCGCGGCGAAAGAAGCTGAAGTGATGGCCCGCGGCGTCGTGGGTGACGAAGTAGACGGCGGTGAAGGCGTCGCCGTCGCTGCGAACGCCGCTGTCGTCGACGCCTTCCTCGCGCCACATCGCACGCAGCATGGCGCCGTAGACGTCGTCGCCGAGCGCGGATACGTAGCCGGCGCGCGCGCCTTGTCGCGCAGCGGCGACGGCGAAGTTGGAGGTATCGCCGCCGAAGCCCTGCAGGTAGAGACGTCCGTTCGCCGCGCCGGTCTGGTTGAATTCGACCATCGCCTCGCCGAGGGCGAGGATGTCCACGCCGGCCACGTCGCCTACTTAAGGAGCGTCTCGCGCATGAACAGCACGGTCGCGTAGAACTGGAAGTCGGCGTTGTCCTTGCGCGCGAAGCCATGCCCCTCGTTTTCCGCGCGCAGGTACCAGACGCGGGTGCCGTTCGCGCGCACCTTGGCGACGATCTGCTCGGCTTCCGTGTAGGGTACGCGCGGGTCGTTCCTGCCCTGGACGACGAACAGCGGCTTGGTGATCCTGGCGGCGTTGGTGAGCGGCGCGATCCGCAGCATGAAGTCGCGCATCGCCGGATCGCGCTCGTCACCGTACTCGGCGCGCCTCAGGTCGCGCCGGTAGCTCTCGGTGTTCTGCAGGAAGCTGACGAAGTTCGAGATGCCGACGACGTCGATCGAGCCGGCGATGCGGTCGGCGTAGTGGGTCGACACCGCCAGGCTCATGTAGCCGCCGTAGCTGCCGCCAGAGACCATCACCCGCGAAGGATCGAGGCCGGGCTGCAGCGCGATCCAGTCGAGCAGGGCGCCGATGTCCTTGACCGAGTCCTCGCGCTTGACGCCGTCGTCGAGCGAAAGAAAGGTCTTGCCGAAGCCCGACGAGCCGCGCACGTTGGGCCGGATCACGGCGATGCCGAGCTCCTCGACGAAGTAGTTGTTGCGGCCGAGGAAGCGAAACTTCGCCTGTACTTCCGGGCCGCCGTGGATGTCGACGAGAACAGGCCGGCGGCCGGCGAAGCGAGCCGGCGGCGCGCTGAGCAGCCCCGAGATCTCGCGCCCGTCGAAGCTCTTCCAGCGAACGATCGACTGCTTGCCGAACGCGGCCGTGTCGAGGCCCGGCGCCGTGTACGGGGTCGTCCAGCGCTGCGCGGCGCCGTTCGCGGGGTCGACGACCGCGATCGTTGTCGGCGCCTCGCTGCTCTCGTAGCTGACGGCGAGCCAGGGCAGGCGAGGATGGAAGTCGGCGTCGGCGACGCTGCCGTCCGGAAGGCGCGGGGCGGGCAGCTCGTCGAAGGTGTCGGGGTCGAAGAAGCGGACCTCGTTGCGGCCCTCGACGTTGGCGCGCAGCGCGAGCAGGCGGCCGCTCGCATCGAGGCTGACGTCCTCGATGTCCCACGCAATGCGCCGGCTGACGGTGGTCGTCCTGGCATCGCCGAGGCGATAGAACATCAGCTCGCGGAACTCGCCACCGCGATCGCTGATGAAGAAGAAGCCCGAGCCGTCTCGCTTCCACGCGGATGCGAAGTGGGCGGCGGGCGCGCCGCCCGGCGCCGGCAGCACCCTGCGCTTGGCGCCGGTCGCGAGATCGAGCAGCCAGACTTCCGATTCCAGCGCCGACACGTAGCGCGTCAGCGCGACGGTCGTGTCGTCCCACGACACCATCTCGGCCGACCAACCTCCGCCGGGCAGCTCGGCGAGGCGTCGCCGCGCCTGCGGCCGCATTGGATCCATCAGCCAGAGCGTCTGCGCGATTTCGTCGCGGCGGCCGCCGCTCGCGGTTCGGTCGAGCGGCACCGCGAGGTAGAGCAACTGGCTCGAACGATGCAGAAAGCCCTGCATGTCGTTGCGCTCGCCGGCCTCGGTGAGGAGAGTCGTCTGCCTGCTCGCCAGGTCGAGGCGATAGAGCTGCGCCGCCTCGTCGCCGCCGCTGCCGCGCGCGAAGACGATGTAGTTGCCGTCGATCGGCTCGTAACGGGCCTTGGACACCGGTTCGCCGCCGTCGGTCAGCGGCTCGGGCTCGGCGAGCGGACCGGCGACGCGGAAGATCTGCGTCGTGTTGGCGCCGGCGCGGCGATGCGCGACGAGCATCTCGCGCCGCGTCGGGTGCCAGGCGACGAACCGGTGGCCGCGAAAGTCGGTGTAGCGCGCGACGGCGCTGGCGACGCTCGCCGGCACCGGCGGGATGCCTTGAACGACGAGGTTGGCGTTGGGAACGACGATGTCGCCGGGCGGCGCCGTCGATATCGTCGAAGGCAAGGGCGCGCAGGCAGCGGACAGCGCGACGGCCGCGCAGGCCGCGGCGCGTCGAGCGACGCGGGTCGAAACGAGAGGCATCGGCGTGAAAAAGGGCGCCGCCTCGACGGCGGCGCCCTCATTGTCATGCGTCGCGAGGACGCCGCGGCGCGGCGCGCCGCGAGACGGGCTGGTCAGGCGAGGGACGGCGCCGTCTGCTGGATGCCGGCGATCGCCCACTCGCGGCTGCCGTCGGCCGGCTTGACGAGGTGCCACACCTCGTCGAACGGCTCGGCGACGCCGTTGTCTTCTTCGCGGATCAGGCCATGGAAGCGGACGCTGACGATCTGGCGCTCGGCTTCGCTCGCGACGTCGAGCACTTCGGCGTCGACGCGGACGACGTCGGTGCGCTGGGCCTTTGCGCCGCGCTCTTGCAGGTCGAGCTTGATCGCCGCGAACATCTCGGGCGTCGTGAAGGCGCGCAGGTCGTTGAGGTCGGCGCTGTCGTTCGCTGCCTGCATGCGGATGAAGATCATCTTGGCGATGCGCTCGAAGCCGGCGACGTCGAAGCCGGCGGGCAGGCTGGCCGCGGCCATCGGCGCCGCGCCCGACGCCGGCGCGAGCGGTGCGTCGGTGCCCGGCTGCAGGCCGCGGTACTGTGCCGGCCGTTCGTCAGGGAACGACACCGGTGCCTTCGCCACCGGGGCGCCTGCGCCCGCGAGCTGCATGCCGCCATCAACCGCCGGGCTCGACGGCATGAAACGGCGCATGAGGAAGCGAATCAGCGCGAAGGCGACGAGCGCGAGCAAGACCATCATGATGATGTTGCCGAACTCGGCGCCGAGGCCCAGGTGGCTCATCAGCGCGGCGATGCCGAGTCCGGCGGCGAGGCCGGCGATCGGTCCCATCCACGAGCGGCGCGGCGCGGCCGCGGCGGCGGCGCCGGCGGTGGCCGGCGCGGTCGGCTGGGCGACCGGCGCGGCCGGCTTGGCCGGCACTGCGTCGGGGGTGCGCGCGGGCAGGCTGCGCTGCATGCCGACGGCGCCACCGCCGCCGATGCGACGAGCGTCGGCGACGCCGGGCACGGTGGCCGCGGCGGCGACGAAGAGGGCGAGTGCCAGTGCGAGCTTCTTCATGGAGTCTCCATCGAAACGGCCCTGGTGGCCGAGATGCGTGGCGATCATACGGGGCGGGAATGACCCCAACGTCGAATGTGCGGCGCGTCATGACGAATGCAAGGGTGATGTGCCCGCGCCACGTGCGAATTGACCGGCAGGCGTACGCCGTGCCAGACTCGCGCCCCGCCATCGCCCCTGCGATCGCTGCGGCCCGACGGGGCGACTTGCCGCCCGCCTGCGAATCAACCCAACCGAAGGAGGACGACCATGAAGAAGCCCACTGCCTCCCCGGTTCAAGCCGCCGCCTCGCGCGTGCTCGCCTGATTCGCCGCTAGTCCCCGCGCCGACGCTTTTCGCGCCGGCCGATCGCCAAGCTCCGAAACCAGCGCCGTTCGCGCGCCGCAGCGCCTCGTCACGCCTGGGCGCGATCGCGCCGGCGTGCCCGCGCCCTCGGCCCAAGCTGCCGACCGCGCCCTGTTTTCGGATTCACATGAACACATTCGATTTCGAACTTCTCTCCGGCATCGGCCTGAGCGACGCATTGGCGCAACGTGCACGCGATGCCGTCGAGGCCGAAAGCGACGACGGCAGCGACGCCGCGCTCGCGCTGCTTCGCGTCACCGCCGTCCACCGCACGACCGTGCAAGTGCACGACGGCCGCTCGCTGCGGACAGCCCGCGTCCTGCCCCGCCTGCTGCGCGGCGACGTTGGCGCCGATGCGATCGCGGTCGGCGACTGGGTCCTGGCGGGCACCGACGCCGCGGGTGACCTCTGGGTCCGCGCGTGTGTCGAGCCGACCTCGCACATCGCCCGCCGCGACGGCGACGGCAGCCGCCATCCGATCGTCAGCAACGTCGACTGCGCGCTCGTCGTCATGGGGCTCGACGACGACTTCAACCTGCGCCGGCTCGAGCGCTACCTGTCGCTTGCGCTGGCGAGCGGCGTCGCGCCGGTCGTCGTGCTGAGCAAGGCCGACGTCGCCGCCGCCGACCCGCGCCGGCGCGACGCGCGCCTGGCGCAGCTGCGCGCACGCCTGCCTCCCGGCGTCGAGGTCGTCGTCGTCGACGGCACCGATCCGGCCAGCGCGGCGCGGTTCGCGCATCTCACCGGCTTCGGCCGGACGCTCGTCGTCCTCGGCTCGTCGGGCGCGGGCAAGTCGACCCTCACCAACACGCTGCTCGGCGCTGCGGTCCAGGACACCGGCGCGGTGCGGGTCAACGACGGCCGCGGCATGCACACGACGACGGCGCGCTCGCTGCATCGGTTGCCCGGCGGCGCCTGCATCATCGATACGCCGGGCCTGCGCACGTTGCGCCCGGACGCCGATGAAGGCGCGCTGCTTGCGAGCTTCGCCGATGTGGCGACGCTCTCGGCGCGCTGCCGCTTCCGCGACTGCGGCCACGGCGGCGAGCCCGGCTGCGCGGTGCGTGCCGGCGTCGACCCGGACCGGCTCGACAACTTCCAGAAGATGCTGCGCGAGAACCGGCGCGACAGCCTGAGCTGGGTCGAGCGGCGTCAGCAGCTGTCGGCGTGGAAATCGCGCGGGCGGGAAGCGCGCGTGAGGATGCGCGCGAAGCGCGGCGACGGCTGAGCGTTCAGCCGCGGCCGAGGCGTTGCAGGTCGGCCGACGACAACACGCGCGTTCCGGGCTCGGCCCGGTCGAGCGCGGCGACCATCGCCGCGGCGACCACCGGTGCCGCGATCGGTCGCACGCCGGCGGGGACGATGGGAAGCAGCGGCCCGAGCAGGCGCGCCGCCCAGACTTCGCCGGCGCGCGTCGGCTGCCCGAGCGACTCGCGGTCGCCGAGGAGCAGCGATGGCCGCGCCAGCACGACCGACTCGTAGCCGAGACCGGTGACCGCGTCTTCCATCTCGCCTTTGACGCGGTTGTAGAAGACGCGCGATCGGCGGTCGGCGCCGAGCGCGGAGACGACCGCGAGCCGCCGTGCGCCGGCCGCGCGCGCCCGGCGCGCGATGGCGACCACGAGATCGTGATCGACGGCGCGAAACGCCGCTTCCGATCCGGCCACCTTGATCGTCGTGCCGAGGGCGATGTAGACGTCGTCGATCGCGCCGGCCTCGCCGGTGAGCGCCGCCATGTCACCGACGAGCACGGTCAGGCGCGGATCGCGCGCGACGGTCACCGGCAACGGCTTGCGCGCCAGCACGACGACGCGCTGGCGGCGGTCGGCGGCGAGCAGGCGGACGAGGAGGGCGCGCCCGACGAGGCCGGTCGCTCCGGCCAGCAGGGCGGTCGTGGTTCCGGCGTCGATGCGAGAGTCCATGGACAGAGTGTCCGCCCTCGGAACGTCGTCAGCGCTTGGGAGGGTTCGCGCGCGGCGCGGCGCTCGCCGAGCGCGTACCGTCGCGACGGGGCGCGCTGCCGTCGCGGCGCGGTGCGTCGCCGCCGCGATCGCCGTTGCCGCCGCCGTTTCGACCCGCGCCACCGCCGTTGCCTCGCGCTCCGCCGTGCGACGAGCGCCCGGAATCTCCGCGGCCGGGGCCGTCGCGACGCGGCCGGGCACCGCCGCGGCCGGCGCCTTCGCCGATCACCATCCGGCCGAGGACGATCGGCTCCGGCCGCTCGTGCGCGGGCGGCGCGAAGCCGGGAATGACTTCCTTGGGGATCTCGTGCTTGATGAGCCGCTCGATGTCGCGCAGGAAGCCGTTCTCGTCGACCGAGACGAGCGAGATCGCTTCGCCCGGCGAGCCGGCGCGGCCGGTGCGGCCGATGCGGTGCACGTAGTCCTCGGGGACGTTCGGCATCTCGAAGTTGACGACGTGCGGCAGCTGGTCGATGTCGATGCCGCGCGCGGCGATGTCGGTCGCGACGAGCACCTGGAGCTCGCCCTTCTTGAAGTCGGCGAGCGCCTTCGTGCGCGCCGTCTGGCTCTTGTTGCCGTGGATCGCCATCGCCGTGATGCCCTGCTTCAGCAAGTGCTCGACGAGCCGATTGGCGCCGTGCTTCATGCGCGTGAAGACGAGCACCTGGTGCCAGTCGTTGTCCTTGACGAGATGGGTGAGGAGGTCCTTCTTCATCTCGCGGCCGACCGGATGGACCTTCTGGGCGACGAGGTCGGCGGTCTGGTTGCGACGCGCGACCTCGATCAGCACGGGGGCGTTGAGCAGGCGGTCGGCGATCGCCTTGACCTCGTCGCTGAAGGTCGCCGAGAAGAGCAGGCTCTGCTTTTTCTGCGGCAGCACGGCGAGAACCTTCTTGATGTCGTGGATGAAGCCCATGTCGAGCATGCGATCGGCCTCGTCGAGGACGAAGATCTCGACGTGCGAGAGGTCGAGCGTGCGCTGGCCGTGATGATCGAGAAGGCGTCCCGGCGTGGCGACGAGGATGTCGACGCCGCGGCGCAGCTTGTCGATCTGCGGCTGCATGCCGACGCCGCCGAACATGACCATGCTGCTCAGCTTCGAGTGCTTGCCGTAGACGCGAACGCTCTCCTCGACCTGCGCCGCGAGCTCGCGCGTCGGCGTCAGGATGAGGGCGCGGATCGGCAGCTTGCCGCGCGCATCGCGAACGGCGGGCTTCGTCATCAGGCGCTGCAGCAGCGGCAGGACGAAGCCGGCCGTCTTGCCGGTGCCGGTCTGGGCGCCGCCCATGACGTCGCCGCCCGAGAGGACGGAGGGAATGGCTTGCGCCTGGATCGGAGTGGGCGTGGTGTAGCCGGCTTCGTGAACGGCACGAAGCAGCGGCTCGGCCAGGCCGAGGGAATCGAAAGACATGCGGGAGTTCTGCGTGTTCATCGGCCTGCTGCTCGCTTGTGCGAGCGCCAGTCGAAGGCAGACGGGGAGGGGAGTCGGAAGCGACTGCGTCGACGCTGACTGGAAAACTGGGCGACGCGAGCCCGCATTGTAAGTCAACGGAGCTTCGACGCGACCCATCGCGTCCGGTCGTCGATTGCGTCACGAGATTCACGGGGCGTGGTGTGGTGCCGCGACGCGCCCGGCGCCCGCAGGCACGACGCCGAAGTCCTACCATTGGCGCCATGTGCGAGCTCGGGCATTGCCTTTCGTGAACGACAGCGTCGGCGAGACACGACAGCGACTGGCCGCCATCCTGATGGCCGACGTCGCGGGCTACTCGCGCCTGATGAGCTGCGACGAGCGCGGCACCGTCGCCGCCCTCGACGACGCACGCGCCGTCTTCCGCACGACCGTCGCCGCGCATCGCGGCCGCGTCATCGACATGGCCGGCGACTCGGTGCTGGCGGTGTTCGAGACCGCGGGCGGCGCGGTCGTCTCGGCCCTGGCGATCCAGGCCGAGCTGGCGCGTCTCTCGGCCGATGTCGCCGCCGACTGCCGCATGCAGTTTCGCATTGGCATCCACCTCGGCGACGTCATCGAGAAGGCCGACGGCACGGTGTACGGCGACGGCGTCAACATCGCCGCGCGCCTGGAAGGAATCGCCGAGCCGGGCGGCGTGACCGTGTCGGACGCGGTTCAGTGCGCGGTGCGCCAGCGACTCGACGCCGCCTTCGACGACATCGGCGAGCAGCGCGTCAAGAACATCGCGACGCCGGTGCGCGCCTACCGCGTGCGCGAGCTCGCGCCCGGCACGCCGCGGCCGGGCGCCGCGCCGGCGGCGACGCCGACGCGCGTCGCGCCCAAGCGCGAACGCGTCGACAAGCCGTCGATCGCCGTCCTGCCGTTCGACAACATGAGCGGCGATCCGGAGCAGGACTTCTTCGCCGACGGCATCACCGAGGACATCATCACCGAGCTGTCGCGCTTCCGCGAGCTGTTCGTGATCTCGCGCAACTCGTCGTTCAAGTTCAAGGGCAAGCCGGTCGAGGTGCAGAAGTTCGCGCACGAGCTCGGCGTGCAGTACGTCGTCGAGGGCAGCGTCAGGAAGGCCGGCCGGCGCGTCCGCATCACGGTGCAGCTGATCGATGCCGAGACCGACCGCCACCTCTGGGCCGAGCGCTACGACCGCGACCTCGAGGACATCTTCGCGATCCAGGACGAGGTCACGACGGCGATCGTCGCGACGCTGCCCGGGCGCGTCGAGGCGGCGGCGCGCGACCGCGCCGCGCGGCTCACGACCGACAACATGGCCGCCTACGAGTGCGTGTTGACCGGCAAGGTGCTGCACCACCGCAGCAACCGCGACGACAACGCCAAGGCGCAGCGACTGCTCGAGCGCGCGATCGAGCTCGACCCGAGCTACGCCCATGCGCACGCCTGGAGGGCGTGCGTTCTCGGCCAGACCTGGGTCTACAACTGGTGCGAGAACCGGCCCGAGACGCAGGCACGGATCATGGAGGCACTGCAGACCGCGCTCGCGCTCGACGACAACGACTGCGACGTGCACCGCATCCTCGCCGCGATCAACGTGATCCAGGACAAGCACGAGCAGGCCGTCTATCACCAGCGGCGCGCGCTGAGCCTCAATCCGAACGACGACCTCGTCGTCGTCCAGCAGGGCGAGATCCTGACCTGGCTCGGCCAGCCGGAAGACGGCATCGAGTGGATCAGGAAGGCGATGCGCCTCAATCCCTACCATCCGGAGCGCTTCTGGAGCCATCTCGCGCGCGCCTTCTTCGCGGCGCGTCGCTACGGAGAGGCGATCGAGGCGCTCAAGTGCATCACCGCGCCGGACGCGATGCACCGCGCCGGCCTGGCCGCGTGCCACGCCCAGATGGGCGCGGTCGAGGCCGCCGAGGAGGAGCGCCTGGCGACGCTGGCGATGGCGCCGTCGTTCACGATCGCCGAGTGCCTGGCGACGCTGCATTACCGCGATCCGGCGTACCGCGAGCATCACCGGCTGAGCCTCGAGCTCGCGGGCTTTCCGGCCTAGCCCCGCGCCCCGTCGCGGCGGCGGCGACAATAGGCGATCGGCCTGCGCGAGCGTTGCGCGGGCCCTTCCTTTTTTCGGACCCCGGTCCAGGACATTGCATGGCTCAGTACGTCTTCACGATGAACCGCGTGGGCAAGATCGTTCCGCCCAAGCGCCAGATCCTCAAGAACATCTCGCTCTCGTTCTTTCCCGGCGCCAAGATCGGCGTGCTCGGCCTGAACGGCTCGGGCAAGTCGACCCTGCTCAAGATCATGGCCGGCATCGACCACGACATCGAAGGCGAGGCGACGCCGATGCCGGGCCTGAAGATCGGCTACCTGCCGCAAGAGCCGGTGATGAATCCGGACCAGACCGTTCGCCAGGCGGTCGAGGAGGGCATCGGCGGCTCGCTGGCGGCGAAGAAGCGGCTCGACGAGGTCTACGCCGCATACGGCGAGCCCGACGCCGACTTCGACGCGCTCGCCGCCGAGCAAGCCGAGCTCGAGGCGCAGATCGCTGCCGCCGGCGGCGAGAACACCGACCTGCAGCTCGAGATCGCCGCCGACGCTCTCCGCCTCGCGCCGTGGGATGCGGTCGTCGGCAAGCTGTCGGGCGGCGAGAAGCGCCGCGTCGCGCTGTGCCGGATGCTGCTCTCGAAGCCCGACATGCTGCTCCTCGACGAGCCGACCAACCACCTCGACGCCGAGTCGGTCGACTGGCTCGAGCAGTTCCTGCAGCGCTTCCCCGGCACCGTGGTCGCGATCACGCACGATCGCTACTTCCTCGACAACGCCGCCGAGTGGATCCTCGAGCTCGACCGCGGCTCGGGGATTCCGTACAAGGGCAACTACTCGACCTGGCTCGAGCAGAAGGAGCAGCGCCTCGAGCAGGAGCAGAAGACCGAGGACGCGCGCACCCGGGCGATGAAGAAGGAGCTCGAGTGGGTGCGCCAGAACCCGAAGGGGCGCCAGGCGAAGAGCAAGGCGCGCCTGGCGCGCTTCGAGGAGCTCTCCGACGTCGAGTACCAGAAGCGCAACGAGACCAACGAGATCTTCATCCCGGTCGCCGAGCGCCTCGGCCACGAAGTGATCGAGTTCGTCAATGTCAGCAAGAGCTTCGGCGACCGCCTCCTCATCGACGACCTCAGCTTCAAGGTGCCGGCCGGAGCGATCGTCGGCATCATCGGCCCGAATGGCGCCGGCAAGTCGACGCTGTTCCGCATGATCTCGGGCAAGGAGAAGCCCGACAGCGGCACCGTCAAGGTCGGCCCGACCGCGAAGATGGCGTTCGTCGAGCAGAGCCGCGAGGACCTCGAGAACGACAAGACCGTGTGGCAGGACGTTTCGGGCGGGCTCGACAACCTCGTCGTCGGCAAGTTCGTGATGCCGTCGCGCGCCTACCTCGGCCGCTTCAACTTCAAGGGCAACGACCAGCAGAAGCTGGTCGGCAACCTCTCCGGCGGCGAGCGCGGGCGGCTCCACCTGGCCAAGACGCTGATCGCCGGCGGCAACGTGCTGATGCTCGACGAGCCGTCGAACGACCTCGACGTCGAGACGCTGCGCGCGCTCGAGGACGCGCTCCTGGAATTTGCCGGCTCGATCATGGTGATCAGCCACGACCGCTGGTTCCTCGACCGGATCGCGACCCACATCCTGGCCGCCGAGGGCGACTCGAAGTGGACGTTCTTCGACGGCAACTACCAGGAGTACGAGGCCGACAAGAAGAAGCGCCTCGGCGAAGAGGGCGCGAAGCCGAAGCGGCTGCGCTTCCGGCCGATGCACTGAGCCGAGCGGCGCGAAATCCGCCCGTTTCGCGAACTCCGCGCGCGCTTTACCATCGAACGAACCTCTCGCCCTCTCGCCGAGGATTTCCCGCATGGCCACCTTCTTCCGCTTCTCGCCGGTGCGCGTGCTGACCCTGCTCGCCGCCGCCGGCGCCTTGCTGACCGGCTGCACGACCCTGCAGACCGCCAGCGCGCCGACCGCCGTGGCGGCGCCCGGCCCTGCCGCGTCGGCGCCGATCGGGGCGCTCGGGCCGGGCGGCGCGGCGTCCGGGCTGCGGCCGCCGGGAGCGCCTCCGGTCGCCGCTGCGCCGGGCGGGCTCCGGCCGTTCGCCGAGGTGATCAAGGACGCCCGGCGCAGCGACGGCATCCTCACCGTCTGGCAGAAGGACGACAAGGTCTGGCTCGAGCTCAAGCCCGAGGACTTCAACCGCCTGTTTTTCCTCTCGCCGAAGCTCAAGACCGGTATCGGCGAGCGCGGCTTCTACGGCGGCCTGATGCAGGACAACGGCATCGTCGAGTTCCGTCGCGTCCACAACCAGGTGCAGCTGATCTGGCGAAACGTCGGCTACATCGCCCGGCCGGGAACGCCGGAAGCGCGCGCGATCGAGGCGGGCTACTCGCCGAGCCTGCTCGCGAGCGCCCAGGTGCTGAGCCTGCCCGAGCCCGAGCGCAAGTCGGTGCTGGTCGAAGCCAACACGCTCTTCCTCGCCGACCTGCTCGGTCTCGGCATGGACCTGCAGCGCACCTATCGCCAGGGCTACGCCTTCGATCCGCGCAACTCGGCGATCACCCAGGTGCGGCCGACCGCCGACGCCCTCGTCCTCGAGGTGCTCGGCCACTACGCGACGGCGTCGATCACGGTGCCGCAGCCGGGCATGCCGCCCGGCATGCCGCAGCCGTCGGCGCCGAAGTCGCTGCCCGACCCGCGCAGCATGTTCCTGACGATCGCCTACTCGCTCGCGCCGCTGCCGGCCGAGCCGATGCACGGGCGCCGCGCCGATCCGCGCGTCGGTTACTTCGAGAGCGGGCGCTTCGACTTCAGCAATGACCTGCAGCGCACGCCGCGTCAGCGCTTCGTCAACCGCTGGCGCCTCGAGAAGAAGGATCCCGACGCGGCGCTCTCCGAGCCGGTCAAGCCGATCGTCTTCTGGATCGACCGCACGGTGCCGTTCAAGTACCGCGCCGTGATCACCGCCGGCGTGCTTGAATGGAACAAGGCGTTCGAGAAGATCGGCTTCAAAGACGCGGTGCGGGTCGAGATTCAGCCCGAGAACGCCGACTTCGACACGCTCGACTTCGGCCGCTCGTCGATCCGCTGGATGACCAACGCCTCGCCGTCGTTCGGCGCGATCGGGCCCAGCCACGTCGACCCGCGCAGCGGCGAGATCCTCGACGCCGACATCGGCATCGAGAGCCTGTCGTCGCGCAGCATCCGCGCCGCGCGCTCGCAGATCCTGTCGACGACCGGCGTCGACAACCCGTTTCGCGACGCCGATCCGACGCCGCAGGAGCTGGCGCTGCTCATGTCGGGGCGGGTGTGCACCTACGGCGAGATGGCCGCCGAGCAGATGACCTACGCCACCGACGTCCTCGAAGCGCGCGGCGATCTCGACCCCAACAGCCCCGAGGCCGAGAAGTTCGTCGAGGCCTACCTCAAGGACGTGACGATGCACGAGGTCGGCCACACCCTCGGCCTGCGCCACAACTTCCGCTCGTCGCGCGTCTACACGCAGCAGCAGCTCGCCGACCCCGTGTTCACGCGCGCCAACGGCATCACCGGCTCGGTGATGGAGTACGCGCCGATCAACCTGAACAGCGCCGACGAGCCGCGCGAGCGCTACGGCACGCCGTTCAACGATACCCTCGGTCCCTACGACTACTGGGCGATCGAGTACGCCTACAAGCCGCTCGCATCGGGCCTGTCGGCCGCCGACGAACGCGCCGCGCTCGAGAAGATCGCCGGGCGCAGCGCCGAGCCGCTGCTCGCTTACGGCAGCGACGAGGACAACTTCATCGGCGTCGACCCGGAGACGCTGCCGTTCGACCTCGGCGGCGACGTCATCGCCTTCGCCAGGAAGCGGATCGCGATCGCCCAGGAGCTGCTCAAGCGCCAGGAAACGCGCACGCTGCGCCCCGACCAGGACTACAACGTCCTCAAGCGTTCGGTGACCTACGCGCTTCGCGACGTCGCCCGCGCCGCCAACGTGCTCTCGCGCCAGATCGGCGGCGTGCGCACCGTTCGCGACGCGCCGGGCACCGGGCGCGACCCACTGACGCCGGTTCCGGTCGCCGAGCAGCGCGAAGCGCTCGATCTCATCACCGGCAGCCTGCTCGCGGCCGACAGCTTCAGCGTCTCGCCGGCGCTGCAGCGGAAGCTCGGCGCCGACTTCGCCGAGCGAACCGATGCGATCTTCGGCGGCGAGGGCTCGACCCAGACCGACTACTCGCCGTCGGGGCAGGTGCTCGGCCTGCAGCGCTCGCTGCTGGCGGTGATGATGAGCGATACGGTCGCGACGCGGCTGCTCGAAAGCACGGAGAAGGCGCCTTCCGGCAGCGGCCGCGCCCTGCGCATGCCGGAGCTGTACGCGCGGCTGACGCAGGCGGTGTGGAGCGAGCTCGATGGCCGCGGCGGCGACATCGCGCCGCTGCGCCGCGAGGTGCAGCGCGACCACGTCAACCGCATCGCCGCATTGCTGATCCGTCCCGGCGCGGCGAGCCGGGCCGACACGCGCAGCATCGTGCGGGTTCAGGCACGGGCGCTGCTCGAGCGCATCCGCGCGGCCAGCCAGCGGCCGGGCCTGAGCGAAGAGAGCCGCGCCCATCTCGCCGACAGCGCCGACACGCTCGAGCAGGCGATGTCGGCCAAGCTGCAGCGCAGCGGCGCCTGAGGCCCGGCGCGGCAAAAGAAAACGGCCGCCCGAGGGCGGCCGTCGAAAAGGCGCGCGGGGCGCCCGGGGGTAAGGGGTGGCCTACTCGACGCGCGAGTCGCGGCCGGTGTCGTCGTTCGCGGCTGCCGTGACGACCGGGCGATGCCCGGTGACGACGACCGTCGGCAACGTGACGGCGTCGGCGACGGCGACGCGCTTGCCGACCACGGTCACCGTCGGCAGCATCGCCACGGCGCTCGCTTGGCCGGCCTGGCGGGGCGCCACCATCTCCGACCCTACCGCGATGGTGCCAGCGGCCAGGAGGCTGAAGGTCAGGACAGCGGAGAAGAGGTTCTCGGACATGATGGGCTCCTTCGGTAACTGGCCCACCGGTGGATGGGTTGGACGTGAATGTAGTGAGCCCGGCCGCGCCTTCCCAGCGACTTGCGACGAAGCGCGCTTTTGACGGGACGAGCCGCCTCGGACGGCGACGAAAGACAGGGCGGCCGGCCGCCGACGCCCGGTTCAGGCGCGCCGTGCGCCGGTGGGAGCGTCGCGCCGGGCGCCGGTGGGAGCGTCGCGCCGGGGCGCGGGAGCGTCGGCCTGCCGGGTTTCGTCGAACAACGACGGCTTGAACACCGAGGCGCCCTCCGAGCGGTCGTTGACCGCCCAGAGCATCAGGGCGCGCGCCGACATCGGCTTGGCGAACAGGAACCCCTGCAGCTCGTCGCAGCCCATCTGGACCAGCACGTGCTGCTGGCGCTGGTTCTCGACGCCCTCGGCGACGACCTTCAGGCCGAGCGCGTGGGCGAGCTTGATGACCGCGTCGACAACGGCGCGCGCGTCGGCGCTGTGCTCGAGGTCCTGGATGAAGCTGCGGTCGATCTTGAGCTCCTCGGCCGGGAGCTTGCGCAGATAGCTGAGGCTCGAATAGCCGGTGCCGAAGTCGTCGATCGACAGGTGCGTGCCGAGCTCGCCGAGGCGGCGGAAGGTCGTCTGCGTCGTCTTGGTGTCTTCCATCGCCGCCGACTCGGTGATCTCGCAGGTCAGCAGCGACGGATGGATCTTGTGCGACTGCAGCGCGTCGGTGATGCGCTCGACGATGTCGTCCTGGCGCATTTGGTGCGCCGACAGGTTGATCGCGACGCGCATCCGCACGCCCTTCTCGCGCCACTGTCGGCTCTGCCGGCAGGCGTCCTCGATGACCCAGTTGCCGATCGCCCCGATCAGGCCGAAGCGCTCGGCGATCGGGATGAACGTGCTCGGAAGGAGCAGGCCGCGCGTCGGGTGCTTCCAGCGCAGCAGCGCCTCGACGGCGGTGACCTTGCCGCTCTTGGCGTCGATCTTCGGCTGGTAGAAGAGCTCGAACTCCTTGGCGGCGACGGCCTTCCTCAGGTCGCGCAGGAGCTCGAACTGGGCTTCCGCGTCGGCGTCCATCGCGCTCGAATAGAAGCAGAACTTCGAGCCGCCCGAGCGCTTCGACGCGTACATCGCCGCGTCGGCGCGGGCGATCAGCTTGGCGTGGCTGCAGCCGTCGGGGTAGATGGCGATGCCGACCGAGCACGAGATCATGACCTCGCGGCCCTCGGCCTGGTACGGCTGCGAGAGGCCCTGGATCAGGCGGCCGGCGACGTGGGCGATGCCCTCCTCGGTCGTCACGTTGCTGAGCAGGAGCAGGAACTCGTCGCCGCCGACGCGGGCGACGACGTCCTTGCCGCGCGACATCGCCTTCAGGCGCTGGCCGACCTGCTCGAGCACGATGTCGCCGATCGAGTGGCCGTAGGTGTCGTTGACTGGCTTGAAGCCGTCGAGGTCGATGAAGAGCAGGGCGAGCCGGTTGGCGTTGGCGTCGGCCTTGGTCGCTGCGGCGGCGAGTCGGTCCTCGAAGTAGACGCGCGTCGGCAGCTGGGTCAGGCTGTCGACGGTCGGCGCGGCGCTGACCGTGCGCCGCGGCGGCTCGTCATCGTGGGCGCCGGCGCTGTGCAGCGCCTCGAGCATCATCAGGCCCAGGCCGATCAGCGCGCCGATCAGGACGGCTTCGGCCCACGCGGGCACCGTCGCCAAGTCGGTCTCGGCCGAGACCGACGCCGCCAGCGTCAACAGCACGGCGCAGAGCAGGGCGGCGCCGATGCGGGTGGCGCGCAGCTTCTTGCTCGGCTTGAACTCGAGCCCCAGCCCGACGAGGAGGGTGGTCAGGACGAAGACGGCAATGCCGGGACCCCAGGCGCTGAACACGACGGTCGCCCGAAACAGCCCCGGCGTCGCGAACACGGAGTGCGCATAGGCGACCAGCAGCGTGACCACCGCAAACCCTGCGAACGCCGGCGCGGTCTTGCGCGTCGTCGCGACCGCGGTGATCAGGGCGAGACCGGCGAGCGCCCAGGCGAGGCCGCTGGCGAGGAACGGGATGCCGAGCACGCTGTCGGCGTCGAGCGGCGCCAGGAAATGGCCCGGCCACCAGAGGCCGAAGCCTGCGAGGAGCACGGCGCAGCCCTTGAGGCGGAGGGCGGTCGGCAGCATCCGCGTCCGCGACACGGCGAAGATTTCGGAGGCAAGCCAGAGAAGCGCCGCGCTGATGGCGAGGCCGACGAGGCAGGGCAGCAGCCGTTGGCTTTCCAGGAAATTCATGAAGCGCTGTGCCCGCCCGTGCGCAAGGTGGCGAGTGATCCCCCCACGGGAGCACCGACTCGTTCATTTCGGTACCGCGTGCGGTACCTTGAGCACCTTTGGCCGGGATTTCGGGTCAGGCGCCGCGGCAGACTATCGGCTTGCCGGGCGGGCGCGGGTGGCTGCCACCCCGGGCCGTTGAAAATGCACGCTTTAGCGGCGCTGAGCGCCGATCGGCAGCGTGCCGGCCGGGCCCCTCAGGCGCGCGAGATGCGCTTGCCGGTGATCACGACGGTCGGCAGCGTGATCGTCGGCGTCGCGGCCGCGCGGGCGGCCTGCTTCGCGACGGGCCGCTGCTGCGCTTCGGCGGCGAAGCCGAGGCCTGCGGTGGCGAGGATGGCGAACAAGGCGGCGGAGGCGGTGAGGCGGCTGATCATGGCGTGCTCCTGAGGGGGGCTGCGGGATTCGTTGGAGCGGACTCTAGGCACGCCTTCGTCGCGCCGAAAGGGCATTGCGACGAAGCCCGCGAGTCGGGCGACGAACCGCACCAGAAGGCGATGAATGCAGCGCCGCCGGCGCCCGTCGGCGCCGCTCGAGGCGGGACCCGACGCGTCAGACCGGCGCGGTGCGCAGGCGCAGCCAGGCGAGCGCGGCGCCGTCGAGGCGCGGCGCCAGTCGCTCGGCGACCCGTTCGTGGTAGCCGTTGAGCCATGCGATCTCGTCGGCGCGGAGCAGCGATGCATCGAGGCAACGCGCGTCGATCGGGCACAGCGTCAGCGTCTCGAATTCGAGGAACTCCCCGAACTCGCTGCCGACCTGCGGCGCGGGCACGTTGAGGACGAGGTTCTCGACCCGCACGCCCCACTGGCCGGGCCGGTAGACGCCCGGCTCGATGCTCGTGATCATCCCCGGCTGCATCGCCATCGCCGGCTCGGCGACTGCGCGCGAGATCGTCTGCGGCCCTTCATGGACGTTGAGGAAGTAGCCGACGCCGTGGCCGGTGCCGTGGCCGTAGTCGAGTCCGTGCGCCCAGAGCGGCGCGCGCGCGATCGCATCGAGCATCGGCCCGGGCGTGCCACGCGGGAAGCGCGTGCGGCTGAGCGCGATCGTGCCGCGCAGGACGGTCGTCACGTCGTGCCGTTGCGCCTCGCTGATGCGGCCGATCGGCCACATGCGCGTGATGTCGGTGGTGCCGCCGAGGTACTGCGCGCCGGAATCGATCAGCAGCAGGCCGTCGCCTTCGATCGTCGCGTGCGATTCGGGCGTCGCCCGGTAATGCGGCATCGCACCGTTGGCGTTGAAGGCGGCGATCGTCGCGAAGCTCGGCCCGACGTAGCCGGGGCGGCGCGCGCGCGCTTCGGCGAGCTTCTCGTCGATCGTCAGCTCGGTGATCGGCGTGCGCCGCGACGGGTCCGCGAGGGCCGCCTCGAACCACGCGTAGAACTCGCACATGGCGACGCCGTCCTCGACCATGGCGCGGCGCACGTTGGCGGCCTCGGCGTCGCTCTTCCTGCTCTTGGCGAGCGTGCTCGGGTTGATCGCCTCGACCCGCGCCGCCCGGCTGCGCTCGACCAGGCCGAGCGTCGTCCGGCGCGGATCGACGAGGAGCCGCGCCGCTGCCGGCAACGCCGCGAGCGCGCCGGCGACGTCGTCGTAGGCGGCGACGCGAACGCCGTCGGCGGCGAGCGCGGCGGCGAGCGCGGAATCGATCTTGCCGGCGCCGACATAGAGCGTCGCAGCGCTGGGGTCGAGCAGCAGGTGGGCCAGGAAGACCGGGTTGTAGCCGACGTCGGCGCCACGCAGGTTCAACAGCCAGGCGATGTCGTCGACGGTCGAAATCAGGTGGTGCGTCGCGCCGGCGTCGCGCATGGCCGCGCGCACTTGAGCGAGCTTGTCCTTGCGCGCGTGCGGCGCCTCGGCGCCGGTGTGCTCGTAGACCTTCGCTGCCGGCATCTTGGGCCGGTCGGGCCACGCCGCCGCGACGATGTCGAGATCGCTGCGCAGCGAGATGTCGCACTTGGCGAGCGTCTCGCGCAGCTGGCGCGCCGCGGCCAGGCCGATCACGTCGCCGTCGACCGCGACCGTCGTGCCGCGCCCGACGTTCGCGCACAGCCAGTCGACGTGCTGCGCGCCCGGCGGCGTCGGGATGCGGACCAGCTCGATGCCGCTGCCGGCGAGCTGGCTCTCCGCCTGGACCCAATAGCGGCTGTCGGCGAACAGCGCGGCGCGCTCGGTCGTGACGACGAGCGTCGCCATCGAACCGGTGAAGCCCGACGCCCACTGGCGCCCCTGCCAGCGCTCGGGCAGGTACTCGGACAGGTGAGGGTCGCTCGATGGGATCACGACGGCGGCGCAGCCTGCCGCGCGCAGGGCATCCTGGATCTGCTCGATGCGAAGCCGGGCCGGCGAAGTGCGCGTGTCCATGCGATCCCTTTCGTGCTCAGTCGCGCAGTTTAGAAGCTAGGAGGGTGGCGGCGCTGGCGGCGATGACGCCGGCTCGGCGACGACGCGCGCGCCTCGCTCGTACGTGAAGTACGCCCACGCCCAGTCGGTCATCGCCATCAGGCGGTTGCGAAAGCCGATCAGGAAGTAGATGTGGGCGAACAGCCAGAACAGCCACGCCGCGAGGCCGCTGAAGCGGATCGTGCCGAACACCGGCACGGCGAGCTCGACGATCGCCGCCTTGCGGCCGATCGTCGCCAGGTTGCTGTAGTCGCGATAGCGGAACGCGAGCGTCGATTCGGCGCGGATCCGGCGCAGGATGTTGGCCGCCGCCGTGCGCGCCATCTGCTTGGCGGCGGGGCTGACGCCGGGCACCGCCGTCGGTCCGCCCGGCCCGTGGCTGAGCGCGGCGGTGATGGTTGGTGCGGTCGATGAGCGTGATCTCGACCGCCGCCTTGGAGAGCGATCGCACCGCCTCGAGGCCGCCGAAGCCGCAGCCGACGACGAGGACGCGGGGCCGGGGCGGCGTGCAATTCGGCGCTCGCAGGCGCGGTCGTCGGCTCGACCAGCCGCTCGGCGACCAGCGCCATCATAGGAGTGCCTCGATCGGCACCGGCGCCACGAGTCGCTCCGCGACCATGTGGATGTGGGTGCGCAGCGAATACAGCTCGTCGGTGTAGCTGAGCGGTACGTTGATGTGCTCGACGCGGCGCTCGATCTCGGCGAGCTCGCGCAGCAGCTCGTCGTTGGGACGCTTGCCGATCGCGTCCTCGACCTCGCGCAGCTGCCGGTACCAGCGGAAGATGCGCGAGCGGACGCGGAACGTGTAGAGCGGCGGCAACATGCGCGAGAGCGGGATCAGCGCGGCGACGATCGTCACCAGCACCGGCCACATCCGGTCGACCAGGTTGGCGAGCCAGAACGGCAGGTAGCGCTGCAGCACCGGCGGCCCGCTCGCGTAGAAGCGCTGCGCCTCCTTGGCGAGCGGCCGCTCGGTGTTGTGCGCGCCGGGAAAGTCACCCTTCTTCTGGAACCAGCCGGCGCCGCCGTGCACTTGCTGCGCCGCCTGCACGAACAGCTGGATCAGGGCCGGATGGGTTCGCTGTCGCGCCACCAGCGTCGCCGTCGGCGCGACCAGGCGCACGTCGGCGGGCGGGACGTCGCGCGCGAGGTCGACGACGCCGCGCGGCAACGTCACCGGGCTCAGCCACGGGAAGCGGCGCGCGTAGGCCTCGGCCTGGGCGAAGTCGAAGAGGCGGATGCCCGGCGTCTGCAGCAGCATCTGCACGAGCAGCGCTTCCGGCGCGGAGGCGAAGACGAGCGCGTCGATGCGGCCTTCGAGCAGGCCGACGACGGCCGGCGTCTGCGGCTCGCGGATCAGCGTGATCGTCGCCGGGTCGATCCGGTTCGCCTCGATCAGGCGCGTCATCAGGTTCGGGACGCCACTGCCCGGGGCACCGATGTTGACGCGCCAGCCGGCGAGTTGCGCCAGGCTCGCGAGCTCCGGGGCCTTCAGCATCCGCGCGGCCGAATCGCTGCGGTAGAACAGCCACACCGGTTCGTAGAAGAGGCCGCCGAGCGAGACGAGGCCGTCGTCCTCGTCGTCGCTCGGCGCCGGCCGTTCCTCGTCGGCGCCGCCCTGTACGAAGGCGATGTCGACGTCGCCGCCGGGCTGGCGCAGGAGGGCGATGTTCTCGGCGGCGCCGGCGGTCTTCCTCAGGCGCACCTCGATGCCGTTCTCCTTCAGGATCTGGACGTAGCGCTTGCCGAACTCCGCGTAGGCGCCCTGGTCCTGACCGGTGGCGAGGACGACGTGGCGTGGCGGCGCGGGGTCGAGCAGCCAGTAGGCGAGCGCGAGCAGGCCGACGGCGAGGAGGATGAAGGGCACCGCCGTCGCGATGAGGTCGCGGAACGACAGCAGGGTGACGCGGAACCGGTCTCGCATGGCGGCGATTGTCCCTGCTGCAGCGGCCCGCGCGGAAGCTGCCGCTATCCTTCGCGCGCTATGCGACTTCTCCTCGTCGAAGACGATCGCATGATCGGCGAGAGCCTGCAGCGGACGCTGCGCATGGAAGGCTATGCCGTCGACTGGGTTCGCGATGCGGCCGCCGCCGACGGCACGCTCGCGAGCGAGCGGTTCGATCTCGTTCTTCTCGATCTCGGCCTGCCGGCCGGCGCCGGCGGCGCCGGACCGGCCGACGGCCTGGCGGTGCTGCAGGCCCTGCGCGCGCGCCGCGACGCGACGCCGGTGATCGTGCTGACGGCGCGCGACGCGCGCGGCGACCGCGTCGCCGGACTCGACGCCGGTGCCGACGACTACCTCGTCAAGCCGTTCGAGTTCGACGAGCTCAACGCGCGCATCCGCGCCGTCCTGCGTCGCCACGCAGGCCGCGCCGAGCCGGTGCTCACGCAAGGCGGCGTGACGCTCGATCCGGCCCAGCGTCGCGTCACCCTGAACGGTGCGCCGGTGCTGCTCTCGGCGCGCGAGTTCGCCGTTCTCGAGGCGCTGATGGCGCGTCCCGGCGCGGTGCTGTCGCGCTCGCAGCTCGAGGATCGACTCTACGGCTGGGGCGAGGAGATCGAGAGCAATGCCGTCTCGGTGTACATCCACCAGCTGAGGAAGAAGCTCGGCGCCGACTTCATTCGCAACATGCGCGGCGTCGGCTACTTCATCGACGCGACCGCGCCGGGCTCCGGCCGATGAGCTCGATCCGCCTGCGCCTGCTGGCGTCGCTGGTGGCGCTGCTCGTCCTCGTCGCCGCGGCGATGGCCGCGATCACCTACCGCAACGTCCTCGGCGAGACCGAGGCGATCTTCGACTACCAGCTGCAGCAGATGGCGCTGTCGCTGCGCGACCAGGGCGAGGTCGCTTCCGCCCAGGCGGGACCGCTGGCCGACGAGCAGCTCGACTTCGTGATCCAGATCTGGACCATCGACGGTCGCACGATCTACGCGTCGCGCGCGCACGAGTCGCTGCCGGCGCGGGCGTTGCTCGGCCTGCACACGCTCAACGTCGACGGCCGCGCCTGGCGCACCTACAGCGTGGCGACGCGCGAGCGCGTCATCCAGGTCGCCCAGCCGGTCGAGATCCGGCAGCAGCTCGCCGCCCATGCGGCCTGGCGAAGCGTCCTGCCGCTGCTCCTGATGACGCCGTTCGCGGCGCTCGCCATCTGGTGGCTGGCGGCGCAGAACCTGGCGCCGCTCGATCGCCTCGCGCGCGAGGTGCGCTCGCGCGACGCGCGCTCGCTCGCGCCGGTGCCGACGAGCGGCCTGCCCGACGAGGTCGCGCCGCTGGCGAGCGCGCTCAACGCCTTGCTCGAGCGCCTGCGCAGCTCGCTCGACAGCCAGCGCGCGTTCGTCGCCGACGCCGCGCACGAGCTGCGCTCGCCGCTGACCGCGCTCAAGCTGCAGCTGCGCCTGCTGCGCCAGGCGGGCGACGACGCGGCGCGCTCGGCGGCGATCGAGAGCGTCGCCGCCGGCATCGATCGCGCCGCCCGCCTGATCGAGCAGCTGCTGACACTGGCGCGCAGCGAGCCCGGGGCAGCGCCTACGCCCTTCGAGCCGGTCGAGCTCGGCGAGCTGGCGCGTGAGGTGCTCGCGGCGATGCACGCGTTCGCGAACGACCGTGGCAGCGAGCTCGTCCTCGACGCCGACCGGCCGGTCGTCGTCGCCGGCGAGCGAAGCGCGCTCGCGGCCGCGGTCCGCAACCTGGTCGACAACGCGATCCGCTATTCCCCGTCGGGCTCGCGCGTCGACGTCGGCGTCGGGCAGGAGAACGGCGCGGCGTGGCTGCGCGTCGATGACGCCGGTCCGGGCATTGCGCCGGCCGAGCGCGAGCGCGTCTTCGATCGCTTCTATCGGCGCGCCGCGGCGGGCGAAGAGGGCAGCGGCCTCGGCCTGGCGATCGTTCGCAGCGTCGCCGAGCGGCACGGCGCGACGCTCGCGCTCGCCGACTCGCCGAGCGGTGGCCTGCGGGCGACGCTGCGCTTCACGCCGATGACGCCGTCGCCGGCGTCTTAATCCTCGCTTCATCGAAGGCTCATTGAGGCCTAACCGGACGGCCCTATCTTTCCTCGAGTCGCGGAGGTTCCGCGTCCGTCGAAGGAAATCCAGCCATGAAACTCAATCCTCTCAGCGCAGCCCTCCTCGGCGCCGGCGTCACCGTGATCGGCACCGCCGGTGCGTTCGACCTCACGCCGCACTGGCTGAAGAAGAACGATCAACCCGCGGTCGTCGCGCAGGCCGTGCCGCAAGCAGCGCCCGCCGAGCGCGTCGTCCCGGCCGCTCCGCTCAGCACGCCGGTCGGCCAGGTGCCGAACTACCGCGCCATCGTCAAGCAGTCGGCGCCCGCGGTCGTCGGCGTGACCGTCGAAGGCACGCACAAGGCGTCCCTCGAGGACAGCGGCCTGCCGCCTGGCATCGAGGACGATCCATTCTTCAAGTTCTTCAAGGGCGTTCCCGGCCTCGGCCAGCGCGGCCGCCAGAACCCGTCGACGCCGTTCAAGGGGATGGGCTCGGGCTTCATCATCAGCTCGGACGGCCTGATCCTCACCAACGCGCATGTCGTTCGTGACGCCAAGGACGTCACCGTCAAGCTGAGCGACCGGCGCGAATACACCGCCAAGGTGCTCGGCATCGACACCGCGACCGACATCGCCGTCCTGCGCGTCGACGCCAGGGACCTGCCGGTGGTTCGTCTCGGCGACCCGAGGAATCTCGAGGTCGGCGATCCGGTGCTCGCGATCGGCGCGCCCTACGGCCTCGAGCAGACGGCGACGTCGGGAATCGTCAGCGCCAAGGGTCGCTCGCTGCCCGGCGACGCGGTCGTTCCCTTCATCCAGACCGACGCGGCGGTGAATCCCGGCAACTCGGGCGGCCCGCTCTTCGACGGCAGCGGCTCGGTCGTCGGCATCAACTCGCAGATCTACTCGCGCAGCGGCGGCTTCCAGGGCGTCTCGTTCGCGATCCCGATCAACGTCGCGCTCAAGGTGAAGGACCAGATCGTCGCCACCGGCAAGGCGCAGCACGGCCGCCTCGGC
>Ga0207681_10000468_pt1 | contig 28329 bp, 23 predicted proteins | sample KBSS53metaG_FD_184324 | JGI IMG/M metagenome (GOLD analysis project Ga0207681, IMG submission 184324) | Switchgrass rhizosphere microbial communities from Kellogg Biological Station, Michigan, USA - KBS S5-3 metaG (SPAdes) (version 2) | ecosystem: Host-associated > Plants > Roots > Rhizosphere... | reverse complement strand
GGCGGCCAACGCCTTGCTGTTCGCCCTGCAGCACTTCTGGCAGCCGTACAACTGGACTCTCATCTTCCTGCTCAGCCTGCCGCTGGCGTACGTGGTCTGGTGGAAGCGGAACATCTACATCGGCATGCTGGTCCACTGCTCCGCGAACACGATCGGGGCCGTGGTGGCGCTGGTCGGGTTTCTGGCGTCGTAGTCCGGGGTCCTAGTGGGCGGGGCGCATGGCTGCAGTTACGGCGAGGCGTCCGATCTCCTTGCCCATGCGCTCGCCCACTTCGGTGGAGCTTCGGTAGTGGATGCCGCCCCACACACGAGCGTTGCCGACTTCCTTCACGTACTCCGAGAGCCGCTCCCATCGATGCGTGACTCCCGGTGCGGTGGAGCTGGTCATCGCGATGGTGCTCAGTTTGCCGGAGCCGAACTCGGATTCGAGCACGGTCGCAACGGCGCTCGCGGTGATGCAATGCGCGCAGGGGTACTCGGGATGCATCGGCGTGTCGACGAACGGCAGCCAACCACTATCGGCGTCGGTGGCGTCGTTGCCATCGAGATCGCCGTTGCGGATGGCGGTGATGGGCCGCCAGAAGTTGAACGTGTACTTGCCGTCGAATACCGCCACATAGGCGTCTGCCGCCGCCATGTTGACGAGCGCGAAGAGCCGCGCGTTGTCGACGAGACTGCGCGGAGGCGCGGCGGCGAGTGAGCGGACGATGGGGTTCCAGGTGGCGACGCCCACGGCGGTCCAGAAACGGGCGACCTCCGTTTGCTCGGGGGTGCGCTTGTCGCTGTTCTTCGCACCGAGCTGCTTGATCTCGTTGTAGTCGCGCGCCCACGTCGCGCTCGTCAGCGCCGGCGGCGGCTGCGGGCGAAATTGCGACGGTCGCTTCATGAGCCAGGGCTTGACCTCGCGCCACTCGTGGCTGACGGGCAACGTCGTCGGAACGTACACGCCGGGGGTGGTCGCGGGCCGATAGCGATTGGCCGCTCCCACGCCGTCGTTGGCACGCATGGCGAGGCAATCGTTGGCCGCTTGCTCGCCGAGCGCGATCCCGGCGTCGATCCCGCGCTGCCCGACGATCTGTTTGAGCGCGGCGGCGAATGCGTGTTCCAGGCCTTCGCGCCGGTCGGGAAAAAGCTTCTCGAGGACCGTGCGCGCGGCCGAGGCTGCGGCGGCGTCCGCCGACGCGTGGGCCGGTGCGCGGACTTCGAATCCGTAGGGCGCGTAGCGGCGCGCGACGGCGTTGATCGCATTGAACATGGCGACGTGCACCATGGCCATGGACCGCGCGCCGTCGGGCGGTAGTTGCTTGGCCGCGAGAACCGCGGCGACGGCCTGCTCGTTCCAGTCGAGGACCGGATCGGCCTTCGAGGTGGCGGGCATGATCAGGAGCGCCGCGCCGATACACCACTTGCGCAATTCGAACATGGTTACCTCCCGTCTGTCTCGAGCGGCACGTTGCGCGCATCGCCCGGGCGCAATCCAGTTCAGAAACGGAACTGGTCAGGGCGAACGGCCGCGGCTACTGTCGAAAGCCATGAAAGGCGGATTCGGTCAGTTCTGTCCGGTGGCGATGGCCTCCGAAGTCTTCGCCGAACGCTGGACGCCACTCATCGTGCGCGAGCTCTTGGCGGGCAGTCACCGCTTCAACGAGATTCACCGACATATTCCTCGCATCTCGCGCGCGCTGCTCGCGCGCCGTCTGCGCCAGCTGGAGATGGCCGGCATCGTCACCAGCGCCCCGGGCGACAAGGGGCAGCGCGGCGAGTATCAGCTGACGGAAGCGGGCCGAGAATTCCGCGCCGCCGTCGACGCGCTCGGCGCCTGGGGCCAGCGCTGGACCATCCGTGTGCAGCCGCAGAACCTCGACGCCGGCGTTTTGATGTCGAATGTCCGCCGGCGCATTGCGTTCGATCGACTGCCCGAGCGCCGCGTGGTCGTACACTTCAAGTTCACCGTCCCCGCCACGCACCGCGGTCCCCGCCAATTCTGGCTGGTGCTCGAACGCGCGGCGGTCGACTTGTGCCTCAGCGATCCGGGCATCGACATCGACATAGACGTCGATGCCGACCTCGCCGCGATGGCCGAGGTGTGGCTCGGGGATCTGGCATTTTCCGAAGCGGTGCGCGCGGAGAAGATCGAGCTATCAGGAAAGCCTGCGCTGACACGGCAATTCACCTCATGGCTTCTGCTCAGCCAATTCGCCGCGGTACCGCGAGCGCTACGGACAAACCGCGCAGCAGGCCACTGACGGAGTCGAACCAGCCCGGGACGCCGCCTCGAGCGCAAATTGCGAACGGTCGCGACGAACTTATCTCATGGTCGAACTTCGCGCCGTCGCCAGATTAGATGTCATGGTGAGTGGATATCGAATGTGGCTGGTTCTCTCGACGATCGCCGCTGGATCGGTCGCGAGGGCCGCGACGCCCGTGGCCGGCGCGAACCTCGCCGACTACGACCTCGCGTTTGCCCAAGCCTTCCCCGGCTCTGGAAACGAGCGCCGGATCACCGATTGGACGCTCTACGCCGCTCTGGTGGCCGGCGACCTCGTGACCTACGGCAAGAAGGTCGATCCGGCAATCGCGAAGCGGGTCGATGACGCGAGCGGGAAGCCGTATCAGATGCAGCAGGTCGAGACGAGCCTCAAGCGAGACGCTCGCCTGATCGCGGCGTTCAACGCCCAGCGCCGCCAGATCCGATCGATGATCCTCCATGCGGACGGGGGCGGTTTCGCCGACGACAAATGCCGGCACACACTGGTGTACGTGGGGAACGAGTTTCGGCTTGTTCTGGGCGAAGGCAACGACGGCGGGGATCGGCTGTCCCACGCAACGATCGCGCCCAGTTGCCCGGCGACGCTCGACCGCGGGTTTCAGATAACGGCCGGCCGTTCGTCGCGGTTCAAGTGCTGGCCGACCGAATCCGTGACCAAGTGTGGATGGGCGCTGCCCGACATGCCGGCCGCGCTCAAGAGCGTCATCGAGACCGATTACCCGGCATCGATGTCGCTGCGCTGGCGCTGGCGAGGTCTCGGCGATGTCGTTCATACCCGCTACGTCGACGCCATGGGCAATCGCGTCGCCGCCCGAGACAGCGTCGCGCTGACCGTTCCGACCGAGCTCAGTCTCGAGTTCGTGAACCCCAGCGGGCGTCTGCTCTGGACCGCGCCCGCCGCCGGGGTAGCAGGGAGGTCGCGATGATCGCCGGGTGGGTACGGCATTTTCGAATGTTTGCTCGGGCCGTGTTGGGCCGTTGGCGCGTCGGCTTCGACCGCGCACTGAGATACGTTGGAGGTGTGCGGGAATAGAGGCCCGGGGCGATACTTCGCTTTTTTCGAAGGCGTGCGTCCGTATTACGTTCCTTGTGCATGAGCGGGCGGAGGGTCATAACGTCTCTCGGGTCGTCCGACGCCAAGCCACTCGTGTGCCGGCTCGTCGGCGGGCGACGAGAAGGCGGGGGGCGGCGTGAGAGAACAAATCGAACAAGACGCGCAGGACTCGAGCGTCGACGGTCGTGTCGTCGATGAAGGCGGAGAGCAACCTTCGCCGGCTCTCCTGGGCAGTGCGGCTTTCCCGATCGTGGGCGTGGGCGCCTCGGCGGGTGGGCTCGACGCGTTCACGCAGCTCCTCAAGCACCTGCCCGCCGACACCGGGATGGGGTTCGTCCTCATCCAGCACCTCGACCCCACGCACACGAGCTTCCTGCGCGACGCGCTGGCCAAGGCCACGACCATGCCGGTCAGCCAGGCCACGGACGGCACGGCGGTCGAGCCGAATCACGTCTACGTCATCCCACCCGATGCGGACATCTCGATACAGCACGGCCGGCTGACCCTCGCGTCGCGGGCGGTCGACGGGCGGCGGTCGCACCTGTCGGTCGATGGTTTCTTGCGCACGCTGGCCGCGGACCGCGGCAGCCACGCGATCGGCGTCGTGCTTTCGGGAAACGCCTCGGACGGCACCGAAGGCCTGCGGGCGATCAAGGCGGAGAACGGCATCACGCTCGCGCAGGACCCGGAGTCGGCGAAGTACGGTGAAATGCCGCGCAGCGCGGTCAATGCCGGCGTGGTCGACTACGCGCTCGCGATCCCGGACCTCGCCGGCGAGCTGGTGCGCCTGAGCCGCCACCCCTACGTGGCGGCCGTCCACGGTACGCCCGCCGCGGGCGACGCCGACGCTCGCAATCAGATCCTGATGGTCGTGCGCAAGGCGTTCGGCGTCGACTTCGGCGAATACAAGCCGTCGACCGTGGACCGCCGGCTGGCCCGAAGGATGGCGCTCCGCCGCGTGCAGGACGAGCAGGCCTACCTGGCGCTCCTGCACGAGGATCCTGCAGAGGCGCGCGCGCTCTATGAGGACATCCTCATTCACGTCACGTCGTTCTTCAGGGATCCGGCGCTGTTCGACGCGCTGGAATCGCAGGTCCTGCCCGCCATCCTGAAAGACAAGCCGGACGGGGCGCCGGTTCGAATCTGGGTGGCCGGGTGCTCCACCGGCGAAGAGGTGTACTCGATCGCGATCTCGGTGCTCGAGGTGCTCGGAAATTCCTCGCGCCCGGTTCAGATCTTCGGGTCGGACCTGAGCGAGCCGGTCATCGCCAAGGCGCGCGCCGGGCTCTACCCGGACACCGCGCTGCGCGACATCAGCGACGAGCGACGCCGGCGCTACTTCGTCAAGGCCGACCGCGGGTATCGGATCAACAAGACGGTCCGGGATCTGTGCGTGTTCGTCCAGCACGACCTCGCCCGCGACCCGCCTCTCTCGAGGCTGGATCTCGTGAGCTGTCGCAACGTCCTCATCTATTTCGATCAGGCGCTGCAGAAGCGGGTGATTCCCAGCCTTCACTATGCCCTGAACGAACCCGGGTATCTGTTGCTCGGCCACACGGAGAGCATCTCCGGGTTCGGCCAGCTGTTTTCGGTCGTCGACAAGGCGAACAAGATCTTCACTCGCACGGCGCTTGCGAGCGCGCTGCGATTCGCACCCCGATTCGACCCCCGCCGGGTGGAACGGCCTGCCGCCGATCCCGACACGCGGCACGTTCGCGGCAGGGTCGACATCGGCCAGCACCTCGATCGCATGCTGCTCGCCCGCTACGCTCCGCCGGGGGTTCTCATCAACGAGCGGATGGAGATCCTCCAGTTCCGGGGCCGGACCGGATCGTTTCTGCAACCGGCGCCCGGCGACCCGCAGAACGACGTCATCAAGATGGCGCGGCCTGGGCTGATCTCCGCGCTGCGAACGGCGGTCGCCGAAGCGAAAAGGGAGATGGCGCCTGTCATGCGGACCGGGGTGGAGGTCGATCAGGATGGGCTCACGCGGCGGTGCAACCTCGTCGTCCTCCCCTTCACGGGCTACCCGGAGGTGAAGGAGCCTCTCTTCGTCGTGCTGTTCGAGGAGGCGGCCCCGGCCGCCGAGCATCCCGAGCGCGAGCAGCCCCAGCGCGAGCAATCTGACGAAGACCGGCGGCTGCAAAGGCTCGAGCACGAGCTGGTGGCGACCAAGGAATATCTGCAGTCCCTCGTCGAGGAGCACGGGCGGACCAACGACGATCTCGGCTCGGCCAACGAGGAGCTGGTGTCGGGGAACGAAGAGCTCCAGAGCATGAACGAGGAGCTCGAGACGGCGAAGGAAGAGCTGCAATCGACGAACGAGGAGCTGTCGACCGTCAACGACGAGCTCCAGAGCCGCAATCAGGAAGTCACCGAGGTGAACAGCGACCTTTTGAACCTGCTCGCCACCGTCGACATTCCGATCGTGATCCTCGATCGCGAACGCCGGATCCGCCGTTTCACGCCCAAGGCGAGGAGCATCCTCAACGTCGTCGCCGCGGACCTCGGGCGCCCGCTCGACGACATCAAACCGAACGTCGAGGTCCCCGATCTCGACCGGCAGGTCGCCGACGTCATCGAATCGATGGCGATGACGGAGTCCGAGGTCCAGGACCGGCAGGGGTGCTGGTATCGGATGCAGATTCGCCCTTACAAGAACACGGACAACAAGATCGACGGCGCCATCCTCTCCCTGATCGACATCGACACGCTCAAGCACCTCGTCACGCAATCGCAGCAGGCGCGATCGGAGGCGGAGCGCGCGAACCGCGCCAAGGACCTTTTTCTGGCGGTCCTGGGGCACGAGCTGCGGACGCCGCTCGCGAGCCTGCTGTTGCAGGCCCAGATGCTCCGTCGCGGCAAGGTCGTCGACGGCGCCAAGCTGGCGCGCGTCGGCGGCGTCATCGAACGCGCCACCCGGATGCAGATGCAGCTCGTCGACGATCTCGTCGACGTCTCGCGCATCGTCGCGGGCAAGCTCAAGGTGGAGATGGGGGTCGTGGATCTGTCGGCGGTCATCAAGGCGGCCCTCGACGGCGTCAGCGGATCCGTCGAGCGAAGATCCCTCGATCTCGACGTCGACCTGGACAGGTCCGTCGGTGACGTCGCGGGCGACGCCGCGCGCCTGCAGCAGGTGGTCTCCAACCTGCTCACCAACGCGATCAAGTTCAATTCCGACCGTGGCTGTATCACCGTCACCCTGGACGTGGTGGACGGGCGCGCCCGGATCAGGGTGAGCGACACCGGGGCGGGGATCGACCCGGCATTCCTGCCTCACGTCTTCGATCGCTTCTCGCAGGCCGACACCTCGAACACACGCATGTACGGCGGGCTCGGCCTCGGCCTGGCGATCGTGCGCCACCTCGTCGAGCAGCACGGCGGGACGATCCACGCCCACAGCGCCGGCATCGGCAAGGGAGCCACCTTCGTCGTGACCCTCCCGATCATGAACCTCCGCGGAGCGGCCGCGAACGGCGGGGCCATCGCCGTCTCGGTCTCGCCGGGAAGCAATGGAGGCGGTAGCGGCGGCCGCCACATCAAGGACCTGCGCGTGCTGGTCGTCGACGACGACCTCGCGACGCAGGAGGCGGTCGCCGAAGTGTTCAAGGAATTGGGCGCGGTGGTGAAGGTCGCCGAATCGGCGGCGGAGGCGATGACCGCCGTGGCGGAGTTCCGACCCCAGGTGCTGCTGTGTGACATCGCGATGCCCGGCGAGGACGGATACGCCTTCATCCGCAGGCTGAGGGCCCTCGGCGCCGACGGGGGGGGAAGCACGCCGGCGCTAGCGCTCACCGCGCTCGCGACCGATGACGATCGCCAGCGCTCGCTGGCGGCTGGATTTCAGATGCACCTGACCAAGCCGGTCGACATCGAGCGCCTGTCCGAGGCGGTGGTCGAGCTGGCGGGGGGCCCGCGCGCGGATTGACCGCAATGACGACCCCCGATGAAGAGCCGCGCGTACCCGGCACGCGACCGACGTGCGCGAGATGACGGGACGCACGCTCTACGACGTGACGCAGCTGCTCGAGTCAGGCGACGACGCCGATCGGCGCGTGCGGCGCGTCCTCGAGCTGCTCAACGACCTCGTGCCCTACGAACAGTGCGCCCTGCTCGAGGCGCGGCTCGGCCAGGAGCTGAGCATCGTGCTCGTGCCGGAGACCTCGGCGGACGATCGGGTCGTGTTCACGAGAGCCCTCGTCGACACGTTCGGGCGGCTCGTCGACGCGGATGCGCGCCCGCGGAGCGCGGTGCCGTGGCCCGATCAGGCGCAGCTCGCCGTACCGCTCGTCGGGCTGGACGAGGTGATTGGCCTCCTGATGGTCCGGTCGTCGGTGGTGGAGTACTCGGAGGACCATGTGCGCGCGCTGTCCGTGATCGCCGCGAACCTTGCCGCCTACTTCACGATCCGCGGTACGAACGCCGACCTCGCGGAGCTGGTCCGCCAGCGCGACGAAGCCTGCCGCGCCGTCGAGGAGGCGCTCCGCGCGAAGGACGAGCTCCTGGCGCTAATTTCGCCCGACCCCAGCGTGCGTGCGCGGCTGACCGACGCCGGCGCCGGCCACGAGCTGGAGCGCAGGATCCAGGCGCAGTCCCAGCGCCTCGACGACCTGCTCGGGCAGGCATGCCTCGCGTCCGCGGAGCTGCGCCTGATACTGGGAACGGCCGCTCCCGCGCGGCCGAGCGCGGATCCGTCGTCACCGGACGACTGGAAGCGCGGGCAGTGATCGAAAGCCGAACACGCGCTCGACGGGCAGCGGCCCGCCGGAGGGACGCGAGAACGTCCAGGTGGTCATCTGATGCTTCACGCAGTGAAGCACGTCCGGGTCGACCGCCGTCGTCGCCACCACCTCGGGGGCGATCACCTTGCCCGTCGGCGCGATCGTCCAGCGCAGCGTGAGGCGATCCGCCTCGACCTCTTCGGCGCGCAGCTGCTTGGCGCGCGCGACATCGATCCGGCAGAGCGCGAGCGGCTCGAACCACCTCTCGATCTCCCGGGAGAGCAGCTTGTCGTCGATCACCCCCGGCGGCGGCGGCGCGAGCGCGACCGTGGCGGCCGGCGCCACGGGCGCTTCCTGGCTCTGCCGCAAGATAGCGGGCGCGATCGCCGTCCCCTCGTGCGTGACGGGCGCGGTGGCGATCCGACCCGTTCGGCCCGCGTCGATCCCGTTCAAGCCGGAGACCTGGGCGTGCGCCAGGACCGAGGAACACGCGGACACCGACAGCACCGTTCCGACCCAGAGCGCGATCTTCACGTTCGTCTGGGTCTTGTTCATGTGCCTGCCTTCATTCCGTAACCTGCTCACGAACGCGACCGACGTACGAGATTTCCTGACGCCGGTAGGTGCGCGGACCTACATTCCACCTCGGAGGTGCGGCGATGGGCGGGTTCGATCGGATGCTCGGCGCGTGCGCGGCGCAGACTCGATGAACCCGGACAGACGTCCGCTGGTGATGGTGATCGATGATGACGCTGACATCCGGAGCGCGATCGAGGAGCTCCTGGACGGAGAGGGCTTCGCCACGGTCGGCGCTACCGACGGGCAAGCTGCCCTGAACCTCATTGCGGATATGCGGGATCGGCCCGCGCTGATCCTGCTCGACCTCATGATGCCGATCCTCGACGGCTGGACGTTCTGCAAGGTCCGCCAAGGGATCGTGGCGCTGATGGAGATCCCGGTCATCGTCATCAGCGCCGCATCCATGACCGGGACCCACGAACCGTTGCGGGTGGACGGACGCATCGAGAAGCCGTTCGACGCGGACGAGCTGGTCCGGAGCGTGACCCTGATGGTTGGGCTTCGTTCGTCGCGTTCCGCCACTACCTTCTACGGTGGGTGAAGGCCGACCATGCCTCAGCGCCGCTCCTGCTGACCGGCGCCACTGGATTCGTCGGTGGGGCTGTGAGAGCGGCGCTCGCCCGGGAGGGGTGGCGTCCGCGCTGTCTGACGCGCGACCTGGAGCGAGCCCGGAAGCGCGAGCCGACGTTCGACTGGGTACAGGGTGACGTCGCGGATCCGGCCTCGTGCGCGCGGGCGCTGGCCGGCTGCCGGGCCGCACTCTACCTCGTACACGGGATCGGCGCCGGCGGGGACTACCACCGGCACGAGGTCGCAGCGGCCTCGACCTTCTCACAAGCGGCGGCCACGGCCGGCGTCGAGCGGATCGTGTATCTCGGCGGCGTAGCGCCGGCCGGCGCGGGCTCCGAGCACCTTCGCAGCCGGCTCGAGGTGGGCGAGGCGCTGCGCGCCGGCCCCGTCGAGACAATCGAGCTGCGGGCGAGCATGATCGTCGGACATGGCAGCTTGAGCTGGCTCATCGTCCGCGATCTGGCGGCGCGCTTGCCGTTCATGGTCCTGCCCCGGTGGCTGAAGTCGCGCACGCAGCCGGTCGCGATCGACGACGTCGTGATCGCGCTCGTGCGGGCGCTCGACCTGCCGCCGGCGGGGAGCGCGTCCTTCGACATCCCTGGACCGGGCACGCTCTCCGGGAAAGAGATCCTCGAGGAGACCGCGCGGATCATGGGCCTTCCGCCCCCGCGCGTGATCGAGCTGCCCCTGCTGTCGCCGCGGCTGTCGTCGCTGTGGGTCCACTTCGTCACGCGCGCCGACTGGCCCGTCGCGCGCCAGGTGGTGATCGGCCTGACCGAGGATCTGCTCGCCCGCGACGACCGCTTCTGGCAGCTCATCGGGCATTCGCGGCGCCTGTCGTTCGCCGCCGCGGCGAGTCTCGCCCTCGACGCCGAGCGCGGCGACCGCCGCGTTCAGGGGACCTGGGGTGCCATCGAACGGGTACGCGGCCTGTCGAACATTCACCTCACCTGATTCCCTCGAGCTGCTGGCGCCGCAGACGCAGCAACTCGCGGAGGACGACCTGGAGGGTCGCCACCGCCGGGACAGCGATGATCGCTCCGACAATCCCGGCGATTTCGCCGAGGAAGAGAATCGACAGGGTCACGATCAACGGGTTGACGTGGACCGTCCGGCGGAAGATGAGCGGTCCGAGAATGTTTCCTTCGATCTGACCGTACACGATGAAGTAGATGCCGCCTGCGATTCCGTGCCACGTCCCCGCGGTGAAGAGGGCGATGAGAGAGATGACGGTGCCGGCAACGAAGGGCCCGGCGTAGGGCACCATGCTGGAGAGCCCGGACAGAATCCCGAGCGGGAGGAAGAAGGGAACGCCGTTGATGGCGAGAAAGATCGTCGTGAGCGTCGCGTTGACGAGGCAGATCAGCGCCAGGCCGCCCAGGTAGCCGCCGGTGGATTGGTAGATCTTCGTCAGCACGTCGTCGTAGATCGGCCGGCGTTCCGGGCGAGCCTCCGCGACCGCCGCGTCGACCAGCCGGCCTCCGAAGATGAGCATGAACACCACCAGGAAGACGATGGTGATCACGGCGCCGACGGCGCTCAGCGCCCCGCCGACCGCGTTGAGGATCGGCGTCGCGGAGCGCTGGATCCTTTCGGGTAGCTCCTGTTCCAGGGTCTGGACGCGCTCGGCGATGTGAAAGCGGGCGTCGAGCGATCGAAAGGCGCGGCTCTCCCGGGTGGACCGGACCAGTCGGGGCGCGTTGTGAACCAGCTCCTGGCCTTGCTTGACGGCGGGTGGGATGAGCGTGAAGCCGAACCCGACCGCCACCGCGAACCCGGCGAGCATCACGGCGGTGATCGAGAGCGAACGATTCAGGCCGCGGCGCTGCAGCATCCTGACCGCGTGCTCCAGCGAGATGGCGATCATCGCGGCGGTCCCGATCAGCGTCAGCGCGACGAGCGCATGCGCCAGCGCCGCGACGCCGGCGACGACGATCAGCACGCCGAACGCGATCGTGAAGACGGTCTTGAAAGTGACTTGCGGGGGGCGGATCTCGGGGCTGGTCGCCAACGGTACGAATCTGGGAACGGCCACGCGGATGAGCAATGGCCCCCTGTCCCAGAGAATGGCGGAGGGACCCTGGAATCGCCTTGCTCGGGGGCGGCCCGCCCGTAGATCTCAATAGTGAAGGGGATCGCCAAGGGAGGTCTCGCCGTGCTCCTGAAGGAGCAGCGGAGCCGCCTCATCACCTCCTGGGGTGACCGCATCACGAGCGCCATCGCGGCGTCGGCGCTTCCGCGCGCCGAGCTGCTCGATCACATCCCCGCCTTCGTCGATGAGCTGATCCGGGCGCTCCATCCTGATGCCGTTCCTTTGCCTCCGACGAGCGAGAACGCGGAAGAGCACGGCGAACAGCGGCTTGGTCTCGGCTTCGACGTGGCCGAGGTGGTCCGCGAATACGGCATGTTGCACGAGTGCATCCTTCAGATCGCTGACGAGGCGGAGCTGGCGGTCAGCCCCCGGGAGCATCGAGTCATCGTGAAATGGTTGAACTCCGGGATCGCCGATGCGGTGGCTCAGTACGTGAAACAGCGGGATCTGGAGCTGCTGCGGCAGAGCTCGGAGCACCTGGGGTTCATCGCGCACGAGCTCCGCAATCCGCTCGGCTCGGCCAAGCTGGCCTTCCACCGCCTCCGCCGGACCGAGCTGGCGGAGAGCCGCACCGTCGACTTGGTGGAGCGGGGGCTCAAGCGTATGGGCGAGATGATCGACGGCGCCCTGGACCACGCGTCCCTGAGATTGGGTTTGATACCTCGGATGGCGCCCGTGGCGTTACGTGCTTTCTTGCACGAGATCGAAGCGGACGCAGCGATCGAGGCACAAGCCAAGGAAATCGAGATCCTCGTCCTCGCGCCGGAAGATCTGCTCGTGGAGGCGGACCCGCGGCTGCTGCGGTCCGCGGTCTCCAACCTCGTTCACAACGCATTGAAGTTCAGTCACGAGCGAACGAAGGTGGTGGTGAGCGCCGCGCGTTCGGAAGGGCGTCTGACGATCCAGGTGACGGACGGCTGCGGCGGGCTCCCGCCCGGAAAGGCCGAGGAGCTGTTCGACCCGCTGGTTCAGCGAAGCGCCGATCGAAGCGGGTTCGGCCTCGGGCTGGGCATCGCCCTGCAGGCCGCCGAGGCGCACAACGGGACAATCAGGGTGCGGGACCTGCCCGGCCAGGGCTGCGAATTCACGATCGACGTGCCCAGCATCGCGCCGAGACCGAGCTCGACGTGAAGCCGCATTGACTGGCGATCCCCGTGACCTGAGGGATCCCCACGAAATCGCGCGACGTTCGTCAGGATCTTCACCTCGCCCCGCGAAGCGGGGAGAGGTCGGTGCCCGTAGGGCACCGGGTGAGGGGCAGCGGCGCCGCGATCACGAGCTGGGGCTGCTCGAATCGCGAGCGAGGGCGAACAGTCGCAACGGTTCGTGCCTTATCACCTTGTCGAACGCCGCAGTCGCGATCTGATCGAATTCATTCCCCTGTTCGCGGGGATTCGCCAGCCCCCGTGACTGTCGTGGTATTGCGGGCGGCGTATGCGAGCCTCAATGCGAAAGCGACTCGCGCAGCCGGGTGAGGCGTTCGGTGGCCTCGGGATCGCCGCGGCGGTCCTCCAGAGCTTGCTCCAGGGCGGGAATCGCCTCGACGCCGTAGATGTCGCGGATGGCCCGCGCGGCGCTGCGACCAGCGACCGGATGCGCGGCAGCCTTGATCAGATCCGCGAGCATCCGCGGGTCGCCGCGACAGGTTGAATCGATCTGGTAGGCCCGGAGGTACCGTTCGACCGAGTCCCTGAACCAATCGACCTGTGCGTAGGCCGCGCCGAGCAGGAGCCATGGGCGCGGGTCGTCGGGATTCTTGCGCGCGAACTCGTACGCAGGGACAAGCGCCCGCTGGGACAGGTGCGCGCCGCGCTTGATCCGGTCCCGGATCGGTCGGAGAGGCCGGGGAACGGGCGCTCGCCACGGATCGCGCGCACCGGGCGCGGCCTTCGCATCGTTATCCGGTTGCGCCGGTCGCTCCGGAGCCTCTGGGTCGATGGGCGCCGGCGCCTTCACCGGCGGCGAAGTCGGCGGTTCCGGCTCCGGCGACGGCAGCGACGGCGCTGGGGGGGGCGGGGGTGGCGACGGTTGCGTCGCTTTGGGCGGCTGCTCCGCCGGCACCCCGGTCGGCGTCGCCTGTTTCGCGCCTTGATGCCGCAGATATTCCTCCACGGCTGCGATTCCCACCGCGAGGGTGACCACGAGCGTGACCCGCCGCCAGAAACGCGAGCCCGACGGCGTCGCGCCGCGTGCGCGAGGCGTCGGTTTTCGCCGTGCTTCAGCGCCGCCGCTGACGACCTCGGCGGGCAGCCGACCAACGACGTCCTCCAGCGCCACCGCCATCTCATACGCATCCTTGAACCGCTCTGCCGGATTCTTCGCCATCGCCCGCTCGACCACCGCCTGAAACAACGGCGCGTGCGCACGCCGGGGCCGCACCTTCGCCAGCGAAGGAACAGGTGCCGTGAGGTGCGCCGCCAGATAGCCGTCGGCGGAGTCGGCAACGAACGGACGCCGGCCGGCGAGAAGCTCGAACAACATGAGGCCCGCCGCATACACATCGGTCCTCTCATCCGTCGGCGTGCCCTTCAGCTGTTCGGGGGACATGTACGCAGGCGTTCCGATCACGACCCCGGCGCGCGTCCGCTCGGCCGGGGCCTGCGAGCTGGAGCCCTCGACAAACTTCGCCGTTCCGAAGTCCAGAAGCCTCACGTGGTCGGCCTGGTCCGGCAGCGCCTGGAGGAACACGTTGGTGGGCTTCAGATCGCCGTGGACGACTCCCTTGATGTGAGAGAAGGCGAGCACGCGCAACGTCTGACGGGCGATCTCCAGCCCTCGCCAGAGCGGCAGCGGTCCTTCCTTGATCAGAGCCCCCAGCGTCTGGCCCTCCAGCAACTCCATCACCAGGAACGGCACGCCGTTGTCGACGCCGAAGTCCGTGACCGGAACGACGTTGGGATGGGCCAGCACGGACAACGCGATCGCCTCCCGCTGGAAACGGCGGCGCCACTCCGTGCTGGAGGCCGTGTCCTGGCGGAGCACCTTGATCGCGACAAATCGGCCGAGGTGGGTCTGCCGACCCCGGTAGACAATCCCCACGCCGCCCTCGCCGAGGCGCTCCAGCACCTCGTAGCGTCCGTCCAACTTCCGCCCGATGAGCGGATCGGCGGAATTGAACGGCTCTCCGACCACGAGCCACGACTATATATTGTCGTCGCGTCGCCCGGGCCAAACTGCACGGGCAGCAGTTGCCAGGCCGTCCGTTGTCGTTACCGAATGGTGGTCGGCTTCATGCAGTCGCGGGGCGCGCCGGCAGGTGGCGGTCGGGGGCGTACGCCTCGAACGAGAAGCCGCCCATCATCAGGACGCCCCGCTGCGGGAACGGCACCTCGCCCATCGAGGCCTGCTCGGCCAGCGGCTCGGGCGCGCCGAGATCCCGCCCCGCGATCGCCGCGCGCGCCTCGGGCACCATCCAGAGCCGCCGCGGACCGGCCTGAAACCACTGGCGGTTGGGCACGTGACCCCACAGTCGAAAGCGCCCCGCGGCGAGCATCAAGGTCGACATCAACGACATCATCGACAGCACGAGGTTGCTTCGGAACAGCGTCGCTGGCATCAGCGCCATCATCAGGTTCATGAGACGCGTCACCGGCGTGCTGGCGACCTGCATGCTCCAGTGGAGGTCGGCGGCCGGCACGCGCACCTCGAGCGACGACGCTCCGGTCCACTCGATCTCGATCGGTGTCTCGACCGCCTTCGAAATCGCGGCACCGATGAACCGCGGACAGGACAGCTCGGGCGCGATCGAAGTGTAGACCGTCCACGTGCCCGCGGGCGAGCGGTGCCAGACCGACGTGTAACCAGGCCCGAACGTGGTCGCTGGAAAGCGGCGCAGGCAGAGCAGGTCGCCGGACGCGAACGGCAACCCGATCACGGCGAACCCCGCGACGTCGTCGCGGCCCGGCCGCGCGCGCGGAGGCTGGCTCGGGGCGCGGCGCATGATCTCGGCTGGCGCGGATGCAGATGCATGGCGGTTCAGGTTCATGGCGCTTCCTCCTGGCGTGTACCGAACTCTGACTGAACTCTATGATCTCGGTGTGGCGCGGCCCATGACCGGTCGTCCGAGTTCTTTGCCCGGTCGTCCGAAGCCGCCGTATCGACCGAGCGTTTGCGCACCACTCACCCGGAAGGCTACCCTGCGCCAGGAGGTTGCCGATGGAGCTGCACCGCGGGCGGTTGATCGATCACATCCAGCTTCGCTGCGCCGACCTCGCCGCCAGCAAGCGTTTCTACGCCGCGGCGCTGGGCGTCTTGGGCCGCGAGCTTGTCGAGCTGGCCCCAGGGCTGATCATCGCCGACGAACTCTGCCTGACGCCCGCGAACGGCGACCCGGTCTCGCGCATTCACCTCGCGCTCCAGACCGAGTCGCGCGACCAGGTCGCTCGCTTTCACGCCGCGGCGCTGGCGGCGGGCGGCCGCGACAACGGGGCGCCGGGCGAGCGCCGCTATCATCCAGGCTACTATGCGGCGTTCGTCCTCGACCCCGACGGCAACAACGTCGAGGCCGTGCATCACGGCGAGGCGACGCGCTCCGCACCGTCGGTGGTCATCATCGCGAACCTGCCGGGGCACTGACGCCCAATGCAACGCCTCATGGCAGCGCTCGCGATCGCGGCGTCGTCTCTCGGCGGCTGCACGACCACCCACCTTATCCGGAGGCCCGACACCGTGGAGCAGATCGAGCCGCTCCACACGAACGCGCGGTACCGCATGACGCTGCTCCATGAGCGGCCGCCGGGAGCGACGTCGACCATTCCCACGTCGCTTGCGCTGGATCCGGGCGCGACGGCGAACCGCGACGCGGCGCCTTTGGTCGATCTATCGAACCTGCGCGGCTACACGATCAATCGCCGCGGCCCGGGCGCGCTCAGGGGGTTGGGCCTGGGGATCCTGGCCGGCGCGGTGGTGGGCGCCGCCGCGGGGTTCGCCGCCGGCGACGATCCGCAGTGCCCGATGAGCGCCGAGAACGGTTGCATTTTCAGATTCTCGGCGGAGGACAAGGCGGCCGCCTCCGGCGTCATCGGCGCGTTGATCGGGGGGTTGCTGGGGACCCTGATTGGCACCGCGATCGGGAAAACGGACGAGTACATCTTCCGGAACCCGAACGCCCAACCTTGAACGTAGCGAATCGAAGTCCGCGCGCACGCGTCCGTGGTGCCCCTACCCGAAAAAGGTCCGTTATGGTCGCATGGGCCCGGTCACTTTTTCGGCAGGCGGGCGTCGACGAAACTTGCGATTCGGCCAGCCGCCAGCGGGTCGAGGTTCGAGAGCACCGCCACGACGTAGCCGGATTCTGGATAGATTCGGAGCTCGCCATTGATACCGGGGGCAGCCCCGCCATGACCCCAGGAGTGCAGGTCATCCAGCGTCCGATCTTCGAAGCCATAGGCGTATTTGGTCCCAGGACCCGTGTCTACCGTCCCCGTCGTGAGCAGCCGCGTGTGCTTGGCGTCGAGTAGCTTGTGACTGACGAGCGCGCTGGCAAAGCGCGCCAGGTCCTCGACCGTGGAGTAGCCGCCACCCGCCGAGGTCCCGCGGTAGGGCAGGGTCTCGGTATTGGGTTGCCAGGTGTTGCGGCCCTCTGACTTCGTGTATCCCGTGGCCCGGTCCGGCACGTTCTCGTTCTCCGGCAGCTCTCCGGTGGAAGTCATGCCGGCCGGTTTGTAGACGTGGTCGCGGACATAGTCGTGGTAGCTCTGCCCGCTGATTTTTTCGATCACCAGTCCCAGCAGCAGAAAGCCGTAGTTGCTGTAGTCAAAGCGGCTGCCGGGTTCGAACTTCACGTCGCGCTTCCCGAACAGCGCCGTGTAGTCGCGTAGCGTGCGAAGTTCGGTTCGATGGGCGGTGAACTCCCGCCCGAAGAAGTCACCGGTCCCGCCGGTGTGAGTGAGCAGATGGTGGACCGTAACCCGCGCCGCCAGCTCTTTGTTGGGATAGTCGGTCAGGTACTTGCCGACTGGATCGCTGACCTTGAGCTTGCCGGCCTCGACCAGCGTCAGGATCGCCACCGCGGTGAACATCTTGTTCATCGAGCCGATGCGGAAGCGCGTGCCGAGCTTGCACGGCATCTTCTTCTCTCGGTCTGCAAGTCCGTATGCGCCGCTGAAGACGGTCTTGCCGTTCTTCGCCACGAGCAACGCGCCCGAAAAGTGATCGGCGGCCTGCTCGCCTTCGACGTAGGCGCGAACCGCCGTGACCAACGCGGTCTCGTTCAGGCGCGGCACCAGAAACGTGGGTGGTGTTGGAATTGGCTGCAGCGCGAGTATGGAAATGTGGCCGGGCGCTTCCTCCTCGACCCTCAGGCCGAACCAGAGAATCTGGTCCGAAGTCCGCTCTTGCAGCAGGCCCGTCAAGGTGGTCGGGCTGGAGGCTTCGATCCTTTTGAGGTTGAAGCCGCCCGTCCTCTCACGAAGGCGCAGCTCACTCTCCAGTCGACGCAAGCCGGCCGGCTCGTTCTTCTCCAGGAACTGCTTGTACCTGGTCGCATCACCGCTATTGAAGGCCGCCAACCACGCCGAGAATTGTCGAGCCGCCGCTGTGTCGGGCAACGAATCGGCCGAAGGCGCTGGGACCGCGCCCCCATCGGGGCGCTTCACCTCCGCGGCCTTTCCAAAGCCGTACGACTGCCCGCCGACGACCGCCAGCACGCCGAGGCTGATCTGAAGCCACAGCTTTCCTTGCTCCACGCGACGAACGATATCCAAACACACAAGGCCTGCAAAAGGGAACGCAGGCCTTTCCGGGACCGCCCGGCTCACGATCCAATTTGAGACCGGCGGGGCCGGTGGCGTTGCTGTCGGATGCCGCGTGAGGGCGCCTTCGCCGCGCGCAGCAGTCGTTTACCCAAAGCGCGGAGGTGTCGGCGCAGCTCGGGGGCGCCGACGACGTCGAAGTCGGCTCCCAGCATCGCGAGGTACTGGGTCAAGATCTCCGGTGAATCGGCGCCCACGTGCGCGATGCAGGTGGAGTCGTCGATCGGTTCGACCGTGACCGACGCCGGAAGGCGCCGCGACAGCGCGGGGGCGGGCGCGTGGACCCGTACGCGGGCGCGATACTGCCATGTCGCCTGGTCGATACCGCGCGCCACGTGGGCGATCACGCCACCATCGGGTGGCGGCCGGGGCACGAACCGCGGGCCGGCCGGCAGCTTGAGCGCGAGACGATCGATGCGGAACGTGCGCCAGTCGCCGCGATCGCGATCCCAGGCCGACAGGTACCAGCGGCGGCCGTCGTGCACCACCCGGTGCGGCTCCGTGTCGCGCACGCTGCTCGCGCCGGCGTGACTGCGGTAGTCGAAGCGCAGGCGCTGGTTGTCGCGGCAAGCGGCCGCGATCGTGGTGAGGGTGCCCGCGTCGATGGCTGCCGCGGCGCGGGGCAGGGTGGCCACGGTCCGCTGCACGGTCTGGCAGCGCTGGCGGACGCGCGCCGGCATCACCTGCTCGATCTTCGCCAGCGCCCGCAGCGACGATTCCTCGATGCCGGTTATCGCGCCGGTCGCGGCGCTGGCGAGCCCGACCGCGACCGCCACCGCTTCCTCGTCGTTCAGCAACAGCGGCGGCAGATCGGCGCCGGCCCCGAGGCGGTAGCCGCCTTCCACGCCGGGCGAGGCGTGAATCGGATAACCGAGCTCCCGCAGCCGCTCGACGTCGTTGCGCACGGTTCTCGACGTGACGTCGAGCTCCTGCGCCAGCTCCGCGCCCGCCCAGGATCGACGCGTCTGGAGCAGCGTGAGCAGTTGCAACAGCCTGGTGGAGGTCTTCAACATCCGAAAAGCCTAGCGCTCATTGAGGAACGTTCCTTTCCGCAATGGAAGATAGCCTGACGGGCATGACAAACAACACCGACATCCAGCCCTTCCGCATCGACATCCCCCAGGCCGCGATCGACGACCTCGTTCGACGTCTGGAGACGACCCGCTGGCCGGCGGCCTCTCCGGTCGCCGACTGGAGCCGCGGCACGCCGCGCGGCTACCTGCAGGAGCTCGCCGACTACTGGCGATCTCGCTTCGACTGGCGCGCGCAGGAGACGCGTCTCAACAGGTTCCCGCAGTTCACCACCACAATCGACGGCCAGACCATCCACTTCCTGCACGTCCGATCGCCGCACGCCGACGCGCGGCCGCTGCTCATCACGCACGGGTGGCCGAGCTCGTTCGTCGAGTTCGCCGACGTGATCGAGCCCCTGACCAACCCGACCGCGCACGGCGGTAAGGCCGCCGACGCGTTCCACCTGGTGATCCCCTCGCTGCCGGGCTTCGGGTTCTCGACGCCGCTGGCGGGCGCCGGCTGGGGCAATCTGTTCCGCGTGTCGTCGGCGTGGGCCGAGTTGATGACCCGGCTCGGCTACGAGCGCTTCTTCGCTCACGGCGGAGATGTCGGCGCGGGCGTGACCGGAATGTTGCCGATGGTGGCGGCCGGACGCGTCCTCGCGACCCACATCAACGGGCCCAGCTATTTTCCGCTCGGCCCCGCGCTCGATACCGCCGGGTTGTCGCCGCCCGACGCCGCGCGCGCGGAGCGTTTCAACCGGTTCCGCGAGGACGGCCTGGGCTACCTGCACCTCCAGGCCACGCGGCCGCAGACCCTCGCGTACTCACTCGCCGACTCGCCCGTCGGCCAGCTGGCGTGGATCGTGGACAAGTTTGCCGAGTGGACCGATCCGGCCAAACCGCTCCCGCATGAGGCGGTCGACCGCGACCAGCTGCTGGCCCTGGTCAGCGTGTGCTGGTTCACCGGCGCGGGCGCGTCGTCGGCGCACTTCACTTACGAGGGCATGCAGGCGTTCGCCGCGTTCATGAAAGACCACGCGCGCGGCCACGCGATCGCCAATCCGCAGGGTCCGCCGTCGGGTGTCGCCGTATTTGCAGGCGACCACAGCATCCGTGCGCTGCTCGACCCGGAGCGCACGTTTACCTCATGGTCGGAATTCGATCGCGGCGGGCACTTCCCCGCGATGGAGACCCCCGATCTTCTGGTCGGCGAGCTGCGCAGGTTCTTCGCATCCGTGAGCTGAGAAGGATCATCTGCGCGACGCCTCGACGTCGAACGCCTCGGCAGAGTCATTCAGGAACTGTGACCCCAGCGGTCGGATCATCGATACTCGAACATGGCCCACGCGACCATCTCTGCGTTAGGCGGCGTCGCTTCCTCGAAGCCGTACATCCGCCCGTACTTCGGACGAAGCGTGCCGGTCGCCTCCGTCGCGACCCGTGAGAAGAAGTTCGACAGGAACTCGGTGTGCGCCTTCGCGGACGGGTTCACGAATTCCGTGAAGGGGTGCTCGCTCATCGCCTTGCCGACCGCGGCCTTGAGATCCCCGATGAACGCGAACTCGAAATCGAGGTCGGCCCGCGATCCGATGTTCCCGTGGCTGCCCGACAGGTAATCCCACTCCAGATTCTGAACCTGGCGCAGATTGTCCTCGTGGAAGCGGAAGCGCTCGTTGCCGGCAAAGCGCCAGAACGGCGGCTGATCCGGGTTGATGAGGTCGGGACAGTGAACGATGCGCTCCTGCTTCAAGAGCCACGCTGCGTGATCGTCGCTGTGCGCCGCCCACTCGAAGCCATGCAGCTCGACGACCAGCCCTTCGAAATCGAAGCTGTCGCGAGGCCACTTCAGCTCCTTGGTCGGTCGGGGAAAGCTGCTGTTCGCGAGGTCCATCGACTGCCGGGTCTTCGCGCTCGCGATGATCTGGAGCTGGACGCCGCGGCGGGACGCGCCATCGACATACCGGGCGATGTCGCCGATGTGATCGGCGTGGTAATGCGGGTAGATGGCCGCGGTGATCGGCTTGTCGGTCACCGACGCCACGGCCTTCGTGACGTTGTCGTAGACGCCCTCGAGAGTGTCGAAGATCAGTACGCCGCGCTCGCCCACGTAGAAGACGGTGCCGTAGTTGAACGACTGCACCCACCACACGTGCTTCCTGAGCCGCTGCAGCACGTAGGGCTGGGTCATGTTGCGGTGCAGGAGGTCGCCCAGCTTGAGGCCAGGTTCGAGGATCGTCTCGCTCGACGGTTCGACGTAGGTGGCGTTGGTCGGAGATTGCGGCACTGGAATAATTTCCACGATGACCTCCTCGGGCCGTGACGGCGCGGACCCGAGTAGCTATAGGTGCACTCCGCGACAGCACAAGTCTGGGACGGGGCCTCCACCTCGAATACGGGGGTAGTCCTTGGAGTAGCGAAGGAGGGACGCATGACTGACCCGATGAACGGCGCGGATCTCAAGGTGCTCGTGTTCGCGGCCTCGCTGCGTGCGGAGTCGCTCAATCGCAAGCTGGCCGTCCTCGCGGCAGGTGTCGCCGAACAGGCTGGTGCGTCCGTGGACCTCGCGTCGATGCTCGACTTCGACGTTCCGCTTTACGACGGCGACCTCGAGATAGCCCAAGGCATTCCGGCCGGAGCCCAGGAGCTGCAAAGGCGGCTTCTCGCGAGCGATGCGTTCATCCTCGCGTCGCCCGAGTACAACGCCTCGATGCCGGGGACGATCAAGAATCTGATCGACTGGGCCTCGCGGTTCCGGCCGCAGCCGTTCGACGGCCGCCACGGACTCCTCCTGTCGGCGTCTCCGTCGCTCGCGGGCGGCAATCGAGGGCTGTGGGCGTTGCGCGTGCCGCTCGAGCACCTGGGAGCGCGGATCTTCCCGGACATGTTCTCGCTCGCGATGGCACACAAGGCGTTCGCCGGTGAGCAGATCGCCGACGAGGCGCTGCGCGGACGGTTCGAGAAGAACGTGCAGGCATTCCTCTCCCTCGCCGAGGCCGCGAAGCACTACCCCTGCATCAAGAGAGCCTGGGTCGAGTTCCTCGGTGAGCCACCGGGCGCCGGCGAGGATCGCGTCGATCCGGTGGCGCCGTAGCGCCGACGCGGATGGTCAAAGCCGGAAGGTTCGACTCGAACCATCGTTCCGGCGGGAGCCGTCCAGTTGGGACGTCCGATATGACGGTTCCGTCGCCTGCGCTCCCTATCGATCTTGGGCGACGAGCACATTCAGCAGCAGCGTCTTATCGCGATCTTCCGCGAACCAACGCGGACTGTATCCGTCCGGGGTGGTGATCTCCTGGTCGGCGCCCTTTTCCAACAGGAACCGCGCGATGCGGGCGCTCGTGTCGTCGCTGAGCGAGCTCACGATTGCGCACAGCAGCAGCGGCGTATGGCCTTGGCCATCGGTTGCGTTCGGATCTGCGCCCCGCTCCAGAAGCAGCGCGCACGCATCGACGTGTCCGTATGCAATCGCCCAGTGAAGAGGCGTCATTCCCTGAACACGCGTCTCCAGGTCCTCGCCGGACGCCGACGCAGATCGCAAGGCGTCAATGTCACCGTTCCGAGCCGCGATCGAGGCCGGCGACGGTATCGCCACGGGAACGCCATCGTCCACCTGTTCGATGCGCATGTCGGTCTCACCGTAGTGGATCCAAACGTCGGCTGCGCCTTCCCGCGTTTCGAACCTGAATCCTTGCTCGCCGATGCCGTCAGACCACTGGCCCGACGTATCTGCCGCAAGACGCTGGAGCTGATCATCCGCCAGCCTCCGCGGGGCCGAGTACTCGGTGACGATGGCAAGCCCGTTGGCGTCGGAGTAGGTACAGCGGATGGCACCTCCGCTGATCCCGAGGTCGAGGAACTCGACGTCGACCCAATCGCCGCATGTACCGCCATCGAATACCAAGCCGTTCAACTCTCGCAAACGCTGAGGGTCGGTGATCGGTTCATCCGACTCCGCATCGTTGGCGTCCGCTGGTCCCGAGATGATGATTCTCACAGCAGTCCCTGTTTCCAGCTAACGCCACGGACGCTCGAGGGATGCAACGTCCTCGAATGAGACATGACCGTGCGTCACTGCTGAATTGTCGCGCAACGCCTCTGTTCGTGGCAACGAGGCGCAAGGACCGTCGAGAAACGACGGCGCGAAACCCGCTGGGCGTCACTCTGGCGACCCCAGCGGGTCACTATCCAATTTGAGACTGTCCGCGGCCGCTTCGGTGCACTAGGGAGCTGGAGTCGAAGCGCACCGCACGGTGCCCACTGGGACGGCGGGGTCGATGACGTAGGTGGCCTTGAAGACGCCGTTGTTGTTCATGCGCATCGCCCGGGGTGTCGACGCGAATACCGGCGCTGGGTAGATGGACCCGCCGCCGAATATGTCGAAGTTAACTTGGATGTGGTCGCCCAGATCGACAGTCGTCCAGGTGCCCTCTTCGTCGAAGCCCGCACCGCGGATGGTGGCCGCGCCCTGCGCCGCATATAGCTTGTACCAATGATTGTCGGCCGTGATTTCGAGCCCGACGTCACCTCCATTCACCGCGAACACCGACCCGTGCCCACACAGAAGCCAGCGCCCCGCCATGGCAGCAACGAGGTCGGACATTGACTGAATGGCGACTTGGCCCGTTGGATTCAGCGAGCAAAGCGCCGATGCCGGCAGCGCATCGCAACCAGGTACGGTCCCTCCGCCCGCGTCACCCGATCCAACGCCCGCACCGCCGCCCGCCGCGCCGCCCACACCCCCGGTACCACCGCCCGCGCCAGCCGCGCCGGCACCGGCCCCACAGCCGGAACCACCGGGGCAGGGCCACGAGGTGTCGCTCGCGCAGCTCCACCTTCGCGTTCCCGACGGGTCCGGCGGCTGACAGACGCAGTAGCCGCTCTTGGCCGCGCCCCCCGAATCCAGATAAATGCCCCCCGTCATGCCCTGCGAGGTGTTGCAGAGCGTGCACCTTGGAACGTCGCACTCCATGGTTGCCTGGACCGTCACCCCGGCGGGGCAAGCGGTGTTGGGGGTCGACGGGATCTGGTAGCAGGAGTAGTCACGGCTCGGGTCGAAACGGCAGTCAACCAGCTTGTCGTAGAAACCGCCCGCACAGGTCACGGGGTCGAAGCCGACGCCCTCCGGTCCACAGGTCCTGTGATAACAGAACTGGGTGTCGGTCGGAGTGCAGGCGCCATGCGGCATTGGCACGGCGCCCTCGGCCGTCAACGGAACTTGGCAGCAGAGCGGACTGAAGAACGTGTCGCTCGAGCCGCCGGTTCCCGTCGCGCAGCCGGTACCGGTCGTCCCGGCTTGCCCGGTCGTCCCGGCCTGTCCGGTCGTTCCCGCCTGTCCGGTCGTTCCGGCTTGCCCGGTCAGCGCGCGACCGCCGCAACCGCCGGTCACCACGAAGGCGATCGCCGCCGACAAGCCCCCAAGAAGGATCACCCTCGGCCCCATCATCAGTTGGTGTCCCCCGGGCCCGAATGCGGCTCGCAGATTGTGGTGTTAGTCGACGAAAGCGCGCCTCGTTAATCCGCAGCGCGCGCGATCGATCGCGTCGCCAGAATCATTCGCGATTCGGGCCGGGCTGGCGTTGACCGCCCGCTTCTGAAAACCGGCCGGCGCTCCGGGGCGTAAGATGAGCGGGTGCGAGGTCTGCGTATCGCCATGCTTCTCGCCAGCCTGCTGCCGCCGGTCGCGGGTGGGCTCGGTTGCGGCGGGAAGGGCGCTGTCGTCGACGCGAACGGGCATGATGCGGGGATCGACGTTGACACCGTCGACAGCGACACGAGCGGCGACGTCGTGCGGATCGACAGTACGCCAGGCAGCGACGCTGCGAGCTCCCCGACAGGCTGCTCGCCATTTCCGGCTCCGAGTGGAGCGACGGTCAGTGTCACAGCCGGAATGAACCTGGTGAGCGTCGTGGCTGCCGCGCCCGCGGGTGCCACGATCCTGCTCGCGGATGGAACCTACGCGCTGGGGGGCGCCATCGTGCAGATTCGCAGCGCCGGGATTACGTTGCGTTCGGCGTCGGGCGACGCGACGAAGGTGATCATCGACGGCGCGTACACCAGCCCCGAGGTGATTGCCATCAGCGCGTCCGACGTCACGCTGGCGGAGCTCACGATCACGCACGCGGTCGACCATCCCGTTCACGTGTATCCCAACGACGCCGGTCCAAATGTCACGGGCACGCTCCTCTACGCCGTTCGCCTGATCGACAATGGCGAACAATTCCTGAAGGTCAACCCGAACTCCGGGCGTTCGTTCTACGTCGATACCGGCCGGGTGGAGTGTTCGTTGTTCCAGATGACCGCCGCCGGACGTTCCCACATCGAGACTTTGAACGGGACGTCGTGCTACACGGGCGGAATCGACGTGCACGGTGGGCGCGGTTGGATCGTGCGCCAGAATCGATTCGAAGGCATCTACTGCACGGACGGCAAGCTGGCCGAGCACGCCATTCACTTCTGGAATGGTGCGCGCGATACGCTGGTCGAGAACAACATCATCGTCAACTGTGCTCGGGGCATCGGGTACGGCCTGATCGAAAGCGGCGAGATGCGCGTGTACGCCGACAACCCATACCCGGGTGTCGGGTACATCGGCCACTTCGACGGTATCGTTCGCAACAACTTCATTTTCGCCGACGTTCCCGCCTTCGACACCGGCGTGGAGCTCGCTCAGGCGCAAGGGACCAAGGTTTTCCACAACACGATCTACTCGGGCCCACAGGCCACGGGCTTCTACAGCTCGATCGACACCCGCTTCACGCACAGCATGGTCGATTTACGCAACAACCTCGTTCAGAGGATCACCATGCGCGACGGGGCGATCGTCACGTCGTCCAACAACAAGGACAGTGTCCCGGCGACCTATTTCAGAGATCCCGCGGGGGGCGACCTGCATCTGCTACCGACGGCGACGGACGCCATCGACAAGGGGATCGGCCTCCCGGAAGCGGGCCTCGACATCGATGGCGAGCCACACACCAGCGGCGCGGCGCCGGACGTCGGGGCCGACGAGCTGCGGTGAGGCCTACGTGAAAGTCGTGGCGATGCGCTACGACTTGCCGTAGCGCGCTTCGAGCTTCGACACGAGCTCGACCTATGCTTTCTGGGCGGCCTGGCGGTGCCCTTTGATTTCGTGGCGTTGCGGGCGGCGTAGATAGAGGAACGGCCTTGACGAAGGACGACACTGGGCGGGTCGACTCGAGTTTTCAGTTCGCGGTTGAAACCGTCGATTCTGGGAACGATTGGAGTCGTTCTCCGAGGTATTGAGGTGAAGTGGGCGCTCGGGATTGTCGCCCTGAGCGCACTGGGCACGTTCGGCTGTTCGCCGGATCTCAATCTCGCCCTCTCGCCCGACAGCGCAACGCTCGCCACGGGCTCGTGGCTCAAGATCGAGGCGAAGGCGTCGCCGGTGTGTGGTTACGTGACCCCGACTGCCACAACATGTCGCGAAGCAGGGGGCCCTCCAAATATCGTGCGGGTCGACGTCGATGGTAGCGTCTTCAGGGTCGACGAGTCCTTGGCGACGGACCACACGGCCATGCTCTACGCGCTTCAGGAAGGCGAAACCGAGGTGCTGGTCACCGCACGCCGGGATGGAGAGGAGGACTCTGCCCGCGGCACCTACACGATCGTCGACCCCGACACAGTGACGGTTCTCGCTCGCTGCGAGGGCGACGACGCCGCGCGGCCCGTAGGTTCCGAGGAGCCTGTCCTGGCGGGACTTCCTGTTCCGTTGGAGGTCCGTCTTGGCCACGACGGCCTCCCGCTTCCGGGGTACGGCTACGATCGACTCCAGGCGAGCGCCGGGGAAATCAGCATCCAGCTCCAGGACGGCGTGAAGACGAGCCATACCTTCATTCCGCCAGTGGCGCCGGGCACCGTTTCGGTCGCGTCACCTGACGTGACGGGAGCCCTCGCGACGTTTCGGGTCGTCGTCATGGAAGAGCTCAATCGACCTGAGCTCGTCGTATTGCCGAATCAGCCGTGCATGCTGGCCACGATCGACACGAGGGCGCTCTGCGTGTTCCGCAGGTACACGATCCTCACCCCGCAAACATGCGCGTTTTATCACTTCCCGGAAGCGACCGAACTGTCAGGACAGGGCGGCGGCACCGTCGTGAACGGCACCGGACCAGGCGCCTGTCGGGTTCGGGTGCAGGTCGAAGGCACCGCGCTGGAGGAGGATCTCGAGTTCGAGCTTTGCGGCGGCTGAGCGGCAGCGAGGCCGTCGTCCGCGGCGTCGGCGTCGATCGCGTCTGGCAAGACGGAGTGCAGATTCCAGCTTTTCAGGACCGTGGGTGCTCGAGGCGAAGCCGTACGGTTATCGCGAGATCCGCCTGCTCGTGAAGCCGGGCACGACGGACGTCGTGGAGTCTGGTACTCCGTGCCCTGATCGTTCAAGCAGCACCCTGCGGCGAGCGCTCAGGGAACGACGTCGAAGGTCGTCTGCGCCAGCGGCGCGTCTCGGGCGGAGAGGACGCGGACGGACCATGAGCCGACGCGGTTCGCGCTGATCTTCATGTGAGCGCGGGTCCGAATGGTCGACTTCGAGGCCGGGAGCGCCACGCGCGTCTTGCCGGCGAAGGCCCCGTTTCGTTCCCAGACGAGCGTCAGGCGGTCGGCCTTTCCTGGCCTGTGCGCGACTTGCAGGCAGACGTTCACGGTCTTGCTGGACTTCGCGGAGAACCGGGTGGTGGGGTCGGGACAGGTGAAGTTCTTGTAGGAGGTGCCAGCGAGCATCCTCTCGACGCGAAGCCCTCCTGAGCGCGCACTGGCCGAGGGAGGGGAGGGTGTCGGTGACGACGACACCGTCGGCGGAGGCAGCGTGGCAGTTTCGAGAGCCGGTGCGGCAATGGCGCGCGCCGAGATCCCGATGGTCTCCGGCTTCGCGGGCTCAGCCGGAGAGTCCGTGCGTACGCGCGCCCGACCGATCGACATCCAGACGACGGCGACGCCGGCGAACACGGCCGAACAGACCATCGCGACGCGAACCAGAGGGCGCCTCGTGCGTGGTTCAATCGACAGCGGTGAACTCGCCTTCGCGGGACCAGACGCGGGCGCCGGACTGGCCTGCGCGGCAGCGGCGCTTTCCGGCGCTGCTGCAGCCTGGCGCCGACCCAGAAGCCGCTCCAGCATCGGCTCGGTCGCAGGATCAAGCGTCGTGAATTTCACGCCCATGCCCTTGGGCTTTACCCAGGTAACGACGCCTTCGCCGGCGAACACGACGGTGTCGTCGAGTAGCGCGATCTCGAAGCGAATCGTCCGTCCTACCTCACGCGC
>Ga0207681_10000467_pt1 | contig 28346 bp, 27 predicted proteins | sample KBSS53metaG_FD_184324 | JGI IMG/M metagenome (GOLD analysis project Ga0207681, IMG submission 184324) | Switchgrass rhizosphere microbial communities from Kellogg Biological Station, Michigan, USA - KBS S5-3 metaG (SPAdes) (version 2) | ecosystem: Host-associated > Plants > Roots > Rhizosphere... | reverse complement strand
TGCGAGGGGGCCTTTGGGTCAAATCCCGAAGGGACGCCAAAATGGCTTCCATCTCGGCCCAAAGTGCCCTTGCAAAGGCCACCAGCCTTCGCTGCGGTCACTTTGACCCGATATGTTCGCCATTTTGGCGCCTCGGCGGCGCCATTTATGGGTTCACGACCTAGTCAGTGGCCTGATTGCACCGTGGTGTCGAGTTCGTGCATGATCGCGTCGTGCGCCACGGCATCGCCGGTGCTGCGGCGGGGCAATTGGCCGGTATCGATCATCTGCGCCAGCGCCGCGCGGGCGCGGCCCACCCGGCTCTTGATCGTGCCAACAGCGCACTGGCAGATTTGCGCGGCTTCTTCGTAAGAGAAGCCGCCGGCACCCACCAGCAACAGCGCTTCGCGCCGCTCGGGCGGCAGGGTCAGCAAGGCGCGGTGCATGTCCGAAAGGTGCAGCGGGCTTTCCTGCCCGGCCGGCGCCACCAGCACGCGCTCTGCCACGGTTTCATCGTACTCGGCGCGAAAGCGGTTGCGGCGCATGTCCGTGAGGTAGGCATTGCGCAGGATCACGAAGGTCCATGCGCGCATCGACGTGCCCGGCTCGAACCGTTCCTGCGCAGCCCAGGCCTTGAGCAGGGTTTCCTGTACCAGATCGTCGGCAAGATCGGGCCGACCGCACAAGCCGCGGGCAAAAGCGCGCAGATGAGGGATAACGCCGGTAAGTTCGCGCTTGAAGGCAATGGCGTTGCGGCTTGCGGCAGTGGTCTCGCCCTTGGTTTCTGCCTGTGGGCGGGCAGCCTCAGCCATGCTCGTCGCCGTCCAGCTTGTCGAGCAGTTGCGCGAAGCTGTCGGGCAAAGGCTCCTCCACGACCGAATCGTAAAGGCGGCGCAAACCGTCGGCCCATTCGGGCGATTTGGCCCGCGCGCTCGTGCGGCGTCGGGCACCTAGGGTTTTCATAGGTTTATCTTTCGACATTCGCTCTCGGCTTCGCCTCCCCCCATGGATATCTGCGGTAAACGGCGTCCGGCTGCCGCCGGACGGATCATCGCGCATACACCATAGGGCCGCCAGAATCACAGGGATGCCCGTTAAAACGGGTATTTTCGCAAGTGGAACGAAACGATTGGCAATCGGTTCCCATGCCAGGAAATCCGCTGCCCGGTTCTGGCAAGTCACTGGCCAAGTTCATGGAATTTGAGCATGAAGTTTGCGCGGCGGGCTGCTGGCCAAGGCGGGCGGGGCCGTGAAAGCGATAGAATGCCATGGCGCGTTGGGCACCGGCGCTTGCACCGTGCGTTCCATCGGGCATGATCGCGGACACCGCCAGCCGGCGTGGGCCGCATGGTTTGGTTAGGCAGAGCAAAGGGATCGCTAGGGCACGTGGAGAAATTGCTCTCCCAGAAAGATCTGGCCCCGAGATGGTATGAGCGATTCCCGCGTGCCGTTCCGGTGGGGATTTTCGCGCTTACCATGGGCGTCACCCTGTTGAGCGTGTTCGCGATCGAACGCGCCGACCGCCAGCGCGAGATCGCCCAGCTGGATAAAGTGGCGCAGGAAGTGTCCTCGGGCCTGGAGCGGCGCGCCAACGGCAATGCTGCCTATCTTCGCTCGGCAGCGGCGCTGTTCACCACGCGATCGTCGGTCGATGCATCGCTGTTCCGCTCGTTTGTCGGCCAGTTGCAGATGGAAGGCCGCTCCAACGGTATCAACGGCATGGGCTGGGGCATCCGGATCGCCAGCAGCGATGTGCCGATGGTGGAGCGCGTGATGCACGATGGCGGCGCGCATGCGGATTCCCCCGGTGGACCGGCATCGCCGCCGTTTGCGGTCTACCCGCTCGATTACCGGCGCAGCGGCTATGCCGTTCCGGTTACCTATCTGGTGCCGGAAACGGCGCGCAACCGCCTGTCGATCGGGTACGACATGGCCAGCGATCCCATCCGCCGCGCGGCGATGGACCGGTCAGAACTGGTGGAGCGGCCGATCGTTTCGGGCAAGCTGCAACTGGTGCGGGCCGGCAAGGTCAGCAACGAAACCGGGTTCGTCATGTACATGCCGGTGTTTGGCGCCAGTCGCGACGATGGCAGCCGGGCCTTGCGCGGCTTTGTCTTCACGCCGTTTTCCGCTGGCGAATTCCTGCACGCCTCGATGCCGTCCGATCCCGATGCCCCGCTGGCGGTGCGGCTTTACGATGGCAGTGAAGACCCGGCGCACCTGATGGCGCAGGAAAGGCCCGACGTGCGATCGGGCCGGGCCGTGCGCCGCTGGGTAGACGTGGCGGGACGGCGTTGGTTGCTGGTCGTCGAGGCGCCGCCGGCCATGATGCTGGGCGTGCTGTCGGTCATGACGTTGCTGTTCGGCCTCTTGGTGGCAACGCTGCTGCTGGTGCTCGCCCGCCTGGTGAGCCAGCAGGTGGGGGAAGACCGCTTGGCTTTGGCCTGGTTCGAGCAGCAGTCGTCGATCCGCGATTCCCTGACGCGGGAGTTGAACCATCGGGTGAAGAACACCCTTGCCAACGTCCTGTCGATCATCGCGCTCACGCGCCGCCGCGCGCGCGATCTCGACAGTTTCGTCGAAAGCCTGGAAGGCCGCATCCGCGCGCTGTCGGCCACGCATGACCTGCTTACCCAGTCCGACTGGGGCGCAACGCCGGTCGATCTGGTAATCCGCGCGGAATTGGCGCCCTATGCACAAGGGGCGGATCACCATGTCGACATGGCCGGGCCCGATGTGCAACTGGCGCCCAACGATGCCCTGTCGCTCGGGCTGGCGATCCATGAACTGGCGACCAATGCGGCCAAGTATGGTGCGCTCAGCGTGCCGGGCGGGCGCGTGGATGTGCGCTGGGAACTGGCGAGCGAAAACACCGCGCGCATTTCGTGGCGCGAGCATGGCGGGCCGCCGATCGATCCGGAGGCACGGCGCAAGCGCGGCTTTGGCACCGACCTGATCGAGAAGATCGTGGCGCACGAGTTGCGCAATCCCGTGGACCTGCGGTTCGACACCGATGGCGTGCGCTGTTCGCTGGTGATCCCGGTGCGCCGGCGCGAAAACTTCGCCATCCGCGAAGGCCGCCCGGCCTAGGCAGCGTGGGGCCTTGGGATTCAGCCTGGTGTCCGGGCCCAAGGTTGATCCCGTCTGCGCGCCAACGCCGCTACCCAACGAAAAAGGCCGGGCCACGAATGGCCCGGCCTTTCACGAGGGAACGGGTTGAAACCGATCAGGACAGCGGGCGGCTCGATCCGAAGAACAGCGCCTGACTGATGGCGGCGCGCACGGTCGCTTCCTGGAAAGGCTTGGTGATCAGATAAGTCGGTTCCGGGCGGTCACCCGTGAGCAGACGCTCAGGATAGGCGGTGATGAAGATCACCGGCACATCCACCAGCTTGAGGATATCGTCCACCGCATCGAGGCCCGACGAGCCATCGGCCAGCTGGATATCGGCCAGCACCAGGCCTGGCGTTTCGCGTTGGGCGATTTCACGCGCCTGGGTGCGGGTGGCAGCCATGCCGCAGACATCGTGACCGAGCGAACGGACGAGATCTTCGAGCTGCATCGAAATCAACGGTTCGTCTTCGATGATCAGCACGCTGGTCGAGGATTCGCGGTCGATTTCCTCGATCGCTTCCTGCACCAGTGCTTCGACATCGGCCGGCGTGCGGTCGAGGATTTCGGCCACTTCGGCAACCGAGAAATCCTCCAGCGTCACCAGCAGCAGCGCTTGCCGGTTGGCGGGCGTGATGTGGGCGAGGCGGTCCTGTGCAGCAGCCTCGTGGAGGCCGATGCCGCCACTGCCGGAATGATCGACCGTGTCGACAAATGCACTCGACCAGACTTTGTTGAACGCGCGATACAGCGCAACGCGGCCTTCGCCGATTGCAGTGCGCAGTTCGGCGTCGGCCAATGCCGCTTCGAGCGTGGCGCGCACGAAGGCGTCACCGGTCTGCTGGCTGCCGGTCAATGCCCGGGCATATCGGCGCAGATAAGGCAGATTGGTAGCTACTTTGGCGCCCAGCGACATTTAAACCCCTTCCTGGATACGCAATGCACCCCTTAATGCCCTACCCCAGTTTAGGTTCCCAGGCCATCCCGGGTTTTTGCGGTAGAGATTGGTGCCGCGCTGCGGAAAACCCTGGCGCCGATCAACCACGCGCCAGGACATTGTCCACCCAATCCGCCACTTGCCACGCGCCGGCCGGCTTGGGAAAGCGAGGCACTGCTCCCAGAAACTCCGGGATTCTTCCCGAATCCGCGCCCGAGATCAGCGCCACGGGGCAACCTTGCGCCAGCAGTTGCCGGGCCAGCTCCGCTGAATCGCCATCTGGCAACCGCAAGTCGAGCAGCGCCAGCCGTGGAAGCCGCGCCGCAACGAGAGCGCCGGCTTCGGCGAGGTCGACAGCGCAAGCCACCGCATAGCCGCGCGCGGCCAACTCGTCTTCCACTTCCATCGCCACCAGCACGTTGTCTTCCAGCAACAGGATGTAATCGGCAGTCATCATCAAGCGCGCTCCATCGCGCCGGGCGCGGTGCCGGCGGGCGGGCAGCGGGCTCTATCCGTGAACCGCTAAGTCGTTTATGTCATTTGACATAGCCTTTTGTCGGGGCCTTGGCCAATCATGGAGCAGGACGGCAGATGCCGTGGACGAGCGCAAGGAGCGAAAGCGTGTACAGAGGCGGGGGCGGCGCGGGCGGAAACCAGAATGCCACGGAGGCAAAGCAGTCCAGCCAGCCGTGCAGCACATGCCCGTTGCGTGACCGGCCGGGCCTGGTCGCGCCCGACGCATCCCAGCGCGAATGGATCGAGCGCTATCGCAGCGGCGAACGCACCGTGCAGCGCGGCGAGGAAGTCTTGCGCCAGGGTGCGCCGGGTGACCGGCTGTTTAGCGTGCTCGATGGGGTTCTGCTGCGCTACCGCCTGCTCGAAGACGGCCGCCGGCAAGTGGTCAACATCATGTTTCCGGGCGACCTGATCGGGCTGCAGGCGGCGTTCGACGGCGAAATGGCGCATGGCGTCAGTGCGCTGACCGACACCCGCCTGTGCATGTTCCCCCGCGAACGCTTCATGGAACTGGTCACGGCGCAGCCGCGCTTTGCCTATGACGTGATCTGGCTGTCTGCCCGCGAAGAAGATGCGCTCGAGCAGCACCTGGTCGCGCTGGGCCAGCGGCCGGCCCGCGAACGCGTGGCCTATCTGGCCTTGTGGCTGGTGGAGCGCGGTCTCCAGACCGGGATCATCGCGGCCGAGGGCGCGTCGGCCACATTGCGCGTGACGATCACGCAGGGCCAGGTTGCCGATATGCTGGGCCTGTCGCTGGTCCATACCAACCGCACGATGCAGGCCCTGCGCAAGGCCGGCCTGGTGGATTGGACCGCTGCACGCATTTTTATCCCCCAGATCGACAGTATCCGGGCGATGGTTGGCTTCGATCCGCTCGGTCTTCCGAAAAAGCCTTATATCTAAATGATTTGTGCAAGCCCAAAAGGGCTTTTGGAACAACGTAAAAAACTTTGAATTTTTCGCTCACAATGGGAACCGATCGGCATGTGGCCCGTTTAGCCCTTGTCACCGCCGAGACCCCCCCTCCCGTCCAAGCGGCTGGTGATACGATCCCGAAGGCCTCCGCCAATCCCCGGCGGAGGCCTTTTTCGCTGCCCGGCTTTCGTTGCCCGGCGCAGGCTCGCCGTGTGGCGCGCTAGTGCGACAGGGCGTTGCGCAGCCGGCCGAGCAGGCCCGGCTGGCGGCCAAGGTGGCGCTGGACCAGCGTGGCAAGCGCATCGGGCGGGAATGGCTTGGCCAGAACGTGGCCGGTCTGGGCGACGTGCGGTGGAATGCTTTCGGGCGTGGCGGTCGAAAACACGATCAGCGGCGGCGTCGGGCTGATCGCCAGTGCCAGTTCGGCCAGCGCCCAGCCATCGTCCCGGTCTGCCAGGTGAACGTCCAGCACCAGGATGGCCGGGCGCAGCCGCTCCAATTCGGCCAGGGCCAGCGCGGTGGTATGGCAGACCGCCACTTCGCCTGCGCCCGCCTGGGTGAGGGAATCGGCCATGGCCAGCGCGACGATCAGTTCGTCTTCGACCACGAGTGCGTTGCCCAGCCGGCCAGGCGTAGCATTGCTATGTCCCGGCTGCGCGCGATGTTCCATGGCTGGCCGTCCTTTTCGCAAGCTGGCCTTCACGCCGTGTCGCTTGACCGCAGATAAGCGGCACGCGCGGCGTGCATGACACTGCCCTGTCGTTAAACGCTTGGCCCGGTTCGCCGTTCCGCCGGCCGGGCCCCCTTAGAGCGCGCGTTCGTAGATCGTGTAGCGCTTGTTCACATGGCTATCGATCGCGTCGGCAATGGCGATCATTCCCTGGTTGTCGTCCAGAATCCAGCCGATCTCCCCGCGCGAGGCGCCGTAATGCTGAACCGAATTGCGGCGGATATATTCGATCATCATGAAGGCCAGCTGGCTGGCAAGGCGCGAGGATTGCAGCTTCTTGCGCACGCCCATCAGCGGCACGCGCATCGTGCGGCAGCGCGGCTTGTTCAGCCAGCGCAGCAGCTTGATCCAGTTGAAGGGAAACAGCTTGCCGCCCATCGGCTTGGTCACTTCGTTAAGGTCGGGCAGCGTCATCATGAAGGCCACCGGCTCGCCCTCGTACTCGGCCACCATGATCAGGTCTTCGCGCACGATCGGCTTGAACTTCTTGCCGGCATAGCCGATTTCCGTCTGGGTAAAGGGCACGAAGCCCCAGTTGTCGGACCAGGCATCGTTGAGGATGTCGAGGATGATCCCCGCTTCGCTGTCGAACTTGCTGCGATCCACGTTGCGGATACGGATCTTGGCGTTCTTTTCGCCCGACTGGACAATGCGCTGGATCAGCGGCGGAAATTCCTTGGTGATGTCCAGCTCATAGGTCAGCAGCTGCTTGGCAGGCGTATAGGGCAGCGCTTCGATGTAGTGCTGGTAGCGCTCGCTCTGGTGGCCCATCATGACCGTGGGCGGGTGGTCGAAACCCTGGGTAAGCTGGCCCGGCTCTTCCCAGATCGACATCGAGAGCGGCGCCAGCACGCGGGTCATGCCCTTGGTGCGCAGCCATTCCTCGGCCCGCGCGATCAGCGCGTGGGCCACGGCCTGGTCCTCTGCTTCCAGCATGCCCCAGTTGCCGGTGCCCGGCCCCATGCCCTGGCCGGGGTCCATCGCCACGGCCAGGTGGTCGATATGGGCAGAAATGCGGCCGACCAGGCGGCCATCGCGCCGCGCCAGGAACAGTTGCACGTCGGCATGTTCGAAGAACGGGTTCTTGCCTGGCGTCACCAGTTCCCTGGCTTCCATGCGCAGCGGCGGCACCCAATTGGGATCGCCCGCGTTGAGGCGATAGGCCAGATCGACAAAGGCGGCCCGTTCGGCCTTGCTTGCAACGGGGGTGATGACTACTTCGCCTGCCACGATATCGCCTTTGTTTTGAGTTAAACGCGCGCTGTCCCGGATGCCTGCGGCGGTATCTGGCGACTTGTCAAGCCGGACGAACCCAGGCGCACCGGCGATCACCTGTCAGGCATCGTTCATGCCTGGCCCTTCATGGGTTTCTTGGGAACCGTTTTTGCCATGCTTGCCACAGACTATTTCGAACAGAGCGATGCCCTTGCGCCGGTTGGCGCGGCCCCTGCCTCTGGCGGTGCGACGGGCCTTGCCGGCACGCCCGATGACAAGGCCATGCTGCGCGCCGCTGCCGATCTTACCCGTGATATCGCGCGTGCCCGGCCAGAAATCTACTGGCCCGACATGCTCGGCTCGGCCGTGCTTGGCTATGGCGCGCTTGGCCTGGCCATTGCCACTGCCTTGCGCGGGGGCGACTGGGGCCTGGTCGTGGCGCTGGGCGTGCTTTCGGCGCTCGCGCTCTATCGCGCGCTGCTGTTCATCCATGAACTCACCCATATGCACCGCGATGCGCTGCCCGGCTTCCGCTTTGCCTGGAACCTGGTGGTGGGCATCCCCGTGCTGATGCCCTCGTTCATGTACGAAGGGGTGCATTCGCTGCACCATTCGCGCATCCGCTATGGCACGGTCGACGATCCCGAATACCTGCCGCTGGCGCTGATGAAGCCGTGGTCGCTGCCGGTTTTCACGCTGACGGCGCTGCTGCTGCCGATCGGCCTGCTGGTGCGCTCGGCGCTGCTGGTGCCGCTTGGTGCGATCGTGCCCCCCTTGCGCAAGCTGGTGTGGGAGCGCGCGTCCTCGCTGTCGATCAACCCGGCATTCCGCCGCCGCAAGCCCGAGGGCGATTTTGCCCGCATGGTGTTCTGGCAGGAACTGGGCGCCTCGCTCTGGGCGTGGTCGGTGCTGGCCTGGTCGGCCACGCATGGCTGGCTGCCGCTGGCGATCGGCCTGGGCGTCGTTTCGCTTGCCGCATTGCTCAACCAGGTGCGCACGCTGGTGGCGCACTTGTGGGAAAACGAGGGCGAGCAGATGACCGTGACCGGGCAGTACCTCGATTCGGTCAACGTGCCGCCGCCCGGCGTGTGGGGCGCGATGTGGGCGCCGGTGGGGCTGCGCTATCACGCGCTGCATCACCTGCTGCCTTCGATGCCCTATCACGCGCTGGCCGAGTGCCATCGGCGGCTGCGCGCGCATCTGGGCGAGCAGTCGACGTACGAACGGGCAAACTATGGTGGCCTGTTCCCGCTGCTGTCGCGGCTGGCGCGTTCCACCATGGGCACCCGCGCCAAGGGCTGAAGATTTCGCGGATGTGAAAAGGCCCCGCCCGGTCGATCCGGCGCGGGGCTTTTTTCATTCCTCGGTGCGGATCAGCACCGTTTCCCCGATCAGCAGGAACAGCACGAACGGCGCCCATGCCGCGATCAGGGGCGGGTAGCCGCCGAAACTGCCCATGGCCAATGCGGCATTGTCCACCACGAAATAGGCAAAGCCCAGCGCCATGCCGATCACGGCGCGCATGAACAACTGGCCCGAGCGCGCCAGGCCAAAGGCGGCGACAGCGCCCAGTAACGGCATCAGCATGGCCGAGAGCGGCCCGGAAATCTTGTGCCACCAGCGGCTTTCCAGTTCGCTGGTGCTGTGGCCGGCCGCCCGGATCGCGGTGATCGAATCCGACAGGTGCGGCAGCGCCTCGGCATCGGCATCGGCCTTGCGGATCACGATCTGGCTGGGCGTGACGCCGGTGGCGAGCGTGGGGTTGCCCGGCAAGGGGGCGCGGCGCGCGCTCTGCACGTCGAACGCGGTTGCCTGCGCCAGCCGCCAGCCGGGGTTGGCATATGCCGCGCTGGGCGCGCGGACGATCTCGGTGACCATGCCGGTGGGATCGCGACGGTGCCATGTCACGTCGGTCATCTTCATGGCATTGCCCTCGCCAGTGACGGTGCGAGCGTAGAGGATATTGGGCCCGTCCTGCAGCCAGACATTGCTGCGGATGGTCGTGTCGGTCGGCAGCGGGCCATAGTCGGCATCCTGCCAGGCCTTGAGCGTGGCGGTTGCGCGGGTGACGATCCGTTCGTTGAACGCGAAGTTGCCCACGCTGATGACGCCGGCCACCAGGAACAGCGGCGCCAGCACCTGGTGCGCAGAGAGCCCTGCCGCCTTCATCGCGATCACTTCGCTGTTCTGGTTGAGCGTGATGAGCGTGATGATCGTGGCAAGGAGAACCGAATAGGGCAGGAAGCGGGCCACCAGCTGCGGCACGCGCAGGCCCACATACGTCAGCAACTGGGCCTGGCCATTACCGGCGTGGGCCAGGATCTGCCCGCTTTCGCTGAGCAGGTCGAGCATCTGCAAGACCATGACCAGCATCATCAGCACGGCGATCACGCGCATGGCAAACATCTTGGCGATGTAGATCGTCATCGTGCGGGACGGAAAGATATCAAGCTGCAAGGCTGTCGTCCTGTCCTGCCATGGCGGGGTCCTGGCCGGGGCGGCGGCGCGCGAAAATCTTGCGCACGTGCCCGGCCAGCTTGGCAAACACGGTTTCCAGCGCGCCGATCGGCTGGCCGCCCGGCACATAGGCGAGGCGCCAGTACATCCACAGGATCAGCGCGGAAAACAGCGCAAACGGCCCCCACAGCGCGAGCGCGGGATCGAGCCGGCCGAGGCTGGCAACGTCCTGCCCGTATTCGTTGACCTTGTGATAGGCGACAACCATCACGATCGACAGGAACACCCCGAGCGCGGAAGTGGAACGCTTGGGCGGCACGGCAAGCGCCACGGCCAAGAGCGGCAGCAGGAACATCATCACCACTTCGACCAGGCGGTAATTCAGGCTGGCCTTGCTCTTGTTGCGCATGTCCTGCGAATAGGCCTTGTTCCAGCCGATCTTGAGCAGTTCGGGCAGGATGTATTCGCGGTCCTTGTCGCCGCGCTGGCGGAACTGGGCGATCTTGGGCAGGTCGATCGGCAGGTCGTGCGTGGCGAATGTCAGCACGCGCGGCGAGGCCAGGTTCGGCCCGTCCTGCACGATCTGGCCATCGGTCAGCCGCAGGATGATCGTGTCGCGGTTCTCGCGGTTGGCAAAGAACTGCCCCTCGCGGGCCGAAATCGTCATGATCTCGCCCTTGGGCGTGACAAGGCGGGCGAAGATGCCCTGGAGATCGCGCCCGTCGTCTCGGCTGGAATCGACCCGCAGCGCGGTGCGATCCTGCAGCGCGTTGAACTCGCCCACCTTGATCGAGGCGCCGAGCGCGCCCGAGCCCAGTTCGTACTGCAATTCTTCGTAGTAATAGCGGCTCAAGGGCTGGATATAGCCCACGATCAGCAGGTTGAGCCCTGCCAGCGCCAGCGTGAACAGGTAGGGCACGCGCAACAGGCGGGTGTAGGACAGGCCCACCGCGCGCATCACGTCGAGTTCCGAACTGGTCGCCAGCTTGCGGAAGGCGAACAGGATGCCCAGCATCAGCCCGAGCGGAATGGCAAGGCTTGCATATTCCGGAAACAGGTTGAGCAACATCTTGAAGACGACCGTCACCGGTCCGCCTTCGGTTGCCACGAAATCGAACAGCCGCAGCATCTTGTCGAGGATCAGCAGCGACGCAGCCAGGACGAACACGGCCAGCATCGGCACGATCACCAGGCGAGCGATGTACCTGTCGATGGCGCTGAGGAATCTCACGTTAGGACATTCACCGTGTGGGTGGGTGGCAGGAAGCACGCAGCGTTGCCGCTGGGCGCCATGCGCGCATCGCTGTCGGTTAGCCCGCTTCGCCGCGATGCGAAAGGCGAAAATGCCAAGGAGGGCTTGCGGTCAGACGCGACCACGACGCGGCGCCAAGTCATAACTAAAGTTATTGCTCCGCCATTTGAAAGCCAATATTGCCAGAATGTAAAATTCGTGGTCGCGGACTGCAAGGACCAGGGCGGCGAATGCAAAATTCCAACGCTGATCCGGGCGGGAACGTTTGGAAATGCGGTGGGTTCCAAAGACCGCAGAGCATGGCCGGCTGCTATGTGATGCACCGCATAGGGCAGGTACGCATTCTTCAAGTCTTTGGATGGAAAGAGGAAACCGCTTTCGCACCGGGCCGGATGATCAACAGGGCGTGATGCAGGCAGCCTGCATGCCAGCCAGTCAGATTGCGGGGCCGGTTCACCGGTTGGGTGCTTTGCGATGAGGAACAGGCCATGAATTTCATGACGTCTGGATCAAGCTGGTGGCAAGGCCGCATGGCGCAGTGCACGGCGCGCCCGGAAGAGCTGACAGCCCTGGCGGATCGCTGCGAAGCGCTTTGCGCGGACGAGCAGCGTCTGGGCTTCGAGCGGACCTTGCGCACCCTGGGGCAAGTGGCGCTGGCGCCCCAAGGCATGCCGGCCGACAGCGACAGCCTGTGGGTGAGCCTGCTGGCCGATTCGGGTGCCTATGAAAGTGCAGCGCTGGCCTTGCTGCCGCCCAAGGCCGTATTCAGTGGCGGCCGCCTCGTCGATGGGCGCTATGTTGCCCAGGTGGAACTGCCAAGCGGGGCCGGTGCCCACTCGCGCGAGGCCAATTCCCTGGCCATGGCCTGGCTGGCGGCATTGCTGCGCGCGCTGGCCCGTGAAATGATCGAGGAAAGGCCGCTGCATTGATGCGGATGCGTTAAGGCTTCGACAGGGTCAGCCCGAACGGCAGGCCAGCTGCTCAGCCGACGGTGTTTCAGGCTTTTTCCAGCGTGCATTGCAGCGGGTGCTGGTTCTGCCGGGCAAAGTCCATCACCTGGTTCACTTTGGTTTCGGCGATTTCATAGGGAAAGATGCCGCATACGCCCACGCCCCGCTGGTGCACATGGAGCATCACACGCGTGGCCTGTTCCAAGTCCATGTGGAAGAACCGCTTGAGCACCATCACCACGAATTCCATCGGGGTGTAATCGTCGTTCAGCATCAGCACCTTGAACATGCTGGGCTTTTTCGGACGGGCGCGCGTGCGGGTGGCAAGGCCGATCATGTCGCCATCGCCGGCATCGCGGTTGTCGTCGGCCATGGTGGGCATCGAGGCGACCGCGGGCGCCACATCTTCGGCGCGAATTGCGCGCAGAGAAGGGGCGACTGGCGCCGAAAGAGAGACGGATCTGTTCATCGGAGCCTTGAATATCGCATCGCAGCCGCCCCGCGACAAGGGGGCGTTGGAATAGCCCTGCCTTAAATCGCTTACGAAACGGCAAATCGGGCGCCGTTTGCGATACGCAGCCGGGAAATCCGGGACGATTTCAGGCTCGGCACAGGAATGCCGACGAATCGCGCGCAGAAAGGCAGCCGTGCGCGCAAGCGCCGGCTGCCTTTCTGCCACTGGTGGCTTTCCAGGATATCCACCCATCGGCCGGCCTGCCCAAAAAGGGGGGCAAGCCGACAGGTGCGAATCAGGTGCCGATCAGGCGGCGACCTTCATCTTTTCGACCGCGAGGCTGACGCGGTTGGAAATCGGCTGGAATGCTTCGTTGGCAAGCTTGAGCACGGCTTCGCTGTGCTTGCTGCTGACAGCGACGACCGCATCGAACTGCTTGCGCATCAGGGCGGTGTGCTTTTCGAAGAATTCGGTGGGCGACTTGGCGGTGGCCAGGTCCTTGATCTCGACAGTCAGGGCTTCCATCGCGCTCTTGCCTTCGGCGGCATAGCCCTTGGTCAGTTCCTGAAGGCCCGAAGCCAGGATCTTGCTCGATTCCACGACGGCTTCCACGTTGCCCTTGGCGAATTCGCCGGCATCGCCGAACGCGGCCTGGCTCTTTTCGAAGGCGGTCTTGGCCTTTTCAGAGGCGTCCTTGAAAGCGGACTGGAACTTTTCGGAAAATTCGTTGGCGGTGGTCATGATAGGGTGTTCCTTCCTGGAAGCCGCGGCAGCGGCCGGTGTCACGCGGGTCTTGAGCGGAGCCGGCACCATCGCGTGTGGGGTGTCGGTTCCGGGTCTTGTCGCGACCGGGTCAGCAGCCTTGGCTGCCACGGGAGGCAGCGCGGGCTTGGGCGGCGCCACGGGGGCAGCCACCGTCTTGACCGGCAGAGGCTTTGCCGCAGCCACTTTGGCTGCGGGCACCTTGACCGGCTTGGCAACAGGTGCCTTGGCCGGGATCGCCGGTGCAGCAAGCGGTGCTACCGATGTTGCCACCACGGGAGCCTGGACCTTGGGCGCAGCCTCGCTGGGCTTTGCCGGAAGGGCAGGTGGCGTGATGGCAGCAGGCGGAACCACCTTGGCCTCGGGAGTCGCGAACTTGCGTGTGCGACGGTTGGCCTTGTCGGCCGGTGCCAGGTTGGCCTGGATCGTTTCCGTCGCCTTTGCCGCGGTGCCAGGGGTGGATGCCACGGGGGAGGAGGCTGGAGCGGCGGCAGGCACGATGCTGTCCGCCCGAGGGGCGGGGCTGGGTGCTGCGCCGTTCGGCGTCCCTTTTTCCGGGGTATCCTTGGCCATGGCATTACGGCTCCTGCAATGCAGCAGGGCGGAAAACCGGCAAGGACCAAGACCCGTGGCAAAACGGCGACTCAGCCCAAGGCGCGATATTGCCTCTGCTGCAATGCACAAAATAGGAATGCACGGGCCAATGTCAAGGATTTTGTGCGCTGCACAATATCCATCCCGGACCTATTTCCGCAAAGTAAACGGGTGAATACCCAACATTGCCACGAACCCGTCAGCGCATCCGCACATACCGTCCTGGGGCATCTTCTATTGCATTGCGGGCCGGGGTTCGGGCGCCCTTCGCCGGCACCGTCGCGCTGTCCAGGTCTGCCAGCCACGCGCGCCAATCGGGCCACCAACTGCCCTTGGTTTCCTGCGCGCCGGCAACGAAGGCTTCCAGCGTCGCGGCTTCCCTCGGGTTCGTCCAGTACTGGTACTTGCCCGCCTCTGGCGGATTGACGACGCCGGCGATGTGGCCCGATCCGGCCAGCACGAATTTCCATGGGCCCGACAGATGCCGGGTCAACTTCCATACGCTGCCTGGTGGGGCGATGTGATCCTCGCGCCCGGCCTGGATATAGCAGGGCGTGGTGATGCGGTGCAGATCGATCGGCGTGCCATCGGCGCTCAGGGCATCGGGCACGACCAGCCGGTTGTCGCGATAGAGATCGGCCAGATAGGCGCGGTGCCAGCGTGCCGGCAGGTTGGTGGTGTCGCCATTCCAGTAGAGCAGGTCGAACGCCGGATAATCCTCGCCCAGCAGGTAGTTGTTGATCACGTAGTTCCAGATCAGGTCCGGCCCGCGCAGCAGGTTGAACGTGGCGGCAAGGTAGCGCCCGTCGATGTAGCCATCGGTTTCCAGGCTTTCCAGCCAGCGCAACTGCGCGTCATCGACGAAATGGCAAAGCTCTCCTGCCTCGCTGAAATCGACTTGCGCGGTAAAGAACGTGGCAGAGGCAACCTTGTCCGCCTCGCCGCGCCGGGCCAGCACGGCGAGCGTGGCCGCAAGGGTCGTGCCGGCAACGCAATAGCCGATGGTGTGCACCGCCGGGACCGACAACCGCTGGCGCACCACGTCGATCGCCTCGATCTGCGCGCGCACGTAATCGTCCATGCTCACGTCGGCGAGGCTCGCGTCGGCCGATTTCCACGAGACCAGGAACACGCTCAGCCCCTGTTCCACGGCCCAGCGCACGAAGCTTTTCTTGGCGTTCAGATCGAGGATGTAGAACCGGTTGATCCACGGCGGAAAGATCAGCAGCGGCACGGCCGACACGCTGCGCGTGGTGGGGGTGTAGTGGATCAGCTGGAACAGCGGGGTTTCGTGCACCACTTTTCCCGGCGTGGTCGCCACGTTGCGGCCCAGCTCGAAGGCTTCGCCATCGGTGTGGCTCAATTGCCCGCGCTTGAGATCGGCCAGCAGGTGTTCCACGCCCTTGACCAGATTCTCGCCGCGCGTGGCGAGAGTGCGTTCGATGACCAACGGGTTGGTCATCGGGAAATTGGCCGGGGAGAGTGCCTCGGTGATGAGGCGGGTCAAAAAGCGCAGCTGGCCATGTCGCTCGGGCTCGAGCCCCGACATGTCCTGGGCCATTTCCTCCAGCCGCTCTGCGAGCAGGAGATAGGTCTGGTGCAGCAGCGCGAACCACGGCTGCTCGCGCCAGCGCGGGTCGGCAAAGCGCCGGTCGCGGCGGGGCAGGGCATCGGGCGCCACGTCTGCCACGGGCTTGCCCGGTGCGGAGCCTTGCGGGCTGTAGAGCTGGATCACCCGCCCCCACAGTTGCAGGCTTTCGTCCCACAGCCGCGCCTGGGTTTCTGCCTGGGCAATGGGCATGGCGGCGGTCCAGTCGTCCATCAGCTGTGCCCAGCGGCCGGTGTCGAACAGGCGAGACCAGGCAGGCTCGGCGGCGGCGGTGCGCTCGGCCAGGAAATCCAGCCACATCTTCTGCAGCTTGGCGCCCGACATGGCCCAGTGCTGAAGATCGCCGGCATCGGGCGCCTTGGCCTGGGCGGTAGGCAGGAACGGGGCAGCCAAAGCCTGCATCGCTTCGCTCTGGAGACGGAAAAGGTCTTCGATCACCGCATTGTCGGTGGCGGCTGGCGTCGTGGTATCACCCGGTTCGCGCATGTGCAGCTTGTTCCCGTGGCACCCGGCGTGGCGGGCAGGACTGGCTCTCTATGTGCGCGCCGCCGCCGTCCGGGGCAAGCCGGTTCGCGTCTGTTCCGGCATGTTCTTCACGCGGTTGGCGATGGGCAAGGGACCGGCACGGGATGGCCGGGGCAGGGGCCGGGGCCGGGGCCGGGGCAGGTCTTCGCACATGATTGGCGAAGCGGATCGATTGGCGTAAGGGGGCGGTCCCGGCAATCCAGCCGGCAAGCATTCGAGTCATGCCCGTGGAAGAAGAGTTCTACCGCATCAAGCGCCTGCCGCCCTACGTCATCGCAGAAGTCAACGCGATGCGGGCCGCGGCCCGCGCCAGCGGACGGGACATCATCGACCTGGGCATGGGCAATCCCGACCTGCCGCCGCCCGCGCATGTGATCGACAAGTTGTGCGAAGTGGCCAACAAGCCCTCGGCCCACGGCTATTCGGCGTCCAAGGGGATTCCCGGCATCCGCAAGGCGCAGGCCAACTATTACGCCAACCGCTTCAACGTGGAACTGGACCCGGAAACCGAAGTCGTGATGACGATGGGATCCAAGGAAGGGCTGGCCAGCCTTGCCACCGCGATCACCGCGCCTGGCGACGTGGTGCTGGCGCCCAATCCATCGTACCCCATCCACACCTTCGGCTTCATCATTGCCGGGGCCACGATCCGTTCGGTGCCAACCACGCCCGATGAACGCTATTGGGAATCGCTCGATCGCGCGATGGCGTTCACCGTGCCGCGCCCGTCGATCCTGATCGTCAACTATCCGTCCAACCCCACGGCCGAGACGGTGGACCTCGCATTCTACGAGCGGCTGGTGGCCTGGGCCAAGGAAAACAAGGTCTGGGTCCTGTCCGACCTTGCCTATTCCGAACTCTATTTCGATGGCCAGCCCACCCGCTCCATCCTGGAAGTGCCGGGCGCCAAGGACGTGGCGGTGGAATTCACCTCGATGTCCAAGACCTTTTCGATGGCCGGCTGGCGCGTGGGCTTTGCCGTGGGCAACAAGCGGCTGATTGCCGCGCTCACCCGCGTGAAGTCCTACCTCGACTATGGCGCGTTCACGCCGATCCAGGCGGCGGCCTGTGCCGCGCTCAATGGGCCGCAGGATATCGTCGAGCAGAATCGCAAGCTCTACCAGAAGCGCCGCGACGTGATGGTCGAAGCATTTGGCCGTGCCGGGTGGGACATTCCCAGCCCCAAGGCCTCAATGTTTGCCTGGGCGCCGCTGCCGCCGGCCTTGAAGCACATGGGCAGCCTGGAGTTTTCCAAGCAGCTCTTGACCCAGGCCGAAGTCGCCGTGGCGCCGGGCGTGGGCTATGGCGAGGATGGCGAAGGCTACGTCCGCATCGCCATGGTGGAAAACGAGCAACGCCTGCGCCAGGCCGCGCGCAACATCAAGCGCTACCTCACCAGCATGGGGGTCAACGCCTCGGCGGCGTGATCTGGCAGCGACGGCCCGGCGCAACCGGGCCGTCGCACCTCATGAATGCTTGTCGGCCTTGCGCTGGCCAAAGCGCATGCCGCGCTCCAGCCGGGCGCGCAGCTGGGTGTAATAGGCTTCGAGGAATGCGCGCTCGTCGCCATTGCCGCTGTTCCAGCCGATCTTGGCGCAGATCGTCTGCGCCACGTCGACCAGCGCATCCTCGCGGTTTTCGCGCAGCACGCGTTCGAGCACCTGCAGTTCATACTCGCCATAGACGGACAGCTCCGCCTCTCCGAACGTGTAGCGTGTCTGTGTCAGCGCGCTATGGCCCTGCGCGCCGGCGCCGGTAGACAGCGCCGCCTTGAGCCGATCGCGCCCGGCCTCCACCACCCAGGTGCCGGCCACGACATCGCCCGCGCGCAAGGCATCGCGGTTGCAGAACGGGAACAGGGCAAAGATCAGGAACCAGGCTGCACCGGCCCAGCCGGCAAAGGTGGTGTCTTCGTTCTGGGCAAGGGCGGAGCCGATGAAGATCAGCGGAAGGGTCAATTCGATATCGCGCAGCAGGTTGCGGGCGACAACCGCCTCTGTCGTCAGCCGGCCGCCATCGCGCGCGGCCACGCGCAGGCCGAGCACGCGCTTGCCCGGCGTTGCGCCGCGCGGGCCAAGCTCGAAATAGAGGAACCAGATGTGGCGGAACAGGAACATCGAGATGATCCACACCACGACCAGGACCTGGCCAATGGCGTCGCCGCCCGCACCGGTCTTGATGTTGACGGCGCGCGCCAGCGAAAAGAGGATGTAGGACAGGCCGGCCATGGTCGCCACGATCAGCACCTGGTCGAGAACCAGCGCCAGAACGCGGGCACCCCGCGCGCCGATGGTGAAGGGCAGGGGCACGCCTTCGGGCGTGACGACCTGGCGCTTGCGCTGGTCGGGTGAGGGGCGCCGGGGCAGGCGGGGCTGCCGCGCCATCAGCCGCTTACCCGTGCGCGGGCCGGGCGATAGGCAAAGAAATAGGCGTTCCACAAGGCCAGCATCGTGCCGCCGATGATCAGGCGGATGGGCGTGGAATCGACCAGTTGGCGCCCGAACCCTTCGAGGAGGGCAGCCATCACCAGCATCAGCACCACGCCAACCATCACTTGCGCGGCGCGGCGCCCCGCGGCAGCGGCAGCGACAAGCACCGGAGCCTCGCCAGGAAAGACCATGGCCCGGCCGATGTGAATGCCCGCCGCGCCGGCCAGGAGGATGGCGAAGAGTTCGGTGGTGCCGTGGATCGCCAGCCAGCCGACCAGTTCTAGCGTCAGGCCTTGGCCATGATAGAGCCACAGCAACGCGCCAAGGCCCGCCGTGTTGTGGATCAGCAGCAGGATCGACGGCAGGCCGAAGGCAAAGCCCAGGGCAAAGGCGAACAGGGAAACCTGCGCATTGTTGCTGAACAGAAAGGCCGCGAACATCGACAATCCGTTCTGGTCCTGCTGCCCGAACAGGGTGTGCATCAGCGCGTCGCGGCTGGCACCGGGCACGCGCACATCGTCGCCCATCACCATGAGGCTGTAATACCAGTCGGGATTGTCCGCCACGAGCAGCCAGCCGACCACGGTGCCCAGCACCATGACGGCGAGCGCAATCAGCAGGTCGATGCCCAGCGCGCGCACGGCCGCACTCCATCCGCCCAGGAGAAACCGCCGCAGCCAGGCGCCCAGTCCTTCGCGCGGGCCGTAGACGGCAAACCACGCGCGCCGCGCCAGCCCTTCGAGATAGGCGATCAGCGCCGCATCGAGCGAGGTCTCGCGCGCGATCGCCAGGCTGGACACGGCAGTGCGATAAAGTGCGGGAAGGGCCAGCAGGTCTTCGTCGGAAAGCTTGCGCAGCCGGCCGCGCTCCACCGCCGTGACGATGGCATCCAGCCGCTGCCAGTCGCTTTCGCGTGCCTGGCGAAAGCGATCGGAGCGCAGCGCAGCCGCTTCGACCGCAGCATCCTGCGCGGCACCTTTGCCGAACCAGCGCGCGATCATCCCAGGCTCCCTTCGCGTTTCACGGTCAGATAGGCATCGATCAGGCGCGTGCCGATCTGGTCGAACGGGGCTTCGACCACGCGCACGCCCAACTGGCGCAGGCGTTGCAACACCAGGGCCCGCTGACGCTGCAAGGCCGTGGCCGTCACGGCGCGGGCCATGGCATCGAGATTTTCGGGCGGTGCCGTGGCCAGCCCGGTCAGTTCCGCATCGGCCATGACGACGAACAGCACGCGGTGCCGCTCCATCAGGCGGCCGAGGCTTTCGATCATCAGTTCGGCACTGGTGGGATCGGTGAAATCGGAAAAGACCACCACCAGCGAGCGGCGTTGGAGCCGCGTGGCCAGCGTGGCCATGGCATAAGTGAAATTGGGTTCCTCGCCATGGTAGTCGAACGCGGCGGCACTGCGTTGCAGACGCGCGAAATCGCGCGGCGCGGTCACGAACGGGGACAGCGCCAGCGGACGGGCGGCAAAGCCATAGACCGCCACGCGATCCTGCGCCTTGAGCGCGACCCAGGCCGTGGTGAGCGCGGCGGTGATCGCGCGGTCCAGCCGGGGCAGGCCGGCGACAGGCTCTGCCATGGCTTGCCCGCAATCGAGCGCGAAGACGATCTGGTTGTTGCGCTCGGTCTCGTATTCCTTGGCGAACAGGCGCCCGTGGCGGGCCGAGCTTTTCCAGTCGATGCGGCGGCGGTCCATGCCCGGTTCGTAATCGGCCAGGGCCTCGAACTCCGTTCCCTCGCCGCGAATGCGCCGCGCGATCAGGCCAAAGGCGGCATCGCGCAGGAAGATTTGCAGCGCGGGGCTGCGCACCGGGGTGATATCGGGCCAGACGCGCACGGCCTGATCCAGCGCGCGGCGAACCTGGCGATGGCCCAGGCCCAGCGGCCCTGTCCAACGCAGCCACAGTGTGTCGAGGGCCGAGGTTCCGCGCCGCGTGGGCGTCAGCGCGGCCACGGCGCGCCACTGCCCCGCTCCATCGGCGGACAGCGGCAGGTCCACCCGCCCGCCATCGGCGAGGCGCGGATCGCACGCCAGGGCAGCAGCAGGTGCGGCGCGTTCTCCAGGCAGCACCGCGCGAAGGGCAAGGGACAGCGGCTGGCCCACTTCGGCATCGGCCGGCATCGCCACCTGGACATCGCGCAAGGACCCGGCCAGCAGCGCATCGAGCAGGACAAGCGCGAGAAGCGCGCCACCGGCAGCCGGCGCCACGACCCAGGCTTGCGGGATCAGCGCCGCAACGAGCAGCCCGGCAGGCGCGGTCAGCATCAACAGCACGACCGCACGCGCCGTGGGATAAACGGCAAGCGTGGGCCAGGGGAAGCGCAAGCGTGGCATGGCGGGAAGCCTGTCCAGCCGGTCAGCGCGGCGCGGGCGTGCGCTGGACCAGGTCGGCCACGATCGCTTCGGCCTGGCGGCCCTCGATTTCCGCAGCGGGGCTGAGCACCATGCGATGGCGCAGCACGGCGGTGGCCAGCCCCTTGATATCGTCGGGAATGGCATAGTCGCGCCCGGCGAGCGCTGCCCGCGCGCGGGTTGCGCCAGCCAGCAGCACGGCCGCGCGGGGCGAGGCGCCGGCGATCAGGTCGCCGTTGTCGCGCGTGGCGCGCACCAGCGCGACGATGTATTCCACCAAGGGCTCGGCCAGCGTCACGGCCTTGAGCGCAGCCTGCGCGCTGCCGATCTCGTGGGCATCGGCCACCGCCGTCACCCCCAGCTGCGCGGGATGCAGGCCGGTGCGCCCCTCGCCATAGCGGGCAACGATCCGTGCCTCTTCCTCGGCAGAGGGGTAATCGACCAGCAGCTTGAACAGGAAGCGATCGAGCTGCGCCTCGGGCAGGGGATAGACGCCCTGGCTCTCGATCGGGTTTTGCGTGGCCACGACCATGAAATGCGGCGGCAAGAGATGCGCCGTGCCATCGAGCGTGACGCGGCGTTCCTGCATGGCTTCGAGCAGCGCGGCCTGGGTCTTGGGCGGGGTGCGGTTGATTTCGTCGGCCAGCACGATGTCATGAAAGATCGGCCCGCGCGTGAGCGTGAACTGGCTGGTCTGGAAATTGAACAGGTTGGAGCCCAGGATATCGCCGGGCATCAGATCGGGCGTGAACTGGATGCGCCCGAAATCGAGGCCGACGGCGGTGGCAAAGCTTTGCGCCACCAGCGTCTTGGCGGTGCCCGGCGGCCCTTCGAGCAGGACGTGCCCGCCGGCCAGCAGCGCGACGAGCAAGTGATCGACCACGCTGTCCTGGCCGACCACGGCCTTGGCCACCTGGGCGCGGATCGCATCGGCAAGGGCGCGCACTTCATCGAGAGAGAGTGCGCCGGTCGGAGGGGCGAGTTCGGTCACGCAAGGTCCTTTTCAATGGCATGCAGGGCCTGGGCCGCGCGCACCGCATCGGGCGCGTTGCGGGCGGCGGAAAGCTGGGCAACGGCAAGCGAAAACGGCATGGCCTGGGGCTGAGGTTGAGGTTGGGCCTGAGGCTGGGCTTGGGGCTGGGCCTGCGGGCAGAGCCGGGCAAGATGGGCATCGACCAGGGCGTCGGTTTCCCCGGCCGGCATGCCGCGCCGCAGGCCCAGGCGATGGACCAGCGTTTCGCGCAAGCCATCGGCAAACGGGCCGGTGAGCAAATGGATACGCCCGGCGCGGCGGATCAGGTCGGCGCTGTTGGAAACCAGCGTGGCCTTGCCCGGCGGAATGGCCGGCAATGCCGTGCGCGCCGGGCCGAATCGGCAGAACGCCCGCCAGCCCACCGCCAGCAGGGCCAGCAGCAGGCCGATCGTCGCGGCAAGGAACGGCGGCTCGAACGCCAGGGTCAACAGATTGGGGCGGCCACCGAGCCCGGCCAGGGAGAGATCGAAGACGATTTGCCGATCGCCGTCATTCGCTGCGGCGGCGTGAAGCAGATCGAGCGCCAGGCGCGCGGTGCGGCGGTCGGCGAGGCCGGCGTTGTCGAGCAGGTCGGGCTCGAACACCAGGATCACGGGATAGAGACCGCTGTCCGGCTTATCGCTGGCGGCCGAATCGCTGTCTTCGTCCGCATCATCGGGCGGCAGCGGGTGCTCCTGCACGTTGGCCAGGGCATCGAGTGCGGGATAGTGGCCATTGTCATCGCGATAGACGGCCAGGATGCGGCCATCAGGGGTGGTGACCAGCGGCACCAGCGCCTGGCCCGTGCCCGATTCGACGTGTTGGTCATCGGGCAGCGGGCCGCGCCGGCCATCGGCGGTGCGCCAGCCACGGCCCTGGTAGTCTTTCGGTTGGTCCAAAGTGACCGTCACATCGTCGGCAAAGCCGGACCACTGCGGCAGGGTTGTTCCCACCAGCCGTGTCCAGCCGCGCGGCTTGTTCAGCTTGCGCTCCAGCGGGCGCGCCAGCCACTTGGGCGCGACGACGATCGTCGGGCCGGTGCGGCGCCGTTGCGCAACGATTCGGTCGATCGTCTTGCCGTCGGTTTCGGGCAGCGGCGTCAAGATCAGCACGCCCGGCTTGTCGAGGCCCGACTGGCTGCGCGTGCGCGCCACGGCAAAGCCATCGGCCTGCGCCAGCGCGGCCAGCCCGGCATAGCCATTGAGCCCGCGTCCGCCGGCGTGGCCGCCGCCATTGTTGGTGGGGGGCGTGCTGTGCCCCAGGAACCACAGCAAGGCGATGAACAGCGCCGCCCCCACCACCAGCATGGCAAGGACTGTGCCACGGGCAAAGGGCTGTGCGGCTTTCGCGGCGTTCATGCCGCCTGTTCCCATGGCGCGAGGGCAAAGGCGGCATAGGCGCTGCGCGCGCGCTGCCATTCGCCCTGGCCCGGCGCGCGCAAGGCATAGAGCGCACGCTCAACCTCGTTGGCCATGGTGGCAAAGGCGCTACGCGCAGCCGGGGGCAGGGCAGGCATGCTGGCGATCTCGCGCGCGGTGCTCGAGGGTTCGAGCCAGTCGGGCCGGGCGGCGGCGATATCGGCCACGCTGCGCTGAAGCAGCAGGTGTACCGCTTCGGCAAAGCGGCCTTGCGCGGCCAGCGCGTCCGCATCCTCCAGCAGGGCCTGCGCCGCCTGGGGCGCGGGAGCCCATTCGGGCAGGGCAGCGCCAGCACGCGGCTGGCGTGCTTGCCACCAGGGCCAGAACAGGCTCCATGCCAGCCAGGCCAGGGCCGCCACGCCCACGGCCAGCACCGCCAGCGCGATGGCTTGCCCGCCTTTGGCCAGGCCCAGGCCCAGGGGCATGAAGACGTGTTCGTTGATCCATTCCAGCGCGCTGCCCAGCGCGCGCAGGATCACCTCGAGCCAGTGGGGCGGCACGTAGGGCGGATCGGGCGGGGGTGGGGCAACCGGGGCGAACTGGATTTCGCCCATGTCGCGCATGGCCCGCCAGGCGTGCGCGGCGTGGGTCGGATCGGCATGGGCCGGATCAACCTGGGCCGTTGCGGCGGGGCCTTGGGCGGAGGCGGATACGGCCCGTGCGGCTGCTGCAGCGTTGCTCACGATCCGATTCGTCGCATGCCCTGCGGCCTGCCGCAAGCGCAGATTGCCCCGTTTCGCGTCATGGTCACACTATCCGCGCTGGCGCTCCAGCGGATAGGAGCCAAGGATGCGCAAGTCCTTGGCAAAATAGTCCAGTTCCTCCAGCGCGCGGTCCACCGCCGGATCGCCGGGCGCGCCGACGATATCGGCAAAGAACATCGTCGCGGCAAAGCTGGCGCCCTTCTGGTAGCTTTCCAGCTTGGTCATGTTGACGCCATTGGTGGCAAAGCCGCCCAGCGCCTTGTAGAGCGCGGCCGGGATATTGCGCACCTCGAACACGAAAGTGGTGAGCGCGGGGCCGGTCAGCGTGGCCGGATCGCGCGGCGTTTTCGAGAGCAGCACGAACCGCGTGGTGTTGTTGGAGGCGTCTTCCACATTGTCGGCCAGGATCTGCAGCCCATAAAGCTCGGCGGCAATGCGCGGGGCGATGGCCGCGATGCCAGGCTCGGTGCTGTCGGCGACCAGCGCGGCCGCGCCTGCCGTATCGGCATAGGCCATCGGCACGATCCCGCGTTCGCGCAAGTAGAAGCGCGACTGGCCCAGCGCCTGGGGATGGCTATGGGCCGCACGGATCGGCCCGGCATCGCGGCGCGCCATCAGCGCGTGGTGAATGTCGAGGAAATGCTCGCCCACGATCGAAAGCCCGCTTTCGGGCAGCAGGAAATGGATATCGGCCACGCGGCCATGCTGCGAATTCTCGATCGGAATGATCGCCTGGCCGGCGCGCCCATCCTTGACCGCGTCGAGGGCATCCTCGAACGAAAAGCACGGTAAAGGCAGGCCCTGGGGCAGCGCTTCGAGCGCGGCGCGGTGCGAATTGGCCCCCGGTGCGCCCTGAAAGGCCACCGCGCGCGCCGGATCGGCAGCCGCGGCGGCATTCATGCGATCGACAAGAAGGCGGGCGGGTTCGGGAAAACTCTGCATGGATCGTGCCGTTAGGCGCAAAAAGACATGGTCGGCAAGGCGAATCCGGGGAAAATGCCACCGCGAGGGCGGTGAAATTTGCGCTGGATCACGGACGTGGTTTCACGTGGGGCGCACATCGCACTTGCGCCGGCGCGGGGGGCTGATTATCCCACCCGCAAAAGGTGCGCACCGGCAACGGGCCGGATGTGCGTGCGATAAATGGGGCTGGGAATGGACGACCGTTTCAATACGATCGCGGGATGGACCTTGTTTGGTGGTATCGTGGCCCTTGGCCTTTCAACGTTGTCCGCCCATTACTTCCTTGCTGACAAGCATGAACGCCCGGAAAAGATGGGCTATGCCATTGCCGGGGTAGAGGCTGAAGGCGCTGGCGGCGCGGCGGCGGTCGAGCCGATCGCCAACCGCCTGGCCAAGGGCGATGCTGCCAAGGGCGAAGCGATCTTTGCCAAGTGCAAGGCCTGCCACACCATCGACCAAGGCGCGGCCAATGGCATCGGGCCCAACCTGTGGGCCGTAGTGGGCGATGCGCGGGCCGAAGGGCGCGGCGGCTATGCCTTCTCCGATTCGCTCAAGTCCAAGACGGGCAAGTGGGACTTTGCCAGCCTGGATGAATGGCTGACCAATCCCAAGAAGTTCGCCGACGGCACCAAGATGTCGTTCGCCGGGCTGTCTGACCCGATGGATCGCGCCAACGTGATTCTCTATCTCAACTCCAAGGGATCGAACCTGCCCTTGCCCGCGCCCGAAGCCGTTCCGGCGGCAGGGGCTGCACCGGCAGCCGGCGCGGCGGCGGTGGCTGTGGTTGGCGATCCGGCCAAGGGCGAAAAGATCTTTGCCAAGTGCAAGGCCTGCCACACCGTGGACCAGGGCGGCGCCAACGGTATCGGCCCCAACCTCTATGGCATCCCCGGTGACGCCATCGCCGAAGGGCGCGGCGGCTTTGCCTTCTCCGACGCGCTCAAGGCGCACAAGGGCACCTGGGACCAGTCGACGCTGGACCAGTGGCTGACGGCCCCGGCCAAGTTCGCAGCCGGCACCAAGATGACCTTTGCCGGGCTGACCAGCGCGCAGGACCGCGCCGATGTCATTGCCTATCTCAACAGCAAGGGTGGCAAGCTGACCTTGGGCGGCGCACCGGCTGCTGCTGCCCCGGCCCCTGCACCGGCAAAATAAACACCTGAAAACCCTCGCCCGATTGCGGGCGGGGGTTCATGGTTTGCGCGGTACGGCTGCCTTGCCCAGGTCCTTCGCGGCTTGGTCGAGCACGGCGCCGGATTGGCGCGCGGCCGCCAGGAACTCGGCCTGGGAAGCAACGGTATAGTTGCAGCCCACGAACAGGCTATCGCTGGGCACTGCCGGTGGTGGCGTTCCTCCAAAAGCCTGGGCGAGCATCGCGGCCGTGGCGTTGCCGGTCGGCTCGAACGCGCCGAGCATCGGGCCGCTGTCGGGGTCGATGAAGCGGTAATATTGCTCGGTAGCCTCGATCGGCGCCCGCGCCATCTTGTGCGCGGCGATGAAGGCTTGGGCCTTGGCACGCGGCCAGAGCGTGACGATCCAGTTCTGCAGGAAATAGACGCGGTCCACCGGCTCGCCCAGCAGCGTGGCGGGCTGCGAAAGCCTGTAGCCATAGAGGCCGAGCATACCTTCGGTCTGCTTGTCTTCCTTCAACGCGCGCATCCAGGCAGGTGCCTTGCCATCGAGGAACAGCGTTCCGGCAAAGGCTTCCAGCCCCTCGCGCGATCGGCACGAGAGTGCATCGCCAAGCGTTGCCGGCGTCAGCGGGACATCGTCATTGTCGGGGTCCGCCGTGGCTTGGGCTGGCTGCGCCGCGCACAGGCCGAGCGCGAGAAGGAGCAAGCGTTTCATCGTGTCATCGATCGCCGAAGATCGCCACCTCGGCGCGGCCGGTATGGTCGGCAAAGCCGCGATAGAGGCCCTTGGTGTTGAAGGCGTGGGTCAGGGCGCCGTCCGCGTCCACGGCAATGATGCCGCCCACGCCGCCCATCTCGCCCACTTCGCCCAGCACGGCGCGGGTGGCGTCGGCCACGCTTTCGCCCGAAAGACGGACGCGCGCGGCGATTTCGTGGGCCACGCCCACGCGAATGAACACTTCGCCCGTGCCGGTGCAGGAAACCGCGCAAGCGCGGTTGTCGGCATAAGTGCCGGCACCGATCACCGGCGAATCGCCGATGCGGTTCCAGCGCTTGCCGGTGAGGCCCCCGGTGGACGTGGCGGCGGCAAGGTTGCCCTGCGTGTCGCAGGCAACGGCGCCCACGGTGCCGAATTTGAGGTCGGCATCAAACCAGCCGTCCTTGCGCGCCTTGAACTCGTGCAACTGGCGGCGGCGTTCCTCGGTGGCGAACCAGGCGGGGTCCACTTCCTCCATGCCGTGGTCGCGGGCAAACTCCTCGGCCCCGCTGCCGGCCAGGAACACGTGCGGGCCCTGCTCCATCACCGTGCGGGCCAGGCGCACCGGGTTGCGCGTGCGCGTGACGGCGCAGACGGCACCGGCCGCGCGGGTGCGCCCGTCCATGATGGCCGCATCGAGTTCGTTGGTTTCGTGATAGGTGAACACCGCGCCGCGCCCGGCGTTGAAATGCGGATCGTCTTCCAGCGCGCAGACCGCCGCGCTGACCGCGTCGAGCGCGCTGCCGCCATCGCGGAGAACGGCCGCGCCCGCGTCCAGCGCCTGGGCCAGCGCGGCTTCATAGTCGGCCGCCATGGCCGCATCCATGAAATCGGGAGACATGGCGCCAGCACCGCCATGGATGGCCAGGCTCCAGCGGGGCGAGGAAGATGTGGACTGGGTCATGGACCTAGCCGATAGCAGATGAAACCGGTTTGGCCAGATGGAGCACGCTATGGCGAATGTGGCACTACGCGAGGATGACCTGACCGGCACCGCGATCCAGGCGCTCGTTGCGCTGCATCTGGGTGGGATGCAGGCGCATTCGCCGGCGGACAAAGTCCATGCCCTGCCGCTCGATGCGCTGCGGGCGCCAGGGGTGACGTTCTATTCGGCCTGGGTGGGGGACGACCTGGCGGGGATGGGCGCGCTGAAAGAACTTTCGCCCGATCATGGCGAGCTGAAATCGATGCGCGTGGCGCCGGCCTGGCTGGGGCAGGGGGTGGGCAAGGCGATATTGCGCCGTTTGCTGGACGAAGCGCGGGCGCGCGGGATGGCGCGGGTGAGCCTGGAAACCGGGCGCGGGCCGGCATTCGAACCGGCGCTGGCACTCTATCGCGCGCACGGCTTTGTGCCTTGCGCGGCGTTTGCGGACTATGTGGTGGATGATTTCAGCCAGTGTTTTACGCTGGATCTGTGAGGGGGGAACATTCCCTCCCCTAACCCCTCCCGCATGCGGGAGGGGGATTTTGGAGTAGTCCCCGTCCCGCACGCGGGAGGGGGACACAAAAAAGCCCCCTCCTCTTCAGAGGAGGGGGTTTGGGGGTGGTGCGAGGCCTGAAGCAGG
>Ga0207681_10000466_pt1 | contig 28366 bp, 25 predicted proteins | sample KBSS53metaG_FD_184324 | JGI IMG/M metagenome (GOLD analysis project Ga0207681, IMG submission 184324) | Switchgrass rhizosphere microbial communities from Kellogg Biological Station, Michigan, USA - KBS S5-3 metaG (SPAdes) (version 2) | ecosystem: Host-associated > Plants > Roots > Rhizosphere... | reverse complement strand
CGACCCAAACGCTCCATCGGCCGATAGCGGACCTTGTACTGCATCCGCGCCGATCCCTCGACCCAATAGCCGAGATAGACGTAGGGCAAACCGATCCTCTGTGCGTGGAGGATGTGATCGAGAATGATGAAGTTTCCAAGCCCGCCGCGCGTTTCGTGATGTGGATCGTAAAAACTGTACACCATCGAGAGACCGTCCCCCTGCTGATCCGTCAGGCAGGCCCCCACAAGTTTGCCCGGGCTGCCATCGGCAGTGGGCTCCCTGTATTCGATCACATAACTTTTCACCGACGTATGTTCCACCATGTCCGCGAAGTCCATCTCGTCCATGGTGGCCATGCCGCCGCCCGGATGCCGGGCAGCGAGATAACGCCGCAAGAGGTCGAATTGTTCCGCGGTCGACCAAGGTTTGCATGCAGTTACGACAAGATCGCCATTGCGGCGCAGGTCGCGCCGTTGCGTTGCCGAAGGTTGGAAAGCGCCCGCCACCACCCGCACCGAAACGCAGGCCGTGCAATCGGCGCACGATGGGCGATAGGCAACGGTCTGGCTGCGGCGGAAACCGATGCGACTGAGCGCGTCGTTCAGGTCTTCCGCACCGGGGCCCTTGAGCTCGGTAAACACTTTGCGTTCCTGCCGGCCAGGCAGATAGGGGCACGGGGCCGGGCTGGTGACGAAGAAGCGGGGGAAGTGGACAGGCGCAGTCACAGCCAGAGCAGTTCCTTGTCGCGCAGCAGACCATCCACTCCGCGTCTTGCCCATAACCGTGCCCCGGCACGCCTTGGGCTTAAAGCCTGTTAACCACGAAATCCGATGCACCGACAAGTCTTGGCGCGCATTTTGGTGCGGTTTTGTGCGCGAACCCGCGTGCCCGTGCCAAGGCAGGACAGTCTGCCTGGCCCGGGTTAACGATTTGACGTTGTGCAGGCTGGCGTGCCGGCCGTTTCAGGCCAGCTCGACTTGCGTGACGTCATAGCCGCGATCGCGCAGCGAGCGAACGAGCAGGTCGATCTGCTCGCGGTTGCGTGCCTCGCATTCGATCTCGGCAGTCAGGCCCTTGGCCGGCAGCGAGGTGAAGATCCGCTGGTGCCACACTTCAAGTATGTTGACCTGGTGGCGATTGAATTCCTCCACCACGCTGTAGAGCGCACCAGGGCGATCCTGCAGCACGATGCGCAGCCGGCCCAGGCGGCCGGAACGCGCCAGGTCGCGCAGCAGGACATTGGCGAGCAGGCGCGTGTCGATGTTGCCACCGGTCAGCACGATGCCCACCTTGCGCCCTTCGAACATGGCGCGATTGGCCATCACGGCGGCAAGGCCGGCAGCCCCCGCCCCTTCCACCACGGTCTTCTCGATCTGCAACAGCAGGGCCAGCGCGGATTCAAGCGCGGCTTCATCGACCAGCACGATATCGTCGAGCAGGGTTTCGAGCACCGCCGAGGTAAACGCGCCCGGCTCCTTCACCGCGATGCCTTCGGCCAGGGTATCCCCGCCGCAAGGCAGGTTCTGGCGCTTGAGCTTGTCGTACATCGAGGGGAACAGTTGCGCCTGCACGCCAACAAGGCCGATTTCCGGCTTCATCGCCCGCGCCGCCGTGCCCATGCCGGTCAACAGGCCGCCGCCGCCGATCGGCACGGCCAGCATGTCGATCTCGGGAACGTCGGTCAGCATTTCGAGCGCCACGGTGCCCTGGCCAGCGGCCACGGCCGGATCATCGAACGGATGCACGAACGTCAGCCCGCGCTCGGCTTCGAGCAGGCGCGCATGGGCATAAGCCTCGTCGAAGGTTTCCCCTTCGAGCACGACATTGCCGCCCACGCTTTCGGTCTGCATGATCTTCACCGCCGGCGTGGTACGCGGCATCACGATCGTGACCGGAACACCCAGCCGCCGCCCGTGGTAAGACAGGCCCTGGGCATGATTGCCGGCCGAAGCCGCTATCACGCCGCGCGCACGCTGTTCGTCGGTAAGGAGCAGAAGGGCATTGAGCGCGCCGCGTTCCTTGTAGGCGGCGGTGAATTGCAGGTTTTCGAACTTGAGGTAGATCTCGGCGCCGGTGATCTGGCTCAAGGTCTGGCTGTAGAGCGTGGGGGTGCGCACCACCTTGCCCATAATTCGCCCGGCCGCCGCGTGAACGTCGGCAAGGGTCAGCTGGGCATGCGCCGGCTGCTGGGCGAGCTTGTGGACAAGGTTTTCCATAGTGCAGCCCCCCTAATGCAAAGCCTTGCGCAAAGAAACCGTTTCTGCATGTCGCGAAGTGTCGCAAGGGAGGGCTGGCACGTCGGCGCAAACCGGGTAAACAGCCTGCCATGACCGAACCCCTGACGATCGCCTGCATCGGCCTTGGCACCATGGGCGGCCCGATTGCCCGCCACCTGGGCAAGGCCGGCCACCGCCTGACCATCTTCAACCGCAGCGAGGGCCGCCGCGAAGCGTGGCTGACAGCCAACCCCGGCCTTGCCACCCGCGTGGCATCAAGCCCGGCCGAAGCAGCCGAAGGCGCCGATGCGGTGATCACCTGCGTGGGAAACGACGATGACCTGGCCGACGTCGTGCTCAGCCCGCAAGGCGCCTTCGCCACGCTTCGTCCGGGCGCCGTGCTGATCGACCATACCACGGTATCGGCTCGCATCGCCCGGCAGATTGCCGTGGAAGGGCGCGACAAGGAAGTGCTCTGCGTGGATGCGCCCGTCACCGGCGGACAATCGGGCGCGGAAAACGGCACGCTTTCGATCATGTGTGGCGGCAGCGACAAGGCAATCGCGGCAGCACGCCCCGTGCTCTCTGCCTATGCCAAGCGCGTGGTCCACGTGGGCAAATCGGGCGCCGGGCAAACCACCAAGATGGTCAACCAGATGTGCCTTGCCGCCACGATCGCCGGCCTTTCGGAAGCCATGCGCTTTGCCCAGGCCGCGCATCTCGATCTGGGCAAGGTGTTCGAGGCGATTTCGGGCGGCGCGGCACAATCATGGCAGATGGACAACCGCTGGGACACGATGGCCGAAGACTCCTTCGACTTCGGCTTTGCCGTTGACTGGATGCGCAAGGACCTGGGCCTGGCGATCGAGGAAGCGCGTGGACTGGGCGCCAGCGTGCCGACGACCGCGCTGATCGACCAGTTCTATGCCGATGTGCAGGCCTTGGGCGGCGGACGGCAGGACACCAGCGCGCTGATCCGTCGCCTGCCCTTGCGCGGGCAGAAGCCGGCATGAAGCGCGCCCTGATCGCTGGCCTTTTGGCCGCCTGCGCCCTGCCCGGCCTGGCCCTGAATAACCCCGCCCACGCGGCCCAGGCCCCATCCACCGACACGCTGGTGGACAATGTGCGCGGAGAAACCATCGGCGCCGATGGCCAGGTGGAAAAGGTCATCGGCCTGCTGTTCGACCGCGCCGGAACGATCCGCCAGGTTTTTCACCCTGGCGACAAGCTGCCGAAGAAGGGTTTCGGCTATCACATCGATGGCCAGGGACAGGTGATCCTGCCCGGCATGATCGACTCCCACGTTCACGTGATGGAACTGGGTCTTGCCGCGCTCACGCTCGACCTGTCCGGCACACGCACCCTGCCCGAGGCGCTTGAGGCGATCCGTGCCTATGCCTCCGCCCATCCCGAGCGCACCTGGATCACCGGGCGCGGCTGGAACCAGGAGCAATGGGGCCTGAAGGATAGCGCCGGCACCAGCCGCTATCCGACCGCTGCCGAACTCGATTCCGTGGTGGGAGACCGGCCGGTCTGGCTGGAACGAGTGGATGGCCATGCCGGATGGGCCAATAGCGCCGCGCTCAAGGCTGCCGGGATCACGACGGCCAGCAAGGCGCCCGAAGGCGGCGCGATCGACCGTCGTCCCGATGGCACGCCGGCAGGGGTGCTGGTCGATGCGGCCATGGGCCTGCTCACCCCGCGCCTGCCCGCTCCGCGCGCGGCAGACCGCGATGCCGCCTTGGCCAAGGCGCAATCGCTGCTGTTCCAGCGCGGCGTCACGGCCGTTGCCGACATGGGCACCAGCATCGAGGATTGGCAGGCCTTCCGCCGCGCGGGGGATCGCAACCAGCTCTATGTGCGGATCATGGCCTATGCCATGGGCACCGACCAGATGGCGCTGATCGCCGGGGGCGAGCCCACGCCGTGGCTCTATGCCGACCGGCTGCGCCTGGGCGGCGTCAAGCTGTACATGGACGGCGCGCTGGGTTCGCGCGGGGCCTGGCTCAAGGCGCCTTATGCCGACGCACCCAGCACGCGCGGGTTGCCCCGCATGAACGATACCCAGTTGGGCAACCTGATGAGCAGGGCCGCGATGGACGGTTTCCAGGTGGCGGTTCACGCCATCGGCGATGCAGCCAATGCCGCAGTGCTCTCTTCGATCGGGGACCTTTCAGCCACGTACAAGGGCGATCGGCGCTGGCGGGTGGAACACGCCCAGATCGTCGATCCGGCCGATATTGCCCGGTTCGGACAGAACGGCATTATCGCTTCGATGCAGCCGGTGCATGAGACATCGGACCGCGCGATGGCAGAGGCGCGCCTTGGCCAGCAGCGGTTGGCCGGGGCCTATGCCTGGCAGTCCATCGCCAAGGCGGGTGGCAAGCTGGCCTTCGGGTCGGACGCCCCGGTCGAGGCGCCCGATCCCTTTGCCGGGATTGCCGCCGCGATCAGCCGCCAGGGCGCCGACGGGCAGCCTGCCGGTGGATGGCAGCCGCAGGAAAAGGTGTCCCCCGCCCAAGCCCTGGCGGCCTACACCACCGGCGGCGCCTATGCCGGATTTGCGGAAAGCCGGTTCGGACGGCTGGCGCCGGGCCTGCGCGCCGATTTCATCCTGGTCGATACCGACCCGCTGACGGCCACGCCCGATGCCATCCGCAGCACCAAAGTGCGCGAAACCTGGGTGGGCGGCGGCAAGGTCTGGCCAGCCGACACAGACCAGGCCCCGGCTGAAAAGGATGGAAACCAAAAGCGCTAAGGGCCGTTAGAGGGGCCGACGCGGAAGGTGCCGGGTTCCCCCCTCATCCCGGCGCTGCGTTGCCAGGCCCAGATGGTGTTCTCCCCTCACACCGGTGGCACGGCCATGCGGGCAGCGGAAAAATCCCGCCGCGCATGCGATTCCCTCGAACTGTGTACTGTGGTGGGGGCCAATGATGGCCTCCACCACATAGGGATTTACGGCAGCAGTTCGGTTGGCTGCCCCGCGGCTTGCGCCGCAGCCGCAGCGGCTGCTTCCTCGGCCTCGGCCCGCACCTTTTCCTCGGCATCGGCCCGTTCGGCAAAGCGCATGATGACCAGCGTGCCTTCGAACAGGATCAACAGCGGGATCGCCAGCATCAGCTGCGAAACCACATCGGGGGGCGTGATCAGGGCCGCCAGCGCAACGATGCCCACGATCACATAGCGCCGCGCCTTGACCAGCGCATCGCGGCTGACAATGCCAGCGCGGTTGAGCAGCATGAGCAGCACCGGCAGCAGGAACGAAACGCCGAACGCCAGGATGAACTGCATGACGAGGGCAAGGTATTCCTCGATCCCCGGCAAGGCTTCCAGTTGCAGGCCGCCCTTGTTTCCTTGGAACCCCACGAACCATTTGAACGCGGTGGGCATCACCACGAAATAGGCAAGGCTCGCCCCCATGCCGAACAGGATCGGCGTGGCGATCAGGAACGGCAGGAATGCGCGCTTTTCCTTGGCATAGAGCCCCGGCGCAACAAAGGCCCAAAGCTGGTTGGCAATCACCGGGAAGCTCAACAGGAACCCTGAAAACAGTGCCACTTTCAGGTTCACGAAAAACGCGGAATAGAGCTTGGTATAGATCAGCCGCCCATGCCCTGCGGGAAATGCCAGGCTCAACGGATGGACCAGGATCGCCAGGATCGCATCGACGAAATAATAGCTGATCGCCGAAGTCAGAGCGAGTGCATAGACACAGCGCAACAGGCGGGAGCGCAGTTCGATCAGATGGTCGAGCAGCGGCGCCTGGGTTTCATCGATATCGCGGATCTGGATCACGGCTGGCCCGGTTCTGTGGATGGATGGGCATCATGGGGCACAGGCCCACGCGGGCGTTCCCCGCGTTGTTCCACCGGCAAGAGATGCTCTGGCGGCGGCGGCAGGGGTGCCGGATCGGTGGGCGCATGGGGCGCGAGGACCGGATCGACCGCGTGGGGTGCATCCGCTGCCGCGTGGGGCGTTTCCGCCGCGCTGGCTGCCGCGCTTTGCGCCATGATCTGGGCGTTCTGCTCCTGCCACTTCTTTTCCATGTCGGCCAGCTCGGCCTCACGGATCATCGTTTCGATGCCGGCACGGAAATGGTTGGAAACGCGGCGCATCTTGCCGATCCAGCGACCAGCGGTGCGCAGCGCGAGCGGCAAGTCCTTGGGCCCGATCACGACGATCGCCACGATCACGACGAGCAGCAGCTCGGAAGGCGCAATATCGAACATCGGTGCCTCAGCCCTGCGTTACGGGGCCGATCAGGCCTGCGGACCTTGCTGGTGATCGCCCACTTGCACAGATGGCTGCGAGACCGGCGGCTGCTGCACCGGGGCCTGCGGAGCCACGGGCGGAACGGGCGCGACCGGCGGCACGGGCGGGGTCTGCTGGATTTGCGCCGGCGGCGGGGTGACAGGCGGATGGGCTTCCTCGTTCATCCCCTGCTTGAAGCTTTTGATCCCCTTGCCGAAATCGCCCATCATCTCGGAAATGCGGCCACGGCCGAACAAAATCAGCACGACCAGCGCCAGAATGATCAGGTGCGGTAGAGAAAGGCCACCCATTTCAAATTCTCCTTTGCCTGCCCAGATAGGGGATGTTCCGGCGTTTCGCCAGCGGGCAGTGCCGATTCCTGTCGTTTAGTCGGCCTCGTCCGCCTCGTCTGTTGCCTCCTCGGCCGCGTTGCCGGTGAGCACGGCATAGGCTTCATCCACCGGATCGAGCAGACCGGCTGCGCGCAATTCGCCGATGCCCGGCAGGTCGGACCGGTTCGATAGCCCGAAATGCGTGAGAAAGGCAGGCGTGGTGGCATAGATCGTCGGCCGCCCAGGCACTTCGCGCCGCCCGGCAATACGCACCCAGCCCGCCTCCATCAACACGTCGAGCGTGCCCTTGGCGGTCTGCACGCCGCGAATGGCCTCGATTTCTGCCCGGCTGACTGGCTCGTGATAGGCGATGATCGCCAGCGCCTCCGTCGCCGCGCGCGACAGGCGGCGTACGTCTTCCTTTTCCCGCCGCAGCAAGTGGGCCAGATCGGGTGCCGTCTGGAAATGCCAGCACCCGCCACGCTCCACCAGATGAACGCCCCGCCCCGCATAATGCTCTGCCAGTTTGGCCAGTGCCGGCCGCACGTCTGCCCCGCCCAGGTGCCGGGAAATCTCGTCGGCCCGCAAGGGTTCGGTGGCGGCGAACAGCGTGGCCTCCACCGCGCGCGTCAGATCGTCGGGCGCGGTCATGGCATGGCAAGCTGCACGGGCCGGATCAGCAGCGGGCCAAAGCATTCGTGCTGCACCAGTTCCACCCGGCCCTGCTTGGCCAGTTCCAACGCGGCCAGAAAGCTCGACGCCAGGGCCGAGCGGGCCAGTTGCCGGTCAACGTCGCCACTGATCGTCATTGGCGGCAGGAATGCGCGCAAGTCCCGCCATTCAAGGCTGGTGCCGAGCAGCGCGGAGATTCGCGCCAGGGCGGCATCGAGCGTCATCACCGGCCGCTCGCGCACCATGTGCACCACCGGGCGATTGCGATGCTGGATCTGGCCATAGGCCTGGATCAGATCGAACAAATCGGCCTGCCAGCGCGAACGCCGCGCCAGGGTGAGCCCTTCGGGCGCGCCGCGCGCAAAGACATCGCGCCCCAGCCGGTCACGCGCCATCAGCCGCGCGCCCGCCTCGCGCATGGCGCCCAGCCGTTGCAGCCGCAATTGCAGGCGCAGGGCCATTTCTTCCGGGCTGGGCTGCATATCCGGGTCTCGTGGCAGCAGCAGCAACGATTTCAGATAGGCCAGCCACGCCGCCATCACCAGATAGTCGGCCGCCTCGATTACATCGATCGCGCCGGCACGATCGATGTAATCGAGGTACTGGTCCACCAGTTCGAGGATCGAAATCTTGCGCAGATCGACCTTCTGCCGCCGCGCCAGGTCGAGCAGCAGGTCGAGCGGCCCTTCCCAGCCATCGAGATCGAGATAGAGCGCGTCATCGTTGGCAACGGGCACGGAAAGCTCTGGGGGCAGGTCGTCCCACGCGGCGTCTTCATCCAGTGGCGCGCCTTCTGCCATGGCGGATCAAGCCAGCGCCAGCAGCGTGTCGCGACGCGCGAAAAGCTCTGCCTGCAATGCCTCGTCGCACGGCACGGCAGCAGGCGCAGTGGGCGCCAGCGCGCGGGCCAGCCGTTCGGCCGTCAACGCCCCCATCGGCGCGAGTGCCTCAGCAATGCCGATCATATCGGGCATTTTTGCCCAGCAATTGAGCGCGATGTCGCACCCGGCCGCCTGCGCGCGGGCGGCGCGTTCGGGCACGGTGCCGCTCAGCGCCTGCATGTCCAGGTCATCGGTCAGCAACAGCCCGTCAAAGCCGATGCGGCGGCGGATCACCTCGCCCACCACGAAAGGCGATAAGGTTGCGGGCAGATCGGCATCCCAGGCGGTGAACCGCACATGCGCCGTCATGCCGATGGCCGCACCGGCAAGCGCCCGGAACGGCGCGAGGTCTGTGGCCAGTTCCTCTTCAGAGGCCGTGACGGTGGGCATTTCCTTGTGACTGTCGGCCATGGCGCGCCCATGGCCGGGAATATGCTTGACCACGCCCATGACTCCGGCGCGCGCCAGGCCATCGAGCGTGGCGCGGCCCAGCGCCGCCACCCGCTGCGGCTCCTTGCCCAGCGCGCGATCGCCGATCACATCGTGCGCGCCGGGCTGGCGCACATCGAGCAGCGGCAGGCAATCCACGCTGATCCCGGCTTCGGCCAGATCGAGCCCCAAGGCTTGGGCGTTGGCGCGCGCAGCCTCGATCGCGGTGGCAGGTGCGATGTCGTAAAGCCGGTCGAATGCTTCGCCGGGCGGATAGGCCGCCCAGACCGGCGGCTTCATCCGCGCCACGCGGCCGCCTTCCTGATCGATTGAAATCAGCAGGCGGTCGCGCCCGTGCAATGCACGCAAGGCATCGGTCAGCGCGCGCAACTGGTCGCGGCTCTCCACGTTGCGGCCGAACAGGATATAGCCGGCCGGGTCCGCATCGCGAAAGAACGCGCGCTCGTCGGCAGTGAGAACGGGGCCGGAAAGACCGAAAATGGCAGGAAGCATAGCCCCCTGCCATCCCGAAATTCGTGTGTCATGGCAAGCCCTATCGGGCTGTCTGCCCCAGGATCAGTGCTTCACCTGGCACTTCACGCCTTCGCCCTGCAGCTTGTTGCACAGCGTGTTGGCAGCACCGGCATCGCCGGGCACGGCCTGGAGCCGATAGACCGTGCCGATGTCGGCCTTGCCGGCAAGGATGCGGTGGTTCATGCCCTTGAGGCTTTCGTGCGCGACGACAAGCTTGTTCCAGCCCGCTTCGGCCAGGGCCTGGCTGGAAAAGGCGCCAACCTGCACGCCCACGCCGCCGGCCGGGGCCGCCGCCGGGGCAGCCTTTTCGGCTGGCTTGTCTGCCGGCTTGGCACTGGCGCTGGGCGCCGGCGCAGCGGGTGCATCCTTGGCGGCGAGCGCCGCGGTCGGGCGCTCGCCCTCGCTCACCTTGAAGCTCGAATCGCCGGTTCCCTGGAAGGTCTTGCCGCCCGGATCCTTGGGAGCGACCTTGTAGGGTTCCTTCGACGCTTCGATCAGGCTGCCGTCGGCAGCGGCGGGCGCGGTGTTGCGATGGGTGGCCCAATAGATCGCGCCGACGATCGCGGCGAGCAGGATCAGGGCAAGCACGCCAAAGCCGATCAGGCGCCCATTGTCGGGGCCCTCGTCTTCCAGATCGACGTCGTCCGCGCTTTCAAGCCAGGGCAGGCGCTCCTCTGTGCCCAGATCCAGCGCCTCGGCGCCTGCACCCTGCCCTGCGTTTTCGTGCTGATCGCCGTTCACCGCTGATCCCCTTTTACCACTACGTCAAAGCTCCTGAGCGGCCTCGACGCCCAGGATAGCCAGTCCATTCTTAACAACCTGCCCGATTTGCGCGGCCAGGAAAAGCCGGGCCTCGGTAAGGTCCTTATCCTGTGCCACAATGAAGCGCTTTTCTGGTTTGTCGTTCCCCACGTTCCAGTAGGCGTGGAACGCGGCGGCAAGGTCATAGAGGAAGAACGCGATGCGGTGCGGCTCGCGCGCCACGGCCGCGCCTTCGACCATGCGCGGGAATTGTGCTGCCTGCTTGATCACCGCCAGTTCTTCCTGGCCCAGCAGCCCAAGGTTGGCACCGCTCGGCGCCCAGCCCAGTTCCGCGCCCTTGCGCAAGGTGGAACTGATCCGGGCATGGGCATATTGCACATAGAACACCGGGTTGTCCTTCGATGCTTCCACCACCTTGGCGAAGTCGAAGTCCATCTGCGCATCGGGCTTGCGGGTGAGCATGGTGAAGCGCACCACGTCCTTGCCCACTTCCTCCACCACGTCGGCCAGCGTGACGAAATTGCCCGCGCGCTTCGACATCTTGACCGGCTGGCCATCGCGCAGCAACTGCACCATCTGCACCAGCTTGACCTCGAAAGGCTTGGGCTTGGCACCCTCGGCCCCAGTCAGCGCGGCAACGGCGGCCTTGATCCGCTTGACCGTGCCGGCATGGTCTGCGCCCCAGATATCCACCAACGCGTCGGCGGTTTCGGCTTTCTGGAAGTGATAGGCCAGGTCCGCGCCGAAATAGGTCCAGCTGCCGTCCGACTTCTTGATCGGGCGGTCCTGGTCGTCGCCAAAGCGGGTGGAGCGGAACAACGGCAGTTCCACCGGCTCCCAATCCTCGGGCGTCTTGCCCTTGGGCGCTTCCAGGTGCCCGTCATAGACGAGGTCGTGCGCGCGCAGCCAGGCTTCGGCTGCCTCGGGCTTGCCCGCTGCCTGAAGCTCTGCTTCGGATGAAAACAGATCGTGGACGATGCCCAGCTTGGCAAGGTCTTCCTTGATCATCACCAGCATGGCAGCGACAGCCTTTTGCCGGAACAGGACCAGCCATTCGCTTTCCGGCGCGCCGACATAGCGATCACCATATTCGGCAGCGAGCGCCTGGCCCACGGGCACGAGATAGTCGCCCGGATAGAGCCCTTCGGGCACCGCGCCCACATCCTCGCCCAGCGCCTCGCGATAGCGCAAGTGTGCCGAGCGGGCGAGCACATCCACCTGCGCGCCGGCATCGTTGACGTAGTATTCCTTGATAACCTTGTGCCCGGCAAATTCGAGCAGTGCGGCCAGGGCATCGCCCACCACGGCGCCACGGCAGTGGCCCATATGCATCGGGCCGGTGGGATTGGCCGAAACGTATTCCACGTTGACCGTGGTGCCGCCGCCAAGCGGGGAGCGGCCATAATCGCCGCCCTTGCTGCCGATCAGGGCCAGTTCGTCGGTCCAGGCGGCATCGACCAGGCGCAGGTTGATGAAGCCCGGCCCGGCGATCTCGGCGCTGGTCACGCGCGGATGCGCCGCCAGTTCCTCCACCAGCAGGGCGGCCAGTGCGCGCGGATTGGTGCCGGCGGGCTTGGCCAGGACCATCGCCGCATTGGTCGCCAGATCGCCATGGGCCGCATCGCGCGGCGGTTCGCACGTCACGGCGCCGCGCCCCAGGCCATCGGGCAGCGCGCCCTTGGCAACGAGGGCATCGAGCGCGGCATCGATCACGCCGGCATAGGCGGCAAACAGGCTTTGGCTGGTCATGCCCGCGCCGATAGCGAATTTGTCGGGGCTTGGGAACTGGCGGGTTTGGGGCTTGTGCAAGGCTTCGCACCACCCCCAACCCCCTCTTCTGAGAGGAGGGGGCTTTTACCCTTGATTCTCCCCATCCTCTTCAGAGGAGGGGGTCGGGGGGTGGTGGATGCCTAAGCCAACCTCAACTGACAACAAACCCCAGCGCCCCATCGCCTTCGTCGATGGTCACGGTGCTGCCATCGGGAATCTGCCCGGCCAGCAGGCGCTCGGCCAGCGGGTCTTGCAGATAGCGTTGCACCGCACGCTTCAAGGGCCGCGCGCCATAGACCGGATCGTAGCCCACCCGGCCCAGCCAGCGCTTGGCCGCCTCGGTCAGGTCGAGCGTGATCTTGCGATCCTTGAGCAGCTTGGCTACGCGCGCCACCTGGATGTCCACGATCGGGGCCATGTGTTCCTGGCCCAGGCGGTGGAACAGGATGATCTCGTCCAGCCGGTTGAGAAATTCCGGCCGGAAGTGCGCCCGCACCACGTCCATCACCTGCGGTTCGACAGTTCCTACATCCTCGCCCTCGCCCAGGTTAGCCAGGTACTGGCTGCCCAGGTTCGACGTGAGGATGATCAGGGTGTTGGTGAAATCCACCACGCGGCCCTGGCCATCGGTGAGGCGCCCGTCGTCGAGCACTTGCAGCAGCACGTTGAACACGTCCTGGTGCGCCTTTTCCACCTCGTCGAACAGCACGACCTGATAGGGCCGGCGCCGCACCGCTTCGGTCAGGACGCCGCCTTCGTCATAGCCGACATAGCCCGGAGGCGCGCCGATCAACCGGCTGACCGCGTGCTTTTCCATGAACTCCGACATGTCGATGCGCACCATCGCGTTGTCATCGTCGAACAGGAAGCCGGCCAGCGCCTTTGTCAGTTCGGTCTTGCCCACGCCCGTGGGGCCCAGGAACAGGAAGCTGCCGAGCGGACGGTTGGGATCCTGCAAGCCGGCGCGCGCGCGGCGTACGGCCTTGGATACGGCCAGCACCGCGTCCTTCTGGCCGATCACCCGCTTGCCCAGCGCCTGCTCCATGTTGAGCAGCTTCTCGCGTTCGCCTTCCATCATGCGGTCGACGGGCACGCCGGTCCACCGGCTGACCACGGCGGCGATGTCCTCGGCGGTCACTTCCTCGCGCAGCAGGGCGTTTTCGCTCGCACCCTGCGCCTCTGCCAACTGGCGCTCCAGCTCGGGAATGCGGCCATAGGCCAGTTCCCCGGCCTTGCCCAGGTCACCCACGCGCTGCGCCTGCTCCAGTTCCACGCGCGCGGCATCGAGTTGCTCCTTGATCTTGCCTTCGGCCTGGATCTTGTCGCGCTCGTTCTGCCAGCGCGTGGTGAGTTCAGCCGATTGCTGCTCCAGGTTGGCAAGGTCCTCGCGCAGGGTATCCAGCCGATCGCGGCTGGCCTGGTCGGTTTCCTTGGCCAGCGCCATTTCCTCGATCTTGAGCTGGATGATCCGGCGATCGAGGTTCTCGATTTCCTCGGGCTTGCTTTCCACTTCCATGCGGATGCGGCTGGCGGCCTCGTCCATCAGGTCGATCGCCTTGTCGGGCAGGAAGCGGTCGGCGATATAGCGGTTCGACAGCGTCGCGGCCGCCACGATCGCGGCGTCGGCGATGCGCACGCCATGGTGCACCTCGTACTTCTCCTTGATCCCGCGCAGGATGGAGATGGTGTCCTCCACCGTGGGTTCGCCCACGAACACGGGCTGGAACCGGCGCTGCAAGGCCGGGTCCTTTTCCACGTACTTCTGGTATTCATCCAGCGTGGTCGCGCCGATGCAGTGCAGTTCACCGCGCGCCAAGGCGGGCTTCAAGAGGTTGGACGCGTCCATCGCGCCCTCTGTCTTGCCCGCGCCGATCAGGGTGTGCATCTCGTCGATGAACAGGATGATCTCGCCCTCGGCGCCCTTCACTTCGTCGAGCACGGCCTTGAGCCGCTCCTCGAACTCGCCGCGATACTTCGCGCCGGCAATCAGCGAGCCCATATCGAGCGCCATGAGGCGGCGATGCTTGAGGCTGTCGGGCACGTCGCCATTGGCGATGCGCAGGGCGAGGCCTTCGGCGATCGCGGTCTTGCCAACGCCAGGCTCGCCGATCAGCGCCGGGTTGTTCTTGGTGCGGCGCGCCAGAATCTGCACGGTGCGACGGATTTCCTCGTCGCGCCCGATCACGGGGTCAAGCTTGCCCGCCCGCGCCGCCTCGGTCAGGTCGCGCGCATACTTCTTCATCGCGTCATAGGCGTTTTCGGCGCTCGCGCTGTCGGCATTGCGGCCCCCGCGCAGCGCGGCGATGGCCGCTTCGAGCGATTGCGGCGTGATGTTTGCCGCCTTGAGCGCCTGGCCCGCCGCCGTCGTTCCCGCCAGCGTCAGGGCCAGCAGGATGCGCTCCACCGTCACGAAGCTGTCGCCGCTCTTGGTGGCAAGCTGTTCGGCCTGGTCCAGCAGGCGCACGGTATCGTTGTCGAGCCCGGGCGAGGACTGCGCGCCCGAACCGGAAACGGCCGGAATCTTGCCCAGCGCGGCATCGAGCGCGCTGACCGCCGCAGCGGGGTTGCCCCCGGCGCGCTGGATCAGCCCGCTGGCCATGCCTTCGCTGTCTTCCAGCAGGGCCTTGAGCACGTGTTCGGGCGTGATGCGCTGATGGTTCAGGCGGATCGCCAGCGTCTGCGCCGCCTGGAGGAAGCCCTTGGCACGATCGGTGAATTTTTCGAGGTTCATGGGATGTCTCGCTCTCCTGACCTCGCAAAGGTAGTGTTGCGTTTGGGCAACACAAGGACATGGATCAAATTTTGTACGTCGCACTTGATCGAGCGACCAAGTCTCTGCACAAGAGACGAGCATCCCGCTTGATTATTTCGGACAAGCGTGTTAAGCCGCTTTGCGGCTTAAACAGATAGGAGGCGCGCATGAGTAATGTTATTGCCGCCTTCAGCCTGCCCCAAGCAAGCAAGTTAACCAAAATTCCGGAGGGACGTTTGGTTGATTGGGACAGGGAAGAGTTTTTCGTGCCCTCTTTAGCTTATGGCAATCGGCAAGCTGCGTATTCGCGAGTATACTCGTTCGAGGATTTGGTTGGTTTGCGGACCCTCAATATCTTGAGGGACCGTGTATCCATGCAGCACCTGAAAAATGCAGCTAAGCGATTGAAAGCGCATAGCGGAAAGCCTTGGTCAGACCTCGCCCTTTATACACTAAAAGGTGAGGTGCATTTCAAGAATCCTAAGGATGGCAAGATTGAGGGAGCAATCTCCGGTCAATACGGAGCTACTATTCCTCTGGAGAACATAGCTCAGGAAATGATGGAAGAGGCCAACAAACTACGTGAGCGTGATGCCACCCTGGTTGGTTCCATTGAACGACATAAATTTGTCATGGGTAACGCACCAGTTTTTGGTGGGACGAGAATACCTGTCTCGGCGGTAATTAGCTATCTCGACGCTGGTTATTCAGACGAAGAGATCATTGAAGAGTACCCTGATTTGGCATTAAGCGACATTGCCGTTGCCCGACGATTCAAAGAAGGTTTGACTCCGGCAGCATGATGCTCCTTATTCCCGCACGGTGCTATTCCTTATCGACCATAACGTCCAAACGAGTGTGCATCGTGTCTTGAAAGAGATGCGCCATGACGTTGCGCTATCTAAGATTGTGTGTGGTCAAAATGCTCCTGATCCCGTCGTGGCCATCGCGGCCATGGAGCAAGGGCGAATATTAGTCAGCCATGATCGGGACATGAAAAGAATCCAGCGCTTTCTTTCTTCCCGTGATCAGGCCAGGTTCCCCGCGCTGTCTAGACTCATGTTGCAATTACCGGAGCCGATGGCGGCTAGCCGCTTACGCGAAATGATGCCCTTGATCGAATGTGAATTCGAACTGGCACGTCACGGCAACCAACCAATGTTGGTACATTTGCAGGAACGCTGCGTGCGCATTTTTCGCTGATTGAGTAGTTTGCGCCCTCCAATACCTTTCGCCGCACCGGTTGCAATCCCAACCATCGCACAGCCAAAAACGCCCACGATGGTTCAGCTTTGACTCAGGCGCCAAGGCTCTTACACACTAGCGCAGAGACTTTTCGAGACAGGACAAGCCCCCCTCCATGCAGCGCTTCCTCAACGCCTCTCTCCTTGCCCTGGCGATTGCCTCGGCCGCGCCTTCGCTCGCCTATGCCGCGCCCGCTGTTGCGCCGGCTGCACCTGCCCCCGCGCCACTGGCCGATCTCGTCAAGGCGGTCGACATTCCCTACGAACAGTTCACCCTGCCCAATGGCTTGCGCGTGCTGGTGCACACCGATCGCAAGGCGCCGGTGGTGGCGATCTCTGTATGGTATGGCGTGGGTTCGAAGAACGAGCCCAAGGGCAAGACCGGCTTTGCCCACTTGTTCGAACACCTGATGTTCAACGGCAGCGAGCACAACAAGGGCGATTTCTTCTCGCCGCTGCAGAATGCCGGTGCCACCGATTACAACGGCACCACCTGGTTCGATCGCACCAACTATTTCGAGACTGTGCCTTCGGCCGCGCTCGATCGCTTCCTGATGCTCGAATCCGATCGCATGGGCTATCTGCTGGGCGCGGTGACGCAGGAAACGCTCGATAACCAGCGCAGCGTGGTGCAGAACGAAAAGCGCCAGGGCGATAACGAACCCTTCGGCCTGGTCCAGTACGAGCAGCTCGAAAACCTCTATCCCGTCGGCCATCCCTATCACCACAGCACGATCGGCTCGATGGCCGATCTCGATGGCGCGAGCCTTGCCGATGTGAAGGCCTGGTTCACCGATCACTATGCCCCCAACAACGCCGTGCTGGTGCTGGCGGGCGACGTCGATCTTGCCACGGCCAAGGCCAAGGTGGCCAAGTGGTTCGGCGCGATCCCGGCCGGGCCCAAGGTGCAGCCGGTTTCGGCGTCAGTGCCCACGCTGCCCTCGCCCAAGGCCAAGACGATCAAGGACGAAGTGGGCACCACGCGGCTCTATCGCATGTGGGCGATCCCCGGTTACGACGATCCCGATTACCTGCCGCTGCAGATCGGCGCGGTGATCCTGGGCGGCCTCGCCTCTTCGCGGCTCGATGACAATCTCGTGCGCGGGCAGCAGGTGGCCGTGGCAGCCAGCGCCAATGCCGAAGTCTATGCCCAGGCCGGGCAATTCGTGGTTCAGGCCGATGTGAAGCCTGGGCAGGATGCCGCAGTCGCGGCCGCAGCGCTCGACGCGCAGATCAAGCGCTTGGTGACCGAAGGCCCGACCGCCGACGAACTCGCCCGCGCCAGCACCGTCACCGCCAGCGACCAGATCCGCAAGCTCGAATCCGTTGGCGGCTTTGGCGGCAAGGCGCCGACACTGGCCGAAGGGCTGCTCTATCACGGTGACGCGAGCTATTACCGCAAGGAACTGGCGGACATGGCCGCGCTGACGCCCGCCAAAGTACGCGCAGCACTGCAAAAATGGCTCACCCGCCCGGTCTTTGCCCTGACGGTGGAACCCGGCACCCGCACCGAAGGGGGCGAGGCGCATGGCGGCTGGGCCAGCAACGACGCCACGGCCAAGAGCGTGACGAGCGGCGGCCCTGGCGGCGGCGCGCATCCGGCCTATTGGCACCAGCCCGGCCAGGCCCCTGCACCACTGCCCGCCGCTGCCCCCGGCCCGGATCGCAGCGAACTGCCGCCGATCGGCAGCCTGGCCGCCCTGCAATTCCCGCAGATCGAGCGTGCGACGCTCGCCAACGGCATCAAGGTGGTCTTCGCCCGCCGCGCCGCCGTGCCGGTGGTTTCGGTGCAAGTGGCGTTTGATGCCGGCTTTGCTGCCGATCCACGCGATGCACTGGGCACGCAGGCCACGCTGCTCAAGATGATGGACCAGGGCACCACCAGCCTCGACGCCGCCGCCTTTGCCCGCGCACGCGAAAACCTGGGCGCCGATATCAGCAACGAAGCCCTGCCCGACAGCACCAATTTCCAGCTCGACGCCGTGGCCCCCAACCTGCCCGGCTCGCTGGCCCTTCTGGCCGACTATATCCGCAACCCCGCGCTCAAGCCCGAAGACCTGGAACGCGTGCGCGCCCAGCAGCTTGCGGCGATCGATGCGGAGTTGCGCGATCCCTCGGCCATGGCCACGCGCGTGCTCTATCCCGCGCTCTACGGGCCGCAGCATCCCTATGGCACGCCGCCCACCGGAACGGGCGATCCCGCAGTGGTCAAGCGACTGACTCCGGCCGATCTCGCCGCCTTCCAGCAGGCTTGGCTGCGCCCGTCCAAGGCCACGATCTTCGTGGTGGGCGATACCACGCTGGCAGCGGTCAAACCGCTGCTGGAAAAGAGTTTTGGCACTTGGGCCGAGCCGGCTGGCGCAGCGCCGGCCAAGAACCTCTCGGCAGCGATCCCTGCGCCTTCCCCGCGCATCCTGCTGGTCGACAGGCCGGCCGCGCCGCAATCGATGATCGTGGCGGGCGAAGTGCTCGATGCCACCGGGCGTGACGATCTCGTCACCCTGCGCACCGCCAACGAAGTGCTCGGCGGCAGCTTCCTTTCGCGCCTCAACATGGACCTGCGCGAAAGCAAGGGCTGGAGCTATGGCGTGGGCAGCGCCGTCAGCGAGCGCCAAGGCCGCGTGATCTATCGCATCGTCGCACCGGTCCAGACCGACCAGACCGGCCCCTCGATCGCGGCCATGCAGGCCGATCTGGCCAGCTTCCTGAAAGACAAGGGCGTGGCACCCGATGAACTGGGCTGGGCCACCCAAGGCGCCGCCCGCGAACTGCCCGGCGCTTTCGAAACCTCAAGCTCGGTGCTCGATGGCCTGGTCAAGATCGTCCAGTTCAACCGGCCTGACGACTACTACACCCGCCTCGCGCTGCGCTATCCGACGCTCACCGCCCCCGAACTCGACAAGGCCGCCCGCGCCGCGCTCGACCCGAGCAAGCTGACCTGGGTCGTGGTGGGCGATGCCGCCAAGATCAAGCCGCAGCTCGACAAGCTGGGCTTGGCGGTGGAAGTGGCGAGCGTGCCGGGGAAGTAAGCAGAATCAATACTTCCAAATCGGTCAAAAATTGGCCTGCAAGCACACAACCGCTGCTTGCAGGCCAATTTTGTCAGCGCTATGCAGGACCTGCAACATATTGTTGCAAAGTCCATTTGTCGGGGGGATAAAATGGCAGGGCGCAATCATCACTTCATTGCTTCGCCGGCAATTCCGGACCTCCTCGGCTGTGTACACCACCACACCGGAGAATATCGATGAAAGCATTGGCTGCCCTCGCACTCGCCGTATCGCTTTGTGCGTCCCCTGCCTTGGCCAGCCCTGAAAAGGCGGAGCTGATCACGTTGCCCAATCCACCTGCCGGGAAAGCCCAAATGGTTTTCTTCCGTGCTGGGGGGTTCGCAGGATCGGCCATCAGTTGTGCCGTGAGCGAAGCAGGAGAAAAGATCAGCTCGCTGCCGCCGGCCCGCTTCTTCGTCGCTGTGGTCGAGCCGGGCCGTCACACGTTCCGCGTTTCGTCCGAGGCGAAGGATGAAATCTTCGTCGACCTGAAGCCGGGTCAGACCCAATATGCCAAGTGTTCGATTGCCATGGGCATCATGGCCGGTCGGCCCAAGCTCGAAATCGCGGAAGAAGCCCAGTTCACCAGCAAGCCTTGGAAATCGGTGACGCCTGACCGCATGGCTGCCAATGTTCTGACCGACGAACAGATCAAGGCCGCACTGGCCGTGCAGGCCGGGAATGGCACTGGCAGCGTCGCAACAACGACGGCCGCCGCCCCCGCTTCCTGAGCGCGCAAATCCGTTCTTTTGAAAAGCCCCCTGCCAGCGCATGGCAGGGGGCTTTTTCGTGGCAGCTTATAGCTTGGGCTTCTGCATGCTGACCAGCTTGGGATTGGGTAGTGCCTGGCCGGTACGCTCGTCGATCACCGTGTCGCGGCGGTAGGACAGCACGCCGGGGATGGGGGCGAGGCGGCTGACTTCACCGCCGAAATAGTTGCTGAACTTGCCATGCGCCTGCAATTGGGCGTTCAACACGGGCCACCCCTTGAGGCTATCGGGAACAGTCATGTCGAGCGCAGGCGCCGCGAACTGATCCAACTTCGCGTCCTTGCCCCCATCGCTGCGCTTTTGCGCATCGACCACCGCTCCCATTTGGGCGACGGTTGGGTCGGACTTGAGCTCCGGCAAGGCCCACAGCATGTTGCCCAGGTTTGTGACAGTGCCCGGCTTCACTTCGAATTGCACGGTGCCCATGCACATGCAGATGCCGTTCAGCCCGCCTCCTATTGCCGACCGGTCGCCGGCCACCGGCTTGGGCATCGGCCCGCTCATCAAGCTCCAGACATTGATGCCTTGGCTTGGCGCCAGCGCGGTTCTGCCGGACCAGTAATAGAGACCGGGCTTTGCGGTAGTCAGAAACGCGATTCGCCCGCCCTTGGTGAGCCGCCCCTGCGGGCCGAATGTCACGCTGTCACGCAACTCCAACGGCTCGACCTCGACGGTGTCCAGCGTTGGTTCCCCCGGTTTGGGTGGCGGCGTTTCCTTGGGCCGCATCTGCTTGAGTTGCGAAACATACTTCTGCCAATCCAGCACTTTGCCGGGATATTTTTTCAATGCCTTGGCCAAGGCTTCCTGGCGATCCTTTTCCCATTCCGCGCGTGTTTCCGCATCGGGAACGCGCAGGAACGTGCCATTCGCAGGCCCGTCGCCGCCCACCAGGATGTAGCCGCCAGCCGGGTCCAGCGTGACTTTGCCCGATGCAATATCACTTTCGGAAACCGGCATATTGGGCTTGATCGGTGTGGCTAGTGCAGGCGATACCCACGCTGCCAGCGCCAACGCGCACAGGCTCGTCAATTCGATCTTCTTCACAGCCCCAATTCCTTCGTCGCGGGTTTCGGGCCAGATGCAACCAGTGCCTGCAGAGCCAAGGCATCGAGGCGCACGTCCTCCTTCTTGCGCCCAAGGCCTTCCTCGAAATTGAACTGCTTCCACAGGTCCGCATTAAGGGGGTAACGGTGATACTGCTTGAAACCCATGCAGTTACGCAGGCTCACCCGCCGCTGTTCACGCCGAATGGCAGAACCCTTGATGGCATCGCCAAGCATGGCCCCAAACATGCCGCCCACCGCGCCTGCCGCCACACCATAGGTGGCCATCGCACTCGCCGTACCTGCACTGCCTGAATCCAGATATATGTTCACACCGCTGGCCAAGGCATCGCATTCCCGAATGTCATCATAAGCCTGGGCAAAGCTGGTGCCCTCGCGATGATAGTAGAAATACTTGTCGTAGTTTTCCTGGTCAGCGGCTGTGGGCGTGAAATCCAGTTTCGGCATCGTCAGGCCCGCAGGATTGGGTGCGGCGTAAAGTGCGCCAGCCGCTTCCTGCGCATGCGCAGGCGCCGCAGCAAAAAGGGCCAGCGATGCAGCGCCAGCCCACAACCTTTGTGTCACGATGAATCCCCCGTTTGATGACAGAGGACAGCATCGCAAAGTTTCGCAACAGATCAATGGCAAACCGGCATTGCCGTCAATTTGGCGACAACGCCGGCTGGCCCAATTCACCCCAGCTTGGCTTTCAGCACCTGGTTCACCAGTTGCGGATTGCCCTTGCCGGCCATGGCTTTCATCGTCTGGCCCACGAAGAAGCCGAACAGGGCTTCCTTGCCGCCGCGATACTGTTCCACCTTGTCGGCATTGGCGGCCAGCACCGCGTCCACCGCCGCTTCGATGGCGCCGGTGTCGGTGGTCTGCTTAAGGCCTTCGCGGTCCACGATGGCGGCCGCGCCGTCGCCGGTTTCCAGCATCTTTTCCAGCACCTGCTTGGCGATGGAGCCGGAAATCGTGCCGTCGCCGATCAGGGCCAGCAGTTCGGCGGCGCTTGTCGGCGAGACCGGGCTGTCTTCCAGGCCCTTGCCCAGCTTGTTGAGCGCGCCGAACAGTTCGCTGGTCAGCCAGTTGGCGGCCTGCTTGGCCACCGCGGCTTCATCCTTGCCCTGCTTGGCGGCGCTCGCCGTGATCAGGGTTTCGAACCAGGCGGCAGTGTCCACGTCTGCCGTCAGCACCGCCGCGTTGTAGGGCGAAAGGCCCAGCACGTCGGTATAGCGGGCGCGCTTGGCGTCGGGCAGTTCGGGCAAGCTGGCGCGGCATTCATCCAGGAACGCCTGGTCCAGCACCAGCGGCAGCAGGTCGGGATCGGGGAAATAGCGATAGTCGTGCGCGTCTTCCTTGCTGCGCATCGACCGCGTGGTGCCCGTGCCCGGATCGAACAGGCGGGTTTCCTGCACGATCTTGCCGCCCGCTTCCAGCACGTCCACCTGGCGGCTTGCCTCGTGCTCGATCGCTGCCATGACGAAGCGCACCGAGTTGACGTTCTTGGTTTCGGTGCGGGTGCCCAGCGGTTCGCCCGCGCGGCGCACCGAGACGTTGACGTCTGCCCGCATCGAGCCCTGGTCCATGTTGCCATCGCACGAGCCGACATAGCGCAGGATCTGGCGCAGCTTGGTGAGATAGGCGCCCGCTTCGGCCGGCGAGGTCATGTCGGGCCGGCTGACGATTTCCATCAGCGCCACGCCCGAGCGGTTGAGATCGACGTAGGACATCGTCGGGTGCTGATCGTGCATCAGCTTGCCCGCGTCCTGCTCCACATGGATGCGCTCGACCCCGATGACCTTGGCACTGCCTTCGGGGTTCTTGTCGTCCAGCACGATCTCGATCGCGCCTTCGCCCACCAGCGGGTGGTAAAGCTGGCTGATCTGATAGCCCTGCGGGAGATCGGCGTAGAAGTAGTTCTTGCGATCAAACCGCGACCAGGTGTTGATCTGCGCCTCGATCGCCATGCCGGTGCGCACGGCCTGGCGGATGCACTCGCGGTTGAGCACGGGCAACATGCCGGGCATCGCCGCGTCCACCAGGCTTACCTGGGTGTTGGGTTCGGCCCCGAAAGCCGTGGCGGAACCGGAAAAGAGCTTGGCCTGGGTGGTGATCTGGGCGTGGACTTCCAGCCCGATAACCACTTCCCACTCGCCCGTGGCGCCCTGGATACGATAGCTGCTCATCTTACCACCACTTACCCGGCTTGGCCGAAAACTGTGCGCGCTGTTCAAGCGCAAGGCTGGCGTTCAGCACGCCCTGTTCATCGAGCGGGCGGCCGATGACATGCAGGCCCAGCGGCAGCCCGTCGCGCGAGAGACCGGCGGGGACCGACATGGCGGGCAGGCCCGCAAGGCTCGCGGGCACTGAGAACACGTCGTTCAGGTACATTTCCACCGGATCGGTGCTCTTTTGCCCCAGCGCGAAGGCGGCCGAGGGCGCGGTGGGCGTGAGGATCACGTCCACGGTCTCGAACGCCGTCATGAAGTCCTGGCTGATCAGCGCGCGCACCTTTTGCGCCTGGGTGTAATAGGCATCGTAGAACCCGGCCGACAGCACATAAGTGCCGATCAGGATGCGGCGCTTGACCTCGTCTCCGAAACCGGCGGCACGTGTGGCGGCATACATGTCCTGAAGGTTGGCGCCTTCGGGCAAGTCGCGCAGGCCATAGCGCACGCCATCATAGCGGGCGAGGTTCGACGAAGCCTCGGCCGGGGCGATGATGTAATAGGTCGGCAGCGCGTACTTGGTGTGCGGCAGCGAGATGTCGACGATCTCCGCGCCGGCATCCTTGAGCCAGGCAATGCCATCGTCCCAGCTCTTGGCCACATCGGCATCGAGGCCATCGACGCGGTATTCGCGCGGGATGCCCACTTTCTTGCCACGCAGATCGGCATTGAGGCCGGCTTCCCAGGCCGGCACCGGCAGGTCGAGGCTGGTCGAATCCTTGGCATCGAACCCGGCCATGGCTTCCAGCATGATCGCGCAATCGCGCACGTCGCGCGCCATCGGCCCGGCCTGGTCGAGCGAGGAGGCGAACGCCACCACGCCCCAGCGCGAGCAGCGGCCATAGGTGGGCTTGATCCCCGAAATGCCGGTGAAGGCGGCCGGCTGACGGATCGAGCCGCCGGTATCGGTGCCCGTGGCGGCGGGCGCGATGCGTGCTGCCACCGCTGCCGAAGACCCGCCCGAGGAACCACCGGGCGCCAGCGGAGTGGTATCGCCGCCCTTGCGCCAGGGCGAGATCACGTTGCCAAAGCCGCTGGTCTCGTTGGACGAACCCATGGCGAACTGATCCAGGTTGAGCTTGCCCAGCATGCCCGCGCCCGCATCCCACAGCTTCTGCGAGACCGTGCTTTCATAAGGCGGAACAAAACCTTCGAGGATCTTGCTGGCCGCCGTGGTCTGCACGCCCTTGGTGGCGAACAGGTCCTTCATGCCGATCGGGACCCCGGCCATCTTGCCGAGCGGCTGGCCGGCGGCGCGGGCTTCGTCGACCGTCCCCGCCGCAGCCAGCGCCGCATCGGGCGTGGTGACGATAAAGGCATTGAGAGCGCCCTGCGCCGCTTCGACAGCGGCGTTGAACGCGTGGGCCACTTCGGTGGCGGTAAAGGCGCCACCAGCCACCCCATCGCGGAGGGCGGCAACGCCGAGTTCGGTCAAGTCAGTCATCAGTTCGAACCGATGGTTGCGCATGGACGGTCATTTGGAGTCCGTGCGTGGGAAACTGGAAGGCTGGTATTCGTGCTGCGCCGGCCCTTCGACAGGCTCAGGACGAACGGGGATCGATTCAAAACCCACATCCGTGCGTGCTGAGCTTGTCGAAGCACGCCCAGCGCAACGCCAAAATCACTCGATCACCTTGGGCACGCCGAAAAAGCCGTGCTCGGCCACTGGCGCATTGGCCAGCACGGCCTCGCGGATGTTGCCGCCCGTCAGGGGATCGGCGTTCACCACGTCATCGCGCAGGCGCAAGGTGTTGGGGATCACGGCGGTCATCGGGGAAACCCCGGTCACGTCCACTTCGCCCAATTGCTCCACCCAGGCGAGGATGCCGTTCAATTCGGGCACCATCGCTTCAAGCTGGGCCTCACTCACCTTGATGCGCGCAAGACTGGCGATCTTCGCCACGTCGGCGGTATTCACGGACATGCCGTCCCTTTCATGCAGGGTTTGCCAAAAACAAGAACACCGCGCGCTACCATCGCACGCGGTGTCCTTCAAGCCATGGGGCCGTTTGCAGCCCCGGCAACTGGATCAGTTGGCAGGGACCGGCGCAGGAGCCGGTGCCGCTTCGGCGCCGTGGCCCTGCATCTGCTGCTGCAAGGCCTGCATCGCGGCCTGCTGGCGCTGCAATTCGGCCATAGAGCGGAATTCGAGCAGTTCGACGTCGAACACCAGGTCGCTGTTGGCGGGCACGGCGATCGTGCCATCGCGGCCCGGCAGGGCCTGGCTGCCATAGGCCATCGCGGCCGGGATCTCGAGCCGGTACTTGCCGCCCACCTTCATCTGCTGCAGACCCTGGGCAAAGCCGGGGATCACGCCTTGCAGCGGCATGGCGGCATTTTCGCCACGGTCGAATTCCTTGCCGGTGCTGGCAATGCGGCCGACATAGTTGATCAGCGCAACGTCAGACGTGGTGGGAGACTTGCCCGTCCCGTCCTTGAGCGTGACGACACGCACCTGGCTGAAATGCACCGGGCGCGCCGCCCAGGCCAGGCCGATGCCCACCAGCACGGCAACGATCACGCCCAGCCAGACCTTGGCGAGCGAGCCCTTGGCAACGGGCTGCAACGGAACGCGGGTGATTTCCGACATTGGTGTCCCTCTGGGGTTTCCCTCTGGATTTGCCCTGATCAGGCCGCCCCAAGCGTTGGAGCTGCCCATTTTCTCGATCTTTCAGACCGCGCCCGTTTCCCGATTCGAGCGCAATGCCCGCACCAACGAAAAGGGCGCCGTGATTCACGGCGCCCTCTTGGCCCACCAAAGGGCCTATCGCAAGTGCTCAATGCAGCGGTCTGCGCCGCTGCAAGGGCGCCTTACTTGGCGCCGTCGCGCTCTTGGCGCTTGCGCTCAAGCTTGCGGGCGCGGCGCACGGCAGCAGCCTTTTCGCGAGCGCGCTTTTCCGACGGCTTTTCAAAGTGACGACGCAGCTTCATTTCGCGATAGACACCTTCGCGCTGAAGCTTCTTCTTCAGGGCGCGAAGAGCTTGGTCAACATTGTTGTCGCGAACGAGAATCTGCATAAACCGACACACCTCAACAGCTTCGGGCGAGAGCCCGCAGCCGCGCGGGGGTCACCAGATACCAGGAACACAAAACCGGCCGAATCCGATCAGGACCGGCACGAACCGGGCGCCCAATAGTGATTCTGCCGATGAAAGGCAAGCAATGTCGTGCATTTTGCGGGCAAAGGCCCTATGGGCGCGGCCATGACCTCTTTTAAAGCCCCTCATGGCAAGGGCGCCGGCAATGCAGATGCCGTCCGCCAGTTTACCATCAAGCCCGATGACAACGATGTGCGGCTCGACCGCTGGTTCAAGCGCAACCTGCCCGAAGTGGGCTTTGCCATGGTGTCGCGCTGGGCGCGCACCGGCCAGATTCGCGTGGACGGCAAGCGTGCCGATGTCGATACCCGGCTGCTGACCGGCCAGGTGCTGCGCGTGCCGCCCGCCGGCGGCCCGCTGCCCGGCATGGGCACCAAGGGCGCCCGCACGCGCAAGCCCTTGACCGAGGAACAGATCCAGCTTGCCGAAAGCATCGTGCTGGAACAGGATCGCGCCGCGATCGTGATCAACAAGCCGCCGGGCCTTGCCACCCAGGGCGGCAGCGGCACGCACGAGCATGTCGATGGCCTGCTCGATGCCTATGCGCCCGACAATGCGCCGCGCCCGCGCCTGGTCCACCGGCTCGACAAGGATACCTCGGGCGTCCTGCTCGTGGCGCGCACACCGGGCAGCGCGGCGTTCTTTTCCAAGCGTTTTTCCGGCCGCACCGCACGCAAGATCTATTGGGCGCTGGTGATGGGCGTGCCCGATATCCACGACGGGATGATCGAACTGCCGCTGGCCAAGCAGCCGGGCACGGGCGGCGAAAAGATGATGGTCGATGAAAGCGAGCACGGCATGCCCGCGCGCACCCGCTATCGCGTGATCGATCGCGCCGGCAACCGCGCCGCCTGGGTGGAACTGCAACCCCATACCGGGCGCACCCACCAGTTGCGCGTGCACATGGCCGCGATCGGGCACCCGATCGTGGGCGATGGCAAGTATGGCGGCCAGGCCGCATTCCTTTCCGGCAGCATCAGCCGCAAGCTGCACCTGCATGCACGGCGCCTGCGCATCGAGCATCCCGAGGGCGACTTGCTCGACGTGACCGCCCCGTTGCCCGATCACTTTTCCAAGAGCCTGGAACAATTGGGCTTTACCGAAAGCGAAGGCGATCTGCCGCTCGAAGCGCCGGTGCTGGTCGATCCCAAGACGCAGGAAAAGCGCGTGGCCAAGGCCCACGCCAAGCAATACCGCAAGGAACGCCGGGGCGAACGGCGCAAGCGCGCCGATGGTCCCGAAGCTGGCGGCGGGCGCCGCCCCACCGGGCAGCGTGCCAAGGTGCTGGGCAAGCCCGGCGCCAAGCCGATCGGCAAGGCGGGCGGAAAACCCGGTGCCAAGCCGGGCGCCAAGCCCGCCACCCGGTCTGCCGCCAAGCCTGGTGGCGCCCCCGCCGCACGCCGCGCGCCGGCCCGGCCTTCTGCACCCAAGGGCCCTGCCAAGCGATGACCCAGCGCCTCGCCATCTTCGATTGCGACGGCACCCTGGTCGATAGCCAAGCCGATATCGGCGCGGCGATGGATGGCGCGTTCCATGCCATGGGCCTGGTGCCACCGACGCGCAACGACACGCGCCGGATCGTCGGCCTCTCGCTGACCGAAGCGATGCGCCGCCTGCATCCCGAAGGCGAGGCGGAAACGCACGATCTGCTGGCCCAGGCCTACAAGGACGCGTTCCGTGCCCGCCGCGAGGCCGGCATGGTGGGCGAGCCCCTCTATGACGGCATCGCTGCCCTGGTCGAAGACCTGGTTCATCGTGGCTGGCTGCTGGGCGTGGCTACCGGCAAGAGCGACCGCGGCCTCGCGCATTGCCTCGCCACGCACGGGCTTTCGCGCCATTTCGTGACGCTGCAGACCGCCGATCGCCACCCGTCCAAGCCGCATCCCAGCATGATCGAGGCCTGCCTCGATGCCACCGGCGCGGATGTGGCGCTCACCGTGATGATCGGCGATACCGCATTCGACATGGCCATGGCCCGCAACGCCGGCGTTCGCGCGATCGGCGTGGACTGGGGATATCACGAGCGGGCAGAGCTGTTTGCCGCCGGCGCCCATTCCGTAGCCGGGAGCGTCACCGAACTGGCCGAATTGCTTCAGGCGGTAGGCTAGCCCATGGCCGATCCCGCGCTGGGCCGCTTTGCCCTGCTGCAAGCGGTGCGTCTTGCCGGCACCCTGATCGTGATGATCGGGGCCATGGCCGCATCGGGCAATGTGCCTTGGCTGGCGAGCGTACCGCCCTGGGCCGCCATGGCCATGGCATTTGTGGGCCTGACCCTGTTCTTTGGCGCGCCGCGCTGGCTGGTGCGCCGCTGGAAAAGAGACGCATGAAACGCTTTTACAATGATGTCA
>Ga0207681_10000461_pt1 | contig 28516 bp, 23 predicted proteins | sample KBSS53metaG_FD_184324 | JGI IMG/M metagenome (GOLD analysis project Ga0207681, IMG submission 184324) | Switchgrass rhizosphere microbial communities from Kellogg Biological Station, Michigan, USA - KBS S5-3 metaG (SPAdes) (version 2) | ecosystem: Host-associated > Plants > Roots > Rhizosphere... | reverse complement strand
AAAAACGGACTGCCTCGAGCTGTTGGACCAGTAGATTAGTGGTTTCATCGTTGATCGCAACCTGAAGCCGCCGCGCCGCTGAAGTCACCAGTTGGCGAGTTTCAGCCTCGGCGAGAGGCTCGAGTCTCATCAAGTCGACGGCGTCGAAGTTTCCGACCGCGCGCTGAGTTGCGTCCAGCAGTTCGCGTCGCAGTCCGGCCAGGATGAAAGGATTTTTACTCCACCTAAGCGAGCGGATAATTTCCAAATCAAACGGGACTGGAGAATCGACGTAATTAGTTAACTGAACCGCGTCGAACATGACGAAGGGGCGAAGGTCGCGCGGCAGGACACGAGCGGGAGCGGTCAAACAAAAGCGCACCAGTTCCCTGTCGTCATCGCCAAAACGGTGCCGGTTGTAAGCCTTGACCAGATCCTCGATTGCCTCCAGGTCAGCGGCGGGCGCGAGACTAACCAGTTCATGCAAAGTCAGCGAGGCGTTACAGAGCGAAGGATCATCGAGACGAAAGGCGAGGTATTGCAGCAGGAAGTTATTCAGGAATTCGATCGCCGCGCTGACCGCGGTAGTCTCTGCGTGCGGCAAAGAAAAGTAAATCGGGACGGTCTCGCCGCGGCGATTGAAGAGCTCGTCGAATGTCTGGCGCAGCAGCTCGGACACACCGGCCAGCGGCGCGAGGAGGATCAACTTTCCGCGAGCGCCGGACGGCCGAACCGCGTGGGCGATCAGTTGTTCGAGCTCCGCGGCACGGCCAACGAACTCGTCGCGCTTAACTCGTCCGAGAATTTGCCGGGCCTGATGATTGCGATTCTGATTCATTGAGTCTGATTAGCCGCGAATGAACGCGGATCACGCGAATCTGAAAGATGTTCCGATTCGCGTTTGTCCGCGCAAATCCGCGGCTGGTTTTCATCCAAAACTAAACTCGATGCGGTTCTTCCCGTTGACCTTCGCCTTGTAGAGCGCGCGATCCGCTGCCTCGATTATTTTTTCCGCAGTGTCGACGTTAACGGCGTACGTCGATATGCCGATGCTGACGCTGACGGTGCCAAGCGGCTGCAACTTGCCGAGCGGGTTGTCCATCTGCGTCACGCGCTGCCGCATGCGTTCGGCAATTACCCCGGCTTCGGCGAGCGACGTTTGCGGCAGCAGCACACAGAATTCCTCACCGCCATAACGACAGGCGACGTCCGCTGCGCGCAGGGCATCTTTGAGACAACGCGCTGTCAGTCGTAGTGCTTCGTCGCCGGCCAGATGACCGTTGCGATCGTTGTAGAATTTGAAATCGTCGATGTCGATCATCAGGAAACTCATCGCGTGGTTGTAACGCTGCGAGCGGTTCAATTCTTCTACCAGACGCTCTTCGAGGTAGCGCCGATTCAGCAGCCCAGTAAGCGGGTCCGTGATAGACAAACGCTGCAACTGTGCGCGATCGAGCGCGTCTGCGATGGGCCCGCTCAACAGTTCAAGCATGCCCAGGTCGATCGCGTTGAAAGTTCCTTTGTCGGCTTTGTCGGCGACATTCAAAACGCCCAATCGTCTCTCCTTGAGAACGATCGGAAAACTGATGAACGACTCCGTTTGGTATTTCCGCGCAGCGGGCGCCGGACTTAACCCCGCCAGCTCCATTTTTTCGACAACCAGCGGCTTACCGGATTCGAGAACGCTGCCGGCAATGCCTTCACCAAGTCGAACGCCGGCAACTTCGCTTTCCGGAACCGAGATTCCTGCGGCCGCTTTGAGCGTCAGCTCGTTGGCCGCTTCGTCAAAGACCATCAACGAGGCGCGCTCAGCCTTTAGCAGTTCGGTTAAATCACCGAGGATGGTTTTGTAGGTTTTTTCGGGATCACGCAAGTTGATGCGTTGGGCGAATCGTTGCAGCATCGCGGCCAGCCGATCGCGATGTTCCACTTCGAGCGTCAAACGATTGACTTCGTCCTGGAGGTCGGAGTATGCGCGTTCGGAAACAACGGCGCTCGGAGGAACGATGGAACTTGAGACCTTCGAACTTCGATCAGCATCTGCTAATGCCGTTTCCTCGCTGACAACCTCGCTTGAAGGCTTTGATGCGGCGATGGCCTCGCTCAAGTGCGGCTCGCTTGGGGTCTCGGTCGGGAGAGAATAACTGCGCGCGGCTTTTTGCAGACGCTGTCGCAGCTGGTCCAGTCGCCCTGTCTCGGCAAAGATCACGTTTTCAAACGGCGCGCTCGGGAGTAAGTCGTTGAGTTCTCCGTTGCGAAATCTTTCAATCAGCTCGCGGTAATCAGCTGCCGATACAAACGCGCGGCCGCCGATGGCCGCCAGATTCTGTTCGCGGCCGATTTGCACCGGCATGGTGAAGCATTGGAGACCCGCATGGCATTTGTACTCGACGGCTGAGCCGGCGCTGAGCGCGCGCCGGTGCGCGTCGCCGCAATAAGGATCGCAAAGCCGAACGTATTCCATCGAAGACTGAAACGCATGACAGATCGAGTTGTTGTTGGAAGCCACGAGCGCGGGCGGTTGCCGGCCATCGACGAGCAAGAGCGACAAGCCGGTTTTGGCTGCGAGCTTTTCCTGCACCTCGGCCCAGCCTGGCGGCGCGTCTTGTGGATGCTCCTGAACTATTTCCTCCCGAGCTGTTTCAGGAATGGTTGACACGCCTGGCTCTTCGAGAGATGTCGGCGCGGGCTTAGCAGCTTCGCGTCGTGCTGGTTGTTTCCGGCGTGGCATGTTTAGAACTACTTCCTGGCCTGTTGACTCATCGAAGGTAGTATAGATTTTTAAGTCGTCCGAAAGACAGAACGACGTACCCTATTGGTAAACGACCAATAGCCAACGCTTTTCATTCGGAAAGGGGCGGCAAATTGGGCTTTCTGAACGTTCTTATTAGTGTAGTTTATTGAACAAACTTCGTGTGATTTCGTGGTTAGTCTCCGAATCGCCAAGTCATAAGAGCAACCACGAAACAACACGAATATCAATCATTACGGATCGTTTGAATCTTTCAACCGGGAAGGAAGCTTCACAAAACACACGAGCGTTTGATCTAGCCGACGGGGGTGAGATTGTCAGCCTGTGGTAGAGCAGCGGCGAGGCCGGGGGCGTCGCCCGGCGCGACCTTGTCGATGTCAGGCTGCTCGGGGCTAATCCGGATGCAGGCAGCGAAATGCGCGGGCTTTATCTCCACGAGGGGCGGCACAACTTCTTTGCACGCTTCGATCATGTAAGGGCAGCGCGTGTGAAAACGGCAGCCGGGCGGCGGATTGATGGGAGACGGCACATCGCCTTCCAGCACAATCCGCTGCCGCACCGACTCAACCTTCGGATCGGGCACGGGCACGGCGGAGATGAGCGCGCGGGTGTAAGGCATGAGCGGATCCGCGTAAATGGTCTTGGCGGCAGCGACCTCGACTAGTTTGCCGAGATACATGACGGCGATGCGATCGGAAACGTGTCGAATCGCGCGCAGGTCGTGGGATATGAAGAGGTAAGTCAAATTCTTCTCGCGTTGCAGCCGCTCCATCAGGTTCATGATCTGCGCCTGGATAGAAACGTCGAGCGCGGAGATCGGTTCGTCGGCGACGATGAAGTCAGGATCGACCGCGAGCGCGCGGGCAATGCCGATGCGTTGGCGTTGGCCACCGGAGAATTCGTGTGGGTAGCGCTTGATGAAACGCTTACTGAGTCCGACAGTTTCGAGTAGTTCCTGCACGCGCTCATCGGCTTCCCTGCCCCGCGCCAGGCGAAACGTGTCGAGCGGTTCGCGAACGATCTGCCCGACCGTCATGCGAGGATTGAGCGAGGCATAAGGATCCTGAAAGACTATTTGCAGCTGTCGCCGGTGTTCGCGCATTTCTTTGTTGGACAGCTGGGCTAGATCGCGATCGTGATAAAAGACCTGGCCCGAAGTCGGTTCAGCAAGTCGAAGAATCGCGCGGCCTAAACTCGACTTGCCGCAGCCCGACTCGCCAACCAGGCCGAGCGTCTCACCGGGGAGAATGTCGAGCGTGACTCCGTCAACCGCTTTCACGATGCGATGCGCGGAGGAGCCGACAACGGCGCGAACAAAGATCGAGCGCAGCAAGTAGAAGCTCAGCGTGCCCGTTAGTAATCCGACCACGATACCCAGCAACAAAGCGAAGACTGTTTCGGCGAGGGAGGAGCTGTTGCTAAAGCTCAAGCCGGCGAGTCGCGCCGCTCTAAATCCAAGTCCGGCGCCGATCAAGAGGCTCACGATGGTTACGGCGAGCCTCAGCGCTTTTGGTAGTTTGCTAAAACCCAGCTTCAGATTTGCGCCCAGATCGAAATGCAGCTTTAAATCCCGCACCGAGATTAGCGGTGCGACGTTGCCGTCAACTGCTGACGTGCGCGCGGAATTAGATTGTTGCTCGGATGAAGTCATCTTGCAGTCTAATTAGTCTGGTCTCTGTGCGTCCTTTGTGTTCTCTGTGTCTCTGTGGTGGTAGTCGCGGTGATTCACCACAAAGATACAGAGAACACAAAGGTTGCACAGAGGGACTTCTTACATTGCCTCAGTAGCTTTAGCTGAATCCTGGAAGACCTCCTGCGCGAAGTGACAAAGCGAAAAATGCTCCGCGGTTAACTGCACAAACGGCGGAAACTCACGTCGACAAATTTCCTCGGCGCGATAACAACGCGGCGCAAACGGGCAGCCCGCCGGCAAGTGCGCCACATCCGGCGGTAAACCGGGAATCTGGTAAAGCTCTCCCTGCTCCTTCAGCGGATCGGGAACTGAGCGCAGCAGAGCTTTGGTGTAGGGATTACCGGGTTGCGCAAACAATTCCGCGGTCGGAGCCTGCTCGAAAATTTTTCCTGCATACATTACGAGCAAGTGATCCGACATGCCGGCGACGACGCCCAGGTCATGTGTAACCAGGATCACGCTGGTGCCGGTCGCGCGCTTGAGTGTTTTTATCAGCTCGAGAATCTGCGCTTGAATGGTTACGTCGAGCGCGGTCGTGGGTTCGTCGGCTATCAGCAGCTCGGGTTCGCAGCAGAGCGCCATTGCGATCATCACGCGCTGTCGCATGCCGCCCGAGAACTCGTGAGGATAATTGTCCACGCGGGTGCGCGCTTCGGGGATGCCCACTGTCTCGAGCATTTTGATCGCGTGTTCGTAGGCCTCGCTTTTGTTATGACCCAGATGTAATTGAGTAATCTCCATCAGCTGGCGCGAGATCTTCATGAACGGGTTGAGCGACGTCATTGGATCTTGAAAAATCATCGCCACCCGCCGGCCGCGAATCTTGCGGACCGCGCTCTCGTTAAGCGACAGAATGTCGGTCCCATCGAAAAGAATCTCGCCGGAGACAATTCGGCCGGGCGGTTCCGGAATCAAACGAATGATCGAGAGATTGGTGACTGACTTGCCGGAGCCTGACTCGCCGACGATTCCGAGGGTCTCTCCGCGTTTAAGCTGAAACGAAACACCGTCAACGGCTTTTACTTCGCCGTCTTCAGTGTCGAAGTACGTGCGCAGGTTTTTGACTTCCAGAAGATTGCCGTTGTTGTTACTCATTGGTTCGTGTCACTGCGCATGCCGGTGTCTTTCAACTTATCTGAAATTTGAGATTTGAGATCTGAAATTTCAAATCTCAGAGTTTTCGCGTTTGCGGATCGAGCGCGTCGCGCAGCCCATCACCCAGGAAGTTTAGTGAAAACAGCGTCAGCGCCATCGTCACGCCGGGAAAGATCAGTTGCCAGGGAAAGATGCCAATGTTTTGAATGCCGTCTGTTGCCAGGCTCCCCCACGATGCGAGCGGCGGCTGCACTCCAAAGCCAAGAAACGAAAGGAACGCTTCAGTCAGCATCACGGTCGGGATCGTGAGCGTGGCATAAACGATCACTGGCCCGAGGGTGTTGGGCACAATGTGACGAAAGATAATTCGCGGCGTTGAAACTCCCGTCGCCTTCGCCGCCAGCACGAATTCCTGGTTCTTCAAAGACAACACCTGGCCGCGCACGATGCGCGCCATCGTCAACCACGAAACGCAGCCAAGGGCGATGAAAAGTAGTATCACCTGGCCGCGCGCCGTCTGACTGCGAAACACCGACAGCAACACGATGACAATAACGATGTAGGGCAGCGAATAAAGCACATCGACCGCGCGCATCATCAGGTTGTCTACGCGGCCGCCGAGATAGCCCGCGGTCGCGCCATAGCTGACACCGATCAGCAGCGAAACCAGAGTCGAGACAATCCCAACCATCAGGGAAATCTGTCCGCCCTGAAGCACACGCGCCAGCAGATCGCGGCCCTGATTGTCCGTGCCCATCGGATGAGTCCAGGAGAACGAGCCGTCGGGTGCGGTAAGCGGCGGGATGGAGCGCAACAAACTTACATCAGACGGGATAAAGTCGGGGGTTAGTCCGGTAGCTTTCTTAATAATGAACGGGCCCAACACGGATGCCAGAGTGATCACACCGACGACGATCAACCCAAACACCGCCAGCCGATTCTTGAGGAGACGGCGCCAGGCGTCGCGCCATAACGAAGAACCGGCGATAACGTCGCCACGCTCGACGGTCAGCACGTCGGCATCCGCGAGCACGTATTCCTGCGGCGTGTGGATGATGTCGCCGTGGCGATATTCCGGCGCCGGATCGACACGCAATCCGGGTTCGGATTGCTCGGTCTCGCCGGGGACAGTTGGCCTTTCGTCGTTCATCAGATCGTCTCTATTCAAGGTAGCAAGCTAAACGATTTTTCATTTGTCATTTCACATTTCACATTTTTCATGGCAGCAGGACGAGTGGCAGCCCCGCCTCGTTTAGAAAGGGCACTCGTGCCCTCGAAGTGCACGGCGGACAAGTCCGCTTTCTAAAAGCTGCGACTACGAATAACGAATGCGCGGGTCGAGGTACGCGTAGGCGATATCGACCAGCAGGTTCATCAGCAGCAGCGTAATCGCGATGAACGAAACGATGCCGATGATCAGCGGTTCATCGCGATTGAGCGACGCCTGGATGAAATAGTTTCCCAGTCCCGGCAACACAAAAATGCGTTCGACCACGACCGTGCCGGTTACCAGAAACGCGAGGGCCGGGCCGGTGTACGAAACTACCGGCATCAGCCCGCCGCGCAGTGCGTGCCGCATGATGACCTGACTTTCGCTCAGGCCTTTCGCGCGCGCGGTACGAATGTAGTCTGATCTAAGTACCTCCAACATGCCCGCGCGCGTAAGCCGAGCGATGTAGGCCATGTACAACCCCGACAAGGTGATGATCGGCAGAATCGCGTTGCGGCTGGGAAAGTCGTTCCAACGCGAAGGCGGCAGCCAGTAGAGCGTCAGGGAAAACACCAGGACCAGAATCGGCCCGAGCACAAAGTTCGGAATCGAAATCCCCAGCATCGCGAGCGTCATCGAAGCGTAGTCACGTTTTGAGTTCGGATTCAGCGCGGCGAGCGACCCGGCGATTATGCCGACGACGAGGGCCAGCAGGTACGCAAGGATTCCCACCGTGGCGGAGACCGGCAGCGAGCGCGCGATGATGGCGTTGACTGACTGTCCTTCGTACTTCAGCGACGTGCCGAAATCAAAATGCCGCACGATGTTCCAGATGGTGCGGCCATACTGTTCATACCAGGGCTTATCGAGACCATACTTTTCGCGGATGTTCTTCTCGATCGCCGCCGGAATATTCTTTTCGGTTATGTAGAAGTTTCCCGGAGCAAGCCGGACCAGCCCCCAGGTAATCGTAATTACCACAAGGATCGTCGGGATTGTGATTACCAGTCGACGGATGATAAAGGAGAGCATCAGTTTAGAAGTTGACGCCAGGTATCACTGAAACGAAGCAACGAAATTTTCCATTTCTCATTTCACATTTTTCATTTTGCCATTTCGGAAGGCCAGGCTGCTTACCAAGGCTGTCTGCAATGAGAAATGAGAAATGGAAAATGTTTTTGTCTGTCCTACTAATCCGCCAGGCTCGGTATCGCGTAGTCCCACTTCGCGGAGTCGCGCTCGATGTAAACGAACTTCCAGGGATAAAGCGACGCCGCATTCGGATACAGGCCCTTCACATACGGCTTCTTCAAAAAATTTACTGAAGACGTCTCGATGGGAATCACCGGTTGATTATCGAGCAAATATTTTTCGGCAGTCGCCAACTGCTCATAGCGTTGTTGGTGATCGAGATTCCGATTGGCCGCGGACAGCATGTCTACAAATTTCAGGTCATACCAGCCCGTGCCGTTGACGCCGCCGGCAGTTGAAAACAGCCCGAGAAAGGTAAACGGGTCCATGTAATCGGCGCCCCAGATGCCGATGGCAAATCCTTTGTACTCGAGTTTCGCGCGCATGGGCATGAACGTCTTGAACTCCATGCTGCGCAGCGGCACCGTAATGCCGAGGTTCTGTTTCCACTGCGCTTGCATAAACTCACCCATTGTCTTGTTCGAAGAATTTGTATTGAAGGTAAACTCGACCTGGTCGACCGGAAACGACTTGCACTGAAAGCTGCCGTCAGGTTGCGCGGTTACCGGGAAGCCTGCCTCGCCGAGCAGCTTCCGCGCCTGCGCGGGATCGAACGCGTCACCTTTCGGCTGCGGGTAGCCGACGAAAATTCCTTCAGGCGTAAACGCCGACAACGGCTTGGTAATCCGCCGCGACTTCGAATAGTTGACTTTATCGATCGCCATGTTAAAGGCGCGGCGCACGCGCACGTCGTTCATGGGCGGCTTGGTCACGTTGATGTTGATGTAGACGATTGCCGCCTCGGCGCCGTCCATGTAGTCCTTCTTGGGACGCACCGTATCAAGCCAGGCGTTCGGCACGGCATGGTTCAAAACGGCATCTGCTTCGCCCACTTTGTAAAGATTCAGCGTGGTTGGATTGTCGGTGGAAACAAAGAAGTGAATTTCATCCAGACCGACATGGGCCGCGTCCCAATACATCGGATCGCGCTCGACGACCAGCTCGTTGTAGGGACGCCATACTTTCACTCTGAATGGCCCGCTGGTCACGATGTGCGCCGGGTCGGTCCACTTATCGCCATACTTCTCGATCACCTTTCGCGGCGTGACGCGAAACAGTTGGTGCGCAATCAGACCGAGAAAATAGGCGGCCGGTTGAGACAAGGAAATCCGCAGAGTGTAATCGTCAACCGCTTCCACGCCCACGTTCTCTGCCGTGACCGGCACAAACTCCTTCCCTTCCAGGAGCGCCTTCAGCTTCGCGTTCTTCGCCGTCAATTTGTTGCGCGCAGCTTCATCGCCCGGCACCGTCAAGCGCGAGGGGGAATGCATGAACTGATGAAACGCAGTGTCCGGAGCGTCACCTTTGTGTTCCTCGCCGCTCTTGCCGTATTCCGGCTCGGCCGGGTTCAACGGTTTCTGGCTGAGCGCCAGAGCAGACGGCTCAGTTGTCTCCGCCAAATCTTTTTCCAGCACGAATTGCTGTGTCTTCGAATCGCGGGCGAAGACAAGTTTCTCGTTGTAAGCCTCGGCGTAAGTTATGTAGTAGGCAAGATAGGCATTCTTTGAAGCCAGTTCAGGCGACAACCCGCGGCGGATGGTGTAAACAAAATCGTGCGCAGTGATTGGCTCGCCGTTGGACCAGCGGGCATTGTGACGAAGATGAAATACGAATTCTGAGGAATCGTTGTTGGGAGTCCAACTTTCAGCAATGCCAGGGATCGCATTCAGCGACTTGGGATCATACTCAACCAGGCCCTCGAAAAGCGCCATGTAAATTCGTGCCTCGGGTTGACCCGAACTGACTGGCGGATCGAGCGACTCTGGTTCATCGCCGTTTACATAACGAAGGATATTTTGTTTTGGCGGGACGGTGCTGCCGTAGAAATCACCGGTGGTCGCGACGACGCGACAGGAGATTCCACCAAGCACGGACGAGGCGATTACTAACGCGGCCAGCAAATGTCTTAGCTGAAGATGACGCATTGTTGTTCGTCCCGGAGACGGCGGCGCAAACCTGACGGAACTTAACACGCTGAAACTAATCGAGCAAGATTCTTCTTCTCAGAAGCCCAACCGTCAGGGAGACTTTGTAATCAAGCTTATATCTAAGCCCTCCCTCCCTAACGGTTGGGCTTCTGCCCCTTCTCCGGTTGCTTCCAGTCAGTATTGATGCGCACTGTTTTTAGCGACGGAGCGTCCAGCACGTTCGAATCAAACCCCGACACGTAAGGCTTAACCAATGAATACGACGACGCAAAATAGATCGGCATCGCGGTCAGGTGTCTGAGCGCCTGGGCTTCACTTTCGATCGGCTGAAGACCTGGCAAGGCTCTCGGTTTGGCAGCGCGCGATTCCTTCGCATCAACCGGCGTCTCGGCGTTCTTTCCGTCGGCAGCTTCAGCGGGCTCCGGAAACAGCATGCGAATGTTCGTCAGCTCGTCGGTTGTTTGCATCACCAGCCCACGCCGCACCACGTCGTAATCGCCTGCCCGAATGGCCGCTTCATACTCGTCCCAGTTTTTGATCATAATCTCCGTCTCGATATTCAGGACGCTGCGCCACATTGCGGCAATCGACTGGGCGACAAGTCGCTGCGGCTCGTTCCGGTTTATTAGCAATATCACTTTGGGAAATCCGTTGCCGCCGGGAAAACCCGCCTCGGCCAGCAACTGTTTGGCGCGTTCGTATTCCTTCTCCAAAACGTCGGCTTTGTTTACGACCGGCGCTTGGGTGTTCGACGCAGTTTCCGGAAGAAATTTCTTCGCCGGCTCGGTGGCGCCGCCCATCTCATCCGCGCTGATGCGGTCGCGGTCTATCGCGATCGCCAGGGCCTCGCGCACGCGCACGTCGTCAAAGGGAGCGTGCGAGCTATTGAAACTGTAGTAGGTCAAAGCGCCGTAAGTAGCGCGACGAAAATCCTCGTATGGCTTAAGCAACTTGATGACAAGCGGCTCAAACGAAGCGTTGGTGACCGCGTCAACCTGGCCCGCTCGGTAGGCGCCGAGGGCAGTTTCCGCATCCTTCTCGCCGACGAATGAAACTTGCTCGAGCGTCACCTGGTCCTTGTTCCAGTAAGTATCGGCACGTTCCAGCAGCACGCGCGTGCTTTCGGTTTTGGCGAGCGAGAAGGCGCCGTTTGAAATCAACTCGGCCGCGCCAAGCTTGCCGGTGGCGTTCTCATCGTTAAGTTTGACGGGACGAAAAACCGGATGGGCAACGAGCGCCGGGAAGTTCAAGTCAGGCCGCCGCAAGCTGACCCGCAGCACGTGATCAGAAATCGCCTCAACTCCAAAACCGGTGCTGACCTTCGCAGCCCCGGCGGCGGCATTCGGCGGCTTGGGAGCTTGCGGAGCATTTTCTGTGGCCGCGCCCTGAATGTTGGCTAACAGTTCCGTGTGTGGAGCTAGGTCTCCGATGCGCATCGTGCGACGCCACGAGCGCACGAAGTCGCCCGCGGTAACCGTCTCACCGTTGGACCAGCGGGCGTCGTCGCGTAGATAAAAAGTCCAGACCCGACCGCCGTTCGAAGCTTCCCAGCGAGTTGCGACTGCCGGCACGGGCGTTAGCGAACGAGGATCGTAATCGGTGAGGCCCTCGAAGATCGCGCGCACCAGATCAGTGTCGGGAGGCGCAGCGGCGAATGCCGGATCGAATGTTTGCGGCAGGCCGCCGTCACTCCAATGGAATTCCTGACTCCGGGGAACGACGATGCGCCCGTAGTACTGATCGAGGTTCTCGTCGAGGAAACAACTCGCGTGGCTGAGCGTCAGCGAAAGCAGCACGAGGCTCACGACAATTGTCCTGAGTCTCTGAATTCGAAGGCGAGTGCTTTTCCGTTTCATCATTCGTGGATTTCTTTGTGCAGTCTTTGTGTTCTCTGTGTCTCTGTGGTGGGCAATTAAAAATCATCCACCACAGAGACACAGAGGACACTGCGGACACAGAGGTTGCACAGAGAGTAAACTGTGTCGATTTTACAAGCTCTCTCGCAGATTTTGGTAAACCTCGGTCGTCCGCGCGCGTGCCGCTTCAAATCCGTCGCTCGTATCAATCAAGTAATCGGCAAGTTTCTTCTTTTCTGCCTGCGGCATTTGCGCCGCGATGCGCTGCTCGGCTTGTTCGCGGCTGAGGCCGTCTCTGGTCATCAGGCGTTCGAGCTGCACTTCGTCACGACAGTGGACCACGATCAGTTTGTCAAAGCGCTTGTAACCGCCCGACTCGATCATCAGCGCCGCGTCGACAACGGCAATTCCCTGCGGATCGGCGGCCGCCCACTGCGCCAAAATCTTGTCCTGCTCCGCGATGATGTATGGATGCAAGATCGAATTCAAAACAACTCGCTGCGCCGCGTCAGCGAAGACAACGGCTCCCAGCGCCGGGCGATCGAGCGAGCCGTCGGGCCTTAGAATTTGCGAGCCAAACGTGGCGACCAACTCTCGCAGCGCCGGCGAATCCGGCTTGACGACCTCGCGCGCCGTTTGATCGGCGTCAAGCACGCGACAACCAAGTTCGGCCAGTACGCTCGAAACGAAAGACTTGCCAACCCCGATCGATCCTGTTAGGCCAACACGAAGCATACGAAACAGTGAAAAGTGAAAGGTGAAAAGAAAGGAAAGAGTTTCAAGTTCCAAGTTTCGAGTTCCAAGTTAAGGCAAGCAGTTCAGAGTTTAACCTTTAGGTTGTGATTGCCTCGCAAAGCGCAAGCTAAAGCTTGAACTCTGAACTGCCTGTCAAAACGTGGAACTTGAAACTTGGAACTCGGAACTTGAAACTCTTTCCTTTCTCTTCATTTTTCACTTTTCACTCGCAGTCTTGCCGCCTTGAGCGTATTGCGCATCAGCATTGCCACCGTCAGCAAGCCGACACCGCCGGGCACGGGCGTCCGGCGGCCGGCAATCTCATCAGCTTCCGCGGGATTCACATCGCCGACGAGCGTGTAGCCACGCTTTGCCATCACCTTCAGCCGGTGCTCGGCTTCATCGCCGAACAGGCGGCGCGCAGTTGTCTCATCGGTGACTCTGTTCATGCCGACGTCGATGACCGTCGCTCCCGGCTTAATGTGTTCACGACCAATCAAGCCCGCACGTCCGATCGCAACCACCAGCAGATCAGCTTGTCTGGTTACAGCAGCCAGATCGCGCGTTCGCGAATGACAAATAGTAACCGTCGCATCTTTCTGCAGCAGCAACTGCGCAATGGGACGGCCAACAATCTGACTGCGGCCAACGACGCAGGCGTTCACGCCGGCAAGCGGAATTCCAGCTCGCTCCAGCAACTCGATGATGCCTGCCGGAGTGCAGGGCACAAACACCGGCCGGCCCGCAGCGAGCCTGCCAATGCTGATCGGGTGGAAACCGTCAACGTCCTTTGCCGGATCGATGGCTTCGATAATCCTGCCTTCATCAATTGCCTTGGGCAGCGGCAACTGAACCAAGATGCCGTCCACGTCTTCGCGCTTATTTAGCGTCGCGATCAACTCGAGCAACTCCCCAGATGACGTGGTGGACGGGAGTGCCAGATGCTCGGAACGAATACCAACTTCTTCGCAAGCTTTGATCTTGTTGCGCACATAAACTTCCGAAGCCGCATCGTCGCCGACCCGAACCGCGGCGAGGCCAGGACGCGCGCCGTGCTCGCTCAGGAACTGCTGCACGTCGCGCGTAACCTCCTGCTTGATTTCCGCGGCGACGGTTGCGCCGTCCAACAACTCAGCGCGCCTTGTAGCTCTTGCTTCGTTCAGCAATTTCTTCGTGCTCCCGGCTCGAACATTTGGACCGCATCGTAGCATAACCCGCTTTAGTAACATTCTATCTTGTAGGCGATCGTTTAGAGGCGGGCACCGCCCGCGGGTTCAAGTCGCGTCGAAACGCGCGTGTCACTCCAGTGGTAACGGCGGGCGGTGCCCGCCTCTAAACGAAACCTATCGTGTTCGCGTACTGACCTCATGGCTGCGATATCGTACAATCTAGGTCTTCGATTATTCCTGCGCAGGTCATCAATGAAAACCAACAAAACTCTTCCGATCGCAATCATTATTTTGTCGACGCTCGTTTTGCTTGCGCTCTCCAGTTGTCAACCAAAACAACCAAAGCAACGAGTGCGCTCAGCAACTGAAAAGCATTACGAACTCAAGGGCAAGGTCGTCGCGATTGATAAAGCGCAGCGCACGATCACGGTGGCGCATGAAGACATCAAGGATTACATGCCGGCTATGACGATGCCTTTCAACGTGCAGGACGATTGGGTCTTTGAAATAGCGACGCCCGGCAATCGAATAGCCGCTAGCCTGGTCGTGGACGGCACGCAGTCGTGGCTTGAAGAAGTTGTGCTCACTGAAGACACGGCGTCGGCTCCGGGCGCGCCCCCGGTTGAAGGCGCCGGCCCGGAACCCGGTTCGGAAGTGCCCGACTACCGCTTAGTCAACCAGGACGGCAAGACCATTCGGCTGCATGATTACAAAGGCAAGGTGCTGCTGCTGACTTTTATCTACACGCGCTGCCAGGACCCTAACCAGTGCACGCTGATGAGCAGCAACTTCGCAGCCATCGACCAGGAACTGCAGAAACAACCCGACCTTTATCAGAAGACACACTTGTTGAGCATTAGTTTCGACCCCGCTTACGACACGCCGAAAGTTTTGCGCAGTTATGGAGCGTCGTATACCGGCAAGTATACGGACGAAAACTTCGCGCACTGGGAATTTGCGTCAGGCAGCGCCGATGAAGTTAAGGGTGTGGCGCAGTATTTCGGGCTGAAATATTTCCAGGACACGCCTTCCGGCACTGAACAAGTGATTCACTCGTTAAGAACCGCGGTGATCGGACCGGATGGGAAAGTGATTAAGGTGTATCGCGGGAATGAGTGGAAGCCGGAAGAACTGGTGAAAGATATTGAAGCCGCAGCACCCAAGACTAATTAGGCCGCGGATAAACGCGGATAACGCGAATCCGAGAGAGAACCAGACCTGCAGCTTGATCGAAATATTCTAAATAATCGGCGCATATCCGCGTTAATCCGCGGCGCTTTTCTTCTTAGCTGAGGCCTTTGATCTTTTTGATTTCTTCAGTCAGCACTGGCACTGCTTCAAACAAGTCGCCGACAATTCCATAGTCAGCAATGTCAAAAATCGGCGCTTCCGAATCTTTGTTGATGGCCACGATGGTGCCCGAGTTCTTCATGCCCACCAAATGCTGAATCGCTCCCGAGATTCCCAGCGCCACGTAAAGCTTCGGCGCTACCGTCTGGCCGGAAGATCCAATTTGCCGATCGATTGGCAGCCATTCAGCGTCGCAGATTGGTCGCGACGCAGCCAGGTCACCGCCAAGCACCTCGGCTAATTTCTCCGCGAGCGCGAGATTGTCTTTGCTCTTAATCCCACGCCCGACGGCGACGATAATGTCGGCCTTGCTCAAATCAACCGCTTGCTTCACTTCCTGGAACGGCGCCTCAGGCTTCATGCGAATCGCTCCCACGTCAACAGGCTTGTCCTCTATCGGAGCGGTTCCCTTCACCGCCTGGTCCGGGCGATAGGCGCCCGATTGGAAGGTTGCAAAAACCGGCGCGGCACCGTCGGACACAACATCTGCATCAAGCTTGCCGAGAAAAATTCTGCGCGTGAAGGTAATCGCGCCTCCGTTAACTTGTGCGCGAATGCAGTCGCTGATTAAAGACTTACCAAATCGCGCCGCCAGCTTTGGCGCGAAGTCGCGCACCAGGTAGGTGTGCGGCATTACCACGATTTGCGGATCGAGTTCTTTTACAACCTGCTCCATCGCGTCGGTATAACCGTCGGGCGTGTAATCCGCGACGCCCTCGTTCGTCGCCGTCACGACCTTTTCCAGGTCGTATGCGGCGATGTCCTGTGCCAGTGCGGACAGGTCAGCGCCCAATAAAACTGCGCTGACTGCCTGCTGAAGCTGCGAGCCTAAAGTCTGCGCGGCGGCAATCGCTTCCAGCGAAGTCTTGTTGAGCACGCCGTTACGATGTTCGATGAAAACTAAAATGCCTTTGCTCATGTTTTGTTAAGCCTGGTTTGAAGTAACTTGCCACAGAGGCACAGAGACACGCAGAAGAAGACAATTCACAAGGGAGACGGAACGTTCTTTATAAGTATTCCTGTTCGCTCCGCGTCTCTGTGCCTCTGCGGCAAATTGAATAAACAACCCAATCAAATGACCCGTGCTTCGGTATGCAGCTTTTGTGCGAGCTCAACCGCGCCCGCTTTCGCGTCGCCATTTCCCAGCAACTGCGTTTGTTTGGTTTTCTGCGGTAGATAAACTTTCTCGATACGTTGATGCGACGGTCTCGCCACAATCTCCGCTGACGGCGCCACTTCCTTAATCTCTTTCTTCTTCGCCGCCATTATGCCCTTCAAAGTCGCGTAGCGAATCTGGCTGATGCCGGATTGAATAGTCAGCAGCGCGGGTGTCGGCATCGTGTACCACTGATACCATCCGCTTTCGAGCTCACGTTTGACGCGGAGCTGCTCGCCGCTCGCATCGACTTCGATGACAATCGTGGCGTGCGGCAGCCCGAGCAATTCGGCGAGGATGACGCCGGTTTGTCCGTAACCATAATCGTCCGATTGCAAACCGGTGAATATCAAATCTGGCTGCTCGTCGCGAATTGCGTCCGCCAGAATGCTTGCGGCGGCGTACGGCGAGAGCGAACCGAGGTTATCGCCCGCAACATGAATTGCCCGATCGGCGCCGCGCGCAAGCGCATCCTTGATGACGCTCTTTACGCGCTGCGGGCCCATCGAACAGACAACTACTTCGCCAGTCAGTTTCTCGCGCACACGTAGAGCTTCTTCCAGCGCATAGCCGTCTGACTCGCTGACTTCAAACGACAAGTCGCCTTCTTCGATCCAGTTCGCTTCTTTATTGATTCGCAGTATCGCGTCTTTGTTCGCGACCTGCTTCATCATGACTACTATTTTCATTCTGTTATATCGCTTCGCTTTGATCTTTGTACTTAGAGCTTTGTACTTTGCTTCGTTCCCTAAACTTGATGCCGTCGTGAAGTAATCAAATCACAAAGCACAAAGTACAAAGCTCAAAAGCACTTTGTTACTCAGCCACCGTATCTCTTGAACAACAACGACGCATTCGTCCCGCCGAAGCCAAAACTATTCGACAACGCATACTCAACTTCCGCTTCCCGCGGCACGTTGGGAACGTAATCAAGATCGCAGTCGGGATCCGGATTCACGTAGTTGATCGTCGGCGGCAAGACCTTCCGATGCAAACTGAGAACTGAGAACACGCCTTCGATTCCCCCCGCCGCGCCAAGCAGGTGCCCGGTCATTGATTTTGTCGAGCTAACCGCGAGCTTATAAGCGTGGTCGCCAAATGTCTGTCTGATCGCCAGCGTCTCAAACTTGTCGTTGTAGGGCGTGGAGGTCCCGTGCGCGTTGATGTATCCGACTTGCTCCGGACTGATAGCGGCATCGCGCAGTGTCTTCTGCATGACGCGAATCGCGCCCGAGCCGGTCTCGTCCGGCATGGTCAAATGAAACGCGTCGGCGGTCATTCCGTAACCGACGAGCTCTGCATAAATCCGAGCGCCGCGTCGTTTGGCGAGTTCGAGCTCCTCGAGGATCATGATGCCCGCGCCTTCGCCGATGACAAACCCGTCGCGGTCGCGTTCAAAAGGCCGAGACGCGTGCTGTGGATCGTCGTTGCGAGTCGAGAGCGCGCGCATCGAAGCAAACCCGGCCACGCTCATCGGCGTAATCGCCGACTCCGCGCCGCCGCAAATCATCACGTCTGCATCGCCGCGCTGAATGATCCGGAAGCTGTCGCCGATGGCATGCGCTCCGGCGGAACAGGCAGTGGCGGTGGCGGAGTTAGGACCTTTGGCCCCATAACGAATCGAGACCTGGCCGGCGGCCAGATTCACAATCGCGGAGACAATAAAGAACGGAGAAACGCGATCGGGCCCGTCATTCAGCAGCTTGGAGTGTTCGCGTTCGATGGCCCAGAAATCGCCAATGCCGCTGCTGATGTAAGTGCCGGCGTTTTCCGAAAGTTCAGCGGGAAACTTTCCTTCTTCGGTCAGCTCGAGGCCGCTATCGGCCATCGCTTCGGTGGCCGCGGCGATCGCGTAATGAATAAAGGCGCCCATTTTGCGCGCCTCTTTTTTGGGTATGTATTTGAGCGGGTCGAAGTCTTTAACTTCGGCGGCAAACTTGACGGAAAACTTCTCGGTGTCAAATTTCTTGATGTAGTCAACGCCGTTGGCGCCGCTCATGAGCGCGGCCCACGTCGTTTCCACTGAATTGCCAACCGGTGTTATGAGACCCAGCCCTGTGACAACTACACGTCGTGCCAAAGCAAAACTCCTTAAGAACAGTGACGAGTGAAAAGTGACGAGTGACGAGTTGTAAAGCAATGGCGGGATCGCCGTGCTTGTCACTTGTCACTCGTAACTTGTCACTATTTCTTGTGTTGGTCGATGTAGTTGTAGGCGTCGCGGACGCTTTGAATCTTTTCCGCGTCTTCGTCAGGGATCTCGATGCCGAATTCCTCTTCGAAGCGCATCACCAGTTCTACGGTGTCTAAAGAGTCAGCACCCAGGTCGTCGATAAATCGAGCATTGGGTGTGACCTCGTTCTCATCTACGCCGAGTTCGTCGACGATAATCTGTTTGACCTTACTCTCGATTTCTGGATCGGGCATTTCGTTTTGCTCCTCTTTAAAAATATCGAATTAGTAGGACAGACACTCTTGTCTGCCCTTGTTGAATTTTTGCGCCTTTGCAGCACAAAGCAATTTCAATTTCTCATTTGAAAGTTTTCATTTCCCATTTGAAGACGATTCTTCATCCGACCGAGCTTTTTGTTCTCTGCAATGGAAAATGACAAGTCTCAAATGATAAATGGAAAATCTCCTGGTTCTGCTCCAGTAATTTACAGACAAGCTAGGCAGGAATGCCTGTCCTGCTCTAAATACCGAGGCTCGCGCCGGTCGCTTTCAAACTATCAGCGTCCTCGACGTTAAAGCACTTCACTTGCCGGCTTATTTGCCGCATCAAACCGCTCAGAACTTTTCCTGGACCAACTTCTACGAAGGTATCAACACCTTCCTTAATCAACAACTCCATCGATTGCAACCAGCGTACGGGCGACGACACTTGTCTCACAAGTGAATCCGCCGCTTCAAGGCCGCTCGTGATTATCTTCGCATCGACGTTGGTGACAAGCGGAGTCGCCAGTTCAGCAAAGCTTATTTGCTTCAGATCGACCGCCAGGCGCTCCTGCGCGGGCATCATCAAGGCCGAATGAAACGGCGCGCTGACGTTCAGTTTTAGAACCCGCTTGGCGCCGCGACTGCGCAACAACTCGCTCGCTCGATCGACCGCGTCGGTGTTTCCCGCGATGACAACCTGGCTCGGCGAGTTGATATTCGCCGGAGCGCAAACCTGACCTTGCGCTGCTTCCACGCAGGCGGTTTCAATTACGTCTAACTCCGCGCCGATTACCGCAGCCATTGCGCCGACGCCAACCGGCACTGCTTCCTGCATGTAACGACCGCGCACTCTGACAGTTTGGATTCCGTCGGTCGCTGTCAAAGACTGCGCTGCGAACAGAGCCGAATATTCACCCAGGCTGTGACCAGCTACAAAATCCGGCGCCGGAAAACCTTCCGACCTCATCGCGCTGGTAACTGCGGCGGACACAGCAAAGATCGCCGGCTGAGTGTTTTCTGTCAGCTGCAATTCCTCCGCCGTGCCCTCGAAGCATAGGCGAGATACCGACAAGCCAAGCGCAGCGTTAAATTCTTCAAAGAGCTGGGCGGCGATTGGAAAATTTTCCGCCAGATTCTTTCCCATGCCCGGATGTTGTGAACCCTGGCCGGGAAAAATGTACGCAATCATAAAAGTAAATCGTAAATCGTGAATCGTAAATAGTTTCAAGTTTCAGGTTTCAGGTTCGGCAAAAGTTCCTGACTTGAAACTTAAAACTTGAACTCGGAACTTACCAGCGCATCAGCACGCCGCCCCAGGTAACGCCGCCGCCAAACGACGCCAACAAAACGAGGTCGCCGGAATTGATGCGCCCGGCTTCGACGCATTCGTCCAATCCGATCGGTATCGAAGCGGACGAGGTGTTGCCGTGCATTGCGATGTTGGAATAAACGCGCTCGCTTTCGACGTTCAGCTTATTGGCCACCGCGTCGGTAATTCGCTGATTCGCCTGATGCGGAATAAAAAGTTTCACGTCCGCCGCGGTCAAACCGGCCTCTTCCAAAACTTCTCGAGAGATGTCGGCCATCGAACGCACGGCCACCTTGAAGAGCTCGTTGCCCTTCATCTTGAAAAAGTGATCGCCGGCGGCCAAGGTTGCCGCGCTCGCTGGCCGTCGCGTGCCGCCGCCCGGCGAGTAGAGTTGTTCCAGGTACCTGCCGTCTGATCTTATTCGCGAAGCCAGAATGCCGCGTTCACCTTCAACCGCTCCCAGCACGGCAGCGCCGGCCCCGTCGCCGAACAAAACGCACGTTTGCCGATCGGTGTAGTCAACGTACTGCGTCAAAATCTCGGCGCCGATCACTAGCGCGTATTTCGACTGCCCGGTGCGGACCATCGTGTCCGCCATCGTCAGGCCATACAGAAATCCGGAGCAGGCGGCCACGAGGTCCATCGCAGCCGCTTTGTTCGCGCCAAGCTCAGCCTGGATGATGCAGCCAGTGGACGGAAGTATTTGATCGGGCGTGACGGTGGCGCAGAGAATTAGATCGATGTCTTCAGGTTGCAGACCGGCGCGCTCGATCGCCTGGCGCGAAGCGCGCACGGCAAACTGCGAAGTGTATTCTCCGGGCGCGGCTTTTCGGCGCTGCTTGATGCCGGTGCGCGTCGTGATCCAATCGTCAGACGTGTCGACCATTGTCTCCAGCTCGGCATTTGTCAGAATGCCTTCTGGATAAGCGTGTCCCGTGCCCAGAATTCCTGCGCGAATATTTCCCATTCATTCCCCAGCTGATGATTTGTGGCCGGTAATACTATCCACTCACTCTCAGAAAACCAAGTAACGTCAACACTCTTGCAGTTCAGAGTTCAAGCTTTAGCTTGCTCCCGGCGCAAGCACAACCTAAAGGTTGAACTCTAAACTGCTTGAGCTGCGGCTTGCAGCGCGTTGGTTTCGGCGATGCCTTTTTCGATTCGCTCTCCGGCGCGGTTTTCCGAAAACTCCTTAACGCTGCGAATAGCATTTCTGATCGCGCGCGCGTTTGAGCTTCCATGACCAATCACCACGATTTTTCGCACACCCAACAGCGGCGCTCCGCCATGTTCGGAGTAGTCGAGCCGTTTCTTGATATTGCGAAAGGCCGGCTTCGCGAGCATCGCGCCCGCTTTGGTCACAGCCGACGCGGTCAGTTCTCGCTTAATCATCGAAAGCATGGCGTCCGTCAAACCCTCGGAAAGTTTTAGCATTACGTTACCGGTGAATCCGTCGGTGACGATCACATCAACCGCTCCCGAAAACACGTCGCGTCCCTCGACGTTTCCCATGAAGTTCAAGCTCGACATCTCGCGCAGCAGGGGAAACGCTTCCTTGGTCAGGTCGTTGCCCTTGGCTTCCTCTTCGCCGATGCTCATCAGCCCAACCACCGGGCCAATCGTGCCGAGCACAGCGCGCGAGTAAGCGTCGCCCATGATCGCAAACTGCACCAGGTGATGCGGCTTGCATTCGGAGTTCGCGCCCACGTCCAACAGTAATGTCGGCTTATCGGATTTGGTTGGAATCAGCGCCGCCAGGGCCGGACGATCCACTCCCGGCAACATTCCAATGACCATCTTCGCGGTGGCCATCGCCGCGCCGGTGTTTCCCGCGGAGACGAAGCCGTCGGCTTTTCCGTCCGTGACCAGGCGCGTTCCGATTCTCAAGGAGCTCTTCTTCTTGCGACGCACGGACGCCATCACCGGCTCGCCCATGCCAATCACTTCCGCCGCTTCAACCAACTCGATTCCTCGATCGCCGTCGCCTCGCCAGCCGCAGCGTTTCAATTCCGGCTCCAGCTTTTCAGGCTGGCCCACCAGAATTACCTTCACGCCGAGATCGCGTGCAGCGGCCAAAGCTCCGTCGATCTCTGCGTGCGGCGCGTGGTCGCTGCCCATCGCGTCAAGAACGACTTTTCCCGTAAGCCGGGCTTCATCCTTCGACTGAGTTCGCACAGACGATAATTTTTATCAGGTTAGGTTTGTTCTACCCGCACAACCTGCCGGTCTTTGTAGTAACCACACTTCGGGCAGACGCGATGTTGCAGGCGAGGCTCCTGGCAATTCGGACAGAGGCTGGTCTGCGGCACGCGCAGAGCGTCATGCGCGCGGCGTTTGCCGCGGCGCGCTTTTGAATGTCTTCGCTTAGGATTTGGCATAATTACTCCGTAATCAAAAGTTTCAAGTTCCAGGTTTCAAGTTTCAAGTTTCAAGTTTGCCGAGATCCTAACTTGGAACTTGAAACTTGGAACTTGAAACTATCTACCATTCACTATTTACTATTCACCAGGTTCTTTAGTCCCGCCCAACGGGGATCAACTTGTCGAGTTTCACAGTCACAGTTAACTGAATTCTTGTCGGCGCCACAGACGGCGCACATGCCTTTGCAATCAGCCTTGCAAACAACATGATCGGGAACGGCCAGCAGCAACTCTTCCTTCACCAGCTCGTCGACATCGAGCGTCTCACCGTCGAATATCGAAAGATCGAGGTCCGCTTCCGTTAGCTCGGCTTCCTGTTGAGCCTGATAGTCTGCAGCAGTAACGTAATCAACGTCGAACTTCGAATCGACGCCTACCTCAACCGCTTTCAAGCACCGATCGCATTCAACCTGAACGCGTCCGGTGACCTGACCGGTAACGCGCAGGCCCTGGCCCTTTTTGCGAATTTCACCGGAAACTACCGGGGGCGTGGTAACGCTAACGCGGTCGTCGTCCAGCTCGAGTTCCCCCGGTGCATAACTATGGTTGAACGAGCCGTGGCCGCGCTCCAGACTTGCCAGCTCAATCCGCATTGCCTACCCCTATTCCGAATGTCACATTTTAGCGGCTAATGCGCAAAAAGCCATTATAACTACGAGCAGCGGAGTGTCAACGAGGGACGGCTGGCGGGGCTCGCATTGAAGCCATCAGTGTTCGGTTTTGCGCCGCGGGAGCGGGTCAGGTTTGCGCCGCGGCAGCGGCGGTCAGAAGTAGCCAGACGTGGAACGTCTGGATCAGATAGTTGATGGAGAGTGCGCGCTGGAAGCGCGCGAAGATATTCTCAGCGCACTTCCAGTGCGCTGATCTTAAAACCAACGATCCAGAGGTTTCACCTCTGGCTACTATCTCAGCGCATCTTTGATGCGCAGTTAAAGACTGATCCCCTCACGACCTTCATTTGGAAACGGCGCTGCACGCATTCAGCGCATCCTGGCGCAGCGCTTCGGCCAGACGGCGGTCGCCGCCAGTGATTAATCGACGTGAGTGTGGCTTCACTAATCGAAACAGCGGCGCGGTTGGGGCGGCGCTTGAATCTTTCCGCTTCGCTCGCTTGCTGACAATGCGCGAGCGCGCTTTCTTGAAGTATTCCCCAGCCTGGTCTTGTTCGCCGGCGCGTTCTGAGATTAAGCCGAGCACCTGAAACGCCTCGCCGTAGTCTTCGTCCAACTCCACCGCCTTCTTTAAGTGACGCGTCGCGAGGGCATCGCGGCCTAGCTGGTAATAGAGACAGCCAAGCGTGTAATGCGCCTCGGGAGAATTCTTAGTCGCGAGCGCCAATTTGAACTGCTGCAGAGCGCGCGGCCATTTGGCTTCCGCAACAAACAGTCGTCCCAAACCATAATGCGCAGCGAAGGTAGGACCGCCCAATTGCGTGGCGTTATTCAAAAGTTCCTTAGCGCGTTCGATCTGACCTTCGTCAGCGCAGGTCAGTCCGAGCAGGAGGGAAACGCGCCGGTCACGCGGCGACAACTCATACACCCGCGCAAGGTATGCTTCAGCCTGGTGCGTCTTGCCTTTCTTGAAAAAGTATTCGCCGAGGAAATAAAGCAGCGGTGCGTTGTCAGAATCTATCTCGGCCGCGCGCTGCAGCGAACGAATACCGCGCGCCGGTTGATCGTCATCGATAAAAAGAAAACCTTCATTGATTAACTGGATAAACGAGTCCTGCTGTCCGCGATGAGTCGCCAGAATCTTTAGCCGCAGTTCCTCGCGGTGTTCGCTCTCGAGTTGTTCCTCGGCATCTTTTTGACAACGGTTGAGCCATAAGCGTTCGAGCTTGTCGCCGTCAACGAATCCATCTTCGGTCAGGACGCCGACGAGAGCTTTAACGAGTGCGCGATCGAAATGCGAATGTTGCGCCTGGCGCAAGAGCAAATCCAGGCCGCGCTCGAGCTTTTCGCTCAGCCTCATCAACCTGTTTTCGAGGGCAGAAATTCTCTCCAGCAAATGTTCTTCATTCGAGCTGCCGGACTCCAAAGCCTCGTAACGGCCGGCCGCCGGCTCGATGACCAGCATGAGCCGCGTGCCACAACGAGCGCAGAACTCCTGGCCCAGCGGATTTGCAGCCAGGCACTTTTGACAATAGTGGGCGATGGAAGGCATGGAATAGTAGACAGTAGTCAGTAGACAGTAGTCAGTAGTAAAGCAAACTGTTAGTTTGCGGTGGTTCGTAACAAACGTGTTGCTCGGGTAGGGGCCACGGCATGCCGTGCCCCTACGTCACGGAATATTCAATACTCATAAAACCCGCGACCGGTTTTTCTTCCCAGCCAGCCGGCATCCACGTAGCGCTTCAACAATGGACAGGCGCGATATTTCGGGTCACCCAGCCCATCGTATAACACATTAAGTATCGCCAGACATACATCAAGTCCGATGAAGTCGGCCAGCTCCAGCGGGCCCATCGGATGATTCATGCCGAGTTTCATGATGCCGTCGATACTTTCGCGCGTGGCGACGCTTTCGTAAAGCGCAAAAATTGCTTCGTTGATCATCGGCAGCAAGACGCGATTGGAAACGAAGCCCGGCGAGTCGTTGCAGTCAAGCGCAGTTTTGCCGAGTTTCTCGGAAAGGGCTCGTACGCCTTCATAAGTCTCGTCAGAAGTTGCGATTCCGCGAATCACTTCCACCAGTTTCATCACCGGCACCGGATTCATGAAGTGCATGCCGATCACTTTGTCGGGCCGCCGGGTCGCCGCTCCGAGCCGGGCAATTGAAATGGAAGACGTGTTGGAGGCGAGTATCGTTTCCCGCGGCGTGATCTGATCCAACCGCCCGAAGATCTCGGTCTTAACGCCGAGGTCTTCGGTCACGGCTTCGATCACAAATGCGGCCTTACTCAAATCTTCGAGACTGGTGGTGCTATTGATGCGGCCGATGATTGATTGCTTCTCGTCGCCCGTTAGCCGCTGCTTGTCCACGTCTCGTTGCAGGCTTTTGTCGATCGCCTTGAGGCCGCGTTGCAGAAACTCATCCTTAACGTCACTGAGGATGACTTCGTAACCGGTGCGCGCCGCCACCTGCGCGATGCCGTTGCCCATCGTTCCCGAACCTACTACACCAATGACTTCACTCATGATGAATATTTGTAGGGGCGCACCCGCGTGTCCGCCCAGGGCGCACACATAGGGGCGCCCCTACAAAACGAACAAACTATCTTTCAATTGCCATCGCCACAGCGTTGCCGCCGCCCAGGCAAAGCGAAATCACGCCACGGTGCGCGTCGCGGCGCTTCAATTCGTAAAGCATCGTCGTCAGAAGTCGCGAGCCCGATTGTCCAATCGCGTGTCCGAGGGCCACCGCTCCGCCGTTTACGTTCACGCGCGCCGGGTCCAGACTCAGTTCCTTGATGATCGCGACGGCCTGAACCGAAAACGCCTCGTTCAACTCGATCAAATCAACTTCCTGAAGAGACCAGCCGGCTTTTTGCAAAACTTTTCTGATTGCTTCAACCGGCGCCATCATCACCATCTCCGGCTCGACGCCCGACGTCGCCTGGGCCACGACCCGCGCCATGGGCTCGATACCAAGCGCTTTCGCCTTCTCGCTCGAGGTTACAACTACCGCCGAAGCGCCGTCGTTAACGCCGGGAGCGTTGCCCGCTGTCACAGTTCCACCCTCCTGCTTGAACGCGGGCTTCAATTTACCCAGCGCTTCCAGCGAAGTGTCTTCGCGAACTGTTTCATCTGTATCAAAAACTAGGGCCGGTCCTTTTCGCTGCGGAATCTCCACCGGCACGATCTCATCTTTGAACTTTCCCGCTTTGATTGCCGCTGCCGCTTTGCGATGCGAGTTAAGCGCGTACTCATCCTGTTCCGCGCGACTCACCGAAAACTTTTGCGACACGACCTCGCCAGTGCAACCCATGTGGTAATCATTGAACGCATCCCAAAGTCCGTCGTGAATCATCGCATCCAGCAGCACTCCGTTTCCCAGTCGATAGCCTTCCCTTCCCTTGGGAATCAAATACGGCGCGTTTGACATCGATTCCATGCCGCCGGCCACGACGATTTCCGTATCGCCAAGCTGAATGCCTTGCGCCGCCATCATCACGGCTTTGAGACCGGAACCGCAGACCTTGTTGACTGTGACCGCGGACACTGCGGGCAACAGTCCGCCGCGCAGCGCTGCCTGGCGCGCGGGGTTTTGGCCCAGGCCGGCTTGAATCACGCAGCCCATGATCACTTCGTCGACATCTTCCGGCGCAAGGCCCGAGCGCTTGACGCTTTCGCGCACGACGAGTGCGCCGAGATCAGTCGCCGCAAAGCCCTTCAGTGAACCTAAAAATTTTCCCACCGGTGTTCTGGCGGCACTGATAATTACTGCATCACGAGTTTCGCTCATCAAGACTCCACGTAGTTAGGATTGTTATTTACGATTACTCTTTACGCGATTGGGTGTCAAGAACGTTGGTAAGGCGTTTGTCCAAAGTCCAACGTCCAAAGTCCAAAGTCAGTTCTATCTCGGCGGACATTGGATGTTGGACGTTGGACATTCGACAAATCAATCCCTCCCTGACGGTCGGGCTTCTGCCACTTTGAAAACCTTCACAGCCGAATGGTAGACTCGTTTGCTATTCAACCTTCAATTCATCAGTTCGTTTATTAAACATGCAAGCACTAATTCTTGCGGGCGGTAAAGGTACGCGCCTACGCCCGCTTACTGTTTACACGCCCAAGCCCATCGTGCCGATATGTAATCGGCCGTTTCTGCTTTACCAGATCGACACGCTGCGCCGCGCGGGCATTACCGATATCACGCTTTCGCTTTCGTACCAACCCAACAAGATCGAGCAACTGCTCGGCGACGGCTCTGACTACGGCGTTAAGTTGAAATACACCGTCGAGCCGCAGCCGATGGGAACTGCCGGCGCCTATAAATTCGCCGAAGAGCTGATCCGGGAGCCAACTGTCGTCTTCAATGGCGATATTTTGACGGACCTCGATCTCAAAACCGTCATTCGGGAACATACCGAACGCGCTGCGACGGCAACGATCGTTCTGACGCCGGTCGAGAATCCATCGTCTTACGGTCTGGTTGAAACTGAAGAGGACGGCAGGATTCGTCGCTTCTTGGAAAAGCCGAAAGCCGAGGAGATCACCTGCAACACGATCAACGCGGGCACCTACATCCTTGAGCCGAAGGTGCTCGACCTGATTCCGACTGGCGAGAACCATTCGTTTGAGTATGGACTATTTCCCGAGCTGCTGAAACGCGGCGAAGCTTTCTACGCCCATATTCCCGCCCGCACCTATTGGATTGACATCGGCACGCCCGAGCGCTATCTGCGCGTGCATCAGGATCTGCTCAGCAATCGCGTGGCGCGAGTACACATCAAGGAACGTCGCGGCGATTTTGACTCGGCTACGGCGGCGGAGATAGATGAGCTTTCAATCATCGGCGACGACTGCCAGATCAAGCCGGGCGCACAAATTATCAATTCCGTGCTGGGCCAGGGCTGCTTCGTCGAGGAACGCGCGCGCGTTGAGAACTCGGTGATCTGGCCGCACACGCGCATCGGCGCCGCGGCTGTGGTTTCCGGAGCGATCGCCGGACGCGGCTGCCACATCGGCCGTTCGACATTTGTTGGGCCAGGCTCAGTGCTTGGCGATAAAACGTCGCTGACCGACTATACGATTACCGGTGAAGCGAATTTGGTTTGAATTCCTCTGTGCCACCTCCGTGTCCTCTGTGTCTCGGTGGTGATAAGGCTGAGCAAAGACTCACCACAAAGACACAAAGTCCACAAAGGATACACAGAGACAGTTAGCTTGGATATTTGGAGGATTGCGAAGTGAATTTTGACAGTTTTCGCGCGTATGACATCCGTGGCGTTTACCCAACCGACCTCGACGAAGACGCCTATTATCGAATTGCGAAAGTTTATACCTATCTTTTCAAACCCACCCAAATGGTTATCGGCATGGACGCGCGTGTTTCCTCCCCGCCGCTGAAGAAGAGCCTCGTCGCCGGCTTTCTCGACGCGGGCGTGAACGTGGTAGACATCGGCGAGATAACGACCGACATGCTTTACTTCGCGGTCGGCGCTTACAACTATTCCGGCGGCATCGTCGTTTCCGCTTCACATAATCCCAAACAGTACAACGGCATGAAGCT
>Ga0207681_10000460_pt1 | contig 28527 bp, 20 predicted proteins | sample KBSS53metaG_FD_184324 | JGI IMG/M metagenome (GOLD analysis project Ga0207681, IMG submission 184324) | Switchgrass rhizosphere microbial communities from Kellogg Biological Station, Michigan, USA - KBS S5-3 metaG (SPAdes) (version 2) | ecosystem: Host-associated > Plants > Roots > Rhizosphere... | reverse complement strand
CACCAGTGTGCGCACGCCATCGGGAATCAGCGGCAACAAGTTCGGCGCATCCACCTGCCCTTCGATCACCAGCACCTCGGCGTTGCGCTGGACGTAATCCAGCGGCCCGATCTGCCGCTTGCTCGGATAACCCCGAATCAGTCGCTGCCCTGAATCGTTCAGAAGGACATCCGAGGGTCGCCGGACGCCCAGCAACTCGTAATCCCCGGGTAGATCCTGCGCTGCGATCCGGATCAATCGCGCACTGTCGACGAAGTACCAGCACGCGCTCGCGTCGCGGGTGGCGATGGAAATGAACGGGCGATGCGCCTGGTTCACCAGCATGGCCTTGAGGTCACGGATCAGGTGCTCGTCATGAGCGACCACCCAATCGAGCGCCACACCGGCCAGCACAGGTTGCGCCTCTGCATGCAACTGCAACACCTGGCCATTGAGGGTCGTGCCCAGCAGCCCCGTACCGTCGATCCTGACGTCGGCGAAGCTCCACGGTGCCCATTGCCGTTCCGGCAAGGGCAACACTTCAGCGTGCAACAGCTGCGCAGCGGTTCCGAACGCCTGATCCAGTCGCTGCGGATCGATCAACGCCTGCCGCCAGACTTGCCCTGCCGCTGGTTCGAACAACCACGCCGCCTGTCTGTCGGGGGTCAGTCCCAGAAGACGTACATCGCCCTGTCGCGCCCTACACAGCACCAGATGACTATCCACGTACCAGGCATGCAAACGCGCGTCTGCGGTGGCATTGGCAACGCCGACAATCGTGAACCGTTCAACGGAGTACCGCTTGGCCAGCCCTTCCAGCGCCAGCCACCATTGGGCGCGGCCCTTGAGCCATTGTTCGCCCACAACGGCGAAGCGCACCTCACCGGTGCTGTCGATTTCAAACGAAAGCCCCTCTGCGGTACTCGCCAGATAGCCGTTTTCCTGTGCGGCAATCTGCTTCAATCCAGCCGGTTGCACCCAGCGGTGTGCCCATTGCACCTGTCCCTTGACCTTGGTGCGGTGCGTCCGGCACAGGGTCTGCGCGTTACGGTCATAGATGACAAATACATCGCTGTCATCAGCCACCGTCAGCAGCATCAGGTCGTTCAGATTCTGGATCGAATCGGCCCAGCCCCGGGCGCGATGACGACGCGGCACCGGGCGAATGATCAGGTCGTCGCGGGTGCGGATCCAGGCCATGTCACGGAGGTTTTTTTCGATCATCCAGCAGATCGACACATAGGGCGCGAGCTGCCAGTGGACCGTCGCGTAGGACTTGTCATGACTCGACTTGAGCACGATCTGTTCGCCGAGCACAGACGTCCAATCGGTCAACGGGGCCGTTTCATCAAGGAGCGCCTCGAATGCCGGTTCAAGACCGCGCGTGACTGAACTCAACCATAACTGCCCATCGTGAATGAGGTAATTGAAGCGCTCCACACGGCCGTCGGCCTGCAGATACTCCTGCACCACATGAACCACACCCTGCCCGTCGGCCTCCACACTGCGAATCGAGCTGGTGCCACGCGGCTTTAACAACAGACGATAGCGATGGCTGAGCAACCCGGTGTTCGCCTCGACCTGCCAGATTTCGAAACCCTCGGCCGATTGAAAAAACGCCGACTCGCCCACCACGACCGACAACTGCGCATCGTCGGCCGACACGTCATCATTGCGCACGTAAAGAATCCGGTCCTCACGGGCGTCGTACCAACCGGTGGTGTAACGCGGTGCATCGGCTGGTTCGAATGGAATCAGATAATCGTGGATCGGCGTGTAGGGCAGCACCAGCCGATGGGCCCGGGCCAGTTCCTGCAGATGATTCTGCAATACCTGTCCGTGCTGTTCCTGAGGGGGGTGGTCCAGCAATAACGTGAGTATGCGGCCTTCGACTTTGAACAGGTTGCCGCCTTCGAGTAGCACATACAGATCAGGTGGAACACCGGCACTGACCTTGAACCGGCAATCCTTGACGCTGAACCGGCCGTCCTCGCCGAACACGATGTCGGTTTCACGAGCCCAGGGCGCCGCGATAATCCAGCGATCCTTCTGCGCACCGATCGTCTGCAACTCAACGTCGACACCGGGATTGAGCACCAGCGTGCAAGTCCCGCCGCCCCCCTGCAGCCGATAGGAAACCTTGCCCCGCCACAGGGACGGGATCACCGGCACGACCAGCTTGCGCTCGCGGGCATCAAGCTTGACGGTGATGTCGGTGGGTCGGTAATCGGGATAAATCCGATAGACGACGTATTCGCTGGGAAAGGAATAGAACGAAAACAGGAACAGCCATTGGCCGTCCGGTTTTTTCTTTTCCAGGCGACGTGCAATGTCAAAACCCTTGTCGTGAAACACCGAGACAAACGGCAGGGTCTTGTACTCGTAGCGATAACAGTTCAGTGGTGTACAGGGTAAAACGATGGGTTGATCGGCATGCGGAGCGAAACTCATCTCGTCGGGATAGCCCAGCTCGGCACTGAGGTTGATGGCGCGTGAGTAATCGGCTTCGAATTCCGGCACTCCGAAATGATCACGCAGCGGATACAGCCGGGTGCTGTCCAGCTGCATCCTGCCGTTGCCCAGATCCAGCTGCCTGATAATCAGCGACGGTCGCGGCAGCCAGGCACCTTGCGTGCCGTCGTACCGGTAGCCGGCACCGCGATGAGCCTGCTCGATTTCATCGAAGAACAGACCGACGGCTTTTGCCTCCTCGGCAATGATGGCGTAGGCATGTGCCAACGCGGTCACCCCGATCGCCAGCCCGCCCAGAATCACCCCGGCGCCACCGAGCACCGCAGCGGCCGTACCCGCCCCCAGGGCCGCCGCAGCAAGCCCTGTGCCGGTCAGGGCCAGGCTCGCCGCGTCAAAGCCCAACTGAGTACCGTAAGTCGCGACCTCCACATCGTTCTTTGCGTTCGCCAACTGATAGATATCGAACCCGACATTGGCCAGCCCCAGTACCGCGCCAACGCCTTCATTGGCCACATGCCCCGCCACATTGCCCAATGTCCTGGCGGTCAGTGGCGCCAGCGCTTCGGCCACCACTTGCCCAGTGGTCCGGGCCATGATCCTTTCATCACGCAATGCCGTTTGCAGGACCCCGACCAGCCCCGCCACGTCCACCAGATTGCCATGCACCAGCTGCGCATAGTTGACGTAGGCATGCCATTGCACGGCGGTGGTCAATGTGCGGCCTTCACCTTCGCGGTCGCGCAAGGCATTCATCAACGCCTGAACGGCGAACCCGGCGTTGAGGGTGTGAACAGCGGAAGCTTCCGTCGGATCGACTGGCGCGCCGGCCCGGGTACGTTTTTGGGCCAGCGTCGAAAACAGCTCGGCCAGATAATTTTTGATCCGCAGCAGACGGCTGTCGCGGCTGATGACCGTTGCCATCACCTCGCCGCTCTTCGGATCGAGCATGCTCACCCGATAAGTGCCCTCGAGGGTGACCTCCAGCGACTCGAATAACGGCACCAGTGGCGACACTGACTCATGCCCCTCCTGCAACCGCGAAGTCACGTCTGCGACCTGTTCGGCCCACCAGTGGCTGTCGGACTGCAGCAATGTGCTGGCCAGGTGTGGATTTTCAACCAGCGATTGTCCGTGTGCGCTGAAAAGCCGCTGGCGAACCCTGCGCAGCGGCATGCTCGGCAACGCATCCTCCCTTAAAAGGTGTGCCACCTTGGCACCGCTCGACAGATCCAGATCGGCTACCCGTTCCCCCTGGAGATCGATCAGATCGAACTGCGGACGGTCAGGCTCACCATAGGCGGCGTAATGTCTGGTCATGCCTCTCTGGAAAAATTTCGTCAGTACCGCTCTGAATGTGGCAGCAGTCTCGAACTCGAAGAGGCCGAAGTTGGGATCATAAAAGTGGTAGATGACTTCCGTGCCGTTGACGGTACGAGCAACCAGCATCGAATGATTGTCAGAGTTGAGCATCAAGGTTCGAGTACCGACAGACTCCTCGAGGGTCGCCGTGACCTGGTCCAGATCCAGCCGCCCCAGCGGAGTCCCGACATCGCCATACTTCACGCCACGCATCTCCTCAAGTGCCCCCAGAAAGGCGATTGTGTCAGCGTGTTCCGGCTCGAGTACCGCAAGGTAAAAACGCTCGTGCAATCGCTGGGTGGCAGCCTTGCCCTCAGTGATGGCTGCACTCATCGCCAGCGCAAGAGGAAAACATCGCCCGGCAGTCATATCGCCCATTCCGTGCATCAGCAGGTCCTGTGGCGCCAGTTTCACGGCACCGCCCTCGAGCTGATTGAGCACCTGCTCCAGGCGATCCTGCACTTGCTCACGATGTTCCTGGAGGGCCACCTTCTTGATCTGCGCGACCTGCTGCCCCCACTCATACAGCGTCGTCGCCCCGGCCAGGGCGGCTTTCTTCAGACTCAGCGCACTCGGCAAGTCCATCGGCAGTTCGTGCTGGACACTGTTCAACCCGGCAACGAATGCGGTGTCCCTGCGCTGAAACAGATGCTGCTCGATCGCCCCGAACCGTCCCGAAGTCCCGCGCTCCCTGACACTGTTGATCAGGTTTTCCATCACACTGTTCTGCGCCAGCAAACTCTGTTCATCCAGCGATTCAACGCCGAGCAAGGCCCCGAGTGTCAGGCGCTGCAACGGACTGAGGTGAGCCCGTTGCAAGGAGCCCGCCCCCAGACGCACCAGCACTTCGTCCAGCGCAAGGCTCCGGGTCTGTTCATTGGCCAGAGAAGCCGGTGGTCGCAGCCGCGTGTCCTGATTGCGGATCGCCTGACGGTCGTCGAAATCCAGTGGCAGCCGGTCGACGAACACTACCGGGCCGTCATGGCCGTTCATCATCGCCTGGGTAAACGGTTTACCCAGACGCTCGGCCAGGCGTTGCAGCAGCCCGGTCAGCAGAACATGGCGCCCTTCAATGAGCGGCCAGCCGAGCTCGAACTCGACGGTGGAATGATTGAGCAGTTCGTCGAGGTCGCCGGCGTAACGGGTGGTGTATCGGCCGTCGCGAAAACGCTGCTGTTCGTTCCTGACCCACTGTTGTTCATCGGCTCCGTTTTCTTTCCAGGAATGATCCAGCTCTTCCTCGCTTGAACGACTGACCGTGCCCTTCGGTTCAATGCCGACTTCAGCCCGAGAGGCTTCGCCAGCACGCGGGGTGAAATGCGCCTGCTCGTAATCTCCCATGCCAAGACGCATGGCAGCCGGTCCGGTGAGATAGATCGTGCCCTCACGTTCAAGGCGAATGCCGTCGCTGTAGTAACTGGCAGCGGCGTCCGCCAGATATCTCATCGCGATTTCATCCTCGTCCGACAGCCCCTCCAGGGCACCGAGGCGATCCTCAAGCTCCGCGATCGCCAGGGCTTGCATGGAGTCATCGTCGTGAGGGGCTATACCTCTTTCAGCCGCCGTCCGGAACACTGCGTTGACCACTTGATAGTTAAAACGCAGCCGCTGCATGACGGCCTCCAGCATTGGCGAGCCCGGGTGCGCCATCAGCCAGGCATTGCTCAACGAATTGCCCTCACGCACAGCACGCAACATGTAGGGGCGTGCAAGGAGATCGGAAGGGGGCTGGAAAACCTGATTCAACGCAGGGCTGCTTCTGGCGAACGCTTCCAGCGCCTGGCGATGCTCTGCGGGAATACTGTCGGCATAATCCGTGTAACCGCTGCGCACTGCCTGGCGCCCCGGCATCCAGTGCGGATTGTGGTCCAGCAATAATTGCAAAATCCCCCGCTGGCCATCGCTTCCGACCGTACTGATATCCACGCCGCCCAGTACCTTCATGAACGGCGGGAGATTATCGACATCCGCGTACAGCCCCCCTTCGGGGAGCAATGCCTCCAGCCGCACGACATCGGACCCGGCGGCAAGATTGCCGCGCAAGCGCATCTCCTGATCGTAGATCGCTTGTAGCCGCATGGGTTGCGCAGCCCCGGCGAGATCACGCAACTGCAAGTCGCCACCGACCAACGCATGCACGCTCTGCAAATTGCGCTCTTTCAACGATTTGAGTCTTTCTGCCTGCTGTCCGTACGCCCGACTCAACAACTGCGTCCGAGCCTCATCAGCCGACACCCCGTTTGCAACAGCCTGATTGATGTGCGCGAACATCTGCTGTTTCAGTACGATGGCCCGCGCCTCATACATTGATCCAAGCTGCGCTTCAGTGGAGCTATCCATACCGCCGTTCTGCAGGCTGTGCAGTTTCGCAGCCTCGCTGATCAGCCGATTGGTTTCATGCGCCAACATGGCATCACTGTCATACCAGAGGTTGATCTTGTAACCCTCTCCAGCCAGCACTTGTTTCCAGAGATTGATGTAGTCGCGCTGGATCTCGCCGAGCCCGCCACCGAGCCAGACGAAGTGCAGGATTTTCGGCACGGCCGTAGCCGGAAGTTTCATCAACTCGACACTGGAGTGCAGGCGCGACTCGACAACTTCGAGCCTGTCAAAGATCTGCGCAAGATTCGGCGCTGTCCCGCCGTCCGGCGTCGATACCGGTGCCTTCTCTAAACTACGGCGCACTCGCCCCTTGTTCAATTCTCCCAGTGCCTGCTTGAGCAGCGCCAGCGGTTGCAACAGTCGAGGCGAGTCGAGCAGATCGATACACGCAGAATAGTAAAGAAGCGCCGCGTCATATTGCGCGCTGTCCTTGTAAGGCTGCAAAGCCTGCTCAAATTCGGAAAACTTGAACAACGTCGCAAACTTCAAATGACCGACATCGGCAACATCATTATTAATTTCCCGCATACATGAACCCCCGAAATAATAAATTACACGAGCCGATTGAAAATCACGCACACGAATACCCATTACAAAAAAACCGCTCTTGCAACAAGTTGATATCAATGCACGAACAACAGATTCGACACGCACTTTCCGGAAGCGAAACTAGTATAAAAAAACCAACTCAACAAACAACAAGCCATTCAAACGATTTCAACGGAAACTTCCCGCGACATCAAAACTTCCAAACAAGTGTCACAGATATATAAATTGCCGTGCGATACGAAAGACAAGGCCGCGAACAAACCATTCGCGGCCTTGTCTTGTCAATCGATACCCGAGGGGGCACACGTCATGGAAAGGAGCATCAGCCGCCAGGCTTTTCGCCATACCAGCGGGGGGTGTACACCCAGTCGCCTTCCGTCGCGCGGGGGAAGGTGCAGGTGGTGGATGAACCGATCAGCACCATGGTGCGCATGTCCACCTGATCCGGGGTCAATGCGCCCAGCGTAGTGGTACGCAGAGTCTGTCCCGGTCTGCCGATATCGCGACCGAGCACCACCGGCGTCTGCGGCGTGCGATGTTGGGCAACGATTTCCAGGGCTCGTCCCAACTGCCACGGACGGGCGCGGGAGATCGGGTTGTAAAACGCCAATGCCAGATCGGCCTCGGCGGCCAGGTCCAGGCGCTTCTCAATGATCGACCACGGCTTGAGGTTGTCCGACAGCGACATCACGCAAAAGTCGTGTCCCAGCGGTGCACCGGCCTGAGCGGCGGTGGCAAGTGACGCGGACACACCCGGCAGGATTTCCAGATCGACGCGGTGCCACGCCGGATCCGTCGACTCGTGCAACGCTTCGAGCACCGCCGCCGCCATGGCGAACACCCCCGGATCGCCGGACGAAACCACAATCACCGAACGGCCCTGTGCGGCCAGTCGGAAAGCGTGGCGGGCACGCTGCATTTCTTCGCGGTTGTCGGTGCAATGCTGCACCTGATCGTCGCGGAAGGGACCTGCCATGCGCACGTAGGTTTCATAACCCAATACGTCGGTGGCACGGGCCAGCTCGGCTTTTACCGCCGGCACCATCAGCTCTGCCGCGCCCGGGCCGAGGCCGATGACGGCCAGACGTCCGCGCGGACGACCGATCTGCGAAACATCCAGTGGCTGTTCTGCCACTGCGATGGCAAGGTCGCGGGATGTTTTGATGATTCGAGCGTCGGGGACAGCATCGCGAGCCAGCTCACCAATGTCACTCGCCGGCGCGACAAAGCGCAGCGGCACTCCCAGCTCGAGCGCTGCTTCACGCAGCGCCGGGCTGGCCATCTGAACGTCCGCCGCCACCAGACAGGCCAGCGATTGAATCGCCACACCAGCCTGCTGCAACGCATCACGGATGGTGCCCGGCAGGTCGACCACGTCAGCACCTACCGCTACCGCTACCGCCACACTGCGTGGATAAATCAACAACTCACTGGCGCTCGCCGCGCGAGCATCGCTGCCCACATGAATCGAGCGCTGCGCCTGTGGATCTTCCGGCAGTTGCGCCTGCGCAAGCCACGGCGCGGCACCGTCGATGCGCACGCTGTGGCCGGCGAGCAGATCAGAGACAAATCGCTTGCCCTGCTCCAGATCGCCGAGCGCGTAACCGCCGGGTGGATTGAGCAGGCAAGTACCGAAACGCAACTCGCCGCTGGTGGTGATTGCCGCTGCCACTTCAAGTGCAGCCGCGATCTCGCGGGCCATGCCATTGACCCCGCCGAGGCCACCGAGCAGCGGCACCACGGCGCTGCCGTCTTCCGCCACGGCGAGCACCGGCGGTTCGGCGCCTTTCTCCAGCAACAGCGGCGCCAGCGTGCGGATGACAATGCCCGCCGCGCACAGGGCAATGATCGGCGTGTCCTGTTGATACAGCTCGCGCAGGGTCGCGCCGAACTCGCTGTAAGTCAGGTCGGCGCCTTCGACGCGCCCTTTGAGCCCATGAATCTGTCCGATCTGATAGACCTGCTGAAGGCGACGGGCCGTAGCGAACGCGCCCTGGCCGAGAATGACGATGGCCGGTGTGGAATGAGTCATCAGCCTTGCCACCGTTCGCCGGGCACAATGATCAGCGAGAAGTACGGTGACGACATCGGCTCGACCTCATCCAGCGGCACGATCTTCTGGTTGGCCATGGTCGCGCGCTCGACGTACAGCGCACGCTCGGCCAGGCCCAGCTCCGCCAACACATCACGCACTTTCGGAAAGTTGCGCCCCAGCTTCATGATCACCGCCGCGTCGGCATCGGCCAGACGACGTTTGAGCTCGTCATGAGGCAGGACACCGGACAATACCGACAGGCTCTGATTGCGATACACCAGCGGCGCGCCCAGCACCGAAGCGCCGCCGATCATCGAGCAGACGCCCGGCACCACTTCGGCTTCGTAACGGCTGGCGAGGCGGTCATGCAGGTACATGTAGGAACCGTAGAAGAACGGGTCACCTTCGCAGATCACCGCTACATCGCGGCCGGCATCCAGATGCACGGCCACTTCCTCGGCGGCGTCATCGTAGAAATCGCTGATCACCTGTTCGTAGGACAGTGGCGCCGGCAGTACTTCGGTGGTTACCGGGTACACCAGCGGCAGCAGATTCTGCGCGTCCTGCAGGTGCGCTTCGATGATGCCGAACGCGTTACCCTTTTTGCCCTTGGCCACGAAGTACGCCACCACCGGCGACTCGCGCAACAGGCGCAGGGCCTTGACGGTAATCAGTTCCGGATCACCGGGGCCGACGCCCAGGCCAATCAAACGTCCTTGAACCTGCATCATTCGATCTCCGTGGCGAGGGCATTGACCGCCGCGGCGGCCATGGCGCTGCCGCCGAGGCGGCCCTGCATGATCACGAACGGCACCCCACGGCTGTTGGCGGCCAGCTCGGCCTTGGATTCGGCAGCGCCGACGAAGCCCACCGGAAAGCCGAGGATCAGCGCCGGTTTCGGGGCACCGGCGTCGAGCATTTCCAGCAGATAGAACAGCGCGGTCGGCGCGTTGCCGATCACCACCACGCTGCCCTCCAGATGCGGACGCCACAGTTCCAGCGCCGCTGCCGAGCGGGTGTTGCCCAGCTCGCGCGCCAGCTCCGGCACGCTGTCGTCGCGCAGGGTGCAGATCACTTCGTTGTTGGCCGGCAGGCGCGCACGGGTCACGCCCTCGGAAACCATCCGCGCATCGCACAGGATCGGCGCACCGGCAGCCAGCGCATCGCGCCCCGCCTTGCCGGCGCCTTCGGAGAATTGCAGCCCGTCGATGGCCTCGACCATGCCGCAGGCGTGGATCACCCGCACGGCGAGTTTTTCCAGGTCGGCCGGGATGCGCGCGAGGTTGGCCTCGCGGCGAATGATCGCGAAGGAGTTGCGATAGATCTCCTGACCGTCGCGGATGTAATCAAGCATCAAGGGGGCTCCGTGAGCGGGCGACGAGCAGGGTCGCGGCCGCTTCGATAGTAAGGTTTTGAGCGTGCAGCGCGCCGAAACCGGGCACCGCTGCATCGCGAATATAGAGGTCGTAATGACCGGGGCTGACGGCCAGCAACGTTGCCGGAGCACGGTGGGCGGCGGCGCAGGAACGCGAGCAGCCGGACAGGTGCACATCCACGGCGTGGGGCAACAGCGTCGCCAAAAGGCGGGCATCGTGTTTGGTGTCGGCCAGGCCTTTGCCGCAACCGTTGGAGCCGGTGCAGGCGATCAGGTGCGCTACAGGATTTTCGGCATGGGTCAGCAGGTTCAGCTTGCCCAATTCGTCGAGCACTTGAACCGCAGCGGTTTCCCGCACATTGGGCAGCAACAGACTCTGCCAAGGGGTGAAACGCAGGGTGCCGTCGCCGAAAGTTCTGGCCAGTTGCGCGGCGCCACGCAGCATGTCCGGATCGAGGCGGCCAAACGCCGGTGCGGCACCGACATACACCTGACCGGCCGATGGCTGAGGATGGATGCCGATGTGCAAGCCTTCCGGCGTCGATTCACGCCGCCAGTCGCCGACGCTTTGCAGACTGATCCGCCGCCCGAGTGTTGCCAGGAACATCGGCGCCGGACATTCATCCAGCAGATGACGCATTCGCGTCTGCTTCGGTCGAGCCAGATCGAGGAACACCTCAAGCACCGCCACCACCAGCGCATGTCCGTGCGCAAGCGCCACGGCGGCCAGCGGTCGCTCCGTCGGGCAACCCGCCAGGCCGAATGCCAACAGCGTTTCCCCGCGCTCTTCGTATACCGACAACCACAGATCATGGGGATGTTCGAGCATCGCCAGCGCTTCACCGCCATCCAGTTGCACGGCGAACTTGGCGCTCAACTCGTGGAAACGCGGATGGCTTTGCAGGGTATCGAGAATCTGCCCGGCGAGCGTGCGGGTATCCAGGCGCATCTGCGGGTCGATCCCTGCAGCAGGGCTTAGCATCAGGTTGCGCACATCATCACCGGCGGCGGTTCGCGGCCCGAGGCCGGCGGCCAGCAGGCTGTCGATCAGCGCGGTGCCGTGCTCATCGATCCCGCGAATCTGCAGGTTGGCGCGGTTGGTGGCCTCGATCACGCCACTGGCGAAACGCTCGGCGGCATGCGCCACCACCTCAGCCTGATCGGCGCTGATCGAACCACCATTGAGTTTGATCCGGCAGATACCGCCATCCAGCGCCTGGACGATACGCAGCAACCCCGGACAAGCCGAGGGGCGTAGAGCTGTTGACATCGAGCGTTCGTTCAAGGGATGACCGGCTGGCTGGCAGCACCGTGAGGGCGAAAGGTCGCCATTATGCCTGCTTTGCCCGAGCGCATGAAAATGCCTGCCGGTCGGATTCTGCGTTGCCGGGCTATTCCCGTGGAAGAAAATCGCCTCAGAGGGAGGCGGTCACAGCGGGTAATCCTCGAAATTGAATTTGATCCCCTCCAGCGCCTTTATCACACTGGCTCGACGAGCGTCCAAGACCCGGCGACTGATCACCACCTTCCGAGCCAGAACATCCAGCTGAGTCATTACTTGCGAAACGTTCCAGAAAAAATACCCGGTGTTCAGGCTCGACTTGATGAACCGGGTATTTGTCACGATCAATTCCATATCACCATTGGCGTTGTAATTGATCGGCATGATTTTGAAATCGAAGACCTTGCCACTAAGGCCTTTGACCTTTTTCAACAGTTCAACGTCGCCTTCGAGCGCCACCAGCCCTCGATCAACGCCAGCCACCTGTTCAGCACTCAGCAGCGGCGATGCCAGTCGTGACCAGACCTCGCGCACGCTGCCCCTGAACTGCGTTTGAACGTGCTCGATCGGTTGATAATTACGGCTCCAGCCATGCGACCACAGTACATCGGTAAAATAATCGGTCCATCGTCCAGGCTGGGTCGCACTGTTATAAGTCATATCCGCCTGGCGCTGTGCCAGGTAAGTACAGTTCAACGCGAACTGATAGTCCTCGTGTGTTTGTCCCCGACTGCCGGTCAGCAATATATCGCCGACAAGTGTCGCATTATGTTTTATGTCATCCATGTTTACATCACATCCCTATAACAGGACGCCAGCAAGGCGTTCAACCACTAGTTAATTAAATAATCGTTCAGAAAATGATCCAGCCCGTTTTATGGGTAACGTTCAACTTGATCAAAAACCAAAATAACAAAGACGTTCGATCCGCCAATCGGTTTTCAACCACATAACATGTCTACCGCTGCCTTCGCCTGCAACAAGGCAGCAGCGCCAGACAACAGAAGCCGCGCTATCATGCGCCGCTTGAACGGCGCATGAGATTGAGGAACGGCATGACACCCTGGCTGACGGTAGTGGGAATCGGTGAAGACGGCTTCAAGGGCCTGGGCAAGAATGCCCGCCGCGCCGTGCTGGGCGCCTCGCGGATCATCGGCGGCCAGCGTCAACTGGACCTGTTGCCGGCGTGCATCGGTGGCGAGCGCCAGTTGTGGCCGAGCCCGTTCTCCCTGGCCCCGGTTCTTGAACGCCGTGGCGAAGCGGTCTGCGTGCTGGCCAGTGGTGATCCGATGTTCTACGGCGTTGGCGCAAGTCTGGCGCGGCAGGTGCCAGGAACCGAAATGCTGGTTCTGCCATCGCCATCCTCATGCTCGCTGGCGGCCTCCCGACTGGGCTGGCCGTTGCAGGACGTCAATGTGCTGTCGCTGGTGGCCCGCCCTCTTGCGGCCCTCAATGCGCAACTGTTCAGCGGCGTGCGCCTGTTGCTGCTGAGCAATGACGGCCAGAGCCCGGCGGCGGTTGCCACGTTGCTGCGTGAACGCGGATTCGGCGCCAGTCGTCTGAGCGTCCTGGAGCATCTGGGCGGCAGCGCCGAACGCCGAATCGACAGCACCGCCAACCACTGGAACGATCCGCTCATTGCCGACCTCAATGTGATCGCCATCGAATGCCTGGCCGATCCGCATACACCGCGCCTGTCGCGCCTGGCCGGCCTGCCGGACTCGGCCTTCGAGCACGACGGCCAACTGACCAAGCGCGACGTACGCGCCATCACCCTCGCCCGCCTCGCCCCGACCCCGGGCGAACTGTTGTGGGACGTCGGCGCCGGCAGCGGCTCGATCGGCATCGAGTGGATGCGCGCGCACCCGAGCTGCCGCGCCCTGGCCATCGAGGCCGACGAGGGTCGCCAGCAACTGATCGAACACAACCGTGATGCCTTGGGCGTTCCTGGCCTGCAACTGATTCGCGGCAGCGCCCCGCAGGCCCTCACCGGGCTGGAGCGTCCGGACGCCATTTTCATCGGCGGCGGCGTGACCCGCGAAGGGGTGCTCGACACCTGCTGGGAACACCTCAAACCCGGTGGCCGACTGGTGGCCAACGCCGTGACGCTGCAAAGCGAAATGACCTTGATGGCCTGGCGCGAACGCCACGGTGGCGAGTTGACCCGCATCCACATTGCCCAGGCACAGCCGCTGGGCGAGTTCGACACCTGGCGCCAGGCCTTGCCGATCACCCTGCTCGATCTGGTCAAACCCCTCGATGCGTGACGAAACCGCCGAACAACCCGCGCCCCTGCGCAGCGGCCTGACCACCGGCAGCTGCGCCACGGCCACCAGCCTCGCCGCTGCCCGTCTGCTGCTCGGTGGCTCATCGGCCGACGCCGTGCAGATCGTGTTGCCCAAGGGCAAGCAGGTGCAGATGCGTCTGGAGTTCTGCCGGCTGACCGAAGACGGCGCCGAAGCCGGAACGATCAAGGATGCCGGCGATGATCCGGACGTGACTCACGGCGCCCTGCTTTATTCGCGGGTGCGGCTGATGGCCGAGCCGGGGATTCGCTTCATGGCCGGCAAGGGCGTCGGCACCGTGACCCGGCCGGGGCTGGTGCTGGGCGTCGGCGAACCGGCGATCAACCCGGTGCCGCGCAAGATGATCAGCGATCACCTGACCCTGCTCGCCGAAGAAACCGGCTATCGCGGCGGCTTCGAGGTGACGGTCAATGTCGAGGGCGGCGAAGCTTTGGCATTGAAAACCATGAACCCGCGTCTGGGGATTCTCGGCGGCTTGTCGATCCTCGGCACCAGCGGCATCGTCCGGCCGTTTTCCTGCGCGGCGTACATTGCCTCGATCCATCAAGGCATCGACGTGGCAAAAACCAACGGCTACCTGCACATCGCCGCCTGCACCGGCAACGCCAGCGAAGACACCATGCGCCGGGTCTACAACCTCCCGGAAATCGCCTTGATCGAAATGGGCGACTTCGTCGGCGCCGTGCTCAAGCACCTGCGCAAAGTGCCTGTGGATAAACTCAGCCTGTGCGGGGGCTTCGGCAAGATCAGCAAACTGGCGGCCGGGCACATGGACCTGCACTCGCGTCATTCGAGCATCGACCTGCCGCAACTGGCCGACTGGGCGGCGGCAATTGGCGCCGACGACACCTTGCAGCAAGCCATTCGCGGGGCGAACACCAGCCAGCAGGCGTTGGCGATGGCCCGTGCGGCGGGTGTTGCCCTCGGTGATGAAGTTTGCCGCCATGCGCTGGAATTCGCCCGCAGCGTGGTGCCGGCTCAGGTGCAGGTCGAGGTGTTTGCGATTGATCGTCAGGGTGGCATTGTTGGCCATGCGGGTGCCTTTGAATGAAGCGAATCTTGTTGCTCGGCGGCGTGACTGAAGCGCTCGCCATCGCACGCACGTTGGGACCGGAACACATTTACAGCCTGGCCGGTGTCGGCCGGGTGCCGACCGATCTGACGTGTCAGGTGCGCGTCGGCGGCTACGGCGGTGCCGAAGGCCTGGCGCAGTTCATTCGCGATGAAGGCATCAATCTTCTGTTCGACGCGACCCATCCCTACGCCGCGCAAATCAGCCGGAACGCCGCCACCGCCGCGCAACTCACCGGTATCCCCTGCTGGGCCCTGCGCCGCCCCGCGTGGCAACCGCAACCCGGCGATGACTGGCGCGAAGTCGCCGACTGGGCCGAACTGATCACCGCCCTCGAACCCTTCCGCCGCCCCCTGTTCACCCTGGGCCGCGAACCGCTGCAACACCTCGACGAAATCCCCGCGCACCAGTTCTGGACCCTGCGCGCCCTCGACATTTATCCCGGCAACGAACGCTGCGAAGTCATCGGCGCCCGTGGGCCATTTCTACTGGAAGATGAGCGGGCGCTGTTCGAACGCCGGCAGATCGACGTGCTGATCAGCAAGAACAGCGGCAGCACCGCAACCGAGCCGAAACTGGAAGTGGCGCGGGAGCTTGGGGTTCCGGTGATGGTGTTGAAGCGGCCGGTGTTGGCGAGGGTTGATCGGGAGTTCAAGAGTACGTCTGAAGTCCTGGAAGCCCTCTCTACGTCAGATAATTCCTGATTTCGAGCTAATCCTTGATTTGACCGGCAGAATTTCAGGAACCAGCCGACTGTTCGCCCCTGCCACCTCACGCCAAGATTTCGATTCCTTTAATCCACACAGATTTGCAGCGAGCAAATTCTTGAAGCGCACTGCTGCCTTCAAGAAAAATGCGGCTTGTCAGTCTGTATCCCAAGGAATACGATTTCGACATGATCGAATTTGAACGATCCCCTGCATTTGCCGATTGGCTCGACTCGATGAAAGACACCAACGGCAAAGCTCGCATCATCGCCAGAATTCGAGGTGCAGAGCATGGAAATATGGGTGATTGCGAGTTCGTTGGCAGTGCCGTTTATGAAATGCGCGTTCATTACGGTCCCGGCTACAGGATGTACTTCACACGTAAAGGTAACGTGATTTATCTGCTACTGCTGGGGGGCGACAAGTCGACACAAAAACGAGATATCAAACGCGCCATCCGGATGGCGCAAAGCATCGGTAATGAGGAGTAAGTCATGACCGAAAAATTCACCCGCTTCGACGCTGCAGAGTTTCTTAAAACGCCGGAGGAAATGGCGGCTTACCTGGACGCCTGTTTTGACGAAGATGCTGGCGATGGCGTTCTCATCCGTGCAGCGCTTAATGACATTGCCCGCGCCCAAGGCATGACTCAGGTTGCGCGGGATGCAGGTCTGGGTCGTGAAAGCCTTTATAAAGCGCTGAGCAGCACTGGAAATCCGGAATTCGCGACTATCATGAAAGTCATGAAGGCGCTGGGTTTGCGGCTGCATGCCGTAGCAGGCTGAATCCTCTGCGACACCAAACCGCACGACGCTTTTTTACTTATCGGCCCTGATCAGGCTAAATAGCCGCGCCTGATCGCCCACCCCACGGATCTGTCCCATGAACCGACACCGGCTCGCATTTGCCTGGATCGCCTGCTTTGCAGTGCTGTTCAACATGCTCGCCATGCCGTTGACGGGAGCGATGGCGCAGGCGGCGCAGACGCCGGCCGAGCAGTTGTTGTGGAGCAGTTTCTGCACCGGCAGCGGGACGAAGATGGTGGCGATCGACATCGGCAGCCTCGATCAAAAAGCGCCGCAAAGCGGTGACAATCATTCGACCATGCAGCATTGCTGGTGCTGTTCCGGATCGGCGCCGGTGGTGGCGTTGCCGGGGCATTCGCCGCAGCTGTATTTCGCTCAGTACGAAAGTAATCGCAGTGTGGCGCCCGCCTTGCTGCAAACCCCGACACCGCGCCAGCAATGGCCGAGCCTCAATCCCCGCGCCTCTCCTCTGGTCTGATTTGTTCCCGCATTTGACCTGCGTTTCAAATCGTTCTGGAGAACTGCCATGTTGAACAAATTCATCGTCATCGCTGCGCTTTTGCTGCCTGCGTGCTTCGTCCATGCCCACGAATACAAGGCCGGCGAGCTGGAAATCGCCCACCCGTGGTCGCAGGAACTGCCGCCGAACGCGCCGACCGTTGCCGCGTATTTCATCATTCACAACGCCGGCAAGACGGCTGACCGCCTGCTCAGCGTCGACTCGCCGATTGCCCCGACAGCGGAACTGCACGAGCACGTGATGCAGGGCGATCTGATGAAGATGCAACAGGTGCCGAACGTGGCGATCCCGGCCGGTGAAAACGTGACATTCGCGCCGATGGCCTATCACGTGATGCTGATGAATCCGACCGACCGCAGTCTGCTGACCGACGGCAAGCGCTTTCCCCTGACGATGCACTTTGAAAAGGCCGGTGACGTGACCGTCGAAGTCGCCGTGCAGAAGAAGCCGCCGCAAGCCACGCAAGCCCACGCGCACGCCCAGTAGCCGTTCCGGCAGACTCCGCCCATGCGCCCCCTGAGCGCCAGGCCCTCCCTGCAACGCCGTCAGACTGAACACCTGACCCGCGGCAGCTGGATCGCCCTGTTCGCCATGTTGATGATCTTCATCGGCCCGCTGATTTCCCAGTCAATGCCGATGGATCAGCACGCCTCGACAACCATGCCAATGAGCATGGACATGTCGATGGACATGGCGGGTATGGATCATTCCGCGCATGAAACAAAACCCTCGGCCGAACACTGCCCGCCACAATCCTCGCACCACGTACTGTGGGAAAAATGCGGTTATTGCAGCCTGCTGTTCAACTGCCCGGCGCTGACCGGCGGTGGCAGCTTCGCCACCTTCAGCATTCCACTGGTCAACACCTTCACCCCACCCTCCCCGCGTCTGGGCCATGCCCGGCAGACCTTTTTCCCCGGCGCCCGCACCCGCGCCCCGCCCGTCGCAGCGTAAACACCCACCTCTGATTGCACACGGTTGAGAAGACAGCTTCAGGCTGCCGGCCGTGTTGTTTACGACTGTTTGATGGAAATTGTCATGTCCAGGTTTTCTGCTGTCCCACGCCCGGGTTCTGCCCCGGCGTCCTTTGCTCTGAACGAATCCCGCGTTCGCTTCAGACACGCGACCGCCGTCCTTTGCGGCGTCCTGCTGTCCCCGCTGGTCCACGCCGACGAACACGCCGGCCACGCTGATGAGCTGAGCCCGACGGTGATCACCGCCATCGCCCCGAGCTCACCGCTGACCATCGTCACCAACCCGAAAGACCCGCGCCAACCGGTGCCGGCCAGCGACGGCGGCGACTACCTGAAGACCATTCCCGGCTTCGCCCTGGTGCGCAACGGCGGCACCAACGGTGATCCGGTATTGCGCGGCATGTTCGGTTCGCGCCTGAACATCCTCACCAACGGCAGCATGATGCTCGGCGCCTGCCCCGGCCGAATGGACGCGCCGACCTCGTACATTTCGCCCGAGACCTACGACAAACTCACCGTGATCAAAGGCCCGCAAACCGTGCTTTATGGACCGGGCGCCTCGGCCGGCACGATCCTGTTCGACCGCGAACCGGAAAGCTTCGGCGAACTGGGCACCCGCGTGAACGCCAGCGTGCTGGCCGGCTCCCACGGGCGCTTCGACAAAGTCGTCGATGCGGCGGCCGGCGGTTCGTTGGGCTACGTGCGGGTGATCGGCAACACCGCGCACTCCGACGACTACCGCGACGGCAACAACGACATCGTTGCCTCGCGCTATGACAAGTGGAACGGCGACGTGGCGCTGGGCTGGACACCGGACGCCGACACCCTGATCGAACTCACCGCCGGCAAGGGCGACGGCGAAGCGCGCTACGCCGGACGCGGCATGGACGGCTCGCAATTCCTGCGCGAAAGCCTCGGTCTGCGCTTCGAGAAATCCAACCTCACCGAGGTGCTGGAGAAGCTCGAAGCGCAGGTCTACTACAACTACGCCGACCACGTGATGGACAACTACACCCTGCGCACGCCGTCCGGCACCGGGATGATGGCGGGACCGATGGCGTCCAACGTCGACCGTCGTACCCTCGGCGCGCGCATCAAGGCCACCTGGCGCTGGGCCGACATCCAGCTGATCACCGGGCTCGATGCGCAGACCAACGAACACCGGCAGCGCAGCGGCATGGGCATCGATACCTACAAGGATCAGCCGTTCACCAAGGACGCCGACTTCCATAACTACGGCGTGTTCAGCGAAATGACCTGGTACGCCGCCGACCGCGACCGGCTGATTGCCGGCGCCCGGGTCGACCGCGCCTCGGCCAAGGATTATCGGCAGAGCACCGGCTCGGGAATGATGTCCCGGCCGAACCCGACCGCTGGCGATACCCGCGCCGACACCCTGCCGAGTGGTTTCATCCGTTACGAGCATGACTTGGCTGACAGCCCGACCACGCTCTACGCCGGGCTCGGCCACGCCCAGCGTTTTCCGGATTACTGGGAGCTGTTTTCGCCCAAATCCGGCCCGGCGGGTTCGGTCAATGCGTTCGATTCGATCAAGCCGGAAAAGACCACCCAGCTCGACTTTGGCGTGAACTATAAGAGCGCCGAGCTTGAAGCCTGGGCCTCGGGTTACATCGGCCAGGTGCGCGATTACATCCTGTTCGATTACACCCCGGGGATGATGGGCATGAGCACTTCCCGCGCCGAGAACATCGACGCGCGGATCATGGGCGGTGAACTCGGTGCCGCTTACAAACTCACCGACAACTGGAAAGCCGATGCGACCCTGGCCTACGCCTGGGGCAAGAACAGCACCGACGGCAAGGCCCTGCCGCAGATGCCACCGCTGGATGCCCGTTTCGGCCTGACTTATACCGAAGACAACTGGAGCGCCGGCGCACTGTGGAGGGTGGTTGCCGCGCAAAACCGTATCGACCAGAACAAGGGCAACGTGGTCGGCAAGGATTACGACAAGAGTTCAGGCTTCGGCGTGTTCTCGCTCAACGGTGCCTACCGGATCAACAAACACTGGAAGGTCAGTACCGGCGTCGACAACCTGTTCGGCAAGGCTTACGCCGAACACCTGAACCTGGCGGGCAACGCCGGGTTCGGCTACCCGGCCAACGACCCGCAAGCGATCAATGAACCGGGGCGCACGCTCTGGACCAAGGTGGACATGAGTTTCTAACCCTCAAGGGCACTCGCTCCCCTTGAGGGAGCGAGTGACAACAGACAACGAGAAGATCCAAGCCAAGCGGAGCACACGTGATGAAGCAGCCCAAACCGAATTTCTACAACCTGGCCTGGCGTTGGCATTTTTATGCCGGATTGTTCGTCGCCCCATTCATGGTGATGCTGGCCCTGACCGGCATCATTTACCTGTTCAAGCCGCAACTCGATTCGCTGATGTACAGCAGCCTGCTGAACGTCCCGGCCAGGCATCACACCGTGCCGGCCGACGACCTGCTGCAAAAGGTCAAAAGCGCTTATCCACAGGGCCAGGTCACCCAGTACCTGCCGCCGGTGAATACCGAGCGCAGCGCGCAGTTTGTCGTGGCCAATGCCGGCCATGAGCTGAACGTGTTCGTCGATCCGTACCACGGCGACATCCTCGGCGAGCAGGATGCCAGGCAGAACCTGCAAGCCATCGCCCGGGCGATCCACGGCGAATTGATGATCGGCACCGTCGGTGACCGGTTGATCGAAATGGCCGCCGGCTGGGGCGTGGTGCTGGTGGTGTCCGGGGTTTTCCTGTGGTGGCCGCGAGGTCAGGCAGCAGGGATTTTGTGGCCACGCCTGAGCAGTCGCGGCCGCGTGCTGTGGCGTGACCTGCATGCCGTGACCGGATTCTGGGGCGCGGCATTGCTGCTGGTGATGCTGCTCAGCGGCATGACCTGGACCGGCTTCTGGGGCAAGCAGTACGCCCAGGTGTGGAACGTGTTCCCGGCGGCGATGTGGGACAACGTGCCAACCTCCGACGTCGAGGCCGGCAGCCTCAACAACGCCGCGCGCCAGACCGTACCCTGGGCGATGGAAAACACCCCGATGCCGATGTCCGGCGACCACGCCGAACACATGGCCCACGGTGGCATGCAACACGGCCCCGCTGCACCGACCATCCGCCTCCAGGATGTGCAAAACATCGCCGTTGAGCGCAAGGTCGAGCCGGGCTACAGCATCACCCTGCCGACCACCGCCACCGGCGTGTTCACCATCGCCGTGTTCGCCGACGACCCGCGCAACGACGCCACCCTGCACATCGATCAGTACACCGGCAAGGTTCTCGCCGATGTGCGCTTCGAGCAATACGGCGCTGTTGCCCGGGCTACCGAGATCGGCGTGATGCTCCACGAAGGCAAGATGTTCGGCACTTTCAACCAGATCATCGTGCTGCTGATCTGCCTGATGATTTTGCTCAGCGCCGTCAGCGGCGTGGTGATCTGGTGGAAGCGTCGGCCACAGGGCAAGTTCGGCGTGCCGCCGCTGCGCCACGATCTGCCGAAATGGAAAACCGGGGTGGCGATCATGCTGGTGCTGGCGGTGGTGTTTCCGCTGGTGGGGGCTTCGCTGGTGGTGGTGTGGTTACTGGATCGGCTGTTGTTGTCGCGTCTGGGCCGACAAGCTGAATCTGCCTCAACTTCATCGTGAATCACGCGAGATGCGCGATCCAGACAGATCTTTAAACTGCCGGGGCTTAAACTTCGGCATTTTTTAGTGTTACTGTATAACGCAAATTTGCTGCTCTGCCCGCAGCCATGCACCGTCATGAGCCTGCGGGCTTTTCTTTTGAAGAAGTGATTCACCGCCCCGATGAACAAGTACCTCTTGTCCAGCCTCTGTCTGTTGGCCCTGAACAGCAGCGCCCACGCCGACAACGCCGCGCTGACGCTGCCCACCGGCACCATCACCGCCCCGGCCAATGACGACCCGACCGTCAGCCTGACCACGCCGACCAGCGCCGGCTCGCGCCTGAACCTCAGTGCGATGGAAACCCCGGCCAGTGTCGAAAGCCTGAGCGGCGAACAGGTCCGCGCCCGTGGTGATCGCAGCGTGCAGGACGCGGTGTCGCGCAGCACCGGCATCAGTCGCACCGGCACGCCGGGTGATGGCGGCACTTCGTTGCAGGCCCGGGGTTTTACCGGGCAGAGTTCGGTGATGCAGTTGTATGACGGCAACCGCATGTACACCGGCATGGGCACGGTGACGTTTCCGGTCGACACCTGGTCGGTGGAACGCGTCGATGTCCTGCGCGGCCCGGCCTCGGTGTTGTATGGCGAGGGCGCGACCGGCGCGGTGGTCAACGTGATTCCGAAGAAACCGTTCGAAGGCGAAATCGAAAACCATGTGCGGGTCGGCTACGGCTCATCTGACCGCCAGCAACAGGCGTTCGACAGCGGCGGCTCGCTGACCGACACCCTGAGCTATCGCCTCAACCTCAACCGCCTGCGCAGCAACGGCTGGGTCGATCGCGGCGACTCGTCCAGCGACTTTATCAACGCCTCCCTGCGCTGGCAGGCCACGGACGATCTGACCTTCACCCTCGCCCACGATTACGGCGATCAGCGCCCGCAAAACTACTTCGGCACACCGTTGATCAACGGCCAGTTGAAAGACAGCCTGCGCAACAAGAACTACAACGTGCGCGACGACAAGCAGCACTACAACGATCAATGGACCCGTCTGACCACTGACTGGCAGATCAACGATGCGGTCAGCGCCAGCAACGAGCTGTACTACCTCAAGGCCCAGCGCCGCTGGCAGAACGCCGAAAACTACAACTTCGACGCTGCCAGCCAGCAACTCAGCCGCAGCGGCTACTTCGGCATCGGCCACAAACAGGAACAGGTCGGCGACCGCCAGACCTTCACCTTCAAGCATTCGCTATTCGGCCTCGACAGCCAGACCGTGACCGGCGTCGACTACAACCGCATCCGCTTCCAGCTCGACAGCAACTCGCCGTTCAACGACGTATTGCCGAACGGCCAGCCGCTGGATCGGTATCACCCGCAACCCGGCTATTTCGAGAGCGCCGATCCGTATCGCGATCAGTTCGACAGCACCACCAGACAGATGTCGGTGTTCGCCGAAAACCGCACGCAACTGAGCGAGCGCTGGTCGCTGGTGACCGGTGTGCGCCGCGACTACGTGCATGTGGATCGCAACAACCTGGTCGACGGCAGTCAGAGCGACAAGACCCTGACCGGCAACAACTGGAAGGCCGGCCTGGTGTTCGCGCTGACGCAAGACACCTCGTTCTACGGCCAGGTTGCCACCAGCACCGATGGCATCGGCGGTTTGATTTCCCTGAGCCCGAGCCAGCAGCAATATGACCTGTCCACCGCGCGGCAAACCGAGATCGGCCTGAAGCAGCTGTTCTGGGATCAGCGTGGCGAGTTCACGCTGGCGGCGTATCGCATCGTGAAGAAGAAGTTGCTGACCGACGATCCGGGCAACCCGACGCTCAAGCAACAGGTCGGCCAGCAGTCGTCGAACGGCCTGGAGGCGAGCCTCGATCTGCAACTGCCGCACGCCTGGCAACTGCAGGCCAACGCCGCCATCGTCAAAGCCAAGTACGACGATTTCGAAGAAGTGGTCGGCGGCGTGCCGGTGTCGCGCAACGGCAATCGCCCGGTGGACGTGCCACGACGCACCGCCAATCTTTGGCTGAGCAAAGCGCTGGCCGATGACCTGAAAGCCGGCGCCGGCGTGCGTTATGTCGATGCGCGCTACGCCGATATGGCCAACCGCAACGAGCTGCCGAGCTACACCGTGGTCGATGCAACGTTGTCATGGAAAGCCCTGCGCAACACCACGCTGGGGTTGCAGGTGAACAATCTGTTTGACCGGACGTATGCACAAAGCCAATACAATGAGGGCCAGCAGTGGATTCTGGGTGAGCCTCGTTCGTTCTTTGTCACCGCTGACTACACCTTCTAGAACAGGAACGAAATGACCTCACTGTCCCTCACCCATCTCGCCTGGACACCCCTGGGCCACGGCCACTGCCATCACCAGTTCCAGCTGCGTGACGCCTCGTTGCAAGTGGCCGCCGGGGAGTTCGTCGGGTTGATCGGGCCCAATGGCAGCGGCAAGACCAGCCTGTTGCGCTGCGCCTATCGCTTCAGTCAGCCGGAACACGGTGAGGTCAGACTCGATCACCACAACGTGTGGAAGCAATCCTCGCGCTGGTGTGCGCAACGCATCGCCGTGGTGCTGCAGGAATTCCCCGACACCTTCGGCCTGACCGTCGAGGAAGTGGTCGCCATGGGCCGTACACCGCACAAAGGCCTGTTCGACGGCGACACGCTGGAAGACCGCCACCTCGCCACCCAGGCCCTCAAATCCGTGGGCCTCGACGGCTTCGAAGATCACGCGTTCGCCACGCTGTCCGGTGGAGAAAAACAGCGGGTGATCCTCGCCCGGGCCCTGACCCAGCAACCGCAACTGCTGATCCTCGACGAGCCGACCAACCACCTCGATCCGCGTTATCAACTTGAACTGCTGCAACTGGTCAAGCGTTTGCAGATCGGCACCCTGGCGAGCATCCACGACCTGAACCTCGCCGCCGCGTTCTGCGACCGTTTGTATGTGATCAACCACGGCCGGATCGTCGCCAGCGGCACGCCGCAAGAAGTGCTCACCGTCGAACTGCTGCGCGACGTATTCGGCGTCGAAGCATTGATCGATTCCCACCCCCTCCACGGCTACCCGCGAATCACCTGGATAACCCGACCATGACTGTGCGCTCCCTGCTTTGCCTCGCCCTGTTGCTGGGCACCACCCACGCCTTCGCCGAGGCGACGAAGTACCCGCTGACGATCCACAGCTGCAACCGTGAAGTGACCTTCAAGGAAGCGCCGAAGCATGCGGTCAGCCACGACATCAACATGACCCAGATGATGCTCGCCCTCGGCCTCAAGTCGAAGATGGCCGGCTACAGCGGCGTCAGTGGCTGGAAATCGGTAACGCCTGAAATGCAGTCGCTGCTCGACGGTTTGCCGGAGCTGGCGGCCAAGTACCCCTCGGTGGAAACCCTGCTCAACGCCAACGTCGATTTCTTCTTCGCCGGCTGGGATTACGGCATGCGCGTCGGTGGCGATCTCACGCCGCAGACCCTGCAACCGCTGGGCATCCATGTGTATGAACTGACCGAGTCCTGCGCCTTCGTGATGAAGCGCCCGGCCGCCACGCTGGACGACACCTACAACGACCTGCGCAACCTCGGAAAGATTTTCGACGTGCAGGATCGCGCCAACGCGCTGATCGCCGACATGCAAAGTCAGGTCGCCGACATCCGCAAAGACCTGCCTGCGGAAAAACCCCGGGTGTTCCTGTACGACAGCGGCGAAGACCGCGCCATGACCTCCGGCCGCCTCGGCATGCCGCAGGCGCTGATCGACGCCGCCGGCGGGCGCAACGTTCTCGATGACGTCGAAGCGAGCTGGACCCGAGTCAACTGGGAAACCGTGGTCGAGCGCAATCCGCAGGTGATCGTCATCGTCGATTACAGTGAAATCACCGCCGAGCAGAAGATTGAATTCCTGCTGAAGAACAAGGCCCTGCAATCGGTGGACGCGATCAAGAACCAGCGCTTCATCGTCATCCCTTACGTGCAGGCCACGCCGGGGATCGACAACGTGCTGGCGGTGGAAACCCTGGCCAAAGGTTTCCACGGCGAATGATCGATCGTCGCTATGCGCTGCTACTGATCGCCCTCGGTGCCGTGCTGCTGGTGTCGTGCGTGGTGTCGCTGGGCTTCGGCCCGGCGCGGGTGCCGGTGGACGTGGTGTGGCGGATTCTACTGCACAAACTGTTCGGCCTCGGTGTGGCGGACTGGAGCGCCGGCCAGGAACACATCGTCTGGCTGATCCGCGTACCGCGCATGTTGCTCGGTGCATTGGTCGGTGCCGGGCTGGCGTTGATCGGCGCGGTGCTGCAAGCGGTGACGCGCAATCCGCTGGCCGATCCACACCTGCTTGGCGTCACCTCCGGTGCCACGCTCGGTGCAGTGATCGTGGTGCTGCACATCGGCGAAATCGTCGGCCTGCTGACCTTGCCGATCGCCGCGTTCATCGGCGCGTTGTTGAGCATGTTTCTGGTGCTGGGCATCGCCAACCGCCAGGGTCGGCTGGACAGTGATCGTCTGCTGCTGTGCGGCGTGGCCGTTTCGTTCGTGATGATGGCGATCGCCAATCTGCTGTTGTTCATGGGCGATCATCGCGCCAGTTCGGCGGTGATGTTCTGGATGCTTGGCGGCCTGGGTCTGGCGCGCTGGGAGTTGTTGGCGGTGCCGGCGCTGAGCGTGTTGCTCGGCTTGATTCTGCTGATCGGCATGGCCCGCCCGCTGAACGCCTTGATGGCCGGCGAACAGACCGCCGTCACCCTTGGCCTGAATGCGCGGGCGGTGCGTCTGCGGGTATTTGTGATCGCCTCGCTGATGACCGGGGTGCTGGTGTCGATCAGTGGCTCCATCGGGTTTGTCGGGCTGATGGTGCCGCACATTGCCCGGCGCCTGATCGGTGCCGAGCATCGGCGTCTGCTGCCGGTGTGCGTGTTGCTCGGCAGCGTTTTCCTCGTCTGGGTGGACGTCGCCGCCCGCACGTTGATCGCCCCCGAAGACTTGCCCATCGGCGTTGCCACCGCAGCCCTCGGCGGGCTGTTCTTCATCGGCCTGATGCGCCGTCGCTGAACCCAGGGGGCGCGCCCCAATTTGGCGCGTCCCGCTGCACCTTTGCATGCAACACGTCCCCTCATGGTGCGCCGACTCAACGCGCGACCGCTCTAAACCGACATTTCCCTGCCCAAACCCGACCGGGCACAGCCCTTGCAAAACAGCCTTCAGTCGTTCGCATCTGCCAACCATAAAAAACTTTAACGTTCATGGAGATCGCACAATGAAGCGTCGCAGTTTGATCAAGGCTTTCACACTCACGGCATCGATTGCCGCGATGGGCATGACCTGGACCGTACAGGCCGCCGAGACCATCAAGGTCGGGATTCTGCATTCGTTGTCCGGCACCATGGCGATCTCCGAAACGTCGCTCAAGGACATGGCGTTGATGACCATCGACGAGATCAACGCCAAGGGCGGGGTGAACGGCAAGATGCTTGAACCGGTGGTGGTCGACCCGGCGTCGAACTGGCCGCTGTTCGCGGAAAAGGGCCGCCAGTTGCTGACCCAGGACAAGGTCGCGGTGGTGTTTGGTTGCTGGACCTCGGTGTCGCGCAAATCGGTGCTGCCGGTGTTCGAAGAGCTCAACGGCCTGCTGTTCTACCCGGTGCAATACGAAGGTGAAGAGATGTCGCCGAACGTGTTCTACACCGGCGCCGCGCCGAACCAGCAAGCGATCCCGGCGGTTGAATACCTGATGAGCGAAGAAGGCGGCAGTGCCAAGCGCTACTTCCTGCTTGGCACCGATTACGTGTACCCGCGCACCACCAACAAGATCCTGCGCTCGTTCCTGCACTCCAAAGGCGTAGCGGATAAAGACATCGAAGAGGTCTACACCCCGTTCGGCCACAGCGACTATCAAACCATCGTCGCCAACATCAAAAAATTCTCGGCCGGCGGCAAGACCGCTGTGATCTCCACCGTCAACGGCGACTCCAACGTGCCGTTCTACAAAGAGCTGGCCAATCAGGGCCTGAAAGCCACCGACGTACCGGTGGTGGCGTTCTCGGTGGGCGAAGAAGAACTGCGCGGCATCGACACCAAGCCGCTGGTGGGCAACCTCGCGGCATGGAACTACTTCGAGTCGGTGGAGAACCCGGTGAACAAGAAGTTCGTCGATGACTGGAAAGCCTACGCGAAGAAACACAACCTGCCGGGCGCCGACAAGGCCGTGACCAACGACCCGATGGAAGCCACTTACGTCGGCATCCACATGTGGGCGCAGGCGGCGGAGAAAGCCAAATCCACCGACGTCGACAAGGTCCGCGAAGCCCTCGGCGGCCAGACCTTCGCCGCGCCGTCGGGCTACACCCTGACCATGGACAAGACCAATCACCACCTGCACAAACCGGTGATGATCGGCGAGATCCAGAGTGACGGTCAGTTCAACGTCGTGTGGCAGACCGAAGGGCCGATCCGTGCGCAGCCGTGGAGCCCGTTCATTCCGGGTAATGACAAGAAGCCGGAGTATGCGGTGAAGAGCAACTGAGCCATTGGATGCCCGCCTCGATACTTGAGGCGGGTACAAATCCCTGTGGGAGCGACGGTTCGACGCTTCGACCTGCTCGCGAAGACGGCAGCACATTCAACATCACTGTGACTGAACCACCGCTATCGCGAGCAGGCTCGCTCCCACAATAGTCCGAGCAAGGCGACTCTCTATGCCCACTGCCTTTTATCGCTTGATCCTGGCCCTCGCACTTTTGCTGCCGATGGCCACCCATGCAGGCGACGCCGAAGACTTCGTCGCCGCCAACCCGACGCAACAGGCCAGACTGCTGGAAGCCTGGGCCGCGCAGCCCGATCCGGCGCGTGTCGAACTGATCAACGCCCTGCAACAAGGCGAACTGACCGTCGACGGCCAACCCAAGACCCTGCGCCTGAACAACCGCCTGCGGGGTCTGATCGACACCGCGCTGGCCAGCCACCAATTGCTCGCCGCCGACGCCAAAACCCGTCTGACTGCCGCGCAGCAATTGCAGAAAAGCGCCAAACCGGCGCAGCTGAAATTCCTCGACCAGCAACTGGCTGGTGAAACCGA
>Ga0207681_10000456_pt1 | contig 28674 bp, 37 predicted proteins | sample KBSS53metaG_FD_184324 | JGI IMG/M metagenome (GOLD analysis project Ga0207681, IMG submission 184324) | Switchgrass rhizosphere microbial communities from Kellogg Biological Station, Michigan, USA - KBS S5-3 metaG (SPAdes) (version 2) | ecosystem: Host-associated > Plants > Roots > Rhizosphere... | reverse complement strand
TGGGCGTGCGGGGGCCTTGCGCGTTCGCGAAAGTTACTTCGCGCGCTCGAGCACCTCGACGAGGCGCCAGCGCTTGGTCGCCGACAGCGGTCGGGTCTCCATCAACGACACCCGATCGCCGACGCCGGCAGTGCCGTTCTCGTCGTGCGCCTTGACCTTGGTCGTCGTGCGAATGATCTTGCCGTACAGCGGATGCCGGTGGCGAGCCTCTAGCTCGACCACGATGGTCTTCTGCATCTTGTCGCTCACCACGTAGCCGATGGCGGTCTTGCGACGGCCGCGCGGCTTCTCTGTGCGGGGCGTGTGCTTCGGGCCCTTGGTACCAGTGCTCTTTGTTTCAGTGCTGTTGTCTGCCATTACGAATCCTCACCAACGGGTCCGGATGCCAGACCCAGCTCACGTTCACGCAGCACGGTGTAGACCCGCGCAATTTCTTGCCGCACGACCCGCAGGCGGCGGTTGTTCGCCAATTGGCCGGTGGCCATTTGGAAGCGAAGGTTGAAAAGCTCTTCCTTCGATTCGCGCACGCGCGCGTTCAGCTCTTCGTCGGTCAACTCGCGCAGTTCACCAGGCGTGGTTCCGACAGCCATCAGAACTGCTCCTCTCGCGTAATGATGCGTGCCTTGATCGGCAGCTTGTGGATCGCGCGGGTGAGTGCGTCCCGTGCGATCTTCTCGTCGGGGTAGCTCAGCTCGAACAACACGCGGCCGGGCTTGACGTTGGCGATCCACCATTCCGGCGAGCCCTTGCCGGAACCCATGCGGGTCTCGGCGGGCTTCTTCGTCAGCGGGCGGTCGGGGAAGATGTTGATCCACACCTTGCCGCCACGCTTGATGTGCCGGTTGATGGCGATACGAGCGGACTCGATCTGCCGGTTGGTGATGTAGGCGTGCTCCAGTGCCTGGATGCCGTAGTCACCGAAGCTCACCGACGTCCCGCCGCTGGCGATGCCACGCTGCCGGGGGTGGTGCTGCTTACGGTGCTTGACCTTGCGGGGAATCAGCATGACTTAGTTCTCCGTGCTCTCCGTGGCCGGCGAAGCCTCTGCAGATGCAGGTGCTTCGGTGGCGACGGCCGACGTATCAGCGGCGGGCGCCTCCTCGGTGGCAGCGCGACCGGCTTCGGTGCTGGTCGCGGTGGTGCCCGACGAGCCGCTGCGGCGCGGACGAGTGGCACCCGTCGGACGCTCGCGGCGGGGACGATCGGCGCCAGCGGGAACGGCGGCGGTCAGCTCACGCTTGCCACCGACGATGTCGCCCTTGTAGATCCATACCTTCACGCCGATGCGGCCGAAGGTGGTCTTCGCCTCGTAGAGGCCGTAGTCGATGTCGGCGCGCAACGTGTGCAGCGGGACTCGACCTTCGCGGTAGAACTCCGAGCGGCTCATCTCGGCGCCGCCAAGACGACCCGAGCACTGCACCCGGATGCCCTTGACGTTCGGCTGACGCATCGCGGACTGAATCGCCTTGCGCATGGCGCGGCGGAACGCGACGCGGTTGCTCAGCTGCTCGGCAACACCCTGGGCGACGAGCTGAGCCTGCGACTCTGGGTTCTTCACCTCGAGGATGTTGAGCTGTACCTGCTTGCCGGTCAGCTTCTCGAGGTCGGCGCGGATGCGGTCGGCCTCGGTGCCGCGGCGGCCGATGACGATGCCGGGACGCGCGGTGTGGATATCAACTCGAACTCTGTCGCGAGTCCTTTCGATCTCCACGTCGGCGATGCCGGCGCGCTCGAGGCCTGTCGCCAGCAGACGACGGATCGCCACGTCTTCCTTGACGTAGTCGGCGTACTGCTTGTCGGCGTACCAGCGGGACTTCCAGTCGGTCGTGATACCGAGCCGGAAGCCGTGGGGATTGATCTTCTGGCCCACTACTCTGAACCTTCCTTCGCGTCAGACGCATCTGACGTCGTTGTCTCGGCCTTCGCCTCTGCCTTCTTGGCTGGTGCCTTCTTGGCCGGAGCCTTCTTGGCGGGTGCCGTGCCAGCACCGGATGTCGCCGCGGGGGCGGCTCCAGCGGCCTTGCTGGCCTGGGCGCGACGCGCACGTGCGGCGCTCGCCGAGGAGGAGTCCTTGCCCTTGGCCGGACGGCTTTCGACGATCACCGTGATGTGGCTGGTGCGCTTGCGAATCCGGTACGCACGACCTTGCGCTCGTGGACGGATGCGCTTGGCTGTCGGCCCGCCGTCGGCGTGGATCGTGGCGACAACCAGGGTCGCAGGATCCAGGCCGTCGTTGTTCTGCGCGTTGGCCGCCGCACTGGCGATCACCTTGGCGACCGGCTCGCTGGCTTCCTGTGGCGCCCAGCGCAGGATGTCCAGCGCCTCCTCAACGGACTTGCCGCGCACCAGGTCGATCACCCGGCGCGCCTTGGTCGGCGACATGCGCACGAAACGCGCGACTGCCTTGGCCGACGGATACTCGGGGAGCGTGGTGGTCGTAGACATTTAACGCCTCTTGCTCTTCCGGTCGTCCTTGATGTGACCCTTGAAGGTCCGTGTCGGTGCGAACTCACCGAGCTTGTGCCCAACCATGGCCTCCGTGACGAACACCGGGACATGCTTGCGTCCGTCGTGGACGGCGAACGTGTGGCCGATGAAGTCGGGAATGATGGTGGACCGACGCGACCAGGTCTTGATGACCTGCTTGCTGTTCTTCTCGTTCTGGAAGTCGACCTTCTTGAGCAGATGGTCGTCGACGAACGGGCCCTTCTTGAGGCTGCGTGGCATCGCTGGGTGCTCCTAGCGCTTGTTCTTGCCGGTGCGCCGGCGTCGGACGATGAGCTTGTCGCTCGGCTTGTTTGGCTTGCGGGTGCGGCCCTCGGGCTTGCCCCACGGGCTGACAGGGTGGCGACCACCTGAGGTCTTGCCCTCGCCACCACCGTGCGGGTGGTCGACGGGGTTCATCACGACGCCACGGACGGTCGGGCGCTTGCCCTTCCACCGCATGCGACCTGCCTTGCCCCAGTTGATGTTCGCCTGTTCGGCGTTGCCAACTTCGCCGACCGTTGCGCGGCAACGGACGTCGACGCGGCGGATCTCACCGCTGGGCATGCGCAGGGAGGCGTAGCTGCCTTCCTTGCCGAGCAGCTGGATGCTGGCGCCTGCGGAGCGGGCAAGCTTGGCGCCGCCACCTGGCCGCAACTCGACGGCGTGGATGACGGTACCGGCGGGGATGTTGCGCATCGGCAGGTTGTTGCCAGGCTTGATGTCGGCGTTGGGTCCCTGCTCGATCGTGTCACCCTGCGAAAGACCTTGCGGCGCAATGATGTAGCGCTTCTCGCCGTCCACGTAGTGGAGCAGCGCGATGTTCGCGGTCCGGTTCGGGTCGTACTCGATGTGAGCGACCTTGGCGTTGATGCCGTCCTTGTCGTGGCGACGGAAGTCGATCACCCGGTAGGCGCGCTTGTGGCCGCCACCCTTGTGACGAGTGGTGATGCGGCCGTGAGCGTTACGACCACCCGTGCTGTGCAGCGGCTTGATCAGCGACTTCTCCGGCGTCGACCGAGTGATCTCGGCGAAGTCGGAGACGCTGGAGCCGCGGCGACCGGGGGTCGTCGGCTTGTACTTGCGAATAGCCATGTCTCTGTATGTCCTCTGTGCTTCCGCCGGCCGCTTAGGCCGGTGCTCCGAACAGGTCGATTGGCTTGCTGCCCTCGGCCAGCGTGACGATGGCGCGCTTGGTGCTCTTGCGTTGGCCGTAGCCGCTGCGGGTGCGCTTGCGCTTGCCCTGCCGGTTGAGGGTGTTCACGGAATCGACCTTGACGGCGAAGATCTTCTCGATCGCAATCTTGATCTGGGTCTTGTTCGAATCGGGGTGAACCACGAACGTGTAGGTGTTGTCTTCGATCAGCCCGTAGGACTTCTCGGAGATCACCGGCGCGAGGATGATGTCGCGGGGGTCAGTGATGGTTGCCATCAGGCCGAAACCTCCTCGGTCGCAGGCTTGGTGCTGCGTTCGATGTACGCGTTCAGCGCCTCGACGCTGAAGACCACGTCGTCTGCGTCGAGCACGTCGTACGTGTTGAGCTGATCCGGCGAGAGCACGTGCACGCCAGGCAGATTGCGCACGCTCTTGGCACTGACCTCGTCACTGCGGCCGATGACGATCAGAACCTTGCGGTTCTCGGTCACCGTGGCCAGGAAGTCCTTGGCACTCTTGGTCGACGGCGTCTGACCGCTGACGACCTCGGTGATCGCGTGGATCCGGTCGTTGCGGGCCCGGTCCGAGAGTGCACCGCGCAGTGCGGCGGCGATCATCTTCTTCGGGGTCCGCTCGCTGTAGTCGCGCGGCTTGGGACCGTGCACGACGCCACCGCCTGCGAACTGCGGTGCGCGGGTCGAGCCCTGACGAGCGCGGCCGGTGCCCTTCTGGCGGTACGGCTTCTTACCGCCGCCCGAGACCTCGCCGCGAGTCTTGGTCGAGTGCGTGCCCTGGCGCTTGGCCGCCAACTGGGCCGTCACGACCTGGTGCATCAGGGCGATGTTTGGCTCCACGTCGAACAACTCGGCGGGCAACTCGATGCTGCCGTCCTTCTTGCCTGCAGGCGTCAGAACGTCAATCTTCTTGACTGCCATTACTTCTCACCTCGTTTGATCGCGCTGCGAACCATGACGAGTCCGCCGTTGCGGCCGGGGATGGCGCCCTTGATCAAGAGCACGCCATTCTCGGCGTCGACCTTGTGGACCTTCAGGTTCTGCGTGGTGATGCGGTCGCTACCCATGCGGCCCGACATCCGGGTGCCCTTGAAGACACGGCCGGGGGTGGCGCAGCCACCGATCGAGCCCGGGCGACGGTGCACGGCCTGGGCGCCGTGGCTTGCGCCCTGGCCCTTGAAACCGTGCCGCTTCATCGTGCCTGCGAAGCCCTTGCCCTTCGAGGTCCCCGTCACGTCGACGTACGCGCCATCGGCGAAGATCTCGGCGGTCAGCTCCTGGCCGATCTCGTACTCGGCGGAAGCGTCGTCGATCCGGAACTCCGCCAGGTGGCGGCGCGGGTTGACGCCCGCGGCGGCGAACTGACCCGTGACGGGCTTGTTCACCTTGCGGGGGCTGATCTCGCCATATGCGAGCTGAACGGCGCTGTAGCCGTCACGCTCGGGGGTGCGGATACGGGTCACCACGTTGGGTCCGGCCTTGACGACCGTGACGGGCACGACCTTGTTGTTCTCGTCGAACACCTGCGTCATGCCCAGCTTGGTGCCCAAAATGCCTTTTCTAGCCATTTCTTCGGGATCTCCTACTAGGACAATTACTGGATGTTGACGTCGACGCTGGCCGGCAGATCGATGCGCATGAGTGCGTCAACGGTCTTCGGCGTCGGGTCGAGGATGTCGATCAGGCGCTTGTGGGTGCGCATCTCGAAGTGCTCCCGCGAGTCCTTGTACTTGTGCGGGGACCGGATGACGCAATAGATGTTCTTCTCGGTCGGCAGCGGCACCGGGCCAACGACGCTGGCGCCCGTCCGTGTGACCGTCTCGACGATCTTGCGCGCCGAGGCATCGATCGCCTCGTGGTCATAGGCCTTGAGCCTGATGCGGATCTTTTGTCCCGCCACGCTTGTCCTGCCTCACTATTAACGGGCCCATGCTTGGGCCTGGTCTTCGTGCGCCCACCCATGAAGGTTGAGCGCTGGCTGTTGCCGCCGCTATTTACCAGTCTCTGGTTCACCGCCCCCCGCGCTCGGGTGTGTCGCCCGCGCGCACTCGTCCGCGAACGAAATCGCTCGCGATCGAGATTGGGACCGGATGCACCCGCTAGGGTGCTGGTCGTATGCCCGGCCAGGCGAACCCGGCTCAAGGCAACCTGAACAGTATGCCCTAGATCTGGGCGTGCTCCAAATCCCTGGTGAACGCCGATTACCCGTGGTCAGTCGCGCGGCGGCGGCCGGTCGTCACGACTCGCTCGGGGGATGGAAATACTCCCGCCAGGCGGTGATCTTATGATCGCGGACCTCGTAGGCGCCCATCACCGGCCAAGTCGCCTGCTTGCCGTCCAGGATCCAGTGGTCATGGCGTTCCATCAGCACCACGTCGCCGTCGACCGCCAGATGACGGATCTCCAACTCGACACAGGTGCCGCGACCGAAGAACGCTTTCATGAGCTTGCTGATCGCGTCCTTGTGGGAGAGCCGCGGATACGACGGCCCAATGTCGAACACGGCGTCGTCGGCGAAGTGGCTCATGACCTCGTCGACGTCGTTTCGCCCCCATGCCTTCAACTCGGCCCTGATGATTTCTTCCGCGCTCACGTTGTCCCCCGCCGTACCGCCAGCCCAAGGCCCCCACGACCTCATCTCTCGCGGCTGAATTTACGCCGGGCGAACGCCAAGCACATATCGACGACTCAATATTTCGCGCACGGAGGTGGTCGGCGACGCTGAGATACTGACGGCCTGGGTGCGATAGAGGGCTTCATGACCACCTGGTCGCAGGCTCGGCAGACGTATGGAGAGGGCACTCCCCAGCCTGGAGCGCAATATGACAAGAGCGCGGCGTTGACCGATCTCCAGTCGAAGGCCCAGACGGCGACACCTGGCGGGAAGTGGAGCGGCACCGCGGCCTACGTGCAATGAAATACGTTGGGGCAGAAAGCACTCCCGCCACGGATATTGCGTGCGGCCGAGGCCGCGGCGCGACAGTCCCTTCATCTTACTTTGAAGTAAGATAGCGGTCCATGAGTGCTCAGAGCGCCACGTACCGCGCCTGGAATCAGTTGTCCAGCAAACCGGCCGGCAGTCGGCTGTTCTCCGTCGCCGCGATGGCAAGAGTCCCGTACTTCGCATCGGTCCTACCGCACGTGCGACACATGGAACCGGGGTTCGCCGAAGTCGACGTCCCGAAGTGGTTCTTCGTGCACAACCACTTGCACACCGTGCACGCGATCGCGTCGTGCAACGCCGCCGAGATGGCGATGGGCATGCTGATGGAGGCGACGGTCCCGACGAGCCACCGTTGGATTCCGAAGGCGATGAATGTCCAGTACCTGCAGAAGGCTACGACATCGTTGCGCGCCACCGCGCGCATCGACCCGCCTGACTTCGGTTCGGCGAGTGAAGGTTTCGAACTAGTCGTGCCAGTGAGTGTTACCGACCGCAACGGCATCGAGGTCGTGCACGCCGACATCACCACGTGGGTAACGCCAGCGATCTGATTGCGTCCGGGCCAAGTACGTCAACGCTATGGGACGGATTGCTCAAAGGCGCGTTCGATCGCCTCGAGCATCCTCATCGAGCCCGCACCACAACGAGCCCGCACCACAACGAGCCCGCACCACAACGAGCCCGCACCACAACGAGAAGTAGACCCTGCTATGAGCGGGTTAGAGCTGACCCAACGGGCGGCAGACATTGGATAACGCGTTCCAGTACTGACCGGGTGCACAGTTGTCCGCCGGACGCGGCGTCTGGCAGGTGTTGGTGATCGGATCCCAGAATTGCCCGTTCACGCAGTTAAGCGGCTCTGCCGAGCCGATCCCAGCGCTGAAAAGCGACACGGCAGCGATGGGAGCTGCCGCAACGGCGGCGATGGTCGAGCGTCGTAGGAGATTTCGCATGAATGGATCATGCCCGAGAGCGAAAGCTCTCAAACTCTCGGCAAATCGTCCTCTCGGCAAATCGTCCGAAATCGCGACGTGCCGAAACGTCGGGGCGGATCCAAGGGCATGCACGAGGAAGAGACCTTCAAGCCCGACTACCGCCAACGGCATCCCGGTGTTCCTGTCCGAGGACTCTAAGGAGGGGCAGAGGCCTTCCGCGAAAAGCGCATGCCCGTCTGGAAGCTGAAGTAGCAGAAGCCAATTCACGGTTGCCGGGTCGACGACCCTCTCACCAATCAGTTGGTGCTTGGTGGTGGTTGTGGTTGGAAGGGGTCATACCACCACCAGTCGGCGCGTTCGCCGGTTGGGCATGTGTAGCGTGGCGCCGCCGGTGGGGGTTGGCTGGGTGGGCGGGCCAGTGATGGGTTGGTCAGTGGGGTGCCGCCCCGGTCGGTGACCACGAGGCGCTCGGCGGGCCCGGTGATGGTGATCTCGCCGCGGTGATGCATCCGATGGTGATACGGACACACCAACGCCAGGTTCCACAGTTCGGTGGGGCCGCCGTCCTCCCAGTGCAGCAGGTGATGAGCATGCAGACCGCGGGTGGCCCCGCAGCCGGGGACCACGCAGGTGCCGTGGTCGCGGTGCTCGAGAGCGCGGCGCAACCGCCGGCTCACGGTGCGGGTACTGCGTCCGGCCCCCACGACCTGGCCGCGTTTTTCGAACCACACCTCGCAGGTCGCGTCACAGAGCAGGAAGCGACGCTCCTCATCGGACAGCAACGGACCCAGGTGCAGAGCGGCGGCGGGCTTGTCCACGTCGAGGTGGACGATGACGGTGGTGTGTTGGCCGTGGGGCCGGCGTGCGGCGTCGGCGTCCCAGCCGGCCTCGACCAAGCTCATGAACGCGTCGGCGGTGGTGGGCCTTGGAGTCGGCAGATCAGGCATCTTGGCCGGGGGTTCGGTGCCGGCATAGGGATCGATGGCGTCGGGGTGTTCGCGGTCGCGTGTCCAGTCCGCGATGAGTGCCTCGCGGTGTGAGTCCAGGGCAGCGTCGAACTTCGCGGCGTCGAGTTTGGGCAGGGTGATTTTCCAGGTGGTGTGTTCCCCGCCGGAGCCGCTGCTGTACTTGGAGATCGACCGTTGCGGCTTGGGTGTCGAGGTCGGGTCGGGCTTGGGTTCCAGGCTGACCGCCTTGCGCAGCTGGGACACGGTGGCCACTGCGGCGAACTCCAGATAGTGGTCATCGGAGCCGTCGGCCGCGCCTTCGGCGATGACGCCGACCTGATCCAGCGACAGCCGGCCCTCCCGCAAGGCTTCGGTGCAGCGGGGAAATACGGCGGCGCGGTGCGCGACGGCGACGACGGTCTCGGCATTGCGCAACGAACATCCGGTCCGCCAGGCCACCAGCGCTGCGATGGAGCGGCAGCCGGTGTTGCCCCATAAGGCTTTCTCGTCGTGGTCACCGTCACCGTTGATCTCGGCGACGATGTCGACGATGCGCCCGTCGATGGCGTTGCGTTGCCCACACAATTCCGACAGCTCGTCGAACAACACGTCGATCCGCTTGGGCGCGCGCGGATCGACTGCGAACGGAGCCAGCGGAAACGACATGACCCGATAGTGGCACGGCGGTCCGACAAAGTTTGTTGAGCGAGCTTGAGCACGTGAACCTGACTCAGCGGGGCCGAATGCTCGCTAACCTTTGTCGTGTCATGACAACGGGGGACGACCAAAGCCGGCTGCCCGCCGAGGCGCGTGCCCGCAAACTGATCGACGAGCAGCTCGCAGGCGGGCTCGATCGTGCAGGACAAGAAGGATCTCAACCTGTTCGCGGGCCAGGGCGTTGCGGTGCGCGAGGTCGTGATGAAGCCGGGCCATGGCCGCGTCGACTATCTGCTGTATGTGGACAAGGCCGTCGTCGGCGCCATCGAGGCCAAGCCGGTCGGCATGCCGCTATCGGGTGTCGAATGGCAGTCGGCGATGTACGCCAGCGGACTTCCTGCTGAGGTCAGGCTGCGGGCTCTGACTCTGGTGACGTGATCGTGACGTGCGTTGGGACCATTGGCCGCGTGGCGGTTGTTCCACACGGTGTTAGGTTCAGCGCCGATAGAAACTTGGCTGCGATCCGCGTCGACGAGTCTGCCGTTCGACCCGATTACATCGCGCTTGTTCTCCGGGGAACCGGTATTCAACAGCGTCTGTCGCGAGCTTCTGGATCGACCGCCCAGCCCCACCTGTATCTGCGTGACCTGCGTGCGCTTCCCATTCGCGTGCCAGAACTTGTTGAGCAAGATCGAGTTGTCAAATGCTTTGCCGAGGATTTTGAGAGCTTCCGGCGGCTCAGGTCTCAATTGGAGGTCGTTGATCAACGATCCGCTGCCCTACGCCATTCTCCGCTGGCGTCAGCCTTCGCCGGTCACTCCCGCTGGGTTTGGCGATCTTGGCGCTGAACCGCTGTAAGTGGCAATCTGAGCGTTCAGGCTCGAGGAGAGCCGGGGTGTCGACTGAACCTCTCGAGGAATGAGAGTGAGCCCGATTGTCAGAGGTCGGTGGCAAAATCTGACTGAGTTGTCAGGGGCGGCGCGGGCACAACCGGACACAAGGCTATCGCCGGAAGGGGGTGTGACGATGATCAAGCGCATTGAAATGCGACTCGACGGAGGATCGGCGCCCCGTGGCGAGATCACCGTGAAGGACCTCAACGGCATCGCCGCCGCGCTCCAAGAGTTGGTCACCCGGCTTGGCCGCGAATCGACCAACGCCGCCGGTCCAGGGCGGTCCAAGCAATTCGTCGAGGAGTTCGCGCAACTGCGACTCGGCAGCATCGAGGCAGGCAGCACCGTCCTTCAATTCAGCAAGGGGCCGACTGAGAAGCAATTCAGCAAGGGGCCGACTGAGAAGCTCGACCTTGACTTGGCTGGACTTGCCGACGCCGACGATCGGTTGTGGGAGATTCTTGGCGCGATCGGTGAGGATCGACGCCCCGACTGGACCACGGAGTTGATTGCCGACACCGTGGGCAGGCTTGTGGGCGCGTTGCGAAGTGCTGCGCGAACGACGACCTTCGCCACTGCGGGCCGCGCGTCGATCGCCATCACGTCGAGCATGATCCATCCCGAGACCTGGGTAGCGAATCACGTGACCGACGAGCGCATGACCGCTGCCGGACGGCTGGAGAAGGTCGACCTTCGGTCACACGAATTCCGGCTCAGAGACGACGTCGGCCGCACGGTGGATCTGCGCCAGGTCGTCGATGATGCGGGCGTCGCTCAGCTCGTCGGGCATTGGGTGGCTGCCGAGGGTACTGGCGTGCTGAACGAGTTCGGACGGCTGATCGCGCTCGGTGAAGCGATCGTGTCGTCGGTCGTCGACCCTGCCGAGCAGTTCGTGGCCACCAAAGTCGTCTCGCGCGAAGAGATTCTGGCAAGTGCGCCTGGACCCGATCCTGACGGAGGTATCGAGCTCACCGACGAGGAGTTCGAAGAGTTCATGCAAGCCCTGCATTCATGACAGACGTCGAGGGCACGGTCGTCGATACCGACGTATTCAGCCTGCTGTTCGTCAGCAGTTCGAGCGCCGACTCGCGAGCAGTGGCGTGGCGCGACGTGCTGGGTAATCGACGCGTCTTGATTTCGTTTCAGACGCGAGCCGAACTTCTTGCGGGGGCGCTCAGTCGAAACTGGAGTGCACAAAGAACCGCTCGCTTGACCGAGCTGCTGAACCGCACGCCTACCATCCACTCCGATGTCGAAGTGGTCGGCGCCTACGCAACGCTGACGGCAGAATGTCGCGCCTCAGGACATGGCCTGTATCCAACCCGCCGTTCGGGCGGAAGTCCTCGCTCACGACCATCGGCGCCGACGGACGCGAAGCTCGCGAGGACGTCGAGATCGAACGCCAAGACTTCGTCGCCACGACGAGCAACAAGCAGCTCAACTTCCTTCAGCACATCATGACGATCCTCGACATCAACGGCCGCGCTGCCGTCGTGCTGCCCGACAACGTACTGTTCGAAGGCGGTGCGGGAGAGACGCTGCGGCGAAAGCTATTGGCGGATTTCGACCTTCACAACATGCTCCGTCTACCCACCGGCATCTTCTACGCGCAGGGCGTCAAGGCGAACGTGTTGTTCTTCGGCAAGAAGCCTGCGTCCGAACGGCCGTGGACGACCAAGCTTTGGGTGTACGACCTCAGAACCAACCAACACTTCACGCTCAAGCAGAACCCGTTGCGTCGCCGTCACCTCGACGAATTCGTCGACTCCTACCGCGCCGGGGATCGCGTCGAATCTGAGCGGTGGCACTCATTCGGCTACGACGAACTCCTCGCCCGCGACAAGGTCAACCTCGACATCACCTGGCTGCGCGACGAGCCGCTCGAAGATGCCGACAACCTACCGCCGCCCGAGGTGATCGCCCGCGAGATCGTCGAAGACCTCACCGCCGCGCTTGCCGGGTTCGAGGCTGTGGCCTCTGCGCTCGAAGCCAACGCCCCGGTGACCGACCCCGCGTAGCCAGGCTTCTTGTCACCGGGCTGAGTTACCGTTCCGAGCATGGCACTCAAGACCGAGAACATCACCTTCGACACCACTGATCCCGAAGGCCTCGCCGCGTGGTGGGCGCGTGCGCTGGACGGAGAGGTAAACCCCATCGCCCCACCGTTCTTCGTCGTCGTCAGCCGCCCCGAGGGGCCGGGCCTGGCCTTCCAACAGGTGGAGGATCCGACGCCGGGCAAGAACAAGGTGCACCTCGACTTCTCCACCGACGACGTGGAGGCCGAGGTCGCCCGGCTGGTCGAGCTTGGCGCCACCGAGACCGGGCGCAACAGCTTCGGCGACTTCGGCTGGGTGGTGCTCGCCGATCCCGAAGGCAATGCGTTCTGCGTGGCGCCACACGCGTAGCAACGATCGGCGGGGCACAATCGCTGGGTGCTCGTGTCGGTCATCGCGGCGGGCGTCGTCCTGGCTGCATGGTCGCTAGTAGCCCGCCGGCTAGAGCGGTGGCGGGTCACCGCATTGATGGTGCTGATCCTCGCGGGTGCCGTGGTCGGTCTCGTCACCCACGACGCGTTGGCCGAGACCCTGAACACCGACACTGCTCAGCCCTTCGTCGAGATCATCCTTGCCGTATTGCTCTTCATCGACGCCACCGACGTGCGCGGAGGCCTGTTTGGCAGAGACCCACGCTCGGCACTGCGCGTCCTATTGATCGCCCTGCCGTTGAGCCTGGGTCTGTCGGTAGCACTTGGACTCTGGCTGCTGCCCGGGGTGCCGTGGTCGGTCTTACCCCTCCTCGCCTACGTCCTCAGCGTCGCCATACACGGCAACGGCTTCGTTTCGGCCTTCGTCTGCGGCATCGCCTACAGCGGATTGCGCCGTTCCGAGCACGTCCGCCGTGACCTCGGTCTCATCGACGATGCGGGGTTCCTCCTGACGGTCGTGATGTGGTTCGCGTTCGGCGCGTTGACGGTGGTCGCGCTCCGCAATGCAGTTCCATGGGGCATCGTGGTGGTGTTCTGCCTGCTTGCGCTGACGCTCGTCCGGATGCTCGCCGTGCTGGCGGCGCTGCTCGGCTCGCACTTCACCTGGCCAGAAAGGCTGCTGCCGGGGTGGAGCGGGCCGCGTCGCACCACCTCGATCGGGTTCGGTGCTTTGGCGTTCAACGTCCTCTCCGACGAGGCCGATCGGACGCCTTGTTGACCATGGTGATCGTCGTCCTGGCGAGCGTTGTGCTGCACGGTGTCGGCGCGCCCGCCGCTGCCAGGGCGTTCGCCCGTTCACAACCTAGAATGGCCGAGTGAGCACCGGGTTTTCAGTCGACACCGTCCAGACCGCAGCCACTACCCCCGATCAACCGCAGCCCTTCCGCGAGCTTGGGCTCAAGGACGACGAGTATCAGCGGATCCGCGAGATCCTCGGCCGCAGGCCCACCGACGCCGAGCTGGCCATGTATTCGGTGATGTGGAGCGAGCACTGCTCCTACAAGTCCTCCAAGGTGCACCTGCGCTACTTCGGCGAAACCACGACCGAGACCATGCGTGCGGCGATGCTCGCGGGCATCGGCGAGAACGCGGGTGTCGTCGACATCGGTGACGGCTGGGCGGTGACGTTCAAGGTCGAGTCGCACAATCATCCGTCCTACGTCGAGCCGTACCAGGGCGCAGCCACCGGCGTCGGCGGCATCGTCCGCGACATCATGGCCATGGGCGCACGACCGGTCGCCGTCATGGATCAGCTGAGATTCGGTGCGGCCGACGCACCCGACACCCGGCGCGTGCTCGACGGCGTGGTACGTGGAGTCGGCGGGTATGGAAACTCGTTGGGGCTGCCCAACATTGGCGGCGAGACCGTCTTCGACCCGTCGTACGCCGGCAACCCGCTGGTGAACGCGCTCTGCGTCGGGGTGTTGCGCAAGGAGGACCTGCACCTTGCCTTCGCGTCTGGCGAAGGAAACAAGATCATCCTGTTCGGCGCCCGTACCGGTCTCGATGGCATCGGCGGCGTCTCGGTGCTCGCCTCCGACACCTTCGGCGGCGACGAGGGCGACTCCTCCGGCCGCAAGAAGCTGCCTTCGGTTCAGGTCGGCGACCCGTTCATGGAGAAGGTGCTCATCGAGTGTTGCCTCGAGCTGTATGCAGCGGGCATAGTAATCGGCATCCAGGATCTCGGTGGCGCTGGATTGTCTTGTGCCACGTCAGAACTCGCATCAGCCGGTGACGGCGGAATGTCCATCGAGCTGGACAAGGTGCCGCTGCGTGCGAAGTACATGACGCCTGCCGAGGTGCTGTCGAGCGAGTCACAGGAACGCATGTGCGCCGTCGTCGCGCCGGAGAACGTCGATGCCTTCATGGCCGTGTGCCGCAAGTGGGAAGTGCTCGCAACGGTCATCGGTGAGGTCACCGACGGCGATCGGCTCCAGATCACCTGGAACGGCGAGACCGTCGTCGACGTGCCACCGCGCACCGTGGCGCACGAGGGGCCGGTATACCAACGCCCCGTCGCCCGTCCGGAGACGCAAGATGCATTGATCGCGGACACCTCTGCCAACCTGCCACGACCGGTCACCGGCGACGAACTGCGCGCGACGTTGCTTGCGCTGCTTGGCAGCCCGCACTTGTGCAGCCGGGCATTCATCACCGAACAGTACGACCGTTACGTGCGGGGCAACACGGTGCTCGCCGAACACGCCGACGGCGGCGTGCTGCGCATCGACGAGGAAACCGGAAGGGGCATCGCGGTATCCACCGACGCCTCCGGCCGCTACACGGCTCTCGACCCCTACGCGGGCGCGCAGCTTGCACTCGCAGAGGCGTATCGCAACGTCGCGGTCACGGGCGCCACGCCCGTCGCGGTCACCAACTGCCTGAACTTCGGGTCGCCAGAGGATCCCGGCGTGATGTGGCAGTTCTCCCAGGCCGTCCGTGGTCTCGCGGATGGCTGTGCGCAACTTGGCATTCCGGTGACCGGCGGCAACGTGAGCTTCTACAACCAGACCGGCTCGACGGCCATCCTGCCGACGCCGGTGGTCGGTGTGCTCGGTGTCATCGACGACGTGAGCCGACGCATCCCGACAGGCTTCGGCACCGAGCCCGGCGAGTCGCTAATCCTGCTCGGCGATACCCGCGACGAATTCGACGGGTCGATCTGGGCGCAGGTCACCGCCGATCACCTTGGCGGAGTGCCACCGAAGGTGGACCTCGAGCGCGAGCGAATCCTCGGCGAGGTGTTGGCCTCGGCGTCACGAGACGGCCTGGTCTCGGCCGCGCACGATCTGTCCGAGGGCGGCCTCATCCAGGCCATCGTCGAGGCTGCGCTTGCGGGCGAAACCGGTTGTCGGATAGTACTTCCTGAGGGTTCCGACGCCTTCGTGACGCTGTTCGCCGAGTCCGCCGGTCGCGTGCTCGTCGCGGTGCCGCGCACCGAGGAGAGCCGATTCCAGTCGATGTGCGAAGCCCGCGGATTGCCGTCGGTTCGCATCGGCGTAGTAGACGATGCGAGTGACTCGATCGAGGTTCAGGGTCTGTTTACCGTCAGCCTCGCCGAACTCCGCAGCACCTCCGAGGGCGTCCTGCCCAGGCTGTTCGGGTGAGGGCACCTGCCAATACGAAACACCCGCTCCTAGTCTGGGCTTGGAGCTTGATACGGCTCGACTTCGTCGGTGTCGCGTTCAGTGCCGTTTTCTTCTGTCTGTCGTTGACGCCGTCGCTTCTGCCGCGCGATTGGCTGTTCGGCGGCCTGATCGGTGGAATCAACGCGGCGATCGGCTACGCGATCGGCGTCGTCGTGGGAAAGATGTTCCACCACTTCGCCTTCAAGCACAGGGAATGGTGGCCGCCGCCGAAGAAGCTACTGTTCCGGATGAGGATCGGTACGCTGGCGTTAGCGCTGGTGGCTTGCGTGTTGATGGTGATTCCGGCGGCGAACTGGCAGCGTCAGGTGTCGGCGCTGATCGGTCTGCAGGGGCCCGCGACGCTCGGCTATCTCAGGACGCTCGTCGTCGCCGTTCTGGTCTGTAGCGCATGCATCGCGGTGTCGCGGGTGCTGATCGATGCGGTCAAACTCCTTGCGCGGGTTGGCATCCGCCGGTGGCACCTACATCACGAGGTCGCGCAGTTCATTGGTGCGGCGATCGTCTGCGTGCTGGTCATCCTGTTGGTGAACGGCGTGCTGTACCGTGGCTTCCTCGCGGGCGCTAGCCGGGTGTTTCAGCCCCAGAACGTGACGACGGGTGAGGACATCGTCCAACCAACCGATCCCGAAAGATCTGGCAGTCCAACGTCATTTGCCGCGTGGGACACGCTCGGCTTCCAGGGACGCAACTTCGTGGCGTCCGGCCCCGACGTCGAAGAGTTGACGAGGGTGAACGGCCAACCCGCCAGGGAACCGGTTCGGGTATACGCGGGCTTGGAGACCGCGGATACCGACGAGGCCCGGATGGACGTCGTGATCGAGGAGTTGGAACGTACCGCGGCGTTCGACCGCAAGATCCTCGTCATCGTCCCCACCACCGGTACGGGGTGGATCAACCCGGTAGCGGCTAGGTCGATCGAGACGATGTACAACGGGGACACGGCCATCGTCGGAGTTCAGTATTCGTATCTGCCGAGCTGGATTTCGTTCCTCGGCGATCGAGACAAGTCGGTCGAGTCGGGCCGCCTTCTGATCGACAGGATCCACGATCGTTGGCAGCGTCTACCGCCAGACCATCGGCCCAAGCTGGTCCTCTACGGCGAGAGCCTGGGCTCGCTGGCCGGTCAGGGCGCGTTCGGCTGGCTGCCCGACATCGCCGAGATGGGCTTCTCCGCGGTGCTGTGGGTCGGCCCGCCGAACGAGAGCTCGCTGTGGAGCGGGCTGGTGCGCCGCCGCGATCCCGGCACCCGTGAGGTCGACCCGCGCTACGACAACGGACGCACCGTCCGGTTCACCCAGGCCACCGACGACTCGTCCGTTGATCGAGTCGCGCAGGCGCCATGGCAGGGCACCCGGGTGCTCTTCCTGCAGCACCCATCCGATCCGATCGTCTGGTGGTCGCCGAAATTGATCTTCTCCCAACCGGATTGGCTCTCAGAGCCTGCTGGATCGGACAGGACGTCCGCCATGCGCTGGTACCCGATCGTCACGTTCTGGCAGGTGAGCGCCGACATGACGAACGCCGCGGGCATGCCTGGCGGCCACGGCCACAACTACGGTGACGCCATCGTCGATGGCTGGGCGGCCGTCATCCCTCCTGATGGCTGGACTCTCTCGGACACGGGTCGACTCAAGCTGGAGATGGAGGCTGCTCAGGCCAAGAACGGTCCCGACTACTAGTGGATCGCAAGGCAATTCGCGCGTTGGTCCTTGCTGGCGCGCTCGTGGGCTGGAGTGGATTCGTCGGACCGAGGCTGCCGCCGACGTGGCGTGTGGGCGTTCATGCGGTCGGGGCAGCCGCGCTGGTCTATCGCGAACGGACGCCGCTCGGCTTGAGGCCACCCGAACTTCAGCGCGGCCTGCGGCTGGGCTTGGGCGTCGCTGCCGTGACAGTGGCCTGCGTCGCAGCGACGACGGTGCTGCCGCGGGTGCGTTCGGCCATGGCCGAGCGCGAACTGCCGCAGTCCACGCGTAGCTGGCTGCTGGTGCGAATCCCCGTCGGAACCGTGTGGTCGGAGGAACTGGCCTTCCGCGGAGCCCTCGGCACTGTCGCCGCCGACGCGTTCGGGCCTCGCTGGGGCGCGCTGCTGCAGGCCACGGCCTTCGGGCTCTCGCACGTCGCCGACGCGCGCAGCGCGGGGGAGTCCGTCGTCGGCACCGTTCTGGTCACCGGGGCGGCTGGCTGGGCGTTCGCGTGGCTGCACTCTCGAACGCACAGCTTGGCGACGCCCATGCTCGCGCACTTGGCGAGCAACGAGGCGGGTGCCGCCGCCGCTCTCGCGGTGCAGCGAAGCCGAGCTCAGGCGTCGCGGGCGTCCATCTGCAGCAGATGAGGGTCCGTGTTCTGGTCGTCGATGCCGAAGGCGATGATCCGCCGCGGCGTGATGCGAATGATCGCCGTGTCGAGCTCGTCGCCGGCCCCGCCCACTGCTGCCGGAGCCTCGGCCTGGGTTGCGGTGCCACGGATCTCGAGGCACCGCACTCGCCATGGGTCGCGCGAGGTGATGTCGTCGACGACGAATGCGACGTTCGGGTTGGTGGCGAGGTTGCGGTACTTGCGACTCTTCGACATGTGATAGCCGGCGATGTCGATGGTGCCGAGCTCGGTGTTGAACGTGAATCCGACCGGGCTCACTTGTGGCGTGCCGTCGGGCGCGATGGTGGCCAACCTGCCGAGTTCGGCGACCGCCATGAAGTCGATCTCGTGTTGTTTGAACGTCATTCCCAAACGGTAGGACCTCGAGAATGGTTGAGGTCAAGGCTCACGGGTTGATCGTCGGCTCGCCGATCTGGCGACCCCACACATAGTCGGTGTACAGCGGCTGGGCCAACTCGAAGTGGTTGTACGGCGCAATCGAAATGCCGGTGTCCATCACCAGATAAGGCACGGGCCAGAGGTCGCGGGTGATCTCCTGCCAGCAGCCTGGCTTGCCCTCTGGACCTCCATGGGCGTTGATCCTCGGCAGGTTGTCGGGGTAGACGTACGGGTTGCCGACGCCGAAGAAGCCCGAAATGGTGCCCGTGGTCTCCAAGGAGAACCCGTTGTCGCCGCCCAACGCCTGGTTGAGCCTCGGTGCGACGTCGTGGTAGTTGCGGATGGTGCAGAGGATCTCGGCTTGGTAGTCGTCGGCGAGCTTGGAGGTGCGCAGCAGGTCCGCGGCGCCGCGCACTAGGTACGGGCCACCGCGGTCCAGGACGTCGGTGGCCGTGCCCGCGAACCCGACCGCGGCCATCAGCGCGGCGTCGATGTCGTCACGCCGGTCGTTGATCGTCCTCGCGGTGGTGACGGCGCCCGCGAGGCCGTCGAACAGGTTGGGGGAGGCGTCTGCGTACACCGCGGCCAGGTCGGCAACGCTCGCGACGTCGTGGCGGATCTGCGGCATCCGAGGATTCAGATTGCCGAGGATGTCGTTGCCATCTACCAGCGACGCACCGAACTCGTCGCCGAACCCGGTCAGCGCCTGCGCCGTCGCCGTCAGAGTCTGGTTCAGCTTGACTGGATCCACCTGCTCGGTGATGGCGGTGATGGTTTCGAAGAGGGTGTTGAACTCCGTGGTCACTGAGGTGACGTCTATCGGTCGATCGCTCGAAACATGTTCCTGCGCAGGGTGTTCCGGAGAAATGAACGATACGTACTTGTTGCCGAACACGGTCGTGGCCGTGATCTTCACGTCGACGTTGCTGGGGATGAGGGGGACGTAGCGCGGCTCCACGTTCAGTGTGATCGTGGCTTGCTGCGCCTGACCGTCACCGGAGGCAGCCACCGTCGCCACCCTGCCGATCGGCACGCCGTTGAGCGTCACCTTCGAGCCCGGATCGAGCACCAGGCCGGCCCGCGACGTCAACAGAGTCAGCTGTGTGTGAGGGATGAACGCGCCGCGGAACTGCATCGCGATGAGAACCCCGGCGGCGGCGAGGATGGCCAGGAATGTGGCCCCGGCCACCTTGTACGGCGGGTCGCCTCGCTCATCGGGCACTTTGCGACACTAAGGTAATGGCCTCCCGCCGCACTGCGAATCCCGCGAAGACGCGCGCAGCAGTTTCGGTGCTGGCGGAGTGGCTTTCCGACGATTCTGTGGCAGAACCCGACCGGGCTCTCATCGCCGATGCTGTGCGCCTCACCGCCCGCACCCTCCCCGCGACGGCACCGGGAGCGAGCGTCGAGGTGAGGATCCCGCCATTCGTTGCGGTGCAATGCATCTCGGGGCCACGGCACACTCGAGGCAATCCGCCCAACGTCATCGAAACCGATCCGCGGACGTGGCTGCTGCTGGCAACGGGGCTGTTGACGCTTCCCGACGCGATCGCCAAGGGGGCGCTGCAGGCGTCCGGGTCGCGGGCGGGGGAGGTCGCAGGACTGCTCCCCGTGGTCGATCTGACTCGCTGATCGCCGAGGAGAGGAAATGTCAGCGGCGCCCCGAACGTTCTAAAAACAGACACTTGCCGTTCGATTCCGCCATCGACGGTGTTTGACCGTAGACTGAGTTACGTCACCCACGGCCCCCAGGGAGCAACCATCGTGACCGCCGACCAGACGGACCCGATCGATTCGCCAGACGACCCCAAAGAAGAATGTGGCGTCTTCGGAGTTTGGGCCCCCGGCGAGGATGTGGCCAAGCTCACTTACTACGGCCTCTATGCGCTGCAACACCGAGGACAGGAAGCGGCTGGGATTGCCGTCGCCGACGGTTCGCAGGTAATCGTCTTCAAGGATCTGGGCCTCGTGAGCCAGGTCTTCGACGAACAGACGCTCGCAGCCATGCACGGGCACGTCGCAGTCGGCCACTGCCGATATTCGACGACGGGTTCGACGACGTGGGAGAACGCGCAACCGGTGTTCCGCAACACCGCGGCAGGTACTGGCGTCGCCCTGGGGCACAACGGAAATCTGGTCAACACCACCGAACTCGCAGCCCGCGCGCGCAGCGCAGGCCTCATCAACACGAGGGGCGCCCCAGCGGCGACCACCGACTCCGACGTCCTCGGTGCCCTATTGGCTCACGGGGCGGCGGACTCGACGCTGGAGCAGGCCGCACTGGAACTCCTGCCCACCGTCCGGGGCGCGTTCTGCCTGACCTTCATGGACGAAAACACCCTCTACGCGGCGCGTGACCCGTACGGCGTGCGACCGTTGTCGCTCGGCCGCCTCGACCGCGGTTGGGTGGTCGCATCGGAGACCGCTGCGCTCGACATCGTCGGCGCCTCGTTCGTCCGCGACATCGAACCCGGCGAGCTGCTTGCCATCGACGCCGACGGCGTGCGCTCCACCAGATTCGCCAACCCGACGCCCAAGGCCTGCGTCTTCGAGTACGTCTACCTGGCAAGGCCGGACAGCGTCATCGCAGGACGGTCGGTGCACGCCACCCGCGTGGACATCGGCCGCAGGTTGGCCACCGAGATGCCCGTCGACGCCGACCTCGTGATCGGCGTCCCGGAATCGGGCACCCCGGCCGCTGTCGGATACGCCCAGGGTTCGGGAATCCCCTACGGGCAGGGCTTGATGAAGAACGCCTACGTGGGCCGCACCTTCATCCAGCCGTCGCAGACCATTCGGCAACTAGGCATCCGGCTGAAGCTCAACCCGCTCAAGGAAGTCATCCGTGGCAAGCGGCTGATCGTCGTCGACGACTCGATCGTGCGTGGCAACACGCAGCGGGCACTGATTCGGATGTTGCGTGAGGCTGGCGCCGTCGAGGTGCACGTGCGGATCGCGTCGCCGCCGGTGAAGTGGCCGTGTTTCTACGGCATCGACTTCGCCACTCCCGCCGAGCTGATCGCGAATGCGTCGAGCTTCGAGGCCGACGAGGACGAGATGGTCGAGGGCGTTCGGCGTGCCATCGGCGCCGACTCGCTGGGCTACATCAGCAGGCAGGGCATGATCGCCGCCACCGAGCAGCCAGCATCGCGACTCTGCTCGGCGTGCTTCGACGGCAACTATCCGATCGAGCTGCCAGGCGAGAGTGCCCTCGGCAAGAACGTGATCGAGCAGATGCTCGAGACGGCGGCACGTACCGGCCTCCCGATCTCTGCCGACAACGACAACGCGTCCGCCTTGCGCCGCCCCTGAGAGCTATTGCGGCTCAGGCGAACTCAGCCTAGCCAGCTTCTTCCGTCTGCCGCTGGGCGCCGTGCCGTCGTGTGCGAGAGCCTCCTTCACCGCATCGTGGTATCCCGTCAATCCACCGGGTGGGTCGGGAATCACCGAGGCGATGTCGTGCTCGTGGGCGACGGCGTCGCAGTGCAGCGATTCGACCAATGGCCGGGCCAACCCCGAGGGGATCGGCGTCACCAACCCCACCCACCAGCTTGCGATCGTCGGCGTGAGGAAGGGCAGCACGATGATCACTCGCTTGCTCAGCCCCGCGACTTCGGCATAGACCTGCATGGCGTCGCCGTACTCCAGCACGTCCGGACCGCCGACGTCCCAGGTGCGAGACTCCGGCACGGCCACTTCGGCGGATTCGACGAGATAGTGGAGCACGTCGTCGATCGCGACCGGCTGGATCTTGTTGTGCACCCACTTCGGAGTCGTCATCACGGGAAGCCGATCGGTCAGATGGCGAATCATCTCGAACGACGCGGATCCAGACCCGACGACGATGCCCGCCTGCAGGACGACGGCCTCGATGCCGGAGGCGATCAATATTTCGCCTACCGCCGTACGCGACCGCAGGTGTGGCGACAGCTCGCCGTCGGGGTGCAGGCCGGACAGGTAGACGATGCGTCGCACCCCAGCCCGCTGAGCCGCCTCTACGACATTGCGGGCGGCTCGTGCCTCCTCCGCGACGAAGTCTGGAGAGGTGCCCATGGAGTGGACGAGGTAGTAGACGACGTCAACGTCGTCGAAGGCCGCAACCAGCGATTCGGGGTCACCGAGATCTCCCCGCACGACCTCGACCTTGTCGCGCCACGGCGCCTGCAGCTTGTCGGGATTCCGTGCCATCGCGCGGACCGCGTAGCCACGTTCGGCCAAGACCGGGGCCAGGTGGCCACCGATGTAGCCGGTTGCGCCGGTAACCAGGCAACGCTTCGCGCCGCTTTGCGCCATTCGTCCTCCGTGTGAGTGTCCGAAGAGGGATGACCGGAGTAGGCACTACTCAAACGGTAGGAGTAGGCACTACTCAAACGGGCATCCGGGATCGGGCGCGTCGACGGTCAGCGGACCGCCTGCGGGCTCGATGTAGGTGATCCACATGACGAGCGGATCTGGACCGAGATTGCGACCGACGTGGACGTTGTCGGGACCGGTGCTCTCGGTGACGGGCGACCCAGCGGGATAGACGGCGTCGATCGAGCAGTTCGCTACCGCATGGGTAAGCGTGCCCTCGCGGATGACGCCGAAGACGCGGCCTGGGTGCCAGTGCCAGCCGGTGCTGCCGCCGGGCGCGATGGTGACTTCCTTGGTGACGTAGTCCTGGCCCTTGTAGGTCGCCTGGGACAACGTGACGGCCTCGACGCCGACGCCTGGGGTTGCGGAAGCGGGTGCGACGAGCCCGATCGGCACCAGGATCAGCGACGATGCGGCCAGCGTCGCGACGCGAACTCGGTCCATGAACGGTGAGCGTGTCACACGCGCGTGCAGCGCGTAACCGCGGCCCGGTAACCTTGGGCGCAATGGGCGAGGTTGAGCAAGCGAATCAACGATGACCAAGGATCGGCCAGCCGGCGAAGCCGGTGCCTCCTACGCATCGGCCGGGGTGGACATCGAAGCGGGCGATCGTGCCGTGGAGTTGTTCAAGCCACTGGCGAAGAAGGCGACGCGACCCGAGGTACGCGGCGGTCTTGGCGGCTTCGCGGGACTGTTTGCGCTGCGCAAGGACTACCGCGAACCACTCCTGGCGTCGTCCACCGACGGGGTCGGGACGAAGCTCGCGATCGCGCAAGCGATGGACAAGCACGACACCGTGGGTCTGGACCTGGTCGCGATGGTCGTCGACGACCTCGTGGTGTGCGGGGCGGAACCCCTGTTCCTGCAGGACTACATCGCCGTCGGCCAGACGGTTCCCGAGCGGGTCGCCGAGATCGTCTCGGGGATCGCGAATGGATGCGTCATCGCGGGATGCGCGCTCCTCGGCGGAGAGACGGCCGAGCACCCTGGGCTGATGGCGCCCGACCACTACGACATCTCGGCGACTGGCGTCGGGGTAGTCGAAGCGGATGACCTGCTGGGGCCTGACCGGGTGAAGCCCGGCGACGTCATCATCGCGATGAAGTCCTCGGGCCTGCACTCGAACGGCTACTCCCTCGCCCGCAAGGTTCTGCTGGAGATCGACCGGATGAACCTTGCTGGACACGTCGAGGAGTTCGGCCGCACGCTCGGCGAGGAATTGTTGGAACCGACGTACATCTACGCCAAGGATTGCCTTGCGCTGGCCGCGGAGACCCAGGTTCGGACGTTCTGCCACGTCACGGGCGGCGGTTTGGCTGGCAATCTGGAGCGCGTCATCCCCAAGGGCCTGAGTGCGGAGATGGACCGTGGCACGTGGACGCCCGATCCGGTCTTCGCCATGATCGCGCAGCGCGGCCGCATCGATCGTGCGGAGATGGACAAGACGTTCAACATGGGCGTCGGGATGGTCGCCATCGTCGCGGCGGAGGACACCGACCGCGCGCTGGCGATTCTCACGGCCCGTCACTTGAAGTGCTGGAACCTCGGCACCGTCAAGAAGGGCGGCAAGGGCGCTTCGCGGGCTCAGCTCGTCGGGCAGCACCCGCGCTTCTGAGCCCTTCGACGCCGGACGGCGATGCTATGGACGCCAGTCGTCTTCGTCCGCCCATTGCTCGGGAACGGCATTGCCGATGGGGTTGTCCGGTGCGTGCGACAGCTCGCGCTGCAGCTGCGTGAGATCGGTCTGCGGCGAGCTGTACTTGAGCTCACGCGCAACTTTGGTCTGCTTTGCCTTTGCTCGGCCACGGCCCATGAGGGACCCCCTCGCGCAATAACGGAGCGGCCCCGTTGGAAGGGCGGCTCCGATCTGTTGTGTTTATCGTCCTGGCAATACTTTACCGTGCCCTGTGAGCTCGCGCTGGCAGGCCGGGTCTTATCGCCTGTCCGTTCAACGCCGAGCGGCCTTGAACCGTTCCACGGCGAGCCGACCTGCGCCCACGTCGTCGGCCGGGGGCATCGAATCCGGGTCGATCGCGGCCGTCACCGCGGTCTCGCCACCCGTCACGAGCTCGGTGTCCGCGGGTAGGCCCCGTTTGAGCAGGGCCAGGGCGATCGGACCGAGGTCGACGTGGTCGACGACGGTGCCCAGCCGGCCTACGGTGCGCTCGCCGGCCAGTACGGGGTCTCCCGTGGCGGGCCGATCGGAGGAGCCGTCCAGGTGCAGCAGGACCAGCATGCGGGGCGGTTTTCCCATGTTGTGCACCCGCGAGACCGTTTCCTGTCCGCGGTAGCAGCCCTTCTTCAAGTGCACGGCGCCCTCCCCGGGACCGCCGATCCAGCCGATCTCGTGGGGAAGGGTCTTCTCGTCGGTGTCGACGCCCAACCTCGCCCGTACCGCCGCCACCCGGTGTGCCTCGTAGGCCCACACTCCCGCTGGTCGGACACCCGCCGCGACCAGGCGATCTCGCCAGCGCTCTGCCGCATCGCGTGGCACGACCAGGTCCAGTTCGGTCTCGTCGAGCCTGCGCACGAAACCGCCGCCCGCGAGGGGCACGGCCGTCGCCACCGCAGGCAGTGCGGCCAGGTCAAGCACCTCGAGCACGGCGGGTGCGCTCGACCCTGGCCCGAGCAGGGACAGCAGGCTCATGTCGGCGGGGTCGACGACGACGTCGGCGCGGAAGACCATCTTGCGCAGGAACCCGAGAAGCGGCTCCGCACGCGACGGCTCGGTGTCGATATACGTGGTGCCGTCCAGATCAGTTTGGATCCAGTGATCTTCGACACGACCCTGGGCGTCGAGGCTCGAGTTCTGCGTGACCGCACCGTCGGGCAGTTCGCTGACGTGCTGGGTGGACACGGTGTGCAGCCAGGTACGTCGATCGGGACCCGTCAGCGTGAGGACCGCCCGATTCGATCGGTCGACGACGACGGCTGCCTCAGACGCGGCGCGTTGCTCGCCGAAGGGGTCGCCGTAGTGCCAGATGGCGCCTGCGTCGGGGCCGGGATCAGGTGCGGGAACAGCGGACATCCCTCAACTCTACGAGGGCTACGGTCGTGCCTGTGATCGTCGTGACGCTCGACGGCGACCTGGTCGCGCCTGACGGCCCAATTCTGCGTGCCGACGACGCGATCGTCACCCGAAGCGACGGCGTATTCGAGACGCTGCTGGTGCGGCGCGGCAGGCCATGTCTGATGCGAGCGCACCTCGACCGGTTGGCGGACTCGGCGGCGATCGTCGGACTTCCTGCGCCCGACCTCGAGCGCTGGCGGGCAGCGGCCGCCGCGGCCTTGGCGCGTTGGCACGGCGACGGCGAGGCAGTGATGCGGTTCGTTTACGGCCGCGCACGCACCCAGGCGTCGTTCGTGACCGTGTCCGCGGTGCCGGAGAGGGTGGCCGCTGCGCGCCGCAACGGCGTGTCGGTGCTCACCCTGGAGCGGGGTCCACGGCTGCTCGCAGACGCGAAGTCCCTGTCGTACGCGCTGAATTCGGCCGCGCTGCGGCACGCCGAACGCCAGGGCGCCGACGACGTCGTCTTCGTCACCTCCGAGGGATCGGTTCTGGAGGGGCCGCGGTCGAGTGTGGTGATCATGCCGAAGGAGGGCACTCTGCTGACACCGCCGCCGTCGATGCCGATTCTGTCGGGCACTACGCAAAGGGCCGTGTTCGAGACCGCTTCGCGGCGGGGCTGGCGATGTGACCATCAGACGATCAGCGTCGCGGATCTGCAAGCAGCGCAAGGGGTTTGGCTGCTCTCTAGCATTACCCTCGCCCCACGGGTGCGCACCGTCGACGGCTCGCCGCTGGCGCAAGCGCCCGCCGCTGAGCAGTTCGCGAACTTGGTCGACGAGGCAGTTTCGCACGGCTAGCGAAAAATCGCTGGCAGGCCCGTCGTCACGGGAGTACCTTCGTCGGTACACACGGAAGGAGGTGGTCCGACAAATTGATTGGCTTATGGACATGTGAGGTGGCTGCCCGCTAGCAGCACCAGGAGAGGCAAGGGGCTCGCGTTCTTCGCGCGGGTGCTGATCGCGTCGACTGCGCGCGCTGGCGAATTCCCTGCAGCCACCCGGCCCCCGAGTCCTTGGTCTTGTCCGACCAAGAAACATGGCTCGGGGGCCGCTCCATGTCAGGGGCGCAGAAGGGTACGACGGGTGTGGCTAGCCGACGAAGCGGGACAGCCGCGCCGAAAGATGTGGCACCAGACCGCCATCCGCGTCCACCCGCTCCTCGACGTATGCGAGGTCGCCGCCCTCGACGATTCCGTACAGGCGTTTGGCTCCGCCGACGAGCACGCCCGACTTGCTCCTCGCGAGGGCGTCGGTCACCAGTTCCCAGGACGACTGCGTGATGGGCCTGCCGTAGAACAGTTCGACGTAGCCCGCGGAGTGAGCCAGCATCAATTCGATGGACTGCGACTCGGACGGGTCGGCCGGATCGTCGACGAATCGCCAGAAGCCCACCTCGCGCAAGCTCGGCGCTTCGTAGTCGCCCGTCTCCGACAACCGCCAAGAGCGGGCATCCCAGTTGAGATAGTCGCGGCCGTCGTGGGACACGATGATCTGCTGGCCGAACGCATAGTCACCGTTGGCGCCGCGACCCGTACCCTCGCCGCGCCACACGCCGACGAGTGGCAGCAGCGCGAGAAGCGCATCGTGCAGTCCGACGCCCTCGCGGAGATTGGCCGTGTCGGCGGGCAGCGGCAGGTCGTCGAACTCCGGGATGTTGCGCGCCGCGGTGATCTTCGCGCGCTCGGCAGCCGCCGCGACTGCCTGATCACCGGAACTGGCCGGCAGCAAGGGCTCCGGGGTATCGCCAGCGGTCACAAGTCGTCGGTGATCAGGCGGTACAGGGCGTACAGCGCGAACCAGGTGATGACGACCACCGCCGCGACGAGCATGAACTCGAAGAAGAGCACCACGGTGTGAAGTCTAGTTCGTCCATGCGCCGCGAACCGCATTGATGGGCGTGCGAGTGGGCGTGAAGCTCAACACGGTTCACTCGCGGGACGAACCGGGCTCAGGCGACCTTGACGTCGACTTCGTGGATGCCGGCTCCAGACGGGGCGACACTGGCATCGCCGTTGCCCGAGGGCGAAAGGGCGCGCAGCGTCCAGGTCCCTGGCGCGGCGAAGAACCGGAAGTCGCCCGTCGCGGACGCGACGACCTCGGCCGTGAACTCGTCGGTCGAGTCCAGGAGGCGCACGAACGCCCCGCCGACGGCCTGACCGCTGCCGTCGACGACGCGTCCGGTGATGACCGTTTCCTTCTCTAGGTCAACGCCTGCTGGCAACGTCAAGCCTTGCTTCGGTGCAGAGCACATAATTCAGTTTCCCAACTCGATCGGGGCACCCACGAGGGAGCCGTATTCCGTCCAACTGCCGTCATAGTTCTTCACGTTCTTGTGGCCAAGCAGTTCCTGCAGCACGAACCAGGTGTGCGACGAGCGCTCGCCGATCCGGCAGTACGCGATGGTTTCCTTCTCGCCGTCCAACCCCGCCTCGGCGTACAGCTTCGCGAGGTCTTCGTCCGACTTGAAGGTGCCGTCGTCGTTCGCAGCCTTGCTCCACGGGACGTTGATGGCGCCGGTGATGTGGCCAGGCCGCTGACTTTGCTCCTGCGGCAGGTGCGCGGGGGCGAGGATCTTGCCGGAGAACTCGTCGGGCGAACGGACGTCGACCAGGTTCTTGACGCCGATTGCGGCGATGACCTCGTCGCGGTACGCCCGGATGCTGTTGTCGAGTTCCTTGGCGGTATAGCTGGTTCCGGGACGGCTGACGGTGTCCGCCGACAGGGGGCGACCGTCGAGCTCCCACTTCTTGCGGCCGCCGTCGAGCAGCTTCACGTTCTCGTGGCCGTACAGCTTGAACTACCAGTACGCGTACGCGGCGAACCAGTTGTTGTTG